>Ga0256832_1002501_pt1 | contig 12560 bp, 15 predicted proteins | sample 134614metaG_FD_190534 | JGI IMG/M metagenome (GOLD analysis project Ga0256832, IMG submission 190534) | Hydrothermal vent microbial communities from Lau Basin, Pacific Ocean - 134-614 | ecosystem: Environmental > Aquatic > Marine > Hydrothermal vents | place: Pacific Ocean: Lau Basin | collected... | reverse complement strand
ACGCTTGCGTTCCACATTAGACGCGAAGCGTCCACATTAGAACGCTTGCGTTCCACATTAGACGCGAAGCGTCCACATTAGAGCGCTTGCGCTCCACATTAGACGCGAAGCGTCCACATTAGAACGCTTGCGCTCCACATTAGACACTCCGCGCCTTCACCGCCTCAATCAACCTCGGCACCACCTCAAAAAGATCCCCCACCACCCCATAATCAGCAGCTTTAAAGAAGGGGGCTTCGGGGTCTTTGTTGATGACCACGATGGTTTTGGAGTTGTTGACACCGGCCAGGTGTTGGATGGCACCTGAGATGCCTATGGCGATGTAGAGATTGGGGCGAATGGCCAGGCCGGTTTGGCCGACGTGTTCGTGATGGGGGCGCCAGCCGGAATCGGCCACGGGGCGGGAGCAGGCGGTTGCTGCGCCGAGGGCTTTCGCCAAATCTTCTATCAGATGCCAGTTTTCCGGGCCCTTCAAGCCGCGGCCTCCGGAGACGACGATTTCGGCTTCGGGCAGGGGCACGCCCCCTTCCTGTTTTTCCACCTGTGTTACTCGCACAGCAGGCGTTTCCGGGCTAATTGACAGGGGCTCGAGGGCAATTTCACTGCCGAGACTGTCTTCCGGAGCTATGGAGTTGCCCATCAGGCTGAGTACTTTGACATCGGCATCCAACCGGATTGTAGCTATGGCCTTACCCGAGAATACGGGTTTTTTCACCTGAAAGCCATCGGACAAATCGGGCAGGCTGTTGACGCCCGAGCCCAGGGCTGCGTTCAGGCGCATGGCGATCCGGCCGCCCAGGGCTTTACCGCGATTGGAGAAGGGCAAGACGATCACCTTTGCGCCCGTTTGCTCTGCTGCAGCGGCTATGGCATGGGCATAAACTTTGCTGTCAAAATCTTTAAGAGATTCATGGCTTACGCCAAATATTTTTGCGGCCCCGTGCAAGCCCAATTTTCCTGCATCAGCAGGCATTTCTGCGCCCAAAGCCAGCGCGTGGCATTCCACACCCAGCATATCGGCCACTTTGCGGCCATAAGTAACGGCTTCTTTTGTCGTCTTCTTAAAAAGGCCGTCCTGAATTTCAGCAAAAACCAAAACTGACATATTGCATTATTTTAACACGCCTTGAACAGGCGTTTCGGTTCAAAAAATCAAATCACTTTCGCTTCTTCGTGCAGAAGGCGCACCAGTTCCTCCATATTCTCGGGGTCTATCAGGGTAACGGCCTTCTTCTTGGGCGGCAGTTCAAAATGGACAAAAGCCGTTTTGGATTCAACGCCTTCGGCAGCAGGGATGACCTTCAGCGGTTTACGCTTGGCCATCATAATGCCGCGCATATTGGGAATGCGCTGCTCGGCCATACCTTTGGCTGCACTCACAACCAGTGGCCCTTCCAATTTCACCTCTTCAACACCTCCGGCAATCGGGCGCTTCAGGCTGTATTCATTCCCTTCGAGCTCCAGGCTTTCGGCATGCGAGACAAAGGGCAAATCCAGGAGCTCAGCCAGCATGGCAGGCACTTCGGCTCCGTTGTAGTCTATGGTCTCTTTGCCGCAGAGAATCAAGTCGAAGTTTTCCGGTTTGGCGAAAGCCGCCAACTGCCGCGCCGTGAAATCAGCCGACTTTGGCTCGGCATCAATACGCACCGCTTCATCGGCCCCAATGGCCAAAGCTTTGCGAATGACGGGGTCGGATACTGAAGTGCCTACATGGGCAACCACTACCGTCCCGCCAAAAGTCTCTTTCAACTCCAGGGCACGCACCAAAGCATACCACTCATCATAGGGATTCATGATGAAGTTGACTCCGCTTTCGTCAAAAGCCGAGCCGTCAGCCGTGAAAGCCACGCGCGCCTCCGTATCGGGCACGCGGCTGATGCAAACGAGTATTTTCATGTCTTAGTTTTTTGTCGATCCATGATGTGTGGGGGGCAAAGATAGGGAAAAAGGAGGAGTGGGCAAATGTGGAACGCTGCGCGTTCTAATGTGGACGCTTCGCGTCTAATGTGGGGCCTGCGGCCCTAATGTGATTTTGCGCTCGCTGCGCATCGCGTTTTAGGGGGATTAGTGGAGGGCGGCTCTTGGCGGGAGGTTTTGGATAATTTCTGCTTCCTGTTCTTCCCACCAATGGAGGCGATGGAGGATTTCTTCATCGGAGAAATAATTTGCCGCAAGGCGAAGGAAGAGGACGCCGTGTTTGGCCTCTGAGGTCCAGAAGTGTTTGTAGAATTTTTGCATGTCGGGGTCCGGGACATTTTCGGCTACCATGCGGAAGCGTTCGGCTCCGCGTTGTTCGACGATGGCGGCTATGAGGAGGCGGTCCAGGAAGCGCTGCTCGCGGCCTGTGCGGCAGTGTTTGAGGAGGGCATCGAGATAAGGGTCTTTCCCCATGGAAGCAGGCAGGGGGATGCCGCGTTTTTCCATTTCGGCATAGACTTCCCGGAAGTGTTCCAATTCCTCTACGCCCAGGTCAATCAATTGGGGGATAATGGCCTTGCGGTCGTGATATTTGGCGACAAAACTGAGCGCCATGGCCGAAGCCTTGCGCTCGCAGTCGGCATGGTCTTGCAGAAAGCTGTCAAAATCAGAGAGCACGGCCTTTAACCAGGCTTGAGGTGAAGGTGTGCGAAGATTTACTTTGAGCATGGTTTTTTGCTGCTTCAACATAACACAATCAAACGTAGGCCACTTCTTTGACGGCTTTCACGATTTTCTCCGGATTGGGCATCCAGGCTTCTACCAGGGATGCTGCATAAGGCACGGAGGCATCGGCGCCGTTGACGCGCAAGACGGGCGCGTCGAGGTAGTCGAAAGCGTATTTCTGCACCTCATAAGCGACCTCTGCAGAAACGCCGGCAAAGGGCCAGGATTCGTCTATGGCGACGAGGCGATTGGTCTTTTTGACAGAGCGAACGACGGTCTCGAAATCCAGCGGGCGGATGGTGCGCAAGTCTATGACTTCGGCGGAGATGCCTTCTTTGGCCAGCTCTTCGGCAGCTTCCAGAGCCGTCAGTACCATTTTGTTGAAGGAAACCAGAGTTACATCTGTTCCGGCTCTGCGCACAGTAGCTTCGCCTATGGGTACGAGGTATTCCTCTTCGGGCACGGGGCCTTTGTGGTTGTACATGATTTCCGATTCCATGAAGCAAACCGGATTGTCATCGCGTATGGCCGATTTGAGCAGGCCTTTGGCATCGGCCGGGTCTATGCAGGAAATGACCTTTAAGCCCGGGACATTCGCCATCCAACTCTCAAAAGTCTGGGAGTGCTGCTGGCCCAACTGTCCTGCCACGCCGGTAGCTCCCCGAAAGACGATGGGGCAGGTAAATTCTCCTGCCGACATGCTGTGTACCTTGGCGGCGTGGTTGACGATCTGATCGAAAGCCAGGACGGCAAAATTCCAGGTCATAAATTCTACAATGGGGCGCAGGCCATTCATGGCAGCGCCTACGCCTATGGCGGCAAAGCCCAACTCGGCTATGGGAGTATCCCTGACGCGCTCAGGGCCGAACTCCTCCAACATGCCTTTGCTGACTTTGTAAGCGCCGTTGTACTTGGCGACCTCCTCCCCCATCAAAAAGACGTTGGGGTCGCGATGCATCTCTTCTGTCATGGCCTCGCGCAGGGCCTCTCTCAATTGTATTTCTCGCATAGTAAATATTAAAGATTGGGCAGAGAGAGCAAGGCTCTCTCTGCCTTGTAGTTTTATCAGACGACGCCTTGCTCCAACATGGCATCGGCAATTTTGACAAAGCCGGCGATGTTGGCACCTTTCACGTAATCAATCCAGCCATCTTCGGTACGGCCGTAGCGCACGCACTTCTCGTGTATATTTTTCATGATTCCGTGCAGGCGTTGGTCCACTTCTTCGCGGCTCCAGTTCAGGCGCAGGCTGTTTTGGCTCATTTCCAGGCCGGAGGTTGCCACCCCTCCTGCATTGGAGGCCTTACCCGGAGCATAGAGTATTTTGTGCTGCTGGAAGACCTGAATAGCTCCCGGCGTAGAGGGCATGTTAGCGCCTTCGGCTACGCCTTTGCAGCCGTTGGCGATCAGGGTTTCGGCATCGCCCTTGTCGAGTTCGTTTTCTGTAGCGCAGGCAAAAGCCAGGTCGCAGGCGATGTCCCAGGGTTTGCCGCCTTCTACATAGATGAGGTTGTAGGCCTCGGCAAATTCTCGAATGCGACCACGACGCTCGTTCTTGAGTTTTTTAACCCACTCCAGTTTTTCAAAATCAATGCCGTCTTTGTCATAGACGACGCCGGAGGAATCGGACAAGGTGTGTACGGTACCTCCGAGTTGCAAGATCTTCTCTGCTGTGTACTGTGCTACATTCCCCGAACCCGAGATGATGCAGCGCTTGCCGCGAATACCATCCTCATCGCCACTTGCGTGGAGCATTTCTTCCATAAAATACACTGTTCCATAGCCCGTAGCCTCGGGGCGTATCAGACTGCCTCCATAGCTCATGCCTTTGCCCGTGAGTACGCCGGAATAGGTGTTTGTCAATTTCTTGTACATGCCAAAGAGATAGCCGATTTCACGCCCTCCCACGCCAATGTCGCCGGCCGGCACATCGGTATCCGGGCCAATGTGGCGGAACAACTCCTGCATGAAGTTTTGGCAAAAGCGCATCACTTCGCCATCCGATTTGCCTTTGGGGTCAAAATCCGAACCGCCCTTGCCACCGCCCATAGGCAGCGTCGTCAGGCTGTTCTTGAAAATTTGTTCAAAGCCCAAAAACTTCAGGATACTGAGATTCACTGAAGGGTGAAACCTCAGGCCGCCTTTGTAGGGGCCAATGGCGTTGTTGAACTCGACGCGATAGCCCTTGTTGACCTGGATTTCGCCCTGGTCATCTACCCAGGTAACGCGAAATTGCAGGATGCGATCGGGTTCCGTCATGCGTTCTAAGAGTTTGTGCCCCTGGTACTTGGGGTGCTTTTCGATGTAAGGCATGACAGCTTCGACAAATTCGTGTACGGCCTGATGAAATTGGGGTTGGTTGGGGTTGCGCTCTTTGAGGCCTTGCATGAAAGTCTCTACGCGCTGCTTGATGGATTTGGTTACCGTAGTCACAGCAGTAAGTTTTGGTTTTTATTCAAAGGACACGGCAAAGCTAAAAGTTTTGCAAGAATAAAAAACTTTTGGCAGGAGAATTTATTTACTACATAGATGACACTCATCGCCAAAATCCGTTTTCGCCAAGATAAACTCCACCATGCGCCTGTCTTTTTTACTGCTTTTTCCGCTGATGCTCAGCGCCTGCCAGGATGAAACATCCTGTGAGGGAAATCAGCCTGTGGCCATTTTTCAGCCGGACATTCCGCGCGTGCTCTCGCACTCTTTTCGCCTCAACAAAGAGGGCGAAGCCTTAGAAACACTGGTATTGGAAGACAGTTTTGCACTCGAATTGTGGCAAAGCAACTGCCACAGTACGGAGCAGGAATTTCGCTTTACCATCCCTGCGCCTGCCGGAGCTTCACCCGCATTTCCCGAACTGGTACAATTGACGGCAGCCCAGTTTCACAGGCTTTCTCTGCTGGGACCGGGCTATCAGCCTTTTTCAGCCTGGGCGCAAACGATAAGCGCCCATCGGCAGGAGTTTCATCGGGGGCGCCCGCTCGAAGTGCAGCAGGGCATCAGTATCACCATAGATGCCGTGCCTTCTGAAAGGGAACTAACCCTCATTGCCCGACTGAAAACCGAGTGAAAACACCTACCTTTGCAATGTGAATCCGGATGTGCAAAAAACACCTGGGCATCCGGTCTTCCAAACCTAAACAAACACTACCATGGCCTTCCTCTATGTCTTTGGCATCATCTTCGTCACCTTTGCACTGGCCTTTGCCCTCATCAACATCCGGCACATTTTTACCGGTAATGAATTTCGCGGCACCTGCGCCACCAACAACCCGATGATCAGAGAGAAAACCGGCGGCGCCTGCCCCGTATGCGGCAGCCAGGCCGGCGAGAAATGCGAACAAGAGTCGGCGAACTGAGCATGCAGGAAAAAACACAACAGTGGATGCTCATTCACGCCTCGCTCATGCTGGCAGTGGGCATCTCTGCCTGGTCGAAAGGAGATTTCTCCATGCTTCAGGCTGCTGCGGCCTTTTCCTTTGCCATTTACTACGTGTTGGCAGATCTGAATCGCCGCGATCTGCTCATCACCAGGTACAATGCCCTTATCACGGGACGCCTGCTGCTCGTCTTGTTTCTGCCCGATTTGCTTGCCTGGTCCCCTCTGACCGGCATTTCGGCCGCTACCTTCGTTTTTTTGTTGAGCATTCTGAACGGCCGCTTAAGTCGGTATCTCGGGCAGGATTCAGAAGTGTCGGAGCGCCTTTCCCATGAGGCAAACGCCTTTTTCCTGTTGATGCTGTCGCTCTTTTTCGCACAACACGGCTTTGCTCCGCGCTGGCTGCCTCTTGCCGGCTTGCTGCCTTATGCGTATTTTCTGTTCGGCCTTCTGGTCAGTGGAGAGGAGGCGCTTGCAGTTAAAGCCTCGCCGGTGCTTTTTTTTACGCTGCTGCTCATGGGCACAGAAACGGCTGCGCTCTGGCTTTCACCCTGCCTGAAAGCGCCGGATTTTTGCAGTCAGCCGGATGCTTTGCGCTTTCCCTCGGAAGTGATTGCCAAAGGCTGGGAGACGGCAGTTTACCTCAGCGCTCTCGGTCTGCTGTATGTCTATGGCAAAACAGCGGGCAGGCTGCTGCTGCACACCAGCCGCCCGCACGTGCATGCCCGCATGTTTTGGATGTTGTTTTTCCTGCTCTCCACCCTGCTCACAGCGCCGGTATTGCTGGCGACTCTTTCTCCGGACATCCCCTGGGGGCTTTGGCTTTCTCCGACAGGTGAATGGCTAATCTGGGGAATTGTCCTGCTCATCCTGGCTCCCCTGCCGAAGTTTCAAAAACCTCTGCGCATTTTGTCCGCCGTTTTTTTTGTGCTGCTATTTGTTTTTCAGATTTATCGGGCTCTCAAGCTAAACGCCTCCGGTGAGGAAGCCCTGCTTTTCAGCAAAATCAACAGCCTGCGGGCTTTGCCTCTGCTGGTCAGCGCTCCCCTCATCCTCTGGATGCTGGGCAGCATGGCTGCCTTCTGGGAACGCCTCGGTGAAAAACTCTTGCTCAGCAAAGACAAATGGGCCTGGGGATTGCTCTTTGCGCTCTTCCTGCCTTTCATAGCCATCCTCGCTTCGCCTGCCGGCCAGGGAAAAACCTACCGCTGGATTACGCCTGAGTTGCTAAACAACTTTCACAGTGCAAACACAACCACAGATACGCCTTCTGAAATGCCCGACGACCAACAAAGCAAAAAACAACTGCAGGAGGAGGAAGGCGAGGATGAAACGCCCGAACAACAAAATCAATAAACCATTAGAACTCAAGCGATAACGCCATGACCTCTCTTCCCACGCTCGACCAAACCCAATTGGAACTACCCGGGCAGATTTCCTTTTACCGCGGAAAAGTACGCGAAGTGTATCGCCTGAAAAACGACCGTCTCGTGGTCATCGTCAGCGATCGCATTTCGGCCTTTGACCACATCCTACCCCGCCTGATTCCCTTTAAAGGGCAGGTACTCAATCTGCTTGCGGCGCATTTCCTGCAAGCCACTGCGGATATTTGTCCCAACTGGCTACAGGCCGTTCCGCATTCCAATGTCTCTATCGGGCGGTACTGTGAGCCCATCAAGCTCGAGATGGTCATCAGAGGGCATCTCACGGGTCATGCCTGGAGGGTTTACCGCAGCGGTAAGCGTCTGCTCTGCGGGCAGCATTTGCCGGAAGGCATGAAAGAACACGACCCCTTTCCCGAACCCATCATCACACCGGCGACCAAGGCCGAAGAGGGGCATGACGAAGACATCTCTCCCGAAGACATCCTCCGGCAGGGCATCGTCTCCCCCGAGATCTACGAACAATTGGCAGATTACACCCGCCGCCTGTTTGAACGGGGACGCCAAATGGCGCGCGAGCAGGGCCTGATCCTCGTGGATGCCAAGTACGAGTTTGGCCTGGACGGCGATGGCCAAATCACACTCATAGACGAATTGCATACACCCGACAGCGCCCGCTATTTTTATGCCGAGGGCTTTGAAGAACGCCAGGCAAAAGGCGCTCCGCAAAAACAACTCTCCAAGGAATTTGTGCGCGAATGGCTCATGGAACACGGCTTTCAGGGCCTCGAGGGCCAAATGATGCCCGAAATGCCCGATGCGTTGGTCGAAGAAATCTCCAATCGCTACATCGGCCTCTATGAGCAACTCACGGGAAAGGCATTTAAGCCCGAGCTCGAGCTGGACGCGGAGGCTTTAAGGGAAAAAATTTTAACGAATTTGTAGCGCCCTTTGCTTTTAGTGCCGCAAAGCTTCGCGGATAAATTCATCCAACTCGCGCATATCGTCCCTGCTCAGGGCTTTACCTGCCTGAGCGGCAAAAAAGAGCAATACGCCGAGGCCGAGGAAGCCAAAAGACCACAAGATTTTCCCCGGCTGTTTTTGGATCATCCACTCGGACATGCCCAGGATTAAAAAAATCATCCAGCCAAAGCCGGCGAGACCATAGCCAAACATAAAGAGCGTCCAGACAGAGGGTTTGGGGCCATAGCGCCCGCGGACTACGGTGCCATCGTCTTTTTCTTCCAATTCCAAATCCAATTGAGGCGACCAGAAGTGCTGCTTTTCGGGTGGCAGGCGCAGGGTAACGTGGTTCCGGGTAGCTACGCCCTGGCAGCGCCTGTTGTGGCGTTTGAATTCTTCGCAGAGCTTAGCTACAAATTCTTCCGGAGACAAACTGATGTGCTTTTCAAAGGATGGGCGTATTTCTATGCTCATATCACAGTTGGGTTTTGCTCTGCAAGGTAAGTTAAAAAATCCGAAAATCAAAAAAAATGCTATCTTAGCAACGGCTTTGGCCTCGGAAATGAGGCCTGCAATCTTTTTCGAGCATTTCAAAACTGTATTGTCATGAGAGGTATCAATAAAGGAAAAAAGCGCCGCGAACTCAGGGAAGAACGGGATGCACGCCGTATTTTTCGCACCATAGGTTTGATTACCGTTCTCATTGTGCTTATCCTGTACATCGTGTACAGAATGGTCGTATAAAAAAAAACACCGCCACACCCACTATCCCATGAATAAGCGAACACAATCTTTCGAATACGAGTGGTTCGAAAGCGCAGACGACTTATCTCCTCAGGACCGCGAGTTGCTCCAGGCTGCCCGCGATGCGTTGTCCAAGGCCTATGCGCCTTACTCCCATTTTCAGGTAGGCGCAGCCGCCCGCCTCGAAGACGGCCGCATCATCAGTGGCGCCAATCAGGAAAATGCTGCCTATCCCATGTGTCTTTGTGCCGAGCGCGTAGTCCTTGCCGCCGTGGAAAGCGAGGCTCCGGGAGCCGTGATCAGCGCCCTTGCCATACGCGTACACAGCGCCAAGCACCCCGTCAGCGAGCCGGCAGCCCCTTGCGGCGCCTGCCGTCAGGTCATCCACGAAAAAGAACAGCGCCAACGAGCGCCCATGCGCATCCTGCTGCAGGGCGAAAAGGGCCCTGTCATCGCCCTGCAGGGCGGAAAGGACTTGTTGCCTTTTGCTTTTGGGGGGGAGTTTTTATTGTAAAAGATGCAGCCAGGATAGAACATCTAAACACTATTCCCCCAACACCCAGGCATCCACATTGTACTTATTTTTCATTTGCTCGAGATAATCCATCAATTCTGCTTCGCCGCTGTAGGTGAAGCGGATTCCTACGCGCGTTCGCCCGCCCCGGCGATCGGAATAGGCATCGTAGCCGTCTTCGTACAGGCGTTGGATAAGTCGCTCTGCATTTTTGGGCTGCGTGAAAGAGCCGATGATAATGATGCCTTCCTGCACATCGGGAGGCAGCGTTGGCGCTTCGCTATCGTCAGCTCCAGAGGGCATGCCCTCCCCTTCTTCCTGCAGGGCAGTCGTTTCTTCAGCCGACTGTTCTTCTTCGTATTGCAGGTCGGCGAGATCTTCTGCATCGTCTTCAAACAGGAGTTCATCGTCCGTTGGACTGAGCCTGTCGAAGTCCGCAGTAGCGGGCTGTTGGGCAAGCCCGTTATCGGAACCGGCAGTCGTTTCTTCCGTTTGGGGAGAGGTGCTGTTGTGCTTTCCGGTAAATTTTTTCCACAGGAAATAACCGCTGACCAGTAGAATGATCAGCAGCATGAGGATGATCCAAGGCGTAGAGCTGTTCAGCCAAGAGGCTTGGTTTGCACTATTCGACGGAGTCTGTCGAAGATTTGCAGGAGAAGGCTTGTCCGCTTTTGGCGAAGTCTGTTTTGGTGGCGAAGCAGTCTCGTTTGCCTCAATCGGTTTCTCATTGTCGCCTGAAGCATTTGCTTCGGAGGGCATGTCTTGAGCTGTCGGCAGCGATGTAAGGGACACTTCAGGCAAGCCAAAGGTCGCTTTATTGAGGTTGTCGCTTTCCTGAATGAATTTATAGCGCTTGTCGAAGTCTATATACAGTTTGCCAAGCCCGGGGAAGGCTATCATTTGGCGCCTCGCCAATCGCCTTTCGGCCTCCTCCACAAAGGCGGCAAGACGCTTTTCAGCCTCTTCAGGAGGCCAGCCATGCTGTTCTATGAGCTGAGCGATGAGGAGTCCGTCATTGGAGCGCAACTCCCGCTGAAAGTCTATGCGCAGCGTAGGCGGACTAAGGGTCTTCTCTGCCCGATCCACTTCCGACGATTCGTAAATACCGGTAAAAGCCCCAAAATCGGGAATGACCACCCTGTGCCGCTCACGCAGCAACTCTAAAATGCTCTTTGTTATGGTATCCAAATGTGCTATGCTCATACACGCTAAAACTTTGTGAGCCCTGCCCGGCTCTATCTATCCCGCCTCAAAGATAAAAAATTCGGGAATCTTCAATTGAGCTTCTACCGACGAACGCCCGTCACGCGTCACGTTCGGTACGTTTGTTACGTTCGCCACGTCCATCACAAAAAACCACTAAACATTAAACCAACGATACACGATACACAATAAACGATAAACCGCTTCCACCGATTTACCCGATTTCACCGATTCCCCCCCCTTAATTTTTCGTTAAAAACAAGGCTCTACGGAAACGAGATGCCCGTCTAAATCCGTTTCTCCCCCGAACAGCACGAGAAAACCCGATTCTCTACATCCACTAAACCAAAAACAATGAAGCGCATCCTCTTTTCCCTGGCCGTTTTTCTGATCGGCCTGACTACCTTGAAGGCACAATTTGCAGCAGGCGTCAAACTCGGCATGAGCAGTACGGACATCGAGGCCTCTGATCTCAACATCTTCGACCAAAACGGCATCCAGGAGCTCAGCATGAGCATCGAAAATGCCAACTACGGCTTCCTCATCGGCGGGTTTATGCGCATTCCCATCAAGAAATTCTTCATTCAGCCTGAAGTCCTCTTCAACTCCAACAGCGTGGATTATCGCGTTACGGACTTCCGCCAGCAGGGATTTGTGGACACCATCCTTCGCGAAAAGTATCAGTATCTCGACATCCCCCTCATGCTGGGCTTCAAATTCGGCCCGTTGCGCCTCAATGGCGGGCCTGTCAGCCACATCTTCCTCGGCAGCAATACCCAACTGAACAGCATACAAGACTACGGCCAGATGTTCAAAAATGCCGAATACGGCTGGCAAGCCGGCCTCGGCCTCGACATCTGGAAAATTGCCGTTGATTTGCGCTATGAAGGAAACTTCAACAAATTCGGAGACCACATCACCATTGGCGGAGAGCAGTTTTCCTTTGATGACAGCCCCGCCCGATTCGTAGCCACCATAGGTTACACTTTCTAAACACAGCAAATCAGCACAAAGGAGCCGGCCCAACCGGCTCCTTTTTTTTGCCCGCAGCCAACCTTTTGAGAGCAAATGCGCTCTTTACTTCAGATTCCGGAATCATACTTTTATGGAGACCAAATCCATACTCAGTGAAAACCAACTCGTAGATGCCTGTCTGGCCAACGACCGGCTGGCACAGCGCGAGTTGTACGATCGCTATAAACGCGCCATGTTTACCATCGCCTATCGCATTACCGGAGATTTGCAAACGGCCGAGGACGTGCTTCAGGAGGCTTTCGTGCGCATCTTCAGAGCGCTGCCCAAATTTCGGCGCGAATCTACCCTCGGTGCCTGGATCAAGACCATCGTCATCCGCACAGCCCTCAGCCACATCAAAAAGAATAAGCTGCCCACCGAGGAATTGCAGGACTACCACAGCGAAAAAGAAGTCATTGACTGGGGCGACTACCTCGAAGCAGAGTACTTGGAAAAAGCCATCAAAGACCTGCCCGACGGCTACCGCGCAGTCTTCACCCTCATAGAAATTGAAGGCTATGCCCACAAAGAAGTGGCTGAAATGCTCGGTATCTCCGTGGGCACCTCCAAATCGCAGCTCTTCCACGCCAAAAAACTGCTGCGCAAAAATTTAAGGAAATACGGCTATTAATTGAGCTTGTCATGGAAAAAAACAAACACATTCTTTCCTCCGCCTTACGGCAAATGAAAACCCGCGAACCGCGCGAAGAGCTCTGGAATC
>Ga0256832_1002500_pt1 | contig 12563 bp, 13 predicted proteins | sample 134614metaG_FD_190534 | JGI IMG/M metagenome (GOLD analysis project Ga0256832, IMG submission 190534) | Hydrothermal vent microbial communities from Lau Basin, Pacific Ocean - 134-614 | ecosystem: Environmental > Aquatic > Marine > Hydrothermal vents | place: Pacific Ocean: Lau Basin | collected... | reverse complement strand
GATCGCGTAGATGTTTATCAGTTCACCCATCGCATCTATCACGACTATATCGGCATCCATACTCTTCGACTCGCTCCATCTGCCGAAACCAAGGCCCGATCCCGAAGCCGCCCTTTTAGCGACGGCGCATACCTTGTCGAACCGCTCCGGATGCCTCGGGACGATCAGCAGCTTCGCATCCGGGTGCCCCCTTTTGAACTCCAAAAAAGAGTCCAAAATACTCTCCTCCTCCCCTTCGTGGGTACTGGCGGCCGTAACTACGGTGCCGGCGGGCTTAGGGTAACTTTTGGCGGCGCGTACCGGCTGCGCAAGCTTGATGTTCCCCGTAACGGTCACACTCTTTGCGCCGAGAAGCTCCAGCCGCTCCCTGTCCGTCTCGCTCTGGGCATACACTTCGTCAATCAGGTCGAAAATCTTCCTGTAGAACCATGAGAAGCGGCGGTAGCTTTTCCATGATCTGTCCGAAATTCGGGCGTTTATCAGCAACGTTTTGGCTCCGCGCAGTTTGGCGATATAAAAGAGCAGGAACCAGAGCTCCGCCTCCATTACCGCAAGCACCTTCTGCGGACGGATCCAGAGCCAAAGGAGGGGCTCGAAGGGGAGGTATCTAACCTCGTCGGAGATCTTTTCGGCTTCCGAAAATCCGGTCCGGGTCGTCGTGGTGACCGCACACTTTTCGCGCCCCAGGGCGTCGATCAGCGGTTTCAGGGCCCTCGTCTCCCCGAAACTGCATGCGTGGAACCAGACCCCGCCCCCCCTCAGCGGGGGGGTTTTCCAGAGAAAAAAACGCGCCGGAACGGATTGACGATACTTCTTTTTAAGAGATAGAAGCAGCAGCAGGGGTATAGACGGCAGATAGAGCCCCCATGCGACGAGCGTATAGAGGGCCGCGAAAAGGTTATGCTTCAGCGCTCTCTTCTTCTTTCTGGAGTTCGAGGTAGAGAATGCGTCCGCAGTGGGGACATGTAGTGATCTCTTCACCCTTGATGACCTCTGCGTAGGTCTTGTCGTTTATCTTCATGTAGCAGCCCATGCACGCCTGCTTGCGCACGGGAACCACGGCGCTGTTTTTCGCCCATCGGCGAATCTTGTCGTAAAACGCCAGGATCTTCTGGCTCATTCTGGAGATGAGCTCCTGCTTCTGTTCGAAGAGGCGCTGTCTCTCCTTTTCGATCTCGGCAAGCTCCCGCTCGACCTCCTCTTTGACCGCGGCGCCCTTCTCTTTCAGGGCCGCGAGCTCAGCCTCTTTGGTCTCTATCTCTCTCTTTCTCGTCTCTATCAGGTTGTCGAGGCGCTCTATCTCTTCGTTGGCGAAATCGAGCTGCTCTTTCGCTATCTCCTCTTCGAGCTGCAGAGCCTTGATCTCCTTCTCGGTCTTCGCTTCGGCGCTCTTTTTTCTGTTCGCCTCGAGCTTCTCGCCAAGCTCCTGTATATGGAGCTCGTTCTTCGCCTTTTTGAGCTCGCTCTCCCTGATCTCCTCGGATAGCTCGAGTATCTCGCGCTCGACTGCGCTTTGGGCCTCCTCCACTTCGTCGAGTCTGGAGCGGGCCTCCTCTATTTTCGGTTCAAACGCGTCTATGGTCTGATCTATCTTCGACAACTCGATCAGATCTTCAAGATGCTTGTTCATGGATTTCCTTGCTTAAATGTAGGTAAAGGGGTTGATTGATTGTGCAATTATAACCGGAATCGGCAAATTTTTCAAACTCTCTCCGAGCGCGTCGGCAAAATGGCGCTCGCTCTCGAAGTGCCCTATATCTGCCATCATAATACCCATCGAGTGCGCCTTCATCGCGTCGTGGAACTTGATGTCTCCTGTCAAAAAGAGGTCGGCATCTATCTCGTCGAGAAGGCTCGCACCGGAGCCGGTCGTCATCGCCACGCTGCCTATGTCTCTCTTCCGGCCGACCACCCTCAGCCTCTCGAGGCCGAGTCTCCGCTTTATATCTTCGAGCAGTTCGTCGCCGCTCCACTCCCCTTCGGCCCGGCACACGAACTCTTCACAGCACCCCTCGAAACCGAGAACCTTTTCGAAGACGTAGCGGTTTAGATGGGTTTTGTCGAAATTGGTGTGCATCGCGATCATCGCATGGCCCTTTTTGACCATTTCACGAAGGATATTCGCCGGGTAGTCGCTCCATACCAGCCTCTTGAGCCCCGAAAAGATAAGCGGGTGGTGGAGAACGAAGAGCGTCCCCTCTTCCGCCTCCTCCACCATTTTGGCGTCTATATCGACGCTGAGTACCACGCGCTCCACACGCTGCTGTTCATCCCCCAGGAGAAGTCCGCTGTTGTCCCACTTCTCCTGAAGTTCGAACGGGCTGAGAGTATCGAGAATCCTGTATATTTCGCCTACCGTCACGCTTTTTCACCCCTGATTCTCGCCTCTCTCTCGCTCTCCTGCTCCTTGTAGAGCTCGGCACACCCTTTGGCCAGCTCCCTTATTTTAAGGATGTAGTTGGCCCTCTCCGTCACCGATATCGCCTTTCTCGCATCGAGCGTATTGAATAGGTGGGAGGCGATCATGCACTGATCGTAAGCCGGCAGCGGCAGTCCGGCGTCGAGGCAGCGCCGGCACTCTTTCGCGGCGTCATCGAAGTGCCGAAAGAGCATCTCTATATCGGCGACCTCGAAGTTGTACCTGCTGAATTCATACTCGCTCTCTCTGTGCACGTCGGCATATGTGGTGACGCGGCCGTCCTTTTCGCTCCAGACGATATCGAATACCGATTCGACCCCCTGAAGATACATCGCCAGCCGCTCCGTCCCGTACGTGATCTCGGCGGCTACCGGATCGCAGACAATTCCGCCTACCTGCTGGAAATATGTAAACTGCGTCACCTCCATACCGTCGAGCCAGACCTCCCAGCCAAGCCCCCACGCACCGAGTGTCGGCGACTCCCAGTTGTCCTCGACGAAGCGGATGTCGTGTTTGGAGATATCGAGCCCAAGGTACTCCAGGCTCTTCAGGTAGAGATCCTGTATATCCTCCGGGCTCGGCTTTATGAGCACCTGAAACTGGTAATACGCCCCAAGCCTGTTGGGGTTTTCACCGTACCTGCCGTCTGTCGGCCTGCGGCTCGGGGCCACGTAGGCGGCAGACCACGGGCCCGAATCGAGGCTCCGCAGAAGCGTCGCGGGGTGAAACGTACCCGCACCGGAAGGGATGTCGTAGGGCTGAACTATGTTGCACCCCTGATTCGCCCAGAAGGTCTGGAGTTTGAGAAGAAGGTCGCTGAATGTGATCATTTAAGTTCCAATGCTTTTTTTATTTTCGGCTCGTCGAAACCGCATATCCACTGACTTCCTACCAAAACCACCGGCACACCGCGGCATCCGTGGCGTTCGCAGTCTTTGGCGGCCTGCCTGTTGGTGCTTATATCTATGGTCTTGAACTTTATGCCGTTTTTCTTGAAAAAGTTCTTGGCGCGCGTACACCATACGCATCCGGGCGAGGTAAAGAGCACTACCTGCTTTTGGCGTTTCGGTTTGGTATCTGCCATGTTTACCTCCTGTTATCGATAATTTTTCCCGAAATTATATATAACTCCGCCATCACTTTTCAAGCGAGAGGGCGTTCATGATGTACATCTCCACATTGGCGCCCGTGACCCCCTTTTCGAGGGCGTCGGTATAGAACTTCGCAACCTTGACGTGGTATGTATCGAAATCGTAATAGGGAAGATGGAGTCTCCACGCCTTCTTTATCTGGTTCAGGGCCATGCGCTCTATCGCCCACGATCTGAAGACGGAGAGCACACCGAAAAAGAAGATCGTGAAAAAGACGGCCAGAACGATCATGATATGGCAGTCTATCTTCGCCAGCAGCTTGTGAAAAATGAGCGCCGGCGGCAGGAATATGAGGTTCCAGATCGTGACCATAAATATATAGAGGCGCGAAAGCCGAAGTTTAATGCCGGGTATTCTCCCCTCGAGCGGTATATGGTCCACCAGCATCTTGTTGGCCTGCATAAGCTCGTTGAAACGCATCGGGTGTTTCGGCTCTTTGAAGAGAAACGGCAGTATCTTCTCATCCATCAGTCGCTCAAACATCGGAGGCTCCTTCGTAACATACTATATCTCCTATTTCACGCCCCAAAGAGGCTGCAACGACGCTGCATTTCACCTTCATCAGGTAGAATGTCGGCTTTGTCGAGGCGTCGTTCAGCGATTCGTAGTTGCCCATCCCTTTGGCTATAACCAGATCGCTCATTTCGTAATATTTTCGAGCCTCCCGACTCAATCTGGCCGGATCGAACCCGGGCGTATCTACGCCGCTGTCGATTATGTCGGCCACTTCGTCTATACCGGCCTCCTTCGCATCCTGCGCGGTTATGTCGTTTATTATGGGGCGCCCCCTGACCGCATAGCCTATCTCCAGCTGCGGGCAGATCTCCGAGATAGTCTCCATCAGCAGCTTGTCGAACAGATGTTCGCCTGCGTTGTCGCCTATCAGGAGCAGGCGTCGCGCCGATTGAAGCCTTTTTCGAAGCTCTTCCGAGTCGTCTATCGCAAAAGGGGTCTCGAATACTCTCTCCACCTCCTCTTCGAGGTCGAAGCTGTGTGTCGCGGCGAGATCTATGACATTGCCGGCCACGGAGGCTTTCAGCGCGGCATGCAGCCTGTCGCCGCTCTCGAACACCCTCTTTTTCACGGCCGGAAGGAGTCTCATCGCGTGTCGCGTCGCCTCCTTTTTGTACTCGGCGTAGATGTCGTCGACCCCGAGCAGCTGCGCTATTTTGGGGTAGACTCTCGCAGCCACCTGGGGAGGGGTCTCCGAAAAAGAGAATCCGGGTATCATGAGCGCCACCTCATCGAGTACCCTCTTGGTGCGCTCTTTCTCTACATGCAGGATTTCGCAAACTCTGAGCGCCTGCGAAAATATGCATGTCACGCACTCGGGCTCCAGCTTCAACTCTCTTCTCCGGCATGTTTTTCCACCACTTTCCCCCACATGAGCCTGTATTTGCGCTTCATGAACTCCAGCTCCTCCCTCGTGGCGTTGAGTTCGGCGGTGAGCGTCTCTATCGTCTTTCTGTCCTCGTCGTAGAGCTCCTGCATCGAGAGGAGGGCATCTTTAAGAAAACTGTTCTCGTTTTTGAGCGTCTGCAGCGTCTCGTCTTTGGCGTCCATCACCTTTTCGTGCATGTTCAAAATGGTTCCGATGGTCTTCTCCACAAACTGTATGCCCTCACCTCTCTCCATATCCACCTTCAAGATTTCGCCCCCCTTTACGGGTGTGCCGGGAAGCCTCTCCTGTGAATCGGCCTCTATGAAGATCTCGCCGTTCTCCTCTTTGGAGACCACGGCGCCGCTGTCTACGAGTGAAAGCACATAGTCGAAGTCGCGATCGATCAGTTTCGCATACGCCCTGATACTGAGCCAAGTTTTCATGCCATCTCCTCTATGGTGCCGCCCCGCAGCGGGCGGACTTTAGATTCTGACCTCTATCTCCGCGGAGTCGGTTTCGACCTTTTTCGCCTTCGCTATCCGATCCTCTATCAGCTTGACGTTGAGCTCGTCGTCGTCTATCGCCAGTATCTGCATCGCCAGATAGGCGCTGTTTATCGCACCGGCTTTGCCTATCGCAAGGGTTGCCACCGGCATACCGGCAGGCATCATTACCGTACTCAAAAGCGCATCCTCCCCGCGAAGGTCGGAGGAGCTCATAGGTACACCTATTACCGGTTTTATCGTGGTGGCGGCCACGGCACCCGCAAGGTGTGCGGCCATGCCGGCGGCGGCGATGAAGACTACCGCCCCGCGCTCCTCCGCATCTTTTATATAGTTTTTGGTGCGCTCCGGGCTTCTGTGGGCCGAAGAGATTATCAGCTCGTAAGGGACACCGAACTTCTCCAGCGTCTTGCCGCACTCCTTCATCACCTCGTAATCGCTTTTGCTCCCTATGATGATCGATATGAACCTCATTTCCACTCCTTTAGATGTAAGTTTTAAAAATCCAAAAACTAATTCCGACCTGCGGAACTGGACTCTGGACTCTCTGCATCAGTTTCTCGATCGGTGGGCGGCTCCGTCGCCTCCGGCGGCTTTTGCGATATCTCAAACCTGAAATCCCCATAATCCTTCCTGAGCGAATATCCGAAGAAGTAGAACGATGCGAATATCGCCACTCCGGTATAGATGATATTTCCGAACATCATTATAACCCCCTTCGAGACGCCCATCAATGCGGCGAAGAATGAGAAGAGGGCTATCAGCACCAGCGAACCTACAAAGGTCGCCAAAACGGCTCTCCACTGCATCGCCCACCACGCTTTCAGGACTCTTGAGGTGGTAAAACGATCATCCATCTATCTTCCTTCTCAAAAATGTGAAAGGGGGTAGCGCGGCGGGCAGCAGAATCGGGTTTTCGTTTCCGCTGTGTATGGTCTGAAACCTTCTGCCGCTTGGGGTCTCGAGCATCCTCATCCTAATGTACCACCGCCCCTCTTTGGGGTAGATCTCTCCCCGTTCGTTATCTACGCTCTCCTCTATGGGGCGGGGAGAGAGTATCTCCATCTCGTCGCCCTCCTCAATCCTGTCTTTTGCGTAGAAGGCCAAACCTTTCTCGTCCACCAGCGCCGCTACCTGATGGGTCCCTTCGCTTATGGAGCTCTCCAGGCTCTGCGTGCCCTCCTTTTCGAAGGGTCTGTGGAGAAGGTAGGCGTCCGTAAAGCCGCGATGTTTGGTCGTATGGAGCTCCTCCTGGTACTTCGATGCGTCGAATCGTCCTGTGTAGAAGTCGTCTATCGCCCTTCTGTAGGCGCTTGCTGTAACGGCGACGTAGTAGGGGCTCTTCGTGCGCCCCTCTATCTTGAGCGAGTCTACCGCTCCGCTTTCGAGTATCTCGTCTATATGCGAAGCGAGGTTCATATCTTTGGCGTTCATTATGTAGGTGCCTAAACCCTCCTCCTCTTCGAGTCTGAAGGTCACACCCGTTTCAGGGTTTTCGGCATACAGCACATATGGAAACCTGCAGTCGTTGGCGCAGCTGCCGCGGTTTGGCACCCTGCCGCTCTGAACGGCGCTTATCAGGCACCGTCCGCTGTATGCGAAACACATGGAGCCGTGCACGAAGATTTCGAGCTCCAGATCTGGAAGCTCCCTTTTGATCGCTTCGAGATCTTTCAGGCTGATCTCGCGGGCCGCTATTATCCGCCTGACGCCGAGCTCATAATAGAAACGCGCATCCAGAACGTTCATCACGTTCGCCTGCGTAGAGAGGTGCAGCGGAATCTCGGGTGCCGTTTCGCGCGCCATCTTCACGAGTCCGGGCGTAGAGACGATGAAGGCGTCCGGCCCCATCCGCGCCATCCGCTCCATATGGCTTCTGTAGAGTTCCAGCTGGGAGTTGAAGGGGAAGCCGTTTATAGTCACATAGACCTTTTTGCCGAGCGAGTGGGCGTACTCTACCCCCTCTTCAAAGCTCTCGTACGTAAACTCTTTGCCGCTTCTTATGCGCAGCGAAAAGTGGCTGACCCCTCCGTAGACGGCGTCTGCCCCGTAGGCGAGTGCGATTTTCAGTTTCTCGAGATTGCCCGCGGGGGAGAGGAGTTCGACCATATGCCTATTTTCCGAACTGGGCTATGAGCGCTTCTATATCGTCGTTGCTGATCACCTCTTCGGTCGTGGTGTCCCCCTCGATATGGCGGGCCGATTTGACACGCTTCTCATCCTCTATGCTTCCTTCGAAAAGCGCGCTCATGTAGCGGCTGAGCGCACGCATTATGTTTATGACGCGCTCTATCTTCTGGCGATGGATATCCTGATACTGCATCGTATCCATCGCCCCGAGGATCTGATCGTTGGCACTCTGGAGCATATCGGTCACTTCGCTTGAGAGCTCCCTCAGCCTCTTAGCCTCTTCGGCGGCAGTCTCGAACCTCTTTACGCTCGGGAATTTTTGCATAAGGGTGGCGAACATCTCTTCGAATCCGTTCGATATCGCGTCCATCTTTTCTATAGCTGCCAGGGCTCCGTCGATATCGTTCATCACTGTATCGAGCGCATCGAAGATCTCGCTCGCCTTCTCTTCCGAGTCTCGCGTAACGTCGTCGAGCTGGTGCACGACCTGATGCTCTTTTGTAGCCGGGGGAGGTATCAACGCCTCTGCTTCGCCACCCTCTTCGGCCCCTGAAGACTCCGCTTCGGAACCCTCCGTAACAGCCTCCTGCAGCGACTCCTCTTCGGCATCCAGGTCGAGGTCGCCGGCCATCAGTGCATCCAGCTCTTCTTGTGTCATGCGGCATTCCTAAATTTTGGGATAGTCCAAACCGGTGACACGCATATGCCTCGAGGGTGCGCGGCACCGTTTGTCGAATCTAACGGTTAGATTATAGTGCGTTATTCATTATAGGAAAATTATACCCTTTCGCTAACCGGCTCTATACGGTTTACCACCGCATAGAGCGTAGGGAGGTAGTAGAGGTTCAGCACCGTTCCCCATAAAAGCCCGAAACCGATCGAGACGGCGATGGGCTGTAGAATGACCGCCTGTCCGGTAGCGAAGAATATGAGGGTCGAGAGCCCGAGAAAGGTGGTCGTGGAGGTTATGAGAATCGGCCTGAGCCTGAGTTTCGCACGTTCGAAAAATTCGCGGCTTTTCCTTGTTCCGTGCAAAAAATCGAGCATGATTATCCCGTCGTTCACCACCACCCCGGCAAGCCCCAGAATTCCGATTATCGAAGCCATCGAAAGGTTGATGCCCAGAAGCGTATGGCCTATCAGGGCTCCCAGAATCGAAAAAGGGATCACCGACATCACCATCAGCGCGTATCTTATTCTGGAGAATATCAGCATCAGCGAAAGGAGTATAAGAAAGAGGGCGAGAAGCGTGGCCCTCTTCATCTCTTCGGCAAGCTGCCTGTTCTTCTCTTTCTCCCCAAGAAGCGTCACTTTTACCCCGCTCTTCTCTATTTCGGAAATCAGGCCAGAGAGCTTTTCGAGCGCGTCGTTTGCGGTAGTTCTATATTTGTCGATGGAGGCGAAAACGGTCTTCACGACCTCTCCGTCACGTTTCTTTATCTGGGCGTAGTCGCGCGAAACCTCGAACTCCGCAACCTGGTCCAGCCTTACGAACCTTCCGTCTTTCAGCGGCACAGGAAAGCTCTTCAGCTCCTCGAGGCTCTCTTTTCTCATATCCTCCGTACGAATCTCGACCACTCCCTCCTTGCCGAAGGTGAGGGCGTGGCGTCTTTGCAGGAAGTAGCCCGAGAGCAGAGACGCCACCTCCCCTTCGCTTAGACCGAGTTTCTCTCCGTAGTCGTTGATTTTGAGCTTGTATTCGCTTTTGCCGTATTTGAGATTGTCGCTAATGCCGACAACCCCGTCGATTCTGCCGAGTGCATCCTCCACAAGGCGCATACTGCGCTCCACCAGCTTCTCGTCTTCGCCAGAAAAGTTGATCTTTATATCGTTTCTGATGACCCCCACATGCCTCTGCCTGACACCGAGCTCCTCCATGGAGTAACGCTTCCTGAAAGGCTCCACTATGTCGCTAAGCGGCTTGGCGAGTTCGTAGGTTTTGATCGTACGCCTCCTGTTCGGGTCGTTGAAGTCGAAAGAGAGGTTGAAAATCGGGTTGACGTAGCGGTTTATGAAATCTTTTTCGATCAGATCGTAGAGCTCGACCGTAATATAGAACGATCCGTTGTCACTCTCTTTTTCGCCGCCGAGCGTGGTTCTCGAACCGGCTACGGCCGACACCGACTTTATGCCCAGCTCCTCTTTGTGCTTCATAATCTCCCTCTCCATCTCTTTGGCCACTTCGGATGTGCGCTCTATCGGCGTATTGGAGTCGAGCTTGCCGGTGACATATATGTAATTGCTGTCGAAACTGGGGAAAAACTGGAAGTGCATAGACTTTACGAGAAGATAGGTCAGAAGCGGAATACCGATCAGAAAGAGGAGCAGAAAGCTCTTCTTGTACCGGATGCAGTAGCGCAGGCTCCGCTCGTAGAGTCCCTGAAGGGGGCTCCAGTCGACCATGCTGTGCCCTTTTGAGAGCAGCTCTTTGGCATGCAGGGGAAGAAAGAGGAAGCTCTCGATCAAAGAGCCGGCCAAAACGGCAACCACGACTACCGGGATCAGTATGATGAAGTGCGATATCTCCCCCGAGAGCATAAAGAGCGGCAAAAAGGCGGCGAAGGTGGTGAGCGTGGCGAGCGTTACCGGAGGCACCATCTCCTCGACCCCCTTCAATACCGCGGAACTCCTCTGCATCCCTTCGTCGATATAGCGCTGTATATTTTCGGCGACGACTACGGCGTCGTCTACGACGATACCTATGACTATAAGCGCACCCAGCAGGGAGACGATATTTATCGTATATCCCATAGAGTGCAGGATTATCAGCCCTATCGCGAACGAAAAGGGAATCCCGAGCGTCACTATCGCGGCTATGCGGAAGTTTATCAGCAGGGCCATCGTGAAAAATATCAGCACCAGCCCTATCAGGATGTTCGAAACTATTACGTTGAGCCTCTTCTCTATAGGCCTGGATGTGTCGTGGTAGATGTCGGCGATCAGTTCGGGGCGGCTCCTATTAAGACCCTCCACAAAGGTGTGAAGCTCTTTGGAGAGGGCTATCGCGTCCCCTTTGGAGTCTTTGTAGACTTTGAGGGTGATGTTGTCCCTGCCGTTGAAGGATGAGAGTGTCGAGGTATCGGCCAGCCGCCTGCTCACCTCGGCGACGTCGCCGAGACGGATATACCTGCCCCCTACCCCGATGAGTGCGCTCTCCCACCCCTTCTCGTCTTTCCATCCGTGTACGGTAGAGAGGTAGAGGTAGTCTCCGGGCTGCTCTATGTCTCCGACCGGGTAGATGTAGGAGAGGCTCGATATGGCGGTCAGGAGAGCTTTGGGGTCTATTCCGTAGGCTGCGAGCGCCTTGGAGTCTATCTTTAGCAGGATCTCCTCGTCCGAGTCGCCGTATATCTTCACTTCGGCGATATTTTCGATCTGCATTATCCGCCGCTTTATCTCTTTGGCCTCCCTGACCAGCGACTCTTTGTCCAGACTCTTCGAAGAGAGTGAGATAGAGAGCAGATCGCGTTTGCGTGTCAGATGGGTCGCCGCAGGCTCCGTCATGTCCGCCGGCAGGTACTGCCTGCTCGCGGCTATCGCATCTTTTACCTTGCTGAGCACATCGACGGGCTCCGCTTCGTCGTTTAGGGTCACGATTATGTCGAATCTTCCCGGTACTATGACCGTCTCGGTGGTCTTTATGCCGCTGATTCCCTCTATCGCCTCCTCAATATCCCTGACGGCCATCTTGTCCAGGACCCTGGCACTCGATCCGGCATAGCCTCCGCTAACGCCTATCATGTTCAGGGTGACGTCGGGGAAGAGCTCTTTTGGCATCTCTTTGTAGCTGTATATGCCCGCTATCAGAATGAAAAGGAGCAGTAGATGGTTGAGTCTCGTGTTCTTTATGAAGTATTCGATAAATCGCATGCGCTATTATGCCCTAAAACTCTTTACGCAAACCGTTTTGGATATAATATCTTCATGATTATAAACGAATATCCGGAACTTGGAAAAGTCAACCGCCTAAAAGCTGTGAGAGAGTCCGACCACGGGCTGATCTTCGCCTCTTCCAAAGAGAAAGAGGTGCTGCTGCCGAAACGGTATGTGACCGAAGAGATGGGGCTCGGCTGCGTAGAGGAGCTCTTTGTCTACAGAGACGGCGAAGAGCGCATCGTGGCAACGACGGAGAGACCCTTGGCCGTGCTGGGCGAATTTGCGGTCATGGAGGTCGTAGACACCACTCCCCACGGCGCATTTGTCGACTGGGGGCTCGCCAAAGACCTTTTCGTCCCCAAAGCTCTGCAGAAAAGGAGTCTTGCGAAAGGTGAAAAGCACCTCATATATGTCGACTACGACGAAAGAACCCACCGTCTCATAGGGGTGCAGAAGACGGAAGGCAGATTCGACCGCCGGCCTCAAAAGCTCAAACGCAACGAAGAGGTCGATATTTTGGTCTACGACAAAACGGAGCTCGGCTATAAGGTGCTTGTCGATGGCCGCTACGAAGGGCTCGTCTTCCACTCCGAAATATTCTCCGGGCTGCAGATCGGTCAAAGGGCCAGAGGGTATGTCAAAAAGGTGCGCGACGACGGCAAGATAGACATACTGATGCGCCCCATAGGCAAAAAGAGCGACGAGATCGCTGCAGAGAGGATAATAGAGTATCTCGAGAGGCGCAAAGGGATGATGCCCCTTGTCTACAAGAGCGACCCCGAGAGGATAAAAGAGCTGCTCGGGCTGAGCCGGAAAAACTTCAAAAGGGCCCTAACGCTTCTGCTGCAAAGAGGGGCTGTAGAGGTGAAAGAGAGCGGCACTTTTCTCAAAAAAAGAGCCCCGAAGAGTTAAATATGCAAGAAAAAAACGAAAAACGACTGAAAATCGACCTCCACAACCACACATCCAGATGCAATCACGCCGAAGGTACGATAGACGACTACATTAAAAAGGCGATAGCCGAAGGGATCGACATATTCGGCTTCAGCGACCACGCGCCGATGGATTTCGACCCGCGTTACAGAATGGGATTCGAAGAGATG
>Ga0256832_1002499_pt1 | contig 12563 bp, 10 predicted proteins | sample 134614metaG_FD_190534 | JGI IMG/M metagenome (GOLD analysis project Ga0256832, IMG submission 190534) | Hydrothermal vent microbial communities from Lau Basin, Pacific Ocean - 134-614 | ecosystem: Environmental > Aquatic > Marine > Hydrothermal vents | place: Pacific Ocean: Lau Basin | collected... | reverse complement strand
CCGTAGACCGCGGCGGCGAGGGGCAGGGCCTCCCCGGCTTCGGGGACGACGCTGCCGCGGCGTCCGCGGACCGGGTTCACCATGGCCACGGCGAGGCCGCGCCGGTTCTGCGGGTCGACGAGGGTCACCCCCCAGCCGGCTTCCCGCAGGGCCAGGGCGACGTTCAGCCCCACGATGCCGCCACCGACGACCAGGGCCTCCACGCTCCCAGCCTACCGCTCGAAGCGGTAGACCGGCCCGTCCTTCCGGCAGAGTCCGCGGGCCTCCAGGTTTTCCAGGGTGACGCGCGCGGTGTCGGGGTCCACGCCCGCGGCGACCAGGTCTTCGGGCTCGAGCGTCCCGCCCTGGCGCCACGCCAGCTTAAAGGCCAGCTGTTCGGCTGCGGCCAGCCCGATGCCGCCGACGACCAGGTGGCGGTTCCAGCGCCCGACCCCGGCCCCCAGCGCCACCCCGCCGAGGAGCGCGCCCCAGCTCGATCCCGTGGCGAACCAGGCTAGGGAGAGGCCGAACACGTAGGCCGTGACCACCAGCACGGCCTGCACCGCGTCGAAGGCCTGGCGCGGGCGGCTGAGCAGGTAGCTGGCCGCCAGGCCGAGCGCGAAGAGCAACCAGAGGAGGGCCGGGCTCAAGAGGCCGCCTCCAGCGGTTCGGGGGCGGTGAGCAGCGTCTCCCGCACGCGACCGAAGAGCAGGTGGGGGGTCGCCTGTTCGACGACCGCTCGGTAGAGACCGGGTGAGGGGGCGTCTTCCGCGGGAAGCAGCACGGGGTGGTTGCTCTGGTCGTGCCCCTCCACCCAGTGCGCCTCCTTGGCGGGACCGCGCACCAGCACCTCGACCTCGCGCCCGACCCAGGCCTGGTTGCGCCGCAGGCTCCAGTCCTTCTGTTTCTCGATCAGGCGTTGCAGCCGCTCGACCTTGACCTCGCGCGGCAGGTCCTCGAAGCGCTCGTAGCTGGGTGTGCCGGGGCGCGCCGAGTAGACGAACATGTAAGCGGCGTCGAACCCCACCTCGTCGTACAGTTCGAGCGTCTGCTGGAAGTCCTCCTCGGTCTCGCCCGGGAAACCGACGATGATGTCGGTGGTGAGCACCAACTCGGGCAGCGCCTCGCGCAGCCGCGCCACCCGCTCCAGGTAGTAGGCGCGCCGGTACTCGCGCGCCATCCTCCGCAGCACCCGGTCCGAGCCCGCCTGCACCGGCAGGTGCACGTACTGGCCCACGGCCGGGGTCTCGGCGATGGCCTCGACGATGCGGTCGGAGAAGTTCATGGGGTGGCTGGTGACGAAGCGCAGCCGCCGCACCCCCAGCGCCGCCACCTGCCGGATCAGGTCGGCGAAGTCGGGGTAGGCGGGGTCGTCCTTGCCGTAGGAGTTGACGTTCTGCCCCAGCAGGGTCACCTCGACGATCCCCGCGGCCACCAGCTGCTCGACCTCGCGCAGGATCAGGTCGGGACGGCGGCTCACCTCGGGTCCGCGCGTGCGTGGCACCACGCAGTAGGTGCAGCGGTGGTCGCAGCCGCGGATCAGGGTCACGAAGGCGCTGAGCGCGCCCCGTGGCGGTGGGGGGATGACCTCGTCGAGCTCGGGGTAGAAGCCCACGTCCCAGAAGGCGTCCGCCTGGGTCAAAGCCTCGGAGATCTTGTGGATCGCGCCGGCGCCGAGCAAGACGTCGACGCCGAACTTGCCGGCGATCGCCTGCCCCTCCTCGAGGCTGGCCAGGCAGCCCATCATCCCGATGAGGAAGGGCTCCTTGCGCTGCTGTTTTTCCTTGCGCAGCTGTCCGAGCAGGCTCTTCACCTTTTCCACCGGCTTGCCGCGGACGGCGCAGGTGTTGACGAGGACGAAGTTGGCCTCCTCCACGGTGTCCACGAAGTGCGCCCCGAGGGCGGCGAGCTCGCTGGCCACCAGGTGGGTGTCGTACTCGTTCATCTGGCAGCCGTAGGTGATGAGTTTTACGCGCAGGTCGTTCACGTCGCCTCCAGGGAGGGCCGGGGGGATCCCGGGTCCCGAGCGTATTCAGGGTAGCACAGGGCTCAGGCCCAGCGAACGAAGGCCACCTCGAAGGGCTGGGCGAAGTCCGGGTGGCGGGCGCTGAGGCGCACCCCGTACACGTAGCTTCCGGCTTGTTCGGGCCGGAAGCGCATACGGTAGTGCAGGCGGCCGTCCGCTTCGTCGGCTTCGGGAAAGGGGACCTTGAAGAGGGGGCCGTTCGCGCCCCTGCGTAGCACGAGCTCGAGCCGGAGGTCGTGGGGGTCGATGCCCGCGGGGTCGACCCGGGCCGCCACCTCGAGGGGCTGGCCGTTCAGGCGCACGTCCCCGGGAGCTTCGGCCTCGAGGCGCACCCCGGACCAGCGCTGTGCGGTTTCGCGCTTCCAGGCGGCGAGGCGGCGCGCCTTCGCGAAGCCTTGGGTGGCGAGGGCGCGCCCGTGCGCCTCGGCCGGCTCGTAGTAGCGTTCCAGGTAATCGCCCAGCATGCGCTCCGCCGAGAAACGCGCCCCCGCGGTGCGGATGCTGCGGCGTACCCGGCCCAGCCAGCCTGTGGGCACGCCCTGGGCGTCGCGGGCGTAGAAGAGGGGCAGGATCTCGTGCTCGAGGGTGTCGTAGAGGCTGGCGGCGTCGGCCGCGTCCTGCGCGGCGAGCGAGTCGTAGCTGCGGTCGGTGCCGATGGCCCAGCCGTTCTGGCCGTCGTAGGCCTCGGCCCACCAGCCGTCGAGGACGCTGAAGTTGACGCCGCCGTTGAGCGCGGACTTCATGCCCGAGGTGCCCGAGGCCTCCATGGGGCGCCGCGGGGTGTTGAGCCAGAGGTCGGCGCCGAAGACGAGCGTGCGCGCCAGCGCGATGTCGTAGTCCTCGAGCACGAGGATGCGGTCTTCGAGCTCGAGCTCGCGCACCAGACGCACGATCTTCTGGATCATCGCCTTGCCGGGCTCGTCCTTGGGGTGCGCCTTACCGGCGAAGACGATCTGGACGGGGTAGGGGCCGTTCACGATCGCCTTCAGACGCTCGGGGTCGAAAAAGAGCAGGTCGGCGCGCTTGTAGGTCGCAAAGCGACGCGCGAAGACGAGGGTGAGCGTGCCGGGGTCGAGCGCGCGTTCGGCGGCGCGCAGGCGCGCCGGGGGTTCGCCCGCCCGCAGCCGCTGCTCGCGCAAGCGGGCGCGCACCTCGCGGATCAGGCCCTCCCGCAGCCCGCGACGCGCGTTCCACAGCTCGGTGCTCGGCAGGGCGTCGGTGTCCCAGTGTTCCTCGCGGCGCAGCTCGTGCATCCAGCCGTCGGGGAAGTAGCGCTCGTAGAGGTCGCGCAGTACGGGGGCCAGCCAGGTCCAGGTGTGCACCCCGTTGGTGACGTGGCCGATGGGGACCTCCTCGGGCTCGAGCCCGGGCCAGAGGTGACGGAACATCTTGCGCGAAACCTCGCCGTGCAGCCGGGACACGCCGCCCGCGAAGCGGCTGGTCCTGAGCGCAAGCACCGACATCGAGTAGACCGGGCCGCCTTCGCGGTCCTCCCGCGCGAGCCGCAGGAAGCGCTCGCGGTCGATTCCCAGCCGCTCCCACCAGCCCTGCAGGAAGTGGCTCACCTGATCGAAGCCGAAGACGTCGTGCCCCGCGGGTACGGGGGTATGCGTGGTGAAGATGGCGCTGGCGGCCGCGGCCTCGAGGGCGGTGTCGAAGTCGAGGCCGTCGGCGACGAGCTCACGGATGCGCTCGAGGCCGATGAAGGCGGAGTGCCCCTCGTTCATGTGCCAGATCTGCGGCTCCAACCCGAGCGCGCGCAAGAGCCGCACCCCGCCGACGCCCAGGACGAGCTCCTGCCGCAGGCGCATGCCGGGCTCGGCGTTGTAGAGCTCCGCGGTGATCTCGCGATCGGCGGGGTCGTTTTCGGGCAGGTCGGTGCTCATCAGGTAGACGGGCACCGTAGCCACCTGAACCCGGTAGGCGGTGACCCAGACCTTGCGCCCCGCCACCTCGACCGCGACCCGCACGGGGTTGCCGTCTGAGTCGCGCACGGGCAGCAGCGGCAGCTCCTCGGGGTGCAGCGTCTCGTGGTACTCGGTCTGCACCCCGTCGGGCGAGAGGTGCTGGTGGAAGTAGCCGCTGTGGTAGAAGAGGCCCACCCCCACCAGGTTGACCCCCAGGTTGGAGGCGGCCTTGACGTGGTCGCCGGCGAGGATGCCCAGCCCGCCCGCGTAGATGGGCAGCGATTCGTGAAAGCCGAACTCGGCGGAGAAGTACGCCACCACCCCCGTGGTGGGTTTGGGGCGCGAGGCCAGGTGGGCCTGGAAGCTCTGGTAGACGGCCTCGACGCTGGCCGTGTACTCCGGGTCCTCGGCCAGGTCGGCCAGGCGCTCGGGCCGGGCCTCGAGCAGCAGCTTGACCGGGTTGTGCCGGCAGGCTTCCCACAGGGTGGGGTTGATCTTGCGGTAGAGTTCCTGCGCGGCCGGCGTCCAGCTCCACCAAAGCCAGACGTTGTAGGCCATCTCCTTCAGGGGGGCCAGCGGTTCGGGCAGCTCGGGGAGTTCGGTGATGCGTCCAATGACGTTCATGGGCCCTCCTGCTGGGGAAGATTGTAGCACGCCGCGATGCGTATGGAAACGCTACCAGCCGAACGGGCGCGGTCTGCGGCCTGTGGTAGGCTGAAATCCCGGAGGGTGTGAAGATGAAGTACATTTTCGTTACCGGCGGGGTCGTGAGTTCACTTGGAAAAGGCATCGTGACCTCGTCGCTGGGGGCCATCCTTCGGGGGCGCGGCTACCGCGTGACCGCCGTCAAGGTGGATCCGTACATCAACCTCGACGCGGGCACGATGCGGCCCTACGAGCACGGCGAGGTCTTCGTGACCGCCGACGGGGCCGAGACCGACCTGGACATCGGCCACTACGAGCGCTTCCTGGACCTCGACCTTTCCCGCAAGAACAACATCACCACCGGCCAGGTCTACAAGGCCGTGATCGAGCGCGAACGCAAGGGCGAGTACCTCTCGCAGACCGTTCAGGTCATTCCCCACGTCACCGACGAGATCAAGCGGCGCATCCGCGAGGTGGCCGAGGAGCAGGACGCCGAGATCGCCATCGTCGAGATCGGCGGCACCGTCGGCGACATCGAGAGCCTTCCCTTTTTGGAGGCGATCCGCCAGTTCCAGTTCGACGAGCCGGCCGAGAACACCCTCTACATCCACCTCACCCTGGTGCCCTACCTGCGCACCTCGGAGGAGTTCAAGACCAAGCCCACCCAGCACTCGGTGGCCACGCTACGGGGCGTCGGCATCCAGCCCGACGCCATCGTGCTGCGCTCCGAGAAGGAGCCGCCCGAGGAGGTGCGCCGCAAGGTGGCGCTGTTCACCAACGTGCGGCCGGAGGCGGTGTTTTCCAGCTACGACGTGAAGGACATCTACGAGGTGCCGCTGGTGCTCGAGGAGCAGGGGCTCGGCAAGCTGGTGGAGAAGAAGCTGGGCCTCGAGCCCGTCTTTCCCAACCTGGGCATCTGGACCGAGGCCGTGCGCGTGTTGCGCGAGCCCGAGGACGTGGTGACCGTGGGGGTGGCGGGCAAGTACGTGAAGATGCCCGACGCCTACCTTTCGCTCCTGGAGGCGCTGAAGCACGGGGGCATTAAGAACCGCGTGCGCGTCGAGGTGCGCTGGATCGACGCCGAGGGCCTGATCGAGGGCGACCTGGGCGAGGCCTTCCAGGGGGTGGACGCCATCCTGGTGCCGGGCGGCTTCGGCATCCGCGGCATCGAGGGGAAGATCCGCGCCGTCCAGTACGCGCGCGAGCGGAAGATTCCCTACCTGGGCATCTGCCTGGGGCTGCAGGTCGCCACCATCGAGTTCGCGCGCCACGTCGCCGGCCTCGAGGGGGCCAACTCCACCGAGTTCGACCCCTACACCCCCCATCCGGTCATCGACCTGATGCCCGAACAGCTCGAGGTGGAGGGCCTGGGCGGCACCATGCGCCTGGGCGACTGGCCCATGCAGATCCGCCCCGGAACCCTGCTGAGCCGCGTCTACGCCGGCGCCGAGCTCGTTTACGAGCGTCACCGGCATCGCTACGAGGTCAACCCCGCCTACGTCGAGCTGCTCATCCAGGCCGGCCTCGTCATCAGCGGGGTCACTCCGGGAATGAAGGGGCGCGGCGCGGGGCTGGTGGAGGCCATCGAGCTGGAGGATCACCCCTTCTTCCTGGCGCTGCAGTCGCACCCCGAGTTCAAGAGCCGTCCCATGCGGCCCAGCCCGCCGTTTGCGGCTTTCGTGGAGGCGGCGCTAGCCTACCGGCGGGCGCACCGCCGGCTGGCGGGGGACCGCAGCCTGGATCAGGCGTAAGAATCGGCAAACTGGCGGGCCGCGCGGCCCGAGAAGCCGCGCCCCTCGAGCGCAAAGCGGAGGGCGGCCGTGCGGGTGGCCTCGTCCAGGGCGTCCTGCTGCAGGTGGTGGGCGACGGCGCGCAGGTAGAGTTCCTGGTCGAAGGGGGGAAACGTAAGCTGCAAACCGAAGCGGTCGGCGAGCGCCAGTGTTTCCTGCACGCTGTCCCAGGCTGCGGGCTCGCTGCCCGGATCGGGTCGGTCGCTCCAGCGTTCGCGTATCAGGTTCTTGCGGTTGGAGGTGGCGGCCAGGAGGGCGTTCTTCGGCGAGGCCCAGACCGCACCGTCGAGCAGCATCTTTAGCTTGCGCCAGCCGGCGTCGGCGGCGTCGTAGGCGAGGTCGTCGATGTAGAGCACGAAACGCTGGGGAAGGCCGCGCAGCAGGTCCAGAAGGTCGGGAAGGCTTTCCAGACCCTCAGGCAGCACCTCGACGAGGCGCAGACCCCTTTCGGCGTAACGCGTGCGCAGCGCCTTGACGGCGGTCGACTTGCCCGTGCCGCGCGCGCCGTAGAGCAGTACGGAGAGGGCGGGCCGCCCTGCGAGGAACCGCTCCACGTTGGCGGTAAGGCGTTCGAGCTGGGGCTCGTAGCCCACCAGCTGGTCGAAGTCCACCGGGTCGGGGTGGGCTACGGGGTGCAGCCGACCGTCCCAGACGAAAGCGCTGTGGGTGGCGAAAGGTGCGAAGGCGTAGCGCCGGTAGAGCTCGGCGAGCTGCTCGGCGCCCCCGCGCTCCAGCACCTCCAGGGCCGCCCACTCCGCGCTGGACGCCTCGCGGCAGCCGAGGTCGGAAAGGGCGTGGTTCTCGTGCAGCCAGCCGCGTAACGCGCGCAGGCGCTCGAGGTCCTCGTCCACCAGCCGCAACAACCCCGCGGGGTTCCCCTCCAGGAAGCGGCGGGCGAGCGCGCGGGCCTCGAAGAGGGCCGTCGCCAGCAGCCAGCTCCAGGGGTCGCCGTGGGGCAGCGACTCCTCGAGGAGGGCCAGCACCGGGTCCGACCCGAAGAGGGCCTCCGGCAGGGGGACCAGCCGGGGGGGTTCGCGCATGCCCCCATTCTAGCGCCCGACGAAAAACCGCCCCCGAAGGGGCGGTGTCCTGGTGGGCCGTGTAGGACTCGAACCTACAACCAACCGATTAAGAGTCGGTGGCTCTACCAATTGAGCTAACGGCCCAAGGCCAAGCACCACTCTAGCCCGAAACGCCGGCATCGTCAAGCCGAGAACCTCCGTCCAGGCGCGGTAAACGAACCCGGGGCGCCGCACGGCGCCCCGGGTTCGGGAAGGCCCCGCTAGCGCCGTGCGGCGGCGTACTTGGCGGCCACCGCGTCGAAGTTCACCACGTTCCAGAACGCGGCGATGTAGTCGGGGCGGCGGTTTTGGTACTTGAGGTAGTAGGCGTGCTCCCAGACGTCGAGGCCGAGGATGGGGGTGAAGCCCTGCATGACCGGGTTGTCCTGGTTGGCCGTCGAAAAGACGTGCAGCCGGTTCCAGGGGTCGAGCGCCAGCCAGGCCCAGCCGGATCCGAAGCGCGTGGCCGCAGCTTTGGAGAAGGCGTCCTTGAAGGCGTCGAAGGAGCCGAAAGCGCCCTCGATGGCCTGGGCCAGCTCACCGCTCGGGGTGTTCGAGCCGCCCGGCGCGATGACCTCCCAGAAGAGGCTGTGGTTGAGGTGGCCGCCGCCGTTATTGCGCACCGCGGTCTGGATCTCCGCCGGCAGCGCGGCCAGGTGGGTGAGCAGTTCCTCCGCGCTCGCCCCGTGCAGGTAGGGGTGGCCTTCGAGCGCCTTGTTGAGGTTGTTCACGTAGCCGCCGTGGTGCTTGGTGTGGTGGATCTCCATGGTGCGGGCGTCGATGTGGGGCTCGAGCGCGTCGTAACTGTAGCCGAGTTGCGGCAGTTCAAACGGATAGGACATTTCCGACCTCCTTCTTTCCCGCCCTAAGGGCGCATACCTAGCATACTGCACCGAATTACTCGGAATTGTCAAACCCCGGGGCGCGGCCGCGCCCCGGGGTCTCGGCCGCGCGCTCAGCGGCCGGGAATCCCCGGCTCGGTCATCTTCCAGGGGTCCAGGATCGCGTTCAGCTCGTCTTCGGGAAGGACCTGTTCCTCCAGGCAGACCTCGCGCACGGTCTTGCCTTCGGCCACGGCCTTCTTGGCGATCTGCGCCGCGCGGTCGTAGCCGATCACCGGCGCCAGGCTCGTCACCATGGCCAGGCTCCATTCCACGTAGCTGGCGGCCTTTTCACGGTCGGCCTCCATGCCGGCCACGGCCTTGTCGGTGAAGACGCGCACCGCGTTCGCCAGGAAGGTAATGGACTCGAGCAGGTTGCGCACCATCACCGGCATCATCACGTTGAGGTCGAGGTTGCCGTGGGTGTTGGCGACCTGCACGGTGGTGGCGTTGCCGATCACCTGGGTGCAGACCATCATGAGCGCCTCGGCCATCACCGGGTTGACCTTGCCCGGCATGATCGAAGACCCGGGCTGGACCGCCGGCAACTTGATCTCGGCGATGCCGCAACGGGGCCCGCTGGAGAGCCAGCGGATGTCGTTGGCGACCTTGATCAGGCTGGTGGCCACGGTGGCGAGCTGGCCCGCGAGCTCGACCACGGCGTCCTTGGAGTGCTGGGCTTCGAAGTGGTTGGTGGCTTCACGGAAGGGCAGGCCGAAGCGGTCGGCCAGCTTCTCGGCCACCCTGCGTCCGAACTCGGGGTGGGTGTTGATCCCCGTACCCACCGCGGTTCCGCCCTGCGCCAGCTCGTAGAGGCGCGGCAGCGTGCTTTCGATGCGGTCGACGGCGAGCTCGACCTGACGCGCCCAGCCGCTCGCCTCCTGGCCCATGCGAATGGGGGTGGCGTCCATCAGGTGGGTGCGCCCGATCTTGACGACGTCGTCCCAGAGCCCCGCCTTTTCCACGAGCGCGGCGTGGAGGTGCTTCAGCGCGGGAAGCAGTTTCTCGTTCACCTCGACCGCGACCGAGACGTGGATGGCCGTGGGGATGGTGTCGTTGGAGGACTGGCCGAAGTTGACGTGGTCGTTGGGGTGCACCGGCTCCTTACCGCCGCGTTTACCCGTCAGGATCTCGTTGGCGCGGCCGGCGATCACCTCGTTGGTGTTCATGTTGGTCGAGGTGCCCGACCCCGTCTGGAAGATGTCGACTACGAACTGGTCGTCGAGCTTGCCTTCGATGACCTCTTCGGCAGCCTGGAGGATGGCCCGGGCCCGCTCCTCGTCGAGCAGCCCCAGCTCTAGGTTGGTGGCGGCCGCGGCGTGCTTGATGGCTCCCATGGCCTGGATGAAGCTGCGGGGGAAACGAAGGCCGGAGATGGGGAAGTTCTCTACCGCGCGGGCGGTCTGCGCCCCGTAGTAGGCGTCGGCGGGAACCTTGAGTTCGCCCATCGAGTCCTTCTCGATCCTGTATTCCATCGTGTACCTCCAGCAAAATTGTACGCCGCATGAATCGGACAGGCGTCCTGGGTCTTAGGATGCGGTTATGTCCTTACTCGATCTGGTCGTCGTGGGTGCGGGTCCCGTGGGTCTGGCGGCGGCGCTCGAGGCCGAACGGTTGGGCCTGAGCGTTAGCGTCTTCGAAGCGCGCCGCCCGGCGGCGAGCATCGAGCGTTTTCCGGCGAGGATGCCCTTCTTTTCGGAGGCGCGCAAGCTCGAGCTTGGCGGCCACCCCATGGCGGTGCTGGGGGCCAAGCCGACGCGGGAGGAGGCGCTCGTCTACTACCGCCGCATCGCCGAAGGGCTGAATTCAGCGCTCGTCTACCGAACCCGGGTGACGGCCCTTGAGGGGGCGCAGGGGGCCTTTCGCGTTCGTTTCCAGGGGCCGCGCGGCGCCGGCGAGGTCTGGAGCCGCGCGGTAGCGGTGGCCACGGGCTACTTCTTCAACCCACGGAGGCTGGGCGTGCCGGGGGAAGAGCTCGCCTGGGTCGGCCACGGTTACCGGGACGCGCTCGAGCACTGGGGCGAACACGTGCTCGTCGTCGGCGGGTCCAACAGCGCGGTGGAGGCCGCCTTGGACCTCTGGCGCGCCGGGGCGCGGGTCACCCTCGTGCACCGTGGCCCCGAGGTGCGCCCGGGCGTCAAGTACTGGCTGCGGCCCGACTTCGAGAACCGTGTGCGCGAGGGGGCGATCCGCGCCCTCTTTTCCACGCGGGTGCTGCGCTTCGAGCCCGGGCGGGCCGTGGTGGCGGGGCCCGATGGGGAAGAGGCGCTGGAGGCGGACCGGGCGGTGGTGCTGATCGGCTACCGTGCCGACGACGCGCTGCTGCGCACCGCAGGCGCGCGCTTCGAGGGCGCGAGGCCGGTGCTTTCGGACCGTTTCGAGACCAGCGTACCCGGCCTCTTCGCGCTGGGCAGCGCCGGCTACGGCGAGGACACCCGCAGCGTCTTCATCGAGAACGGCCGCGAGCACGCCCGGCTTGCGGTGCGGGAGCTCGCCCGTCGCCTGCGTTAGCCGCGGCGATCGCCGGGGCTCTTGTGCACGTGCACGACCTTCCAACCGTCAGGAAGCTCAACCAGCACGCGCGTTTCGTTGATCGTCTTGTGCTCGATGGCGCCGTCTTTGTAGATCGAGAGCAGCAGGGTGTAGCTGGCGATCGCGGTGGTGCCGTAGAGCTGCAGCCGCGGGTCGAGCAGGTCGTAGCGCCAGTCGGCCCCGACGCCCATCCAGTCGTGCTCCATCATGAACTCGTGAAAGCTGAGCCCGTCGATGCGGTGGGGCGTGACGAACCACTCGTACACCGCGTAGTCTTCCGCGGTCGTGGCCTTGTACGTCTCCCAGTCGCCCGCGTAGATGGCCGAGAGGTGGCGGTGCAACGTTTCCCAAACGGCTTCGTGAACTTCCGACATGGCGGCCTCCTCTTTCATTCTAGTTTTGTAGGCTGAGGTGTGCGGACGATCGAACCCTGGGTGAAAGCGGCGGCGCGGCCGGGTGTCTTTTTCGTACTCGGCGCGGTTACGGTCGTCTTCCTGGCGGTGTTCATGGCGGTGCTGGTTCCGGCGGTCAAGCTGGCCTCGGGGGCGCCACCGCCGGACGTGGTGCTGCTGCAGACGCCGGCCGACTTCTTCGCCTGGTTGCGCGCGGGGGGGTCCGAGGTGCGCCGGCTCTACGGCCTCTTCCTCGTGGCCGACTCCTTCTACCCCGTGGTCTACGCGCTCTTCCTGGGGGCTTGGCTGTGGCGGCTTGAGCCCCAGGGAAGGCTCTGGTGGCTGCCCGTCTGGGCGGCCGCCGCCGACTACCTGGAGAACCTGACGCACGCGCTGCTTCTCTACGCCTACCCGGCCGAACCCACCTGGCTGGCGGCGCTGGCGCTCGTGGCCACCCCGGTGAAGTGGGCGCTGATCGCCCTGTCCTTGCTGGCGGTGCTGGGGCGAACGCTGGCGCGGCGCTAGCCTAACCGGCGGGTTGGTACTCGCCCCAGACGCTCTTCAGCGCCCCCGCCACCTCGCCCAGCGTGGCCCGCCGGCGGAAAGCCTCGAGCACGAAGGGGAAGAGGTTCTCGCGGCCGCGGGCGGCGCGCTCGAGCGCCCCCAGGGCGCTTTGCACCGCCGCGGCGTCGCGCCGCTCGCGGAAGGCGCGCACCTCTTCGGCGCGGCGGCGGTCGGTCTCGGGGTCGATCTTCATCACCGGCACCGGCGCTTCTTCTTCCGAGGTGAAGCGGTTCAGCCCCACGACGATGCGTTCTTCGTTCTCGATCTCGCGCTGGTAGCGCCAGGCCGACTCCTCGATCTCGCGCTGGATGAAGCCGGCCTCGATGGCGCGCACGCTGCCGCCCAGTTCCTCGACCTGGCCGATGAGCTGTCGGGCCTCCGCTTCGAGGCGGTCGGTCAGGTGCTCCAGGTAGAACGAGCCCCCCGCCGGGTCGATGGCGCGGGTGACGCCCGACTCGTAGGCGAGGATCTGCTGGGTGCGCAGGGCCAGCAGGGCGCTCTCTTCGGTCGGCAGCCCCAGGGCCTCGTCGTAGGCGTTGGTGTGCAGGCTCTGGGTGCCGCCCAGCACCGCCGCCAGCGCCTGGTAGGCGACGCGCACCACGTTGTTGAGGGGCTGCTGGGCGGTCAGGGTGGAACCCCCGGTCTGGGTGTGGAAGCGTAGCATCCACGACTTGGGGTTCTCCGCGCCGAACTCCTCCTTCATGATCCGCGCCCACAGCCGGCGCGCCGCCCGGAACTTGGCGGCCTCCTCGAAGACGTCGTTGTGGGACGCGAAGAAGAAGCTCA
>Ga0256832_1002498_pt1 | contig 12565 bp, 9 predicted proteins | sample 134614metaG_FD_190534 | JGI IMG/M metagenome (GOLD analysis project Ga0256832, IMG submission 190534) | Hydrothermal vent microbial communities from Lau Basin, Pacific Ocean - 134-614 | ecosystem: Environmental > Aquatic > Marine > Hydrothermal vents | place: Pacific Ocean: Lau Basin | collected... | reverse complement strand
GAAGCTACTGGTGCCACCAGATCGATACTGCCCAACTCGTTGCCCGTGGCCTTCTCCAGGGCCGAGACCCGCAACAGCGGATAGGCGTTGCGGTTGCCGTCGTCGTCCACGGGCATCAAAGGAATACCCTCGGCGGCAAACCACATGGCCTCGGGGATCCGCGTCCCGAATGGGAAGTCGACGAAGAACGGCAGCTCGCGCAGAAAACGCTCGAAGCGCTGAGGCGTATTGCTCAGGCCCGGCATGTTCTGTTGGGCAGTGACCAGCTCGGGAGCACTGCCATCGTGGGGAAAGAGTCGTTCCACATCAGGAACCGGAAGTCCCGTGTCCGCCGGCATCGGCTCGAAGAGCGCCAGTGCGCTGGGGCAGCCGAACAGGTTGACCGGATCGGTGCACAGGCTCGCCAGGTCTGGGCCACCCAGGCTGGCGAGCACCTGGACTCCCGGATACAGGGACGCGTAGCCTGCGCCTCCCCAGGTGTAGTTGGACCCGGCGTTGGGCACGCCGGCCGGCAGCGGCTTGCCGCTGTCATCCCAGAAATTGCCTTTGAATACTCCCGGCAAGTTCTGGCTCGTCGTGTTGATGGAACCGGCCCCGGCTGGGTCGTTGGGGCTGGACGTGGCCTGGTACACCATTTCGATGTAGGTGTCGTCCAGCAGACGGGGCAGTTCGGTCTGCGTGCCGCGCAGCACGGCTTGTACATGCAACACGTTGAACGGCGGCAGGATGCTCATGATCTGATAATCCTGGTCGGCGCAGTGCATCCCCAGGTCGTTGGACCCGAGCACCCGGACGTTCCCGGTCACTGGCGGCGGATTGCCGCCACCGCCGCCGGTTCCGCCACCACCGGTTCCACCACCACCGCCGTGGCTCGGGCCACAATCGGCAGGGGCGTTCTTGACGTCCTTCTCGGCGTATTGGCCGTCAGACTGCTCCACACGTACCCGACAGGGCACCGGGTGTGGATTCCTGACCTTGATCTCCCATTTTTTCTCGTCAAGTTTGCGCGATCCGAGGATCTGAGCGGGATCCGCGGCATTGCTGACCACGATACGCTCGCCTTTTCGTCCCTTGCCTTCGACCTCGAGTTTGTGTTCGTCCGCTTCCCATTCGGCCTCTTTGATCTTCAGCGCGGAACTGGATGCGTGCGTCAGTCCAGCCATGCCAAGCCCCAAAGCGAGGACGCCGAGAATGGTGCGCGTCATACAGGGGCCCCGGGAGGGCCGTTGGGTGTTCGGGTGCTGCCTGTGCTTCATGTTCTGCCCCCTTGTGGATGTGCAGCCGGTGGAGGGAAGTCTTTGCAGCCAACCTGGGAGTCAATTCCCAATATTGGCCTCTGTAAAGTGGGACTATAGTCCCAACGATCCTCAAGTCAAGGGGCAAATTGACGGATGTCAGACCCCGCACCGTGATGAATCCGCCAACGGCACGGCGCCCGGCCGCCGGTCCAGGAGGCAGGAAAGGCGGCCCTTCGTGCCGTTGGGCGGATGGTTCTCCGGCCCGGGGAGACGGATGTTCCTCAGCGCCGCGCGGCGGCGATACCGGCGTCAGCGGCCGCGAGCCGAGGGTTCAGGGGGCGATCTTCAAGACCGTAGGCGCCAGGCCGCTGCAGGTCGTAGATGACCACCGCTTCTGCGGCGTGGTCGGCGGCCGGGTTGTGTTGCCGGTGCAGAGCCACGGGACGCGCCATGGCGTTGTCGTCCGGCTTGTACTTGAGGTGTAGCATGCGGTGACGCTCGGCTGCCGCATGCTCTCCCAGGCGTGCCAGAATCAGACTCAGGTTGTAGTGTGCGGTGACGTTCTCTGGGTCCAGCTTCAGCACCGCCCTGAAGGCGTCGACGGCCTCGTGCAGGAGCGCGGCACGCCGTTCGCGCCGGCTGTCCCCCCGCTCCTGCTTGGCGCGCTCGAACAAGGTCTTACCCAGCGCGTTCCAGACCCGGTAGTCCTTGGAGAAGTCGAAGGCGCGGCTGCGGGCCTCGGCGAAGCGGGTCTGCAGGATGTCCCGGAAGTTTTCAATGGCCTCGTCCAGATAGCCGTTCTGCTCGTTCACCAGCCCGGTATACCACGCCACCACCCACGGATAGGCGCCGGCCTCGGCCGCCTGTTGCAGGGCCTCGACGGCTTCGTCCAGGCGACCTTCCTTGAAGTAGACGCGTGCGCGGTTCAGGGCACCATCCGCGTGACCCAGGGCCTCCACTTGACGGAACGCGGCCTCCGCCTGGCGCAGTTCGCCCTTTGAAGACCCTTTGTTGCCCTTGCGCAGCAGGCCGATCCCGTAGTCGTTCCAGCGCTGCCAGGTGGCACCGGGGGCGGGTCGAGAGCCCGCCGCGGAGGGGGTACCGGCAACGGGGAAGACGACCCGATCGGTGGCGAGCGTGGCCACGGGCAGATCGTTACGGCGGAACGCGTCACCCTGGATGTAGCGCAGGTAGGTGGTGTCGAATTTGCGGTAGCGTACCGCGGCCTCCACCGTGATCGGTTCACGCACGTCCTCGGGCACCTGGAAGGCGTAGTGCACCACGTCGGCGGCACCCGGAGGGATCTGGTGGTTGTACAGGGCGACGAAGATGTCCTGACCATTGCGCCGGTCGATGCGGTTGCCGTGGCGGTCCAGGACATAGGCGTTGATGAAATGTGACCAGGGATCCACTTCCCCCAGCTCGTTCATACCACCGCTGCGTCCGATGATACGGTCGCCCGCGCGCACGGTGATGTCCACCCAGACCTGGTTGGAATCGGCGGTGCCCTGGGTGAACAGGTGGCCCACCTTGAGCGTGCGCACCACGGTCTCCAGCAGGTAGCGCCCGCCCGGCTGCAGCACGGGGATCTCGGGTCGTATGGGCGCGGTGAGCGGACCGTCGATGGTGCCCCCTTGCTTGATTCCGAAAAGATCCACGCGTAGTACGCCTTCAAGGAACGCTTTGCGTCGCGCGACGGCGTCCTCGCTCATGCCAACCATGGCGGGCACGGCCGTATTGGCCGCAGCGAAGCGGTGGTCATGCACCTTGAGTACGCCGCTGGCGTCCAGGTGACGCGCACCGAAGTCCTGCTCGGCTCGCTCGGGTGGCATGTGGCAGCGGGCGCAGCGGTCTACTGCCTTGGGCGGATAGTAGAAGCTCTGGGCCCCGTGGCCGGACACACCGGAGAGCAGGTAGGAATCGTAGTGGTTCTGACCGCGCAGCCATTTGTAGTCGTTCAAGGCTTCGGGCAGTGCGACCTTGTGGCAGGTGCCACAGAACTCGGGGGTCTGGTGCAGCGGCTTGAGGAAGGTGGCCTTGTGGAATTCCGGCTTGGCCTTGATCAGCTGGCGGTTGACGGCCTGCAGCAGGGGATTCTTGCTGAAGGTGAACGGATAGTGTTCGGGATCGGTGATGGTGTAGTCGGCATTGCCGCGCGGGCTGTCGATGGAGGTGATGGCATGGCAGGCGATACAGGTGATGCCCTTCTGGGAGGTGGGGTCATGCTCGTCGAAGTCGGCCTGCTCGAACCGGCCGCTGAACAGAGGCACGGGATCGTGGCAGGCGGCACAGAAACGCAGGGCCTGTTTCGCCCGTTCGGGGCCATCGCGATCCGTGAGGGCCTGCTCGGCGTCCTTGATGGTGAACAGATAGGCTGGGTTGTTGAATGAGCTGAAGCGATGCACGCTCTCCTTCCAACCGGCGTGGGTCTCCTGATGGCACTGGGCGCAGTACTGATCCATGGCCAGATGCTCGGGTGGAATCACGCTCCCACCGGCAATCTTCGCCAGCGCCGGAGCGAACGGGGTCCCGGCATTCCGTGCCAGTGCCGCCTCGCGTTGACGTGTGTGCTGGATGTTGTATCCAAGCCCCAATGCGGCGAAGACCAGCGCCACGGCAGCCCAGCGCACACCCACGCCCCAGCGGATCCGGGGCCCGGCCAGCCGGTGCAGGACGAACAGCCAGGCCACCGCCAGCGGTGTGACCACATGCACCCAGTACGCCGCCTCCCGCAGGCGCGGATCGTGGATCTCGAAGAACCCGAAGCGGGTCAGCAGAATGCCGCTGGCCAGCAGGGCCAGGACCGTGGCATACAGCGCCAGCCCGGCGTGGACGGCTCGCCGGTTGGGTCGCGACCAGGCGCGGCGCAGGTGCAGGGCACCGAACAACACGGCCGGCACCACGATCAGCAGTCCCAGGACCAGGTGAACCAGGAAGACGATCTGATAGAACCAGTCCTGATAGATCCGCCCGGTGCTCGATTCGAGCGCCGTGACGGCCACCAGATAGACCGAGTCCACCACCAGCAGGGCGAACAGTCCGAACACCACCGCCAGCAGCCGCCGCAGGCCCGGCGAGATTACGGGCAGAGGGGAGCGGGAATGTGGTTTGGCTTCGCTGGACATCAGCTGCCTCTCGTATCGGATTCCAGGTGAACCTGCGCAGCCGGCGCCCCTGCCGGGCGCGTTGGCGTGAGCGTAAGCGTATGAGAGATTACTGAAGTACCGGGCTGGCGCAATTCCCCCAAATAGGGGCCCCATCTCGCTGCCGGCTCAGGGCACCGTGTGCACGATGCGGTAGCGCCGCCCGGGTCCGGGCAGACGCTCGATGTCGCCCATGTGGAGCCGAAAGTGGCCGCGGCGGAGGTCTTCGAAGTAGGCCTTGAGGGCCTCGATAACCACGGGAAAAGCCAGGGCATCCCATGGGATCTCGCGCTCGTCGAACAGGCGTACCTCGAGACTCTCCCGACCGGGGCTGAAGTCCAGATCGAGCAGCGTGGCGCGGAACAACAGGTAGACCTGGCTGATATGGGGGAGGTTGTAGACGGCGTGCAGGGCGTCGATGCGTACGCGCGCATTGGCCTCTTCGCGGGTTTCGCGCAGGGCGCCCTCCTGGACCGTCTCGGCGTTCTCCATGAAGCCCGCCGGAGCCGTCCACAACCCGCGACGCGGCTCGATGGCACGCCGACAGAGCAGCACCCGGTCTTCGTGTATGGGGATGGTGCCGGTGACGATCTTGGGGTTTTGGTAATGAATGGTGCCGCAGGCCGGGCACACGTGGCGCACGCGATCGTCGCCCTCGGGGACCCTGCGCTCCAGGGGCGCGGCACACGCCGTGCAGTACTTCATAAGAGGGGCGCCGCCAGGCCCGTGAAGGCTCAGGGGATCTTGATCCCCCCGCCGGGCACGCCGCCCGTTCCGCCGAGGCTTCCACCCCCGCCCAAACCGCCGGCCCCGCCGAGGCCGCCCGCTTCGGGAATGACGATCTGGGAGGCCGCCTCACGTCGCATCTCCTCCAGTTCGCGCAGCGTCTCCTCCAGTGCCTCCTGGGCCGCTTGTGGATAGGCGGCGATGGCCTCTTCCAGCGTGGCGGCCTGGATCTCGAAGGCCAGGGGCAGGGTACCCATGGGGGTCAAGAGCTGCGCCTGGCCCACGAAGAGCACCGAGCGTGAGGGGTCCGGGCTGCCATCCGAGAGCACCGGGACCATGCGGCGGATGCTCCCGGCCCGGCGGTCTGTGAAGACCTCTTCTCGATAGAGTTTGTTGGGGTCGATGCGCAGCGCATCGGTGATCTCGCTGGGGGTCATGCCGTACCTACCTCGTCTCAGTGCGCCGGAGCGGATCTGCAAGGGTAGCAGATCCCGCCCCGCCAGCGCGATGGCCGTAAGGGCGCCGGCACGCGGCCTGGGTCAGGTCTTTTCCCGGTGGGCGCCCCCAATGCGCCGGCCCTGGACGCTGCGTACGAACTGAATGCCCGCACCGCAATCGTTGACCCGGGCCACGACGCCGCGTTTGCGATAGGTCTGAATCAGGTCGCCCACCTTGAATACCAGCACCAGATCCACGGTGGCACCGGGAAGCAGTGGGAAGGAGCCGGACTCGAGGAAGGTACCGGATTCGCTGGCATCGGCCGCCGGGCAGCGGAATACGCGATGTCCCTTGTGATACACGTAGACCGTATTGGGCGGCAGCGCCCGACGGCGCTGCCTGCGGCGTTCCTCACATTGCGGCATGGCCCGTTCCTCCCTAGCCCGGTGTGACTCCCTGTGCCCGGCGCGGTGCATTCCTGCCTCCGGCATCTCCGATTGTAAGGAGCGGCCGGAAGGGCGGATGTCGTTGGCTTCACAAAACGAGCCGTGCTCTGCGTTCACTCAGCCGGACGGTGCACCGGATGGGAGGAGGCGCCCTTCCTCCAGCCCGGCAGGTATTCCACGCTGGGGAGTGTGCGCACCGGTTGGGGATACAGGGTCATGAGTTCGAGCACGTCGGCGTCGATCTCGGTGCTCACGGGCAGCCCCAGGGTGCGGGCGTGATCGGGGGTGATGGGATAGTCGTGGGTCCAGGTCCCGGTGGCGAGCCGGGTGGCCGCCTCGCCCACGCGTTCCTCGGGCAGTTTGCCGGCCAGCAGCTCCTCCACCACGTCACGGACCTGGTTGATCGCCTTGCGCCCCACGTCGGCCAGCACCAACGTACGGTCTTCCACGTCCTTGACCGGCTTCTCCTCCGTGACCTTCACCAGGGAGGCGGCGGGCATATCGCCGAGCTGAGGGTCCACCGGGCCGAGCACTGCGTGTTCACTCATGACGATCTCGTCGGCCGCCAGCGCGATGAGCGTTCCGCCGGACATGGCGTAGTGCGGTACGTAGACGGTGACCTTGCCAGGGTGGGCTTTGATGGCGCGGGCGATCTGCACCGCGGCCAGCACCAGTCCGCCGGGGGTGTGCAGGATCAGGTCGATGGGCACCTGCCGGTCGGTCATGTGAATGGCCCGCAGGATCTCCTCCGAGTCCTGGATGTCGATGTACTTGACCAGGGGAAACCCGAACAGGCGCATGGTCTCCTGACGGTGCACCAGGGCAATGACACGCGAGCCGTGCTTGCGCTCGATCTCGGCGATCTTGCGCTGCCGCGCGTACTCCAGCATGCGCTGCGAGATGACGGGCTGGAACGCGCTCAGCAGCATGATGATCCAGAACAGGTCCATAAAGCTCATGGGGCGATCTCCATCCAAGGGCAATTGCGAGGCGCTCACCAACGGCCGTCGGGCCGGTGTCCGAGAGCGCCCTGATCGTCGAAGTAATGGGGTTCCCGGTGGCCGAGGGCAAGCATCACCCGGATCAACAGGGCACCGGCCAGGAATCCCCCCACGTGCGCCCACCAGGCCACCCCCCCAGAGAGGTTGAGCACGAACAGCTGCTGGGTTCCCTGAACGAACTGGATGAGGAACCAGAAGAAACCGTACAGCACGGCCGGCCATTCGAAGAAAAACGGGATGAACAGGACCGGAACCACGAACAGGATCCGTGCATGTGGAAAGCGCATGGTGTACCCGCCCATCACGCCCGCGATGGCGCCGGAGGCACCGATCGCCGGCACCGTGGAGGTGGTGTTCATGAACAGGTGCACGACCATCGCTGTCAGGCCCACCACCAGATAGAACACCAGAAAGCGTGCGTGTCCCAGACGGTCCTCGAGGGCCGGCCCGAAGATCCACAGCGTCCACATGTTGCCCAGGATGTGGGCAAAACCCCCGTGCAGGAACTGAGCGGAAAGGAACGGGAGATAGTTGTAGGGGTCCAGCCCGTTGAGGGCGGCCCACTCGGGCAGCGTATAGCGGGCCGGCACCAGCCCCAGATGCATGATCACCGCCTTGCGCCACTCCGGGGGGAGGTTGATCTCCCAGAGGAAGACCACCGTGTTGAGCACGATCAGGCTCAGCACCACGATGGGGAAGGCGTTCCGGGGAACGGTGTCACGGATCGGAAACATGGCGGCCTCCCGGCGAAAGGATCCTCAGAAGTTGCGGAACAGACCTTCGACCACGGGGTCCGGCCGCTCGGCATGCGCCTCGATCTCTTTGTTGATCAGAATGGGATAGGCCGCCTCCTCGATCAACCTACGCGAAGTATTGATATAGCGGGATACCCCATTGCGGTCGTCCCATTCCATGTCGGCGCCGATGAGCATCACCCGCGTGCCCAGGCCGTTGATCTTGCGCACCAGCGGCACGAAGTCCTGGTCGCCCGCCACCAGGACGAACACGTCGAATCCCTTGTGCACCGCCAGATCGTAGGCCTCCAGGGCGAGCCACACGTCGATGCCCTTCTCCTGCGGCGGGCTGACGTTTTCGTTCATGGGGTAGTAGTGGGAGACGATCCCCGCATACATGAGGAGCTGATCCAGGAACCGATCGGCCTCCAGTGCCCCGGCGGCCTTGGCGGCCGACAGCGAGAAACGCCCCCGGAAGAAGTGCGACTCGACGATCTGACACAGCCTCACGTCGACACCCTCACGCTGGGCGACGCGGTGGCGGATGAACTCGTGCAATCCCGAAAAGGCCAGAAAACTACCTGTCTCATGCTGATACTTGTAGTAGCTGCTCACCTTGTGAAAGAAGGAGCCGTCGTAGAAAACGGCGATTCGGCTCACCGACTTGCTCATGATGGTCGTCACTTCCCTGGTTCGATATCCTGAGTGAACGCGCATCGGGCCCCTGCGGGCGGGTGGCGCACATCGCACCGGCGCCGCCGCGAAGGCCTGGTTCACGGGGCCGTGGACCGCTGTTGTCGGTCCTACCCTTGTTTCGGCCCATGGTTGATCAACGGCTTCCCGGCCCGGTCATACCAGGCGAGGATGCCCTCCCAGATCTCTTCGGCAGTCTCCGCATACCAGAACAGCTCCCGATCCTCGGGATCGATGGTCCCTTCCTCGACCAGGAAATCGACGTCGAACACGCGTTTCCAGTACGCCTCGCTGACCAGCACCACCGGCACCGGCCGGATCTTGCGTGTCTGCACCAGGGTGAGGGTCTCGAACAGCTCGTCGAGCGTCCCATAGCCGCCTGGAAAGACCACCAGCGCCTTGGCGCGGAGCAGAAAGTGGAGCTTGCGGATGGCGAAGTAATGGAATCGGAAGCAGAGATCCGGGGTGATGTAGGGGTTGGGGAACTGTTCGTGCGGCAGGGTGATGTTGAGCCCGATGGTACGGGCCCCAGCATCGAACGCACCGCGGTTGGCCGCCTCCATGATCCCGGGCCCGCCGCCGGTCATGACCACCAGGCGTGGGTCCTGGGGGCCGGCGCCCGACTGGGCCACCAGGTGACCGAAACGGCGGGCCACCTCGTAGTACTGGCTCTTGGCCAGGAGCCGCTCGGCGACGACGAGCCGTTGGGCGAGTGCCGTATCCTCCGGGCGTTCCCCCAGCGCGTCCCGCAGTCGCTGGACTTCGCGCAGGGCCGCGGCCGGCTCCCGGATCCGGGTGCTGCCGAAGACCACGATCGTGTTCACCACGCCGTGACGGTGCATGTGCAGCTCCGCCTTCTCGTAGTCGAGCTGCAGGCGCACGCCTCGGGTGGCCGGGAGATTGAGGAAACCCACGTCCTGGTCGGCCTGGATGTACGTGGGACTGTGCAGGATGGCCTCCACCCTGCGCGGTGCGTCCGGATCCTCCTCGGCAGGCTTCGGCGAGGTCCAGGGCAGGGGGGCCCGACGCTCGGTGGGGTGTGCGGGGGCAGGGATGGGGCGCTTGTCTTCGGGCATGGCCTTCAGCTCAGCCGCACCACCAGCACGTCGCAAGGTGCGTCGTTGAGCACGCCGTGCGTCACCGTGCCCAGCAGCCGTCCGAGACCGTGTCGGACACGGCTGCCCAGGACGAGCAGGTCAGCGCCGTGCTCGCCGGCGAAATCCACCACGGCCAACTGTGGCGGGCCGGTCTCCACGGCGGTCTCCGCTTGGACGCCGCCGAGGTCCCCGGCCAATTCGTGCAGGCGTCGCTGGGCGGCCGTACGCAGCTCCTCGAGCAGTTCCATGGGGTCGGGGAAGGTGGGCCCCTCCAGCTGGTCGTAGAAGGGCAGGTCGTCGACGCTGGTGAGCAGGGTCAGTCGGGCGCCGTAGCGGCGGGCCACGGCCGCTGCCTGAGCCACCACGGCGCGCGCGCCCGGTGCCAGTTCCACCGCTGCCACCACGTGCCGGTAGTCGCGAGGCTCCACACGTTCGGCATGGACCGGTTCGTGGAGCCAGTCCCAGGCCTTCTGCAGGTCCTTGCGGTCGAAATAGCGCAGCTCTGTGGTGAACAACGGCCGGATCAGGTTCACCATCAGCCGCTGCCAGGCCCGATCGCCGACCACCGCGATGCGTGAGATGTCGGTCTCGTGCACCAGGCCGAAGCGCAGGTCGTCCCAGAAGGCCTCTCGGTCCCAGCCCTCGAAGTCCTCGAGCTCAATGAGCAGCGCGATGGGCCGATGCGCCTGGAGGATCTCTTCGAGCCGGGGCACCCACCGCTCATAGTCCTCATGGGTGAGCCGCCCGCGGGCGCGAAACCCGTAGACCTTGGGATCGTTGACCGGGATCTCCTCCAACATGCCTCTACTCCGGACCGTGGATCTTCGGGTGTGCCCAAGCCGTGCAGACCACCGCGCGGTGTGCCCCTGCCGTCACGGGTCCAGGGGGCCGAGCAGCGGCCACACGGGCAGCGTCAGCGTGGGTCGCTCGGGGGCGAGGCACACCTCGTCGCTGCAGGCCTGAAGCTGCACCACCACCCGGCCCAGAGGCAGCGTTCCGTCGTCCGGTCGCCGGCCTTGGACCGGCACGTCCACGACGGCACGCCCCTCGTAGAGCGAGAGCGCGCGACCCGCAAACCGCAGTGCCTTGTGCAGGGGGCGAGGGTAAACCATCGGGCCGGTGGCGGCCAGTGCTCCGGGTTGCTGGAGCCGGACCGTAGTGGGCACGAGGTCTTCCACACCCGGTTCGTGGGCGTTGACGTGCCAGCCCGGCGCGATGCGCAGCGCCACGCGCAGCTTCCCCTCCGGGGCCTGTCCCGGCGTCAGGTCGCCCCTCAGGCGTACCCGCCCCCTTGCCGCGTAACGGAGCGGCCCCACTTCCCCCTCCACCAGGTGCCGGGCCGAGAGCAAGAGGTAGGGAAAGCCCACCGGGCTGCTGCGCAATGGCTCGGCCACGGCCGTCAGGGCACGCGCTGCAGCTTCGGCGAACGCCGGCTCTCCGCTGCGCACGGTCAGGCGGGCCAGGACCCGCACGGCCACAGCGTCTCCCGAGGGCAGCGCACCATCCACGGGACTGCGCGGCCGGGTGAACAGGGGTGTGTCGGCGTCGGCGGCCGTGAGGTAGAAGGCACCACTGTCGGGGTCCTGGAAGTGTCGGATCATGCTCCGAGCCAATGCCTCGGCCGCATCCAGCCAGCGGCGGTCCGCGTCCGCGTCGTAGAGTGAAAGCAGCCCCTCGATGAGCCAGGCATAGTCTGGGAGACGGCCATCCAGCGCCGGGCGGCCCTGCAGGCTCAGGCGCAGGAGGCGGTCGCCCCGGCGGTGTGCGTGCAGCAGGAATGCGGCTGCCCGGCGCGCCGCCTGGAGGTAGCCGCAGGCCCCTGCCGCGGGGGCCGCCCGGTCCTCCACGTGCGCCTCGGGACAGGGCCCGCCCAAGATCCGACCGGCTTCGGCCAGGGCTGCGATGGCCATACCGTTCCAGGCGGTGATCACCTTTTCGTCACGGTGGGGCGCCGGGCGTTTGGCACGCCAGGCGAGCAGGCGGGACCGGATCCGCTGGTAGTGACGGAGGGTCTCCCGGAGCGTCCATCCCCGGGACGTGGCGAATTCTTCCAGGGATTGGGGCAGGTGGAGGATGTTCTCGCCCTCGAAGTTGCCCGCCGGGGTGACGCCGAACAGGGCCATGGCCAGCCGGGCGTCCGCCTCGCCCAGCGCTTCCCGCAGGGCCTGCGGCGTCCACAGATAGTAGGCCCCCTCGCGCCCGTCGCTGTCGGCGTCGCGCGCCGAATAGAATCCGCCATCGGGAGCACGCAGGTCCCGCAGCACATAGTCCAGCGTCTGCTCGGCCACGCGACGCAGGGACGCGCGACCGGTCAGCTGCCAGGCCCGGACGTACACACGCGCCAGGCGCGCCTGGTTGTAGAGCATCTTCTCGAAATGGGGGACCAGCCATTGCGGATCGGTGGCATAGCGGTGGAAACCGCCGCCCACCTGGTCGTAGACGCCGCCTTGCGCCATGGCCTCCAGGGTGTGGACCACGGCATCGAGCACGTGCTGGTCGCCCGTGCGCCACACGTGGTCCAGAAGGAGCAGCAAGCGATTCTCCTCGGGGAACTTGGGGGCGGTGCCGAATCCGCCGTTGATCTCGTCGTAGTCGGCGAGAATCTCGCGCACGGCCCGCCGGGAGAGTGCGCCCACATCGAGTTCGGCCGCCTCGCGCTCGGCGGCCATGGCCTTGGTCACGGCGCCCGCCAAGGCGGTGGCGGCCCGCTCCAGTTCCCCGCGCTGGCTGTGCCACAGGGTTTGGATGCGTTGGAGCAGGGCATGGAACTGGTCGGGAGGCAGGTACGTGGTCACGTAGAACGGTCGCCCGTCGGGAAGCGCGAAGACCGATAGGGGCCAGCCACCGTGTCCCGCCGACAGGAGGGCCGCAGTCATGTAGAGCTCGTCGACGTCGGGGCGACGCTCGCGGTCCACCTTGACGGGGACGAAGTGGGCATTCAGCTCCCGGGCGATGGTTTCGTCGTCGAAGCTCTCCCGCTCCATCACATGACACCAATGGCAGGTGGAGTAGCCGATGGAGATGAACAGGGGGCGATCGAGCCGGTCCG
>Ga0256832_1002497_pt1 | contig 12568 bp, 12 predicted proteins | sample 134614metaG_FD_190534 | JGI IMG/M metagenome (GOLD analysis project Ga0256832, IMG submission 190534) | Hydrothermal vent microbial communities from Lau Basin, Pacific Ocean - 134-614 | ecosystem: Environmental > Aquatic > Marine > Hydrothermal vents | place: Pacific Ocean: Lau Basin | collected... | reverse complement strand
TTGTTGAAACTTGCAACTTACATCTTTTTTTGTTTGAAAATTTGGATTCTATCTGGTCTTTCAAAATTGCGTACAACTTACTTATACCTGCACAAATATATATGATTTATCGCACTTTTTCAACTACTCTTTTTTTTCTGTCATGGCAATCGCATAAAAATCCAGATGTTATACTTCACCTATGATTAAGAATATTAAATTGCTTTTTTGGTTATAAAAACATTAACCTTCGCGAACCTTGGCGAATCCTTTGTGCTCTCCGCGGGAACATTTTACTTTTTACTTTTTTATGCGATTGCCTTAATTTTTCTGTTGGAGGCGGAGCTGATCGAGTGGACTGGTAATGTTATTCATAGAGCGGTTAGTCACATGAGTGTAGATGAGCGTCGTCTTGATATCTTTGTGCCCCAATAACTCTTGGATGTATCGGGAATCTAATCCGCCGTCCATCAAATGGGTGGCAAAGCAGTGTCTTAGCGTGTGAGGGGTCACCCGTCTCTTGATGCCTGCTTGATGTGCCGCCTTTTTCACTATGGATCTTACACTGCTCCCGGAATACTGTTGCCGACTGGTTCGTCCCTCAAACAACCAATATTCCGGCTGATATTCATCAAAATATCTCGCAAGCAACTCCTTGAGCATCTGACTGAGCATTACCATCCTATCCTTCTTACCCTTGCCCCCCTTGATAAGTATCTGATTGCGCTCCCATAGAACATCCTGCACCCGCATACCAATAAGCTCCGCTCTGCGAAGTCCACCACCGTATAGCAAATACAAAATGCTTAAATGCTTTAGATTATTGGTAGAAGCAAGCATTCGCTCTACCTCTCCTCTTGAAAGTATGCTGGGCAAATAAGAACCCTTTCTAGGGCGCCTCATTCGACTTAAATCGAATTCGGATACGTATTCTACCTTTTCGTAATACAACTTAATGGCACTAAAAACCATATTCTGCAGACTCTCCGAAAGCCCCTCCTTTGCAAGATAGAGGAGGTAGGTATTAGCATCGTCTGCTGTTAATTCGGTCAATGGCTTGCCGCCATGAAAATTCATTAGGCTGGATAATTTCCCAACATAACTCTTTATCGTCTTTCTACTATAGCGCTGCCGCACCATCATGTCGATAAACTTGCTCAATACCTCCTTTTGCGCAACGGGGATTTTCTTTAGTACCGTTTTAATCCAATCCCGCATCTTTTCGCGCTCGCGATAATAGGATTTCTCCTCCTTGGGCAAGCGGTTAACAATGGTCGCGCCTGCACTTTTGTAATGAGCGATAATCCGATCGGTTAACTCCTTATCACAAGGTATCCGCCATCGCTTCAAATCCGGATTATAAGTCCTGTAAGGAATGGTCTTGATGAACGCAACATCAGCTCGATAGCCCTTTAAACGCAAAAATACGTGCTCAGGATATTCAGGACTTTTGAATAGCTCTAAAATAACGGGAGACTGATTTTTCATAATCAATTCATACAATTTCGAGAAGGTCTTCCCATCAAAACACGCAAAGTGCTGATTAAGCTGCTCTAGATTTTCGACAGTACTTCTGACGACCCATTGCTTGTATTTGGAATTCCACCAACTCCCGGAAAGACTTTTGATAAAATCTACATCCCTTTTGATGTAAGCCATCGTAATATAAAATCGATTATTATTCCACCGGACAATAATACCATTATCGCCCTGCTGGTGTATGTCGGCATCCTGCGTATTTGTCTCTATAGATGGACCTGCCGAGAGCGCTTCCTGCTGAATAGCTATGCCGTTATTATCACTATTGTGTAGAGACTTACTAGTGTTACCGGCGTCATCGATTTTAAAAGGGATATTTAACTGTACAAACTGCTTATAAGCTTTTTTCGTATAAGGAATGTGCCAATATTTACCCTGTGGAAACCAACTGCTCCCTTCTATCTGCTTAATCTGCTTTATAATACAAGAATCAAAAGCAAATGTTAATGAAATTCGCTCATCTCCGTTATGTATTATTTTCCTTAATGTGACCATAAAATTACCCTTTTTTTGGAAAGAATTATTATAATATTTATGCAATATTAGTTGGATTGTAAAATAAAAACCTATCTTAGCCGTAGAATTAAACGAATAATAATCCGTAGAAATCTACGAATAATGAAAAAATGATGGAAAAGAAATGCCTCGCCTGCAATAAAAAATTCACAGGAAGAGTAGATAAACTCTATTGCTCAGATTACTGCAAATCTGATTACCATTACCAAAAAAATAAAGGTAAAACACCGACTTTTTATCGAAGAATAGATAACCAATTGCGTTTAAACCACCGGCTTCTAAAGCATTTTAATAAATCCGGAAAATCTACCATCCGCGCCCAAAAGCTCATTGACGCGGGATTCAATCCCCGAATTTTCACACATTATTGGAAAACCAAAGGAGGAAACGTTTATCTCTTTTGCTACGAATATGGCTTTTGGAAGACAACCGAAAACGGGAAAGACAAATACGTACTTGTCGAATGGCAACCAAACTATATGAAGCTTGATGGAATCTAAAAGTGGGGTGAAATTTAAAATCGAAGATACTGAAAACGTAGTTCGTCAGTAGTAGAGTTTTATTCACAAAACACAAAACAAGAAACACTTTAGCCTACTGACGAGGTTGCACCTGTCAGCATCTTTGATTTAGCCTTTTAACCTTATATCAGACTCCCTCCAATGCCTCATGCGCCGCTTCCCATTCCTCCATCGCCTCATCTAATGACTTCTTTAAAGATTTGTACTTCTCCATTTCACTATCCATATTGGGGTCTTCGTAGAAGGCGGGGTCTGCCATCCTGAGGTCGTAGGCTTCAATTTCTTTTTCTAACCGGTCGATTTTTTTCTCTGCATTGGAGACGGCTCTTGTCAGCTTTTTTCGCTCTTCGTAGGAGAGTTCTTTCTTCTTGGCAGGAGCAGCCTTTTGCACGTTTCTAAGCTCGACCTCTCGCATATTATCCAAGGCACGTTTTTCCAGGAAGAAATTCACATCCCCAAGATAGGTATTCAACTGATGATCTCTGAACTCAATGGTTTTTTCAGTCAGCCCTCCCAAGAATTCTCTATCGTGGGAAACGACAATCAGCGTACCGGTATAATTCATCACCGCCTCTTTGAGTACTTCCTTGGAAATAATGTCCATGTGGTTAGTCGGCTCATCAAGGATAAGCAAATTGACTGGGCGTAGCATCAGACACGCCAGCGCAAGACGGGCGCGTTCGCCACCCGACAGAACGGACACCTTCTTGTCAACATCCTCCCCGCTGAACATAAAGTTACCTAGTATTTTACGCAATTGGGTACGTTTTTCGGGAGGGGAATGCAGCTCCATCGTCTCCAACAGGGTTATTTTACCGTCCAGCTCTGCCGCCTGATTCTGAGCGTAGTACCCCAAATGTATATTATGCCCCTTAACGACCTCCCCGGCAGTAGGAGGAATATCACCAACCAATATTTTTGCCAGCGTTGTTTTCCCTTGTCCGTTTTGTCCTACAAAGGCAACCCTTTCACCTCTTTCAATCCTCAGGTCAACCCCGTCCAATACCATTAAATCACCATATTTCTTGACTACGCCCTGCCCGTCCAACACTATCTGTCCCGACCTTGGGGGCTCCGGAAAGCGCAATTTCATGGAGGCAGTATCCGCGTTATCTATTTCGATACGCTCCATTTTGTCCAATTGCTTTTGCATGGACTGTGCCATTTTCGTCTTATTGGCTTTAGCCATAAAGCGAGAGATGGTACGTTCCTTCTGTGCGATTACCCGCTGCTGATTATCAAAGGACGCCATTTGTTTTTCTCGCCGTTCCTTCCGCAATTCGACGTACTTACTATAGGAAGCTTTGTATTCAAATATCTTTCCCAACTCGATTTCAATCGTACGACTCGTTGTATTATCAAGGAATTGCTTATCGTGCGAAATGGTAATCACCGCCCCTGGATAATCCTTCAGAAAAGACTCTAGCCAAATGATTGATTCTATGTCAAGATGGTTGGTAGGCTCATCGAGTAGCAGATAATCCGGTTTTTGAAGTAGCATTTTGGCCAATTCGATTCGCATCTGCCATCCACCACTAAACTCATCGGTCAGCCTATCAAAGTCCCGTTGTTTAAAACCCAGTCCCTTTAGTACCCGCTCGGTTTCACCCTCCATATTAGCACCTCCCACCATAACAAAGCGGTCATTCAAATCTGTAAACTCGTTGAGTAACCGAGTGTAATCATCGCTTTCGTAATCCGTCCGGGTATCAATCTCGCCGTGTAAATACTCCAGCCGCCGTTCCATTTCGTGAATATGGTCAAATGCTCGCAGAGTCTCTTCCTTCACCGTCCGTCCCTTTGGGAGTGACATTTCCTGATGGAGGTAGCCAATAGTCGCCGAACCGGGAACGTTAACTTTTCCACTATCAGGTGACTGCTCTCCTGCGATTATCTTCAGAAGCGTAGATTTCCCCGCCCCGTTCCGTCCTACCAAGCCAATTTTATCTTTTGGTTTGATGGTCAGATTCAGGTAATCAAACAGGACTCGATCCCCATATTTCACAAATAAGCCGGTTATTACTATCATAATTCGTCATATAAAGCCGACAAAGATAAGGTATAATCACAAACTAGCGTATTAATCTTAAATTTTTTAGGACACTCGGACAAAATTAAGTTAATCTGTTGGGGCGTGCCCGTACTGGGCCGTGCCCGTACTGGGGCGTGCCCCTGAGGGTCGGGTTAACAACAATGACCGAAAGCGTCAATTGCTATCCGTGAGCCTGTCTAACTGCATTCTATACCTTATTGTAGCCAGGTAGATCCGCTTCGCTCCCGTCTTCCGCATTCTGTCCAGACCCCTCCCTCCTTTCAGTTGGGAGGCAGGCCTCCCTCCTTTCAGTTGGGAGGCAGGCCTACCTCTCTCGTTTCTGTCGGGAGGCAGGCCTTTGGTCGGGTCACTCCTATCCCTCACGCAAAAACCCATATACCATAGTTGGGCGTCATTAAAAGAACACTTGTCAAGTAAATTGAGCAAAATACTTGACATTTTACAAAAAAAGAATTATATTTGCAGTATGAATATTGCAAAGAAAATACAAGAAAAAATTAATAGTTTTGAAAGGGGAAATACTTTTACCTACCAAGATTTTTCAATAAAGAAAGAAGAGTATTCAGCCACTTCTAAAACCATAGAACGACTGATAAAAAAAGGAAAAATCAAACGTATTTCAACGGGAGTTTTCTACAAACCAAAACAAACTGTATTTGGCGAACTTAGACCTAATGAAGAGAAAATAATCACCCCCTATTTGTTTAATAATGGCAAAAGAATAGCTTATATCACGGGCTTATTGCTTTATAACAAAATGGGGTTGACAACGCAAATTCCAAAAGAAATTAGTATAGCAAGTCGTGAAAAAAGGATTTATATCTCAAAAGGAAGTATAAAAGCCAATGCCGTCAAAAGTTATGTAGAAGTTACCGATGATAATTACAAATATCTCGAATATTTGGATGCTTTGAAAGATTGGAAAAAAATTCCTGATTTAGATAAAAAATCGGCAGTTGAAATATTAATAACCAAATTAAAAGAATTCGATAAAAATCAATCGAAAGAATTATTGAGAATAGCTTTATCATATCCGCCAAGAGTTAGAGCATTTTTTGGGGCATTATTAGAAAATACGGGAAATAAAATAGACCTGACTAGTTTAGAAGAAAGCCTAAATCCACTATCAGAGTATAAATTGGGGATAGCAAAGGAAATATTACCAACAATTGAAAAATGGAATATTAAATGAACCTACACGAAAACAAAGAGCTTTTTAAAGACGCTATAATTGCAACATCACAATTAAAAGGTATTCCGGAAATTTATATTGAAAAGGATTATTGGGTTACACTTGCTTTGTATGCCATTTTTACGAGTTATACAGAAAAATATTGTATCTTTAAAGGTGGTACGGCACTGTCAAAATGCAATCACATGATTGATAGATTTTCAGAAGATATTGACATCGTTTTACTAAAACAAGACGATGAAAGCAGTAATCAATTAAAAAACAAACTTAAAAAAATCACCAAAATAGTTGAGACAATTCTTCCTGAGATCGAAATAAATGGAATAACCAACAAAAAAGGAATGATTAGAAAAACAGGTCACAGTTACCCCAAAATATTTGAAGGATTATTCGGGCAAATTCGCGATAATATAATTGTAGAAGCGACTTGGCTTGGAAGCTTTGAGCCATTTGAAAATGGAAAGGTAAATTCTCTGATTTACGAAATGATTATTGAAACAAATCAACATCAAATTGCGGAAGAATACGGACTTAAACCATTTGAAGTAAAAGTTTTAAGCCCCAAAAGAACATTTTGCGAGAAGATAATGAGTTTAGTTCGCTTTTCATACACAAGCAACCCAATCGAAGATTTGAATAATAAAATCAGACATATTTACGATTTAAACCAAATGTTAAAAGATAAAAGTATTAAAAGATTTTTTGACACAGAAGAATTCAATGAACTACTGGTAAAAGTAGCAAATGACGATATGTTGAGCTTTAAAAGAGGGAATGAATGGCTACGAAATCATCCCGGACAAGCAATTATTTTTAAAGAAAGTAAAAGTGTTTGGGATAAATTAAAAACAACTTATTTTTCTATTTTCAGCAAATTTGTGTATGGAAAATTACCAAGTGAAATTGAGATTTTGGAAACACTAAAAATCATTAAGGAAAGAATGGAAAATATTAATTGGGAAATAAAATAACGTTCATTTGCAGATTCACCTCACCATTTCCAGAGTGAAGCCAATGGTCGTGCCGACACCCTCCCGACTACGCACATTGATGGTCTGCCCATGCGCCTCGATGATATGTTTGACGATAGAAAGCCCCAATCCGGAACCACCATGCTTGCGCGAACGCCCCTTATCTACACGATAAAACCTATCAAAAATACGGGTAATTGACTGCTGTGGAATCCCAATACCCGTATCAGCCACCTCGACCAAAACATTGGTTCCCATCTGATAAAAGCTAACAGTAGTCTCGCCATTTTCCCGACCGTATTTAATCGAATTATGAACGATATTAATCAGTACCTGCCTGATACTTTCATAATCGGCAAGGACGGTAAATCCCGTATCGGCATCGGGCTTAAAGCGAAGTGTTATTTGTCGCTTTTGTGCTTTGCGCTCCAACTCTTCAAATACCTCCAGTACCAAATTCTTTATATCAAATGGTTGCTTATCGAGTACGAGGGAGTCGGATTCATAATCAGAAATCAAGGTCAAATCCTCCACTATAGTTTGTAATCTGTCTGCATTTTTAGCCGCTTTTTTCAAAAAGGAAGTATTGACCTTTTCGTCATACAAAGCACCATCAATTAGCGAGTGTAGGAAACCCTGAATATTAAAAATGGGCGTTTTTAGCTCATGAGAAACATCCCCGATATACTTACGCCTGTACTCTGTCCATCTTTTGTACTCCTCTTCTTCTTTCTCTTTTTTGACAATCCAATTGGCGACCTCCGTTTCCACTTTTTCAATTACATTTTCTCCCGAATCAATAGCTTCCTGCTTGTGAAGCGGATCAGTTTTTGTGTGATGAATTGTCTTATAAATGAGTTTTATCTTCCGATAAATATAGCGTTTCAAATAGTATAAAAAAACGAAATAGGCGACGACATAAACGACGACAGGTGGCAGCAACAATACATACCAGCTTCCAGTCACTAACTTCAACAATACCAGAACGAGGTGAAATACCAAAACAAAAACGGCGGTAAAAAAAGCACTAACGCTGGCGATGTATCTAGGTGTTGGATTTTTCATTAAAATTCAAATTTATAGCCAATCCCCTTATTTGTTTTGATGTATTTTTTTCCCAATTTTTCTCGTAATTTCCGTATGTGTACGTCAATGGTTCGGCTTCCGACAATAACATCATCTCCCCATATATTTTCATAGATTTCATCCCTGGTAAATACCTTGCCCGGCTTTGATACCAGTAACAACAATAATTCAAATTCCTTTCGAGTCAGTTCTATGACCTGCCTTCCCTTCAACACGCTTCTTTTTCCCTTGCTGATTATCAAATCGGAGATGTGAATTTCTTCCTCATCCTGATAGGCGGCCTTTACTGTTTTGGAGAGTCGCTTATTCCTTCTAAAAAGCGCCTGGATTCGGCTCAAAAACACCTTGGGTTTTAATGGCTTCAAAATGTAATCATCTCCTCCTACATCGAATGCTGTTATTTGAGAGTAATCCTCCTCCTTTGCCGTCAGAAAAGTGATTAGAGTCTCATCAAATAAAGGATTTTGTCGCAACTGATGACACATTTCAACCCCGTCCATTCCGGGCATCATGATATCAAGGATAATCATATCCGGGCGCTCTTGCTCAGCAATTTTAATACCGGACAGGGCATCGTTTGCCGAAAATATTTGATACCCTTCTTTCAACAAATTATAACTCAGGAAGTCAATAATATCCGGTTCATCATCTACAATCAATATTTTTTTATCCTGTTTTTCCATCTAAAAATTTAAACCTTACACTCATAGAATCTCAAATCGCTCCAAATGTCTAGTGCTCTGCAAAGATAACGTATATTGAGGACAAAGCCCTCTAAATTTATATCCTATAAAAAAAATATTCAATATTTTGGAGTTTGAATTTATTTTTGTTAACTACCTGAGGGCTCCTGTTTTTAGGTATGCCTGAGTAGTTATCCTGAATTTTAATTTGACAAATTACTAATAATGATAAAAAAAGAAGTACAACTCGGATTAAAAGAGAACTGGCAGCAATTCACGCTATTGGTCATCGTCAATGCGTTTGTGGGAGGCATGGTCGGACTGGAACGCTCTGTACTACCGGCTTTAGCCGAAGATGAGTTTGGTTTAGCTTTAAAATCAACCATTCTATCTTTTATCGTTGTTTTTGGGATAACTAAAGCCATTACCAATTACTATACCGGAACACTCGCCAACAAATTGGGCAGAAAAAAATTATTAATCATAGGATGGCTAGTGGGGCTTCCCATTCCCTTTATCTTAATGTATGCCCCCAACTGGAACTGGATAATATTTGCCAATGTGTTACTGGGTGTCAATCAGGGATTGGCATGGAGTAGTACCGTCGTCATGAAGATTGATTTGGTCGGGGACAAACAGCGGGGACTAGCCATGGGTATTAATGAATCTGCCGGTTATATCGCAGTCGCTATTACTGCTTTTTTTACGGGATGGGTCGCCAATCAATACGGACTGCGCCCCTACCCTTTCTACATTGGTATTTTCCTTGTCGTATTGGGGCTTCTAGTGAGCATCCTTTTCATTAAAGACACGCATCACCACGTTGCCAAAGAGACATCCTCGAACAATATTCCCCGTCTAAAAAATATTTTTTGGGATACGACCTGGAATGACAAAACATTAGGCTCAGTATCTCAAGCAGGACTTATCAACAACCTAAATGATGGAATGGTTTGGGGTATTTTCCCGTTACTGCTTATCGCTAAAAATTTTTCCATCAAGGATATTGGAATCCTAGTGGCGATTTATCCTGCTGTCTGGGGTATTGGACAACTATTCACAGGCAAAATGGCGGATAAATACCCCAAAAAGCAACTGCTTTTTCTAGGAATGCTACTGCAGGCGATAACACTTTTGCTCTTTCCGCTAGCTGGCAATTTCCTTCAATTTGCCCTCCTGTCAGCTGTTTTAGGCTGGGGTACAGCTTTGGTTTACCCCACCTTCTTGGCCACCATCGCCGAAAACACCAATCCCGTTGATAGGGCAGAGAGTATTGGCATCTTTCGACTATGGCGAGATTTGGGCTATGCTATCGGAGCCATTCTAACGGGCGTATTGGCTGATTCATTTGGCATGAATAATTCCATCGTTTTTATAGGATTATTAACCCTTCTTTCTGCACTTATTATTCAGGTGCGAATGAGTGTAAACATCAAAAGTACAAATACCGCAAAATCAAAATAATATTTCACACAAGGCAGTTTTATTGATAAATGATTCCGATTATCAAAAATCATTTGCTTTTGTTTAAAATAAATGCTATTTTTGTGCTTAGAGGGGTATCTTATACCGAAGTTATTTACTAAATCCATAATTTATGAATTCTACTATAAAAATCACCAAAACTACCAACTCCAGATTGGAAACCGTTGATTTTGACAACCTTACTTTTGGCTCAACCTTTTCCGACCATATGTTTGTGGTCGATTACAAGGACGGTCAATGGCAAAACCCAGAAATTGTCCCTTATGGTCCTATACAAATTGAGCCGGCAATGATGAGTCTGCACTACGGACAGGCCGTCTTTGAAGGTATGAAAGCCTCCAAGCATATAGACGGAACACCTCTATTGATGCGCCCGGAATTAAACGCTCGCCGCTTCAATCTCTCGGCGGAAAGGCTCTCGATGCCAACCATTCCCGAAGAATTATTTTTGGAAGGTCTTCACACGCTAATCGATTTAGATCAAGCTTGGATTCCCCCACAAAAAGGTAGTGCCATGTATGTACGTCCTTTTATGTTTGCGACAGATAATTATATCAAAGTCGGGGAATCCAAGACCTATAAATTTATCATTATTACCGGTCCAGTAGGTCCTTATTATCCCAAGCCAATCTCGCTCATTGCCGAGCAGAAATACGTTCGGGCGGTACGAGGAGGAACAGGGGAAGCCAAAGCGGCAGGTAACTATGCCGGATCTCTGCTTCCGGCACGCATCGCAAGAGAAAAAGGATATGACCAGGTGATGTGGATGGACGGACACGACTTTGAATACATCGAGGAAGTCGGTACGATGAATATCTTTTTTGTCATGTATAACAAGGTATATACGCCAGCAACGGATGGAAGCATCCTCAAAGGGACAACACGCCAAAGTGTCATCACCTTACTACGAGATGAAGGCTACGAAGTCTTTGAAAAGCCCATCTCTATTCACGAAGTGCTGGAAGCCTACGATAAGGGCGAACTTCAGGAGGTGTTCGGAACGGGAACTGCCGTAGTTGTCGCTAAGGTAAATAAGCTTGCATACAGAGATAGAGTACTGGAATTCCCATTGGAAAACCTCAAAGTTGGCAATTGGGTTAAGGCTCAAATTGATGGACTAAGAGCCGGCACCATCGAAGATACCAGAGGATGGATTGTCCCTGTTAAATCAGCGACCTTAGTGTAAACGTACCAAAGCATTACAGTGTTGAATACCAAATTCCGATACTTACTTGTACTGTTATTGGCAATCCCTCAATGGCAATGCCAAAGCGATGCCCCACTTCCCGATACTGAAATCGCGATTGATTCCGATTACCCCATTTCACCTGACAAATGGGGATTTATTGACAAAACGGGGCAATTGGTTATCCCCAATCGCTATGACGATGTCCGGGCATTCTCCGAGGGGCTTGCCGTTGCCCGTATAGGAGGAAGGTGGGGCTTTATCAACAAGGAAGGAAAGACCACTATCCCCTTCCGGTACAAAGGTGCGTGGAATTTCAAATCCGGTTGCGCTCGGGTACAAGACGAGGAGGGCGCAGTCTGTTTTATACAAAAAAATGGGAAGGAAATACCCGGAAAATGGGATGCCGCCGGAGATATGAGCGAGGGCAAAGCATGGGTCAGAACCGGGCATCGCTATGGCTATATCGACAAAACCGGAGCTCTAATCATTGATACTGTCTTTGAAAAAGCGGGCAACTTCCACGACGGCATGGCAATCGTCAGGAAAGAGGACGCTTATGGCATCATCGATGAAGCAGGAAAATGGGTTATCCCGCCCGATTATCAAAAAATTGCTTCCTTTTCAAATGGTTTAGCACGAGCTAAAAAGAATGGCAAGTGGGGCTACCTCAACCATCATAATGAATGGGAAATCACTCCTCAATTTTTTAGCGCAGAAGATTTTCATTATGACAGGGCTGCCGTTGCCACCGAAAAGGGATTCAATATAATAGATAAAAAAGGAGTGGCAATCTCCAACTACTATGACTTTATACAATACGGAAATACCGGCAGATGGATCGTCCAATCCGAAGGGCATTTTGGTTTTGTTGATGCAAACGGAAAAGAAACCATTCCCTGCCTTTACGAGCAGGTTTATCGCTTCCGGGAAGGAGTTGCCCCTTTTCAATACAACCAACTCTGGGGAGTAATCGACACCTCGGGTAATGTACTTATCTCACCTCAATACGGCTTGGCATGGGACTTCAATGATGGGCTTGCTCGTGCATTCACCCGTGAGGGTATCGCCTTTGTTAATAAAAACGGGCAAATCGTCGTCCCTCCGAAGTATTCGGACGTGCGGGATTTTTCGGAAGGACTGGCTCGGGTTTTGGTTAGGGAGTAGGGGGCTGAATCACCTTGTCAGTAGTTGGAAGGCTAAAGGGGAAAGGCTAAAGGGGAAAGGCTAAAGGGGAAAGGCTAAAGGCTAAAGGCTAAAGGGGAAAGGCTAAAGGGGAAAGGCTAAAGTAGAAAGGCTAAAGGGGAAAGGCTAAAGGCTAAAGGCTAAAGGGGAAAGGCTAAAGGGGAAAGGCTAA
>Ga0256832_1002496_pt1 | contig 12571 bp, 12 predicted proteins | sample 134614metaG_FD_190534 | JGI IMG/M metagenome (GOLD analysis project Ga0256832, IMG submission 190534) | Hydrothermal vent microbial communities from Lau Basin, Pacific Ocean - 134-614 | ecosystem: Environmental > Aquatic > Marine > Hydrothermal vents | place: Pacific Ocean: Lau Basin | collected... | reverse complement strand
TAGTCAAAATTATATAAAAATGTGATAATGAATAATGGAATCATCGCAAGTTGTATAATTAAATTCAACTTAAGAAAAGCCAATATGCTTATTAGTAATATGAGTCCTAAAAATGACATAATAGGCTTTTTGTATTTAGTGTAATATCTTTTTATAAAAAAACGATTACCCCCAAAACTCAATAGCCGGATAAAATTGTAAGAAACAATGGTTGAACTAAATAAAAAAATCACATAAGTAATATCCGCATCACGATTAAAAACCATATATAATGCGGTAACCGCCAAAGCTACGTGAATATTTAATATGAGATATAAATCAAAAATATGTTTTAAAAACTCTTTCAAATGTCTTACTTTTACTCTACAAAAGTATGAAATTAGAATTTAGGAAGTAGTATTAAATTTGAATGAGGCAGACCTAATTTCTATTATATAACTTAAACTTCAATATTTTGAATATCGAACAAGGATTAATCCCGATCCCGACAATAGTCGGGAGGACAGGCTGATTTAAGATTTTAGAAGTTCTGTTTAAAAAAAACTTCTAAAATCGACGTTCCTTGATCGGTGTTCGATGTTTAATTTTACAAAAATAATTTATAATATTGAAAATTAAAGTTATACCTAACAACACATGCGCCGCCGAATAGAGAAACTAAAATCTAACTTCTAAAATCTAATTTATCAATGAAATGGTATCGTAATTTGGCAGAAGCCGTTATAACAGCACTTGAGGACATCTTTAACCGGCATAAACAAGCTGATAAAGTCATCAATAGTTTGTTAAAATCTAAAAAAAAATGGGGTAGTCGTGACCGTAAATTTGTCGCCGGTTTGCTCTATGATATTGTTCGTTGGAAACGTTTATACGAGTATTTATCAGATTCTGATATTTCAACCAATCAGGGCAAATGGAGTGTTATTGGTGCATGGGCGGTTTTAAACAATATTGAATTACCTAATTGGGAAGAATTTAATGACATTAATTCCGATGAGATTTTAAAAAAATATCAAGATATCACCGATGAAGCTGTCAAGCAATCAATTCCCGATTGGCTTTTTGATTTAGGTCAGACGCAACTTAAAGACCAATGGATTGAAACGCTTAAAGCTTTAAATGAAGAAGCTCCGGTAAGCATTCGCGTTAATCGTTTAAAAACCAATCCGAATAAATTAAGGCAAATACTTTTAAAACAAGGTATTGAAACCTATCAAGATTCCGGTTATCCGGATGCCTTGTTTCTAGAAACACGAAGAAAATTAACACATCTAAAATGCTATAAACAAGGTTTGTTTGAAGTACAAGATGCATCATCACAATTAGTAGCCCCATTTACCGGCGCAGTTGCAGGTGATTTTGTCATAGATGCTTGTGCCGGTGCCGGTGGCAAAACGCTGCATTTGGCAACGCAAATGCAAAATAAAGGACAAATCTTGGCTTATGATATATATCCGACTAAAATAGAAGAGCTACGCAAACGGGCTAAGCGCAATGGTATAAAAAATTTGACGGAATCCGGTGTAATAGATGCCGGTATTGTAAAAAAAAATTATCAGAAAGCAGATATTTTATTGCTCGATGCCCCTTGTAGTAGTTTGGGAACCCTTCGAAGAAATCCGGGCTTGAAATGGGAACTTAATCCTGAAAAAATAAAACAAATTAATGTGATTCAACGAGATATACTAGAAATGTATGAAAGTATGCTCAAGCCGGATGGGCACTTGATTTATGTTACATGTTCTGTTTTACCTATGGAAAATGACCGGATTGTTAAAGATTTTTTAAACAAGCATAAAAATTATATCTTTGTCGAGAGTAAAACAATATTGCCGTCCAATTCAAAGGGGGACGGCTTTTATATGGCTAAACTAAAAAAACAAGCGTAATGAACAAACAATTAACCTTTTTATTTTTCTTAATCTTGTCTGTCACCTATGGACAAGCCCCTGCTGGCTATTATGACAGTGCACAAGGATTAACGGGCTATCAACTCAAATCAGCTCTTAAAAGTATTATTACCAACGGACATAATGCGCATTCATATAACGATTTATATAATGCCTATGAGACCACCGATACCGATTATTATTATGAAAATGATGGAACTGTATTAGATATGTATTCCGAAAATCCTGCCGGTGCAGACCCTTATAATTATCAACATCATCAAAATACTTGCGGACAATATCAACACGAAGGTGATTGCTACAACAGAGAACATCTGATGCCTCAAAGTATCTTTAATTCGGGAATGCCTATGAAAGCAGATGCACATTTTGTGGTACCATCTGACGGAAAAGTTAACGGTATGCGTAGTAGTTATCCTTTCGGAGTCGTTAACAATCCGACTTGGACTTCAGATAATGGTTCTAAATTGGGACATAATACTGTATATGGCTATTCAGGAACCGTTTTTGAACCGATTGATGAATTTAAAGGCGATATTGCTCGTATGTTATTTTATGTAGCCACGCGTTATGAAGACCAAATTGCGAGTTGGAACAGTAGCGATATGTTAGACGGTAGCAGCGATCAAGTTTTTACCGATTGGTTTTTACATGTTTTGTTGGACTGGGCGGCTCAAGATCCGGTCAGTCAACGTGAAATTGACCGAAACAATGCCGTTTATGCTTATCAAGGCAATCGTAATCCGTTTATAGACCACCCCGAGTGGGTAAATGCAATTTGGAATCCTAGTCCTGATACAACACCGCCTAGTGTGCCTACAGGTTTAAGTATAACTTCTGTTTCTGATACATCTTTTGGCGTGTCATGGCAAGCAGCGACCGATGATGTTATGATTGCCGGCTATGAAGTTTATCTCGATGGTAATTTGGTTGCTACAGTAACCGATACGCAGTATGCTTTTTCAGGTTTGACACCGGCAACAACTTATAATGTCTGTATTAAAGCCAAGGATACGTCGGGCAATTTGTCGGCTTGTAGCACATCATTGTCAGTAACGACTACCAATGCCATTAATTATATACTTCAAGAAACTTTTGACGATTGTAATAATATGGTTTTCGATATTGTCAATGAAGCCAGTGATAAAGATTGGCATTGTATTGCACAATACGGTGAAAATAATTCGCCTGCTATTCAAATGAATGGCTATCAAGAGGATGTGGCTAGCAAGGATTGGTTGATTACACATAATAAAATTGATTTTGACAACTATACCAATGAAAAATTTTCTGTGTTTTTGGCTTATGCCTATGGAACAACGCCATTAGAATTGGTGTATTCTGCTGATTATGATGGCAACGGTTCGCCGCAAAATTTTACATGGACAGCAGTTCCAAACGTCAATATACCGGTGCCTACCGGTTCGTCGTCTCCTACTGAAATAACACTTTCAGATGTTGATATTAGCAATATTTCAGGACAAGTATATTTAGCTTTCAAATATTATTCTAATGGCAATCCAACCCGCTGGACGGTCGATAGTGTTCGAATTACAGGTGATAATGTAGGCGTGATCAATCAATATGTCCAAACGCACACTAAAATATTTCCTAATCCTTTATACCATGATAAAAAACTGTTTGTTTTAGCTAATAATGTTATTATCAATAATATACAAATAATGAATATGAGCGGACAACTAATACCTGTCCATTATCACAAAAAGCAACATAGTATTGTATTGAAAAAATTACCATCCGGTATCTATTTTATAAAATTAGACACGAATAAAGGAACAGCTTATAAACAACTAATCATTGAATAATAGTTGTTGTTTAAATGTTTATAAAAGTCCCTTTCAAAAGAGGGACTTTTTTGTTGTTAAATTTTTAAAAATTCATCATTAAAAGCTTAAATTATATCTTTTGATTTTTTAAAGCCGTTTTTTTTTGCTATTTTGTAAGCCAAAACCAAAATGAATTACTATGAATATAAAAAGACTATTCGATTTTGTTCAATATGAAAATGAAACCTACCCGCGTGAAGACGCATTGGTTACCAAGACAAACGGAGAATGGGTTAAAACTTCCACTAAAGATTTTTTTGAAAAAGCTAATCAATTTAGTAGAGGATTAATAAAATTAGGTGTACAACCAGATGATAAAATTGCTCTAATTTCTCATAACAATCAAACCAAATGGAACATCAGCGATATCGGTATTTTACAAGTTGGCGCACAAGATGTGCCGGTATATCCGACTATTTCGGCTGATGATTATGAATATATTTTTAATCACGCTGAAGTTAAATATATTATTGTTTCCAATGAAGAAATTTTAGAGAAAGTAAATGGTATAAAAGCTAATGTACCATCTTTAAAAGGGGTTTTTACATTTGAACCGGTTGACGGTGAACGCTCATGGCAAGAAATCATGGAATTGGGTGCAGATAGTTCGTTACAAGATGAATTAGATAAAAGAAAAGCCGCGGTAAAAGAAGATGATTTGGCTACCATTATCTATACATCGGGAACGACAGGGCGCCCTAAAGGTGTCATGTTATCACATAAAAATATTGTGACAACGGTTATTTCATCATCAAAACGTGTGCCTAAACTACCCGATGATGCCCGTGTAATTAGTTTTTTACCGGCTTGCCATATTTTTGAACGCATGATTCAATATTTATATTTTTATCGTGGGTTTAGTATCAATTTTGCAGAATCTATTGATAAAATAGGTGACAATATACGTGAAGTCAAACCACATATGTTTACGGCTGTTCCTCGTTTGATAGAAAAAGTATATGATAAAATTGTTGCCAAAGGACAAGAATTGTCCGGTGTCAAAAAGGCATTGTTTTTTTGGGCTGTAAAGGTTGGTGAAGAATTTGACTTTAAAAAAGAACATAAATTTCCTTATAGCTTAAAATTAAAATTAGCACGCAAATTGATTTTTAGTAAATGGCGTGAAGCACTTGGTGGAGAATTAATGTATATTGTATCCGGAAGTGCAGCTTTGCAACCGCGTTTGCAACGAGTGTTTAATGCAGCAACTTTATTTGTGTTGGAAGGTTATGGTTTGACGGAAACATCCGGGGTTGTATCTGTAAATTCTCCTAATGATTTTTGGAAAATAGGTACGGTAGGTCGTCCTATTGATATTGTAGAAGTTAAAATTGCCGATGATGGTGAAATTCTTGCCAAAGGTCCCAATATGCTCATGGGATATTATAAAGACCCCGAAAAAACAGCAGAAGTTTATACGGGTGACTATTTTCATACCGGTGACATAGGTGAATTAGACGAAGATGGTGTTTTGCGTATTACCGATCGTAAAAAAGAAATGTTTAAGACATCCGGAGGTAAATATGTGGCACCGCAATTGATTGAAAATACCATGAAACAATCACCGTTTATTGAGCAAATAATGGTAGTTGGCGAAGGTCAAAAATTAGTAGCTGCTTTGATTCAGCCGGCATTTCCTTTTGTTAAAGAATGGGCAAGAAGACATCATATTAAAGTAGGCGACACCTATGAAGAGATTGCCAATAATCCTAAAGTAAAAGAGCGAATTATGGAAGAAGTAGAAAAATACAATCAAGGATTTGGTAAGTGGGAGAAAATCAAAATTATAGAACTAACCCCTGATGAATGGTCAATTGAAGCCGGACATTTAACGCCTACTATGAAACTCAAAAGACGGGTCGTCAAAGATATTTACAAAGATTTGTATAACAGAATCTATGATAATTTATAAAAAAACAAAAAAAGCTATTTTAATCTTAAGATAGCTTTTTTTGTTTAAAGGTGTTAATCCAATCTTATTTAACTTCAAAAGTAACTTTTAAATTTACTCTGTATTCAACTACCGCACCGTCTTTAACAACTACACTTTGGTCTTGAACATAAGCAGATTTAATTTCCTTGATAGATTTACTGGCTTTTTTTACTGCTTTTGCAGTAGCATCTTCCCATGATTTTTTTGAACTTGACATAAGTTCAACGACTTTTAATACTGACATAATATTTGTTTTTTTAGTTTATAAAATCAAAGATAAAATATTTATTTTAAAATTTATGGAAATTGATTAGAGAATTATTGATTTTTTATAACTTTTTACCACAATTATAACAAAATCTAGCACCGTCTTTATGGTTGGAAGCATTACAATTAGAGCAAACTTGGGTGTTTAAATCTATTTTCTTTTTGTTAAATTCCGAAGTGACGATTCCGGTTGGAACAGCTATAATACCGTAACCGAGTATCATTAAAACAGTTGCAATGAATTGTCCGAATGGTGTAACAGGATGTATATCTCCATAACCGACTGTTGTAAGGGTAACGATACTCCAGTAAACACTTACTGGAATATTTTTAAAACCGCTTTCTTTACCTTCTACGATATACATTAAAGAACCGAAAATGATGGTAATAATAATAACTGTAAAAATGAATACCAATATTTTAACTCTACTGTTCTTTAGTGCTTTTAAGAGCTTGTTAGATTCACCTACATATCTTGAAACTTCTAAAATTTTAAATACTCTAAGCAATCTGAGTGAGCGTAAGACAATAAGTATATGAGATCCTGCAATAACAAATGATAAATACAAAGGTATGGTTGATAAAAAATCAATGATTCCATAAAAACTAAAAATATATTTTGAAGAATTCTTAACGGTAATGATTCTTGCAATATATTCTATGGTAAAAAGAATAGTAATGATCCATTCTGTAAGATAAAAAAATGTATGATATTTTGCATTAATACTTTCAACACTTTCCAGCATTACAGTAACAACACTGGTTGTGATAAGTATTAAGAGAATAATATCAAAAAGTTTCCCTTCAAAAGTATCAGCTTCATATATTATTTCATGTAGCTTGACTTTCCAATTCTTTTTTGCTTTCATACAGTAAAAATAAAAAAAATATTTAGTATATTTGCATTCACAAAAATAAAGGGTTCTTAGCTCAGCTGGTTTAGAGTATCGCCTTGACAGGGCGGGGGTCGCCGGTTCGAACCCGGCAGAACCCACAAAGGAAGTGTTTTTTAATAAATACTTCCTTTTTTTATGGCTTCAACAATCCGCTCGCCCTCCATGGCTGCTGATACAATGCCACCGGCATAGCCGGCACCTTCACCGGCAGGATATAAATTGGTTATTTGGGGATGATGTAAATCGTCGGTTCTGGGAATCTTGATAGGTGAAGAAGTCCGTGATTCCACACCGATAACATTAGCAAGTTCCGTATAAAAACCGGGCATTTTTTGTCCGTATGCTTTAAAAGCTTTGCGCAGTTTTTTGCCGATGAGTTTGGGTAAAATAGAATGCAGAGGTGCAGACTTTAATCCGGGTTGATAGGAAGTTTCGTTCAAGCCGGTTGATAAGCGACCTTCTACAAAATCTGTTAAGCGTTGAGCAGGTGCTTGCAAATTTTTGCCACCGGCTACAAAAGCCAAATATTCCAAGTCTTTTTGAAAAGCCAAACCTTTAAATACACTATATTTTTCATATTTTGTCAAATCTTTATCAACATTAATTTCGACAACTATACCCGAATTTGCAAATTTGTTATTCCGTTTGGAAGGCGACATGCCGTTGACTACAACTTCTGATTTTGCGGTAGCTGCCGGTACAATAAATCCCCCGGGACACATACAAAACGAATACACCCCACGGTCACCCACTTGTTGTACTAAACTATAAAACGCGGGCGGTAGCAGTTCATCTTTTTGACCGATAGGGCAGTGGTATTGAATACTGTCAATCAACTCTTGCGGATGCTCAACTCTTACCCCCATAGCAAAGGATTTTGCTTCCATATAGATTTGGTGCCGGTCAAGCAACTCATAAATATCTCTTGCCGAATGTCCCGTAGCCAAAATCAAATGATTTACCGGCATTTCTTTGGTATCATTGATAATAATTGATTTTATCTGTTGATTTTCAACAGTAAAATCAGTCATTCGGCTATTAAAATGAATTTCACCACCGTATTTTAAGATGGTTTCTCTGATATTTTGTACGACTTTGGGTAGTTTGTCTGTGCCGATATGTGGGTGTGCATCAATCAATATTTGTTCTTTGGCACCGTGATAAACCAAGTTTTCAAATATGCGTCGTACATCGCCGCGTTTAAGGCTACGCGTATAGAGTTTGCCATCCGAATAAGTTCCGGCACCGCCTTCGCCGAAACAGTAATTAGAATTTTCATCAACAATGCGCTCTTGGTTTATCAATCGTAAATCTCTGCGACGACTTCTGACATCTTTGCCGCGTTCGATGACAATGGGTTTTAATCCCAATTCAATAGCGCGTAAAGCGGCATACATACCTGCCGGTCCAAAACCGACAATATGAACGGTTGGGGCATTGGAAACATCTCGGTATTCAAAACGGTATTTTGAAAATTCCGGTGGGGCTTCATCGATATAAACCGCTACTTTATAATTAAACCATATTTGCGGTTTTCGGGCATCTATAGATTTACGTAGAATTTTGACAGCATTGATATAATCTATTGGTATGGATAAAAATGCAGCTGCTTTGTGTAGTAAAATGTCCGGCTTTCGAGCTTCTTCTAAACTAATTCGTAATTGTAATTCTTGCGCCATAATGTTCAAAAATTGATTCGGTAACTGATAAAATACTGCATTCCGAAACCAAATCTGCTATAAGTATTTCTATTAAAAAAACCGGGTATATAGGTAACTGTAAAATTGTCAATATCAGAATAGTCTATCAAATATTTGACCCCGATATTATAGCCTAAATAAACGTGCTTAAAAGTTTCAACCTGTATTTGTGTATAAAGTTCAAACCACTGAGCCACATTGTTATTAAAACTCTGATCTACTTGAACCGGTTCAGGTATATAAATGGCACCGGGCTGATTAATCCGGTAGGAGTGAAGCAAATAATCAAAACCGGCATAGGCATAGTTAAAACCTATATCGATGTCATTATCCATATTTAACCAATTGTCATATAAATTGTACATTAAGCCCAATTTGTAATAGCTGCCGGTCGTGTGATAATTGAGCAAATTGTTATCTGTAAAATGATTTTCGTGTCCATATGATAGTACCAAATAGTATGATTTATAGAAATTGGTATCGACATAAAAATCATAAGATTCAGATTGATTTAGTTTTGCCCAAACATATTTGCCGACATCAAAACCAAAACGAATTTTGACCGGTTGTTTAGGTTTAATGATACTGTCTTTAACAATGGTATCAGTTTTTTGTTGCGCTGAAAAATGATATGAAAACAGTACTAAAACAATCAAAAATATGTTTTTATTGGTTACGAAATTTAACCGGTATTTTAAATTTACTAAAAATTTATATAAATGATTGTTTTTCATCAATTGGTTTGGTATTAGTGCTTAATGATAAATTTTAAGATGTGTTGTATCACTGACCACATCGTGGTTGATAATGTCTATTTGTTTGATCCAGTTGTCACTATCCGGTTGTAAATCAACATTTAACTGGTGAAATATCATTTTATATCCACATGCTTTAGAAACAAAAACAGTTTCACGAGTGTAATGAAAAATCAAGGTGTCATTGTTGTGTTGTGTTGCAAAAATGAATTCTGATATATTGGTATTGACATTTAAGGGAATCGACAAACCGGATACTTCCGTTTCACCTGACACCAAAGTGTCTTGTCCGGGTAATGCTATGACATATAATGTATCAACAGATTTTTCAGTAGCATGATTTCCGGCATCAAAAAACTTGATTTTCAAATCGGGTGTACCATCGTCTGTACAAACATCATCTTTACGACAAGCCGTGAAACTTATCAAAAGAAACGATAGAAAAAGAATAAGATTTCGTAAAAAACTTTTATGATTCATACGACAAAGATAGTGATATAAGTTAAAAGTTGAATATCTGCATTTTTTTTTAATACCGTTTAATCTTAATTTTTGTTGACTTTTTGAGTCAACCTATTTAAGGATACCCCAATTCTCAATCCTCAATTTCTCAAATTGCAAGCAGAAGTATAGTAAAAAGTAATAAATACGCCTTAAAAAACGAAATGTTCTATGAAGCACTATTAATTCTCAATTCCTCATTCCTCATTCCTCAATTCTAAAAATTTTAAAATTTCCTCAAAATCATAGGCAATATCAAACCATTTGATGTTTTTATTTTTTCTAAACCAAGTCAATTGGCGTTTGGCAAAGCGACGCGTGTTTTTTTTGATTTCCGATATGGCAAAATCCAAATCGTATTGTCCGTCAAAATATTGAAATAATTCACGATAGCCAACTGTCTGTAAGGCATTTTGTTCTTTATATGGATATAATTTTTTGGCTTCTTTAACCAAACCTTGTGCTATCATTGAATCGACACGCCGGTTGATGCGGTCGTATAAAATCGCTCTTTCACTATTCAATCCGATGTAAATGGTTTCAAAATTGCGCTTAGCTTTTTTTTGATGTAAATCAGCCATTTTTTTGCCATTAGATTGTAGTAATATTTCAATAGCTCTTATCAATCGGTGCGGATTTTGAATATCGATTTTTTGATAATAGTCGGGGTCAAGTGTTTGCAGTAGTTTTTGCAAACTATCAATACCTTTTTCTTTTAAATCATGAGATAATTCTTGCCTGATTTGTTCGTTTCTACCCGGCAGGTTGTCTAATCCTTTACAGGCTGCATCAATATATAAGCCACTGCCGCCTACCAATATTAAAGTGTCTTTGGTTAGAAAAAGCTTTTTGGAAAGTTTCAAAAAATCCTGTTCATAGTCGCCTACATTATAATCATCAAAAATAGATTTGTTTTGGATAAAATAATGTTTAACCGTTGCCAATTCGTCCGGTTCGGGCACTGCTGTTCCTATTTTCATTTCTTTATAAAATTGTCGAGAATCAGCCGAAATGATTTCAGTATTTAATGCTTGCGCCAATTTGATACTCAAAGCAGTTTTTCCCGAAGCGGTTGGTCCTACAATGCTTATGATTTGTTTCATTCTTTTTTATTCCTTATTGAGGATATTTTTTTAGGCTATAAAATTACATTTTTTTTAATAATGACTATTATTTTTTCTATGATTAAGATTATTTAAACGTGTTTTTATATTTTATCTAATTTTCAATAAAATTTAATTTAGAACAATTACAATTAACAAATTCGTGATAAAATATTATAAAAACCTGATTTAATTCATAAAAATTACATATTCAAACCGGTATTTTTGAACTGAAAATAATAACTATGTCAGCAAAAACTTTTTCTTTTAGTCGATATCTCTATACGTTTTTTATAGTTTTTTTGATTTGGTATGCTTTCACTACTTCATTACAACCGGCTGAGATTATTACCGGCATCGTATTGAGTGTGGTGGTGGCATACATAACAGTGGTCAATTTTGATTGTTGCGACCCCATTTTGATTACGCCGTCACACATTATATTTTTTATTCAATACTTCTTTGTGTTTTTGGTGGCGTTGGTCAAAGCAAATTTTGACGTAGCACGGCGGGTAATCAATCCAAAATTGCCGATAAATCCGGGTATTGTAAGTTTTGAGACTAAATTGAAAAACAATTTTGCTAAAATGGTGTTAGCTAACAGTATTACATTAACCCCCGGTACATTGACAATTGATGTAGTAGATGATAAATTTTATATACATTGGATAGACGTAACCACTGAAAACAAAGACGAAATTTATAAAGAAATAGCCGAACCTTTTGAAAAGGTATTGTTGAAGATTTATGGCAGTAGCAAGTAGAGACACACGGTCGTGCGTTTGAGTGGATAGTGGAAAGTGCGTAGAGATGTTTTGTCAAAACGTCTGAATTGAAAATTGAAAATTGACAATGTAAATACGTTGCACCCAACGTCTGAAAAAATCGAAAACGGAGCAAAGCGACGTCCCATGCACGTAGGGAGCGGGATAACAAATCTGAAATTTGAAATGAAAAGTGAGATTTCTCTACCGACAAAAGTCGGTATCGAAATGACAAAAAAATCAAATAACCCCCTACGAAAGTAGGGGCAGGCATATCATCAAATAACCGATTAACCAGATAACCAAATAACCAAATGAACATCATCATATACATAGCAATCGTTTTAATCAGCATAGGTAGTTTTTTAGCATTTATGCGATTTGTTAAAGGTCCAACGGCAGCCGACAGAGCTATCGCACTCGACACGCTTTCGGTAATTGGTATAGCAGGATTGGTCTTATTAGGCTATTTATTCCAACGATACATTTATATCGATTTGGCTCTGGTTTACGCCGTTTTGGGTTTTATCGGAATTATTGTGATTGCACGTTATATCGAAAAAGCATTATAATGGATACATTAAATAATATATTGGAATACATCGGACTATTTTTTGTGCTATTGGGCAGTATTTTTCTGTTTCTAGGCGCCTTGGGAATTTATCGTATGCCCGATTTGTACAATCGCCTACAAGCCGGTACCAAAGCATCTACTTTGGGTGCAATGAGTGTAGTTTTGGGCGTAGGATTAATGCAACCCGATTGGCTGATTAAACTCATTGTGATTATCCTGTTTATCGGGATATCCAATCCATTGAGTTCGCATGCCTTGGCAAGAGCATCGTACAAGAGTGGTATTCGTCCGTTTTTTAAGAAGAAAGTGGATGATTATGAG
>Ga0256832_1002495_pt1 | contig 12572 bp, 11 predicted proteins | sample 134614metaG_FD_190534 | JGI IMG/M metagenome (GOLD analysis project Ga0256832, IMG submission 190534) | Hydrothermal vent microbial communities from Lau Basin, Pacific Ocean - 134-614 | ecosystem: Environmental > Aquatic > Marine > Hydrothermal vents | place: Pacific Ocean: Lau Basin | collected... | reverse complement strand
CGACGCCCAGTCGGCATGGTCCGCATGCACCGCCCTCGCCTGTCCGTAGAGTCTCAGGATCATCGGCGGCTCGCGGAATGCGCAGAACATCAGCGTCATGCGCGAGTCCCGCGACAAGTGGGCGGCAGTTTCATTGCCGCTGCCGGTCAGGTTCAACCACAGCACGCGGTTCGGGTCGAGGACGCGCAGGCTGTCCATGCCCTTCGGCGACAGGTTGATCGGCCCGTCGGCAGCCGCCGTGGCGACGAAGAACAGCCTCTGCGCTTCGATGAAATCCTGGAGGCGTGGCGCTATGCGCGTGTATCGGGTCGCCAAGGCAGACCTAATCGTCCACTTTCTTCGGCTTCTCGATCGAGTCGATCGAGACCACCTGGGCCTTCGGCGGTTCGTCGACATAGTAGGGTTTCTCCACCACACGCCCCTGGGCATCGGCCAGTTCCCGTTCCCGCGCCGAGATCAGTTGCAGGCATTTGCGCACGTCCTGAATGGTGCGCTCGGACAAGGGGTGACGCATCCCCGGCTGCGGGGTGGTGTCCTTGATGATGGACGCCAGCACCTTGCGCATGACCATCATCACATCCTGTTCCACGGTGTTTTCGCTCATCTGGATTCTCAAGTAGTTGATCGACCGCTCTATGATAGCCGATGTCTCCAGGCAGCGGCCAACTCCCGGGTCGTCGCGACCCGGCGCCGATACGGTTTGACTCGGGCAAAGCCATCGCCACATACTCCACGCAACGACGACAGCCCGGCAGCCATGATCGACACCTTCCGCCACCCTCACCCTGCTCCGGTAGTGCATCGACATGCTGGCTGAACTGCCGGTCGAGCGTGGCCATGCCTTCGCCGCCATTGCCTTGGTAACGGCCGCCCTGCTGCCGCACGCCGGGCATATCCACTGGCCGGTTATCGCCTTCTTCCTCGTCTGCGTCGCGATCAGCCTGCTGAGCACGGCATTCGCCTGGCCGCGCCTGGGCCGCTGGCTGATGCTGCCGTTGCTGGCGCTGGGCGTGTGGAATGTCTGGCGCCTCTACGGCGTGCCCATCGGCCAGCAACCCGGCGTCGCGCTGCTGGTCTCGATGACCGGACTGAAGCTGCTGGAGATCCGCCGACGCCGCGATATCCTCGTGCTGGTGTATCTCGGCTGGTTCGCGATCGCGACCCAGTTCTTCTTCGAAAGCGGCCTGTTGATGAGCGCCTATCTGCTGCTGGTGGCGTTGCTGCTGGCCACCCTGTTGATGCAACTCAACCGCCGCCACTTCGATCGTTCGGTCTTCGATTCACTACGCCGCAGCCTGCTGATGGCCGCCCAGGGCCTGCCGGCGATGCTGCTGCTGTTCTATCTGTTCCCACGTTTCGATTCACCGCTGTGGAATCTGCATATCGAAGGCGCCGGACTCTCCGGCCTGGACGACAACCTGACGATGGGCGACATCAGCAACCTCAGTCTGTCGTCCGAAGCGGCGTTTCGCGCCTCCGGTTTCGCCGATGGACCGCCGCCGCCCGCGCAACGCTACTGGCGCGGGCCGGTACTCTGGGACACGGACGGTCGCCATTGGCAAGCCGGAGAGCTGTCCACGGCTGGCCTGCCGGATGGCCTGCGCGCCACCGGCAAACCGCTCGACTACGAGATCATGCTCGAACCCAGCGGCAGGCGCTGGCTGTACGCGCTGGACCTGCCCGCGCGCATTCCTCCAGGATCACGTCTTGGCCGCGACTTCGTGCTGCACTGGCCGACACCGATCCGCAAGCGCTTCCGCTACGAGGTCGGCTCCTACATCGACGCGACGAACGTGACGCTGTCCGCCATCGAAAGACAGCGCGCCAGCGCCGTGCCGGCGGACATCAGCCAGCGCGTCCGGGACTTCGCGACCAGGCAGCGCGAGGGCCGTACGGCGATCGCTTACGTGCAACGGATACTCGACCATTACCGCCAGCAGCCTTTCGTCTATACGCTGAAGCCGCCACGACTCGGCCGGCATGCGGTGGACGAATTCCTGTTCGAGACCCGCAAGGGTTTCTGCGAACACTATGCGAGCAGCTTCGTCATCCTGATGCGCCTCGGCGGCATACCGGCGCGCATCGTCACCGGCTACCAGGGCGGCGAATACAATCCGCATGGCGATTTCCTGCTGATCCGCCAATCGGACGCCCACGCCTGGGCCGAGATCTGGCTGGGCGACAGCGGCTGGATGCGCGTCGATCCAACCGCCGCCGTCGCCCCGGAACGCATCGAGCGCCCGCTGGATAACGACATCGCCGGCGACGGCGCGCCGGTGCGTTTCCGCCTGGATGGCGACAGCCTGCTCGGCGGCCTGCTGCGCGAGGCCCGCTGGCTGGGCGACAGTGTGCAGCTCGGCTGGTCGCGCTGGGTGGTGAACTTCGATCGCACCCGGCAGAGAAACCTGCTCGGCGCCCTCGGCCTGGATTGGCTGAAACTGCCGCAGCTGATCGTACTGGCGGTCGTCTCCAGCCTGCTGATGATCGGCCTGCTCGCGTGGATGTTGCAGAAGGGTCGCCGCCGACGCGTCGACCCTATCGCCCGTCAATATGCCCGCTTCAACCGCCGCCTGGCGCGCGCCGGGGTCCAGCGCCGACCTTGGGAGGGGCCGTTCGATCTGCAAAAGCGCATCGAGAAAGAACGGCCGACACTGGCCGCGGCGACCCGCCCGATCATCCAGCTGTACATCCGCCTGCGCTACGCTCGCGAACCCAGGGACGATGACGCGCGCCGGCTCGGCGCGCTGGTGCGTCGCTTCCGGCCACAGAGGGTCAATCCAGATGCCCGCCGACGATCAACGGCGTCATCCAGTAGTGGATATCACTCCCACTGAACTGCTGTTTCAATCGCCCGAGCAACTCGCAGGCGGTCGCGCGTGGCAGGTGTGTCTGGATCATCCAGCCACGCCGATAACCGGCGACCTTCTCCGCCGCGCTCATGCTGTGTTCCGAGCCGCCATGACCGTTCACCGGCAGGCTGATGAAACCGGTGACCTCGGGCTGTTCCAGCAGCCAGTCGACCACCGGATCGGATAGCGGCGGCGGCAATACCAACGACAGCAACGCCTCGTCATGGTCGCGGGTGGTCTCGCTTTCGTTCATGCTCATGAGGCTTGCTCCTGTGATTCCGAGGCAAAGGCGAAGCGGCGATAGAGAATCGGCAACAGTATCAGCGTCAGCAAGGTCGCCGAGATCAGACCGCCGATCACGACGATCGCCAACGGACGCTGAATCTCGGAACCGGGACCGCTGGCGAACAGTAACGGCACCAGGCCAAAGGCGGCGATGCTGGCGGTCATCAATACCGGCCGCAAGCGCCTTCTGGCACCCTCCACGACCACCTCGCGCAGCGGCTTGCCCAGCGCATGCAATTGATTGAAGTAGGTGACCATGACCACGCCGTTCAACACCGCGATGCCGAGCAGCGCGATGAAGCCCACCGAGGCTGGCACCGACAGGTACTCGCCTGTCAGCCACAACCCGACGATGCCGCCGATCATCGCGAACGGGATATTGCTCAACACCAGGATCGCCTGACGCGCCGAGCGAAAGGTCGAAAACAGGATCAGAAAGATCAGGCCGATCGCCACCGGCACGACGATGGAAAGGCGCTTCGCCGCGCGCTGCTGGTTCTCGAATTCGCCACCCCATTCCAGGTAAAAGCCGATCGGCAGTTTCACCCGCGCCGCGACCTGCTTGCGCGCGTCCTCGACAAAGCTCACCAGGTCACGACCGGAAACATTCGCGATCACCACCGACATGCGCTTGCCTTTCTCGCGTTGCACCGACACCGGCCCTTCGGCGCGCTGCATGCGCACCAACGACGACAACGCCACGCGGCGACCATCGGGTAACGCCAGATGCAGCCCGGCGAAGGTCGCCGAGGAGTCACGCACCGCTTTGGGCCCCTTGATGACCAGCGGAATCCGTCGCGTGCCCTCATAGACAGTACCGAGACGCAGGCCCTCGATCTGCGCGCGCAACGTGTCCTCCAGGGTATCCACATCCAGCCCGAGGCGGCCAGCGGCGAGACGATCCACGACCAGACGAAAATACTGCGCGCCCTCGTTACGCGGGGTATATACATCCGACGCGCCGGCGATCTCCCGCACCACGTTCACCACCGCGTCGGCGGTGCTGTTCAGCTCGTCCTGGTTCTCGCCGAAGATCTTGATTGCGAGATCGCCACGCACCCCGGTGAGCATCTCCGAGACACGCATCTCGATCGGCTGGGTAAACGCATAGGCAACACCCGGAAAATCCGCCAGAACGGTACGGATCTTCGCTTTCAGCGCCTCCTTGTCCGCTACCGCCCATTCATCGATCGGCTTGAGTACCAGAAAGCTGTCGGTCTCGTTGAGTCCCATCGGGTCGAGGCCCAGCTCATCGGAACCGGTGCGCGCGATGACACTGGTCACCTCGGGTACGCGCCGGATCAGTTCGCGCTGAAAGGCCATGTCGATCTTCAGCGACTGCTCCAGGTTGATGGACGGCAGCTTCTCCAGTTGCACGATCAGATCGCCCTCATCCATGGTCGGCATGAAAGTCTTGCCGACCTGAGTATAGAGAAAACCCGCCGCGGCAAGCATCAGCAGTGCCATGCCGACCACCAACTTGACATGCTTCAGGCACCATTCCAGCGTCGGCATGTAGACACGCTGCAACAGGCGGACCAATCCGGGTTCCTTGTGCGACACCCTGCCCAGCAGGTAGGACGCAAACACGGGGATCACGGTCAACGACAGCAGCAGCGACGCGGACAGCGCGAAGACAATCGTCAACGCCACCGGGATGAACAGCTTGCCTTCCAGCCCCCGCAGGGTCAGTAGCGGCAGAAACACAATGATGATGATCAGGATGCCCGAGGTCATCGGTACCGCCACCTCGCGCGCCGCGCGATAGATCAGATGCAGGCGCGGCAGGCGACTTCGGTCTTTCTCCGCCAGCTGGGTGATGATGTTCTCGACCACCACCACCGCCGCGTCCACGAGCATGCCGATCGCGATCGCCAGGCCGCCCAGCGACATCAGGTTCGCCGACATGCCGAAGCGGTGCATCAGAATGAAGGTGGCCAGCGCGGCCAACGGCAACACCAGCGCGACGCTCAGCGCGGCGCGCAGATTTCCGAGAAACAACAGCAGCAGGATGACCACCAGCAAGATGGCCTCGGAGAGCGCCTTGGTCACCGTGCCTACGGCCTGGGAAACCAGCTTGCCACGATCGTAGAAGACGTTGATCACGACGCCGTCCGGCAGGCCGGGCGCCAGCTCGTCCAGCTTGGCGCGCACGTCCTTCACCAGCTGGCTGGCGTTGGCGCCACGCAGCCCGAGCACCAGCCCTTCCACCGCCTCGCCCTTGCCATCCTTGGTCACCGCGCCATAACGTGTCAGCGAACCACTGTGTACCTCCGCGACGTCGGCGATCCTCACCGGTCGGGTGGGATCGGGCCTTACCACGATGTCTCCCACATCCTCCAGGCGGGTGATCGCGCCTTCGGTGCGCACCACCAGCACCTCCTCGCCATCGTTCAGCCGACCGGCTCCGTCGTTGCGGTTGTTCCCGCGCAACGCTTCACGCAACTGGTCCAGGCTGATGCCACGCGCGGTCATGCGCGCATTGTCCGGCACGACCTCGAAGGTGCGAACCAACCCGCCCAGCGCGTTCACGTCGGCCACGCCGGGCACGGTGCGCAGCGCCGGGCGAATCACCCAGTCGAGCAGATCGCGCCGCTGACGCAGGTCCAGGTCACCACCATCCAGCGAGAACATGAACATCTCGCCCAGCGGCGTGGTCAGCGGCGCGATGCCGCCATCGACATCGGTGGGCAGGTCGCCCCAGATCCCGGTGAGACGCTCGGCGACCTGCTGTCGCGCCCAGTAGACATCGGTGCCTTCCTCGAAATCGACGGTAATGTCGGCGAGCGCGTACTTGCTGATGGAGCGCAGCATATTCATGCTGGGTATGCCGAGCATCTCCACTTCCAGCGGCGCGGTGATGCGTGACTCGACCTCTTCCGGCGTCATGCCCGGCGCCTTGATAATGATCTTCACCTGCGTCGTGGAGACATCGGGAAAGGCATCGATCGGGGTATTCTGGAAGGCCACCCAACCGCCGCCGGCAAGCAGGATCACCACCAGCAGCATCAACAGACGCTGCGTCAGGGCAAACTGTATCAGTCTGGCCAGCATCAACCCTCTCCTTCCAGCCAGGCGGCCTTCAACGCCGCGGTACCGCTGATCGCCACCAGCTCGCCGGCGTGCAGCCCGCCCCGAATGATCAGCGCGTCGGCCTCTTCGACACCGATGTTGACCTCGATGGGTTGGAAACCGCCGTCACGCTTCACCAACACCCAGGTCTTGCCATCGACACGCAGCAATGCCTCGCGGGGCACCCGCCAGGCCATCTTGTCGCCCGGCTGGGCGAGACGCGCCTCGACGAACTGGCCGGGACGCAAGGCGCCATCCGGATTCGGCACCTCGGCACGCACCAGCACACTCTGGTTCTCGCCGTGAATCATGCTGCCGATGGTAATGACCCGACCCTCGACCGGCGGCTTTTCCACCTTGATGGCGGTACCCAGGGAAACGCCGTTCAACCTCTCCAGCGGCACCTGGATCTCCAGCCACAGGGGATCGAGTCGCCCGATGCGATAGATGGGACTTGCCATCTCCACCCGCTGGCCGGGCATCGCCAGCTGTTGCAGCACCACACCATCCAGCGGCGCACGCACCACCAGCGTGGCCGATAGCTTGTGCCTGCGTTCCAGGTTCCGAATCGCGTCTTCGTCCATGCCGGCCAGCAACAAGGCCTGGCGCCGTTGCTGGACCTCGGTTCGCGATTGGGTATAACGCGCGCGCGTCGCGAGGAAACGTCGCTCGGCGATGATCCCCTCGTCGTTCAATTGCTTGTCTCGATTCAGCTCGGCGCGCGCCAGTCCCAGGCGGCTGTGGGCTTCGAGGTACAGACGCTGCTCCTCGACCAGCTTCGGACTCTGAATGACCGCCAGCCGTTGCCCCTTATGCACCGGCTCGCCTTCGGCGACCCGCAGGCTGGTCAACAGTCCTTCCTGTGGCGCGCTGACGACCATAAGTTGTGCGTTCGGTACCCGTACCTTGGCGGGATAGGCACTTCCCCAAGCGCGGGAAACGGGTTCCACGGCAATAGCGCGGATACCCAGAACCTGCTGCTGCGTCGCGTCTATCTTCACCAGTGGGGCGGCATGTGGGTGGCTTGCCAGCAGGACGAGGCCTAAAAGCATTGCTTTCATTGTGGAATCACTCCGGTCGAATGGGTTTTTTGTGCCATGGCATGTTGTTTCTCCAACTGCCTTATCTCCAGATCCCGCGAGGCAAGCGCCGCCTGCTGGCGGGCCAGCAACAGTTGATAAAGATCCATTTCACCCAGTTCGAAAGCCCGTTGGGACAGCTTCAAACGCGCGCGCGAGGCCTGATGCTTACGCCGCGCCAGCACCAGCAGCCGCTCGGCTTTCAGCACGGCTTCTTCCGCCGAGGCGATACGCAATTCCAGTTGGCGCTTCACCAACGCCGCCTCGCTCTCGGCGCCGGTCGATTCAGCTTCCGCCTCGGCAATCGCCGGAGCAGCCTGCGCGCGACTGCCAAACGGCAGGCTCAATTCGATCCCGAGGGAATCGGTATAGGCCTCGCTGCGCGCGCCGCGATCACGCTTGGCATAGATCGATATCACCGGCGGCGCGCGACGTCGCAGTCGGGTGTCTCCCGCCTTGGCCCGAGCAATACCCGCCTTCGCCAACGCCGCCAGCAAGCGAGGATGCCGGGCAAGCTCCGGGGGATCCGCCGCCGTGACAAAACTGTCGAGACCCTCGGGGAGAGCCTGCTGGCCGGTGTAATTGAACCAGGCCAGTCTGGCCCGTTGCCGGTCGGAAACCGCCTCCTGATGGACGACCTCGGATGCGATCACATCCTGCCGCGCGAGCAACATATCGATGCGGGTCAGCTCACCCGCGTTGAAACGATGCGTGACATCCTTTTCCAGAGCCCGCGCGGACGCCCATTGTTTCAACGCCTGTCTCACTCTTGCCCGGGCGATGCGAACCCGCCAGGCGCGATCCAGCACCTCGCCGGAAACCTCCCAGGTCAGGTTCAGCAGCTCCATTCCCGCTTGGTTCTCCAGGCCATCCGCGATCCGCCGGCGCGCATCACGCTGACCAGGCAGCCACAGCGGTAGAGAAGCCCCGAGCGTGTATTCCCGGTAACCGAAATCCGTGCCCAGGGGATCACCCGCGACGGACAGATTCGCCGATGGGTCGCCACCGAGCAGGCTGTCCGCCTGGCGACGGTAACCCTCGCCTACCTTGCTCAACGCGCGATGCAGCGGAAAGCGCGGGTGTCGCTCGACGGAAAGCCTCACGCTCTCCGCCAGATCGATGCCCCGCGCCGGCAACGACAAGGCCGGCAGCAACAGGGCAAGGTACAGCAATGGTCCTACGCATCGGATATTCATGGGTTCTCTCGGTAGAAGGGGTTCCAGCTGGACCGGCAACCGACAACCACGCCGACCAACGGTCTGGATTTTATCGTGATGACTATACAGAGGCTTTCTGAAACCAAGCTGAAAATGCCCGCGTTCAGCTTGGTTTCAGCTCCGGGGGTTAGGCTTACTCAATGTGTGATACAGACTCCGCCAGCCAAACGCCGGATTCTAACGTGCGCGCCGTTTCGTTCTTGGCAAGGCGCGAAGAGGCCGTGGGGGTCATTCCCACAACGGTGAGCAACACCGCCAAGGGCCGAAGGGTGCGTGCTAGGAGTCTGTCGGGTTATGGATAAATCTACTGCGAAGATGGGAGAGCGGTCCAAATATCCCCGCTTTTTCGTTACATAGGTCCACTATGCGCCTCAAAACCGGGAATAGTTGGCCTCGCTCTCCCACCTCCTCGCTACGATCCCCCATAACCCGACAGCCTCCTAGGGTTCCGGGATTTGGCTGGCGAAGGCTATCATTTTGTTTACCTGGAGAACGAAAATGACTACGACTGGAGAAAACGAGGTCAAGGTATGGGATCCGCTGGTACGCATCTTTCACTGGACCCTGGTGATAGCATTCGGCGTGGCGTATTTCACCGAGGATGATTTCATGACCCTGCATAGCTATGCCGGCTATCTGGTCGCCGGGTTGGTGGTTTTTCGAGTGATCTGGGGGTTCCTGGGTAGTCGGCATGCCCGTTTCCGTGATTTCGTCCACCGCCCTCGCGTGGTGATCGACTATATGAAACAGGCATCGCGCTTCCAGGCGCCGCGTTATCTGGGGCACAACCCGGCCGCCGGCGCGATGATCGTCGCGTTGCTGATCATGTTGGCCCTGTCGGCCGTCAGCGGCATCGCGCTCTATGGCGCGACGGAAAACGCGGGACCGATGGCCGGTATGTTCAGCGCGGGACCCACCGCCGAGGTACTGGAAGAGGTACATGAATTGCTTGCCAATCTCACGGTTTTTCTCGTGGTACTGCATGTGGCCGGCGTGCTCTTCAGCAGCGTGGAGCACGGTGAGAATCTGGTTCGCTCCATGATCAACGGCCGCAAGCGGGCCTGAGGCGTGACGCGCTACCTGATCATCGCCACGCTGTTGTCGGCATTGCTGCTGGGTGGCGCCGCGATATGGATGGCGGAGAAGGCGTGGGACGCCTACGAGCTTCGGGATGAACCCGACGAACGGGCGAACATCAGCCTGATCGAGGAACACGCCCCCGCGCCACTTTCGTTGCAGACCCTCATCGAACGGCTGGAATTGCCACGCGACACCCGCGTTCTTGAAGTGGAGAGAGAACATCATGGCGAGCGCATGTACTATGAGATCGAACTACTCACGGCGGAAGGCAGGATCTATCAGCTCCACGTGGACCCTTACACCGCCGTGACCATCGACAGAAAGGAGCGCCATTGAGACTGTTACTCGTGGAAGACGACAGCGCACTGGTCGCGGATCTCGTGCCGGAGCTTCGCCGGGCGGGCTATGCCGTCGATCTGGCGAGCGACGGACGCGAAGCACGCTTTCTTGGCGAGAACGAGAGCTATGACTTGATCGTGTTGGATCTTGGCCTGCCGCTGATGAACGGCCTGACGGTATTGGCCGAATGGCGCGCCGATGGTAACCGGGTTCCGGTGCTCATACTCACCGCCCGCGACAGTTGGCGCGAGAAGGTGGATGGACTGAAAGCCGGTGCCGATGATTACCTGACCAAGCCTTTCCACTGCGAGGAATTACTCGCCCGGCTGCAGGCCCTGCTGCGGCGCAGCCATGGAAAGGTCGTGGCCGAACTGCGCGCCGAAGGCCTTACCCTGGATGAGGAACATCAACAGATCCTGCCGGACGCTGGCCAGCCTGTGCCGCTCACCGGCACCGAATTCCGTCTGTTGCGCTACTTCATGATGAACCCGGGGAAACTGCTGTCCAAGACGCGCCTCACCGAGCATGTCTACGAGCAGGACTTCGATCGTGACAGCAATCTGATCGAGGTCTATGTACGTCGCTTGCGCGAGAAGATCGGCAAGCAACGCATCGAGACCCGGCGTGGACAGGGATATGTCTTCAAGGGCTGAACCGCTTTCCGCAACCCCGGTCTCCCGGGTGCCGGCAAATACCCGCGCGCACCCGCCAACATCACTGGAACGTTCCCTGATCTGGAGGATGAGCGGCTTGCTGCTCGTCGTATTATTCGTGTTGCTCGGCATCGCCGCGTGGATCGGCAGGGAAAGCGCGATCCAGTTCGCCCTGTCGCGACTCCACCACGATGCAGAGGCGATTCTTGGCGGCATGGATATGACGCAACGCGAGGTCGTGCGTTCACTGCCACCGATCTACACGCAGCCCTTGTCCGGACACTACTACCTGGTGCGATTCGATGACGGCGCAAGGCTGCCTTCCCGCTCGCTCTGGGACCAAGATCTGGCGATCCCCGAGCAGCAACCGAAGACGGCAACCTACTGGCTGGCACGGGGGCCACAGAAGCAGCAGTTGCTCATCTGGCAGAACAGCTACGAAAAGGACGGTCGGCGATTCTCCATCGCCATCGCGGAGGACGTGGCTCCGCTGTTGTCCGCGATCCAGCGATTTCTGTGGATTGGTGTCATCGCCTCGCTGGCTGCCGTGCTGCTGATGCTGCTGGTGCAGCGTCTTGCAATCCGCCGCGCCTTTGCCCGCCTGGATGCGATCCGTGATGATGTCAGAGCCGTCAGGGAGGGGCTTCGCTCCGAATTGGAAGAGGATGTACCCGCCGAGGTGCTGCCGATGGTGGTCGAATTCAACCAGCTGCTACACGCCTGGGGGAAGCATCAGGAGCGTTCGAGGAATGCGCTCGGCAACCTCGCTCACGCCTTGAAGGGACCACTGAGCATGATCTCGCGGCATGGCGAAAAGAACGGCGACCCTCGCCTCCAGGACCAGGCGCGGCGCATGCGGCAATTGATCGAGCAGGAATTGAAGCGCGCGCGGATCACCGGCCGGGCGATGGTCGGCAAGCATTTCCGACCCGGGGAAGATCTCACCGATCTGGTGGATACCGTCACGGCGTTGCATCATGCCAAACCGCTGCGCATAACCCGGGTGGTGGACGCCCCCGACACACTGCCATTCGATCAGAACGACATGCTGGAGCTGCTGGGCAACCTGCTCGACAATGCGGCGAAATGGGCCCGTCGCGAGATTCGCCTTCGGCTGAGCACCAACGGCGAACTGCTGCTGGTACTCGAAGACGACGGACCGGGCATCGAACCCGGGCTGCGCGAGGATTTGCTCGCAAGAGGCAAGCGCCTGGACGAAAACCAACCGGGACATGGACTGGGCCTGGCGATCGCCAACGATATCGCCCGGCTGTATTCGGGACAGATACGGCTGGAGCAGTCGGCCGGTCTGGGCGGGCTGCGTGTCGTCGTCACGCTGCCGCTGACGCCGATACACTGAGATACACAAGGTTACCGAATGCCAACAGACCCACCGGACCCGTCTCTCTACACTGTGATTTCACGTTCAACGGAGAGACCCAATGAAAAACAAACTGATCACCGCCGTGCTTGGCGGATCCCTACTGCTGTCCGGCCTGGCTTTCGCGGACAATGACAGCGGCCCGTTCGCGTTACCCGACCTGCAACAACCCCCGGTCGTCGAGATCGGACAGGGCAGCAGTAATGACAACGTGGTTACCAGTATTCTGCATATCCCGGCCGGTCGGCCGGTGCCGTTGAAGTTGGCTATCAAGGGCTCGGTCTTCGTTCAGCCTGTCGTGCAAGACCTGACGCTGCGCTTTCGCCATGATCTATGGCTGTATCAGAAATGGATCAGCTTCGATGGCCAGAACTGGATGCCGTCGGACAAGGCCATCAACCAGATGATACGCTTGAGTATCGATGGCGAAGGCATCCACTACACCCATCGCACGGATTTCATTCTTTGACGGTAACTACTCAGCTAACCGCTGAAATGCGCCAGCTCTGCGTTCAAAAATGGTCATTTACACGTGTAACCCGGCAATTGCTCCTGCATTGCCCTAATAAGTTACATCCCTGTAACGATCACATTTTTTGCCTTGATCTGACGCATTT
>Ga0256832_1002494_pt1 | contig 12576 bp, 8 predicted proteins | sample 134614metaG_FD_190534 | JGI IMG/M metagenome (GOLD analysis project Ga0256832, IMG submission 190534) | Hydrothermal vent microbial communities from Lau Basin, Pacific Ocean - 134-614 | ecosystem: Environmental > Aquatic > Marine > Hydrothermal vents | place: Pacific Ocean: Lau Basin | collected... | reverse complement strand
CCCGAGGCATCGGCAATAGCGATACATTTTTCTCCTGTTGGGATGGCGGTAACGGTAATCGTACTGTCTGGATTACTACTACCCGACACTATTGGCGATGAATCTGAAATATTGCTATCATCGGTACGATTCTCTATTACAAGAGGAAGCTCTGGAATAGTAACCTCATAGGTTTTAGTGGTGGAATGTCCCTGATCATCTTCTGTTTTGATGCTAGCAGTATAAGGGCCACCTGATGGAAGTGTTGCTAATTGACAAGACCAGTTGCCCGTTGTATCTGTTGTTGTAGTGCAACTTTCAGAGCCTCCGTCTGCTGTTGGTATGGTCACTGTAATTTCAGTCTTGGGTGTACTGGTTCCTGTAAAAATGGGCGTTGTTGATAATTCGACCTCTGTTATTTCAAGCGGAATAGAGGGGATTGTCAACGTTATCTCTTTGCTGGTTGTATTATTAGCAGCATCATTAGCGTCAATGGAAAGCGTTATACTCGCACCGAGTGCCTGTTCGGGTAAAGTATAACTCCACTGCCCCGAATCATTAGCGGTGGTGATATAAATATTTCCATCTAATAAAAGCGTAATAGTTGCATTAGGATCACTTTCTCCTGTAATAACAGGACTAGTACTACTCGCTATTTCCCCTTCTTTAGGTGTTATGATTTCTAGCAATACGGTGCTATCTTTTTGCGTCTCTTTTTCATAAAAAGATTGATTGCCATTAGCATCGGTACTACTGATCTTTACGTTTATTTCACCATCAGCAAGTGCGCTTATATCAAGCGTATTATTTGCTAATGTCCAGATTCCATTTTCGTCACTCGTGACGGTTTTACCTACTTTCTTCCCGTTTTTATCCGTAAAAATAATTTTAATAGGAAGATTAGGAGCCGCCGTTCCTGATAAAAGAACATTATTTTCCTCATTGGCATTAATGATATTATCATCAGTAACCGCATCATTATTAAGAGTAACAGGAGCTACAATCTCTAAAATAGACTCCGCCGCAGTACTTGCGGTGTAGTTACTATCTAGCACCATGATTGATATATGGCGGGTTTCGGTATTGGCCGTTGTATTATGATTAATAAAGGTTATTTGTTGTAGAGCTTTTATATAAGCACTTTTAGTCGCAGACCCTGTTAGATAGATTTCACTATCACTATTTTTCTCTTTTGTATCAGTGCTAATACCATCAGGAAGAAGTCCTGTTATTGCAATTTGATCACCCTCATGTGCATTGCTTATTTTTATACTCGCCCCGACCAAAGCATCCTCATCCAAGCCCGTAATGGATGTATCGACATCGGTAATTTTTGTTGCGACATCGCCTAACTTATAAACTTGTAAAAACGTATTCCCAAGTCCTTCAGAGCTATTATTCTCGTCAATATCAATCTTAGGGGGTGTTATATCAGCTAATTGATAGCCTGCTCTAAACTTAACGGTTTCTCCTGGAAATATTTTATCAAATTTAAAAGCAATGGCAATTGGTGCATCTTCTGTTTTACTATAACCAGCCATTTGTGCACTATTGTAAACCTTCTCGGGTTGCCTATAATAATCAGCATCCTCAGAGTCTGGACCTCCATGGGCAACACGTGAATTAGCCCCATGTCCGCAAAGACCGAGAGTAGAAGGCTTTTCTCTTGTTACTTTGTTGTAGGCTCCAAAAATAACGCCTTGTGTAGCAACAACAGCTGCACCACCATTAACACTTCCTTGTCGTATGATGGTATTAGTCGTTATATAACTAGAATCTAGTATTGGATTATTTTGCTCTGCATTATTATCAGGATCAACAGTACGCATATAATAAACATCTTCCATTAAACTTGATGTTGTATTTTGCAAACTAATATCAATAATAATAGCAAGACCTGCCTTATAAATACGAAAAGTTTGGGTGATTTCCAACCCATTAATTTCACCTTGCCAAACAGCCATTGCAGTAGAGCTTAAGACCTCTTTACTTATAAAATCACCCTTTATTTCAGTGTGTTGGGGACGGTTATTATAGTTTTTCTTATTAAGATTAATAGCCCAACCTTCTTCTTGAATCCCTGGAAGAAAAAAATCTCCATGATAGCCATTAGCAAATTTCTTCTTTGATGGATCAGAAATATAACCAAGTTTCTTTCCCTTCTTGATTCCTCTATCGGATAATTGACCAGTACCAAAAGCACCATTTGCGGCAATGCCTACTTCTATATTATCCCCATAAAGAAAAACATCCCCACCAACACGAATCGCATCTAAAGACCTTGCCATAAGAGCATTGCCTGATAATTGTAAGGAAAAAACAGCAAGCACCCCAATGCATGCAGTTAATTTATTATTTTGCATTTTTTAATCCCCAGACTGCTGATAAAAAGAGTTATTTATCTCTTTTTCATTGTATTTAGATTTTTTTTGATAAAATCAGCCACAAATCCCCATGCCAAGCCATGGATGGATTGAATAACATCAGATTATCATGGAGCAAATAATTATACTAGCTTGATATGTATAATAATTAATCATTTTTTATTACTTGATACTTTATAAGTTGCTAATTTTTATAAAAATTATTAGTGGGCAGTATTGGCGTTTCTGATAAAAAACTAGATAAACGGTTGTGTCTATCCTGTTTTATTTTTCGATATTCTGCGTTATTGTTATCGTTGCGACGGGGGAATAAGGAAGCCTTAATGGTTACGATCATCCGTTGCGATTGCGTCATCTTTCTCTTCTTGGCAGTCCTGTTTATATTCTCGTTAAACTCTCGCGCCACCAATGCGATCATTGTAAAAAGCAACCGTAAATATCTCTGTTATGGGATTTTCAGGTTGGATTATCTGTTTCAGCGAATATTACTTAATATTCAAGTATATAAGTGCTTTAAATGAAAGCTCTCCCACGAAAATTACGGAGGAGCCTAAATTGGAATCCAATCCAAGCCTAGGATTCCTCTTGAGTTTTACCAATCTCGTGAATAAAGTGTATCACCGTGTAAGTAGTAGACTTTATCACCAATAATGGCGGAACGATCATTTTGCCATTCTGTGGCATAATTATTGATAGGTTTCTCTGTTATTTTAATATTTTCAAGTGGGTATAATTCGCCTGTTACAGTGTTGATGTCATAGCGGAATAAGGCATCGTATTGCCATTGGTGATAGGTACTGGCGGTTTCATTTTCTGAGAAGGTTTCATTAGCATGTACGCTAATGGGTAGCGCAATACGCATATCGCCATTAGTTTGTAATAAGGAGGTAAGGGCGTGGTGAGTATTGGAAACGGCGCTGTTACTGCCTCGTTTGCCAATAATAAGTTGATTGCGTTCATAGGGATTGGCGGGGTCGCTAACATCAATTAATGATAGTTTTACCCCTTGATACCAAGCTCCTCTAGGATCACCTGTTTCTGTACTGGCAGGTATTGCATCTTTTCCTATACCTAATACAAAATTTTCACTAACTGGATGTAGATAGTCGGAATAACCATTTATTTTTAATTCACCTGCAATAAAAGGATCAGTAGGGTCTGATATATCTAAGATATAGAGTGGGTCGGTAGTTCTAAAGGTGACTAAATACGCTTTATCTCCTAAGAAACGGGTGGCATAGATTTGTTCTCCTGCTTTACCTAATGCTTCAGGATGCTTTTCATTCGGGAGTTGCGCTAATATTTTTAGGCTATTAGCCTTCGTTTCATCTTCTTTTAAGGTAAAGAGTCTTGCAGGAGAGGTGAGGGTGCTTTCTTGATCCCCTGTGTAGGTAATTACACCTAATACGTCCTGATTTTTGCCAAATTCGCCCATACGGAAGGATTTTAATTCTTGTTTCCAGCCTAAATGTCCTGCTATTTGTGCCGAGCCTTTGTAGCTAATCTCTCCTTGCTTTAAAGAAAATTTATGAATATCTGTGTTTACTGTTGATTGATAAATAACGAGGTTGTTTCCACTTTGGTAATGTGTTTGAGTGGTGGCAAGATAAAGTGATTTACTAGAGACATAAAGTGCCTCGGTATTACCAACAAAGCAAGTTCCAGTGGGTTTTGCATTATTGTTATTAATATCAATGGCAACTACATTAATAATACTAACTTGAGAGTTTGAGTTATCAGGGTATTCATTGGTGAAACAATTGGATGCGCTCAAAATATCACCTTTATTAATCCCATTGATACTGTAATCAGGTAAAAAATCTGACAGTGTTGCAGCTCCAATTAAGGCTCTATTGGTGGCAACTTGTTGTTCATTTTCTGGGTATAAAATCAGTCCATTGAGTGTGGGTGTATGACGTGTGGCGAGATAGAGGGTAGAGCCGATTCTACGACTACTAATAAGTTGTCCATCAAGCTCGATATTATAGCTATTAGCAAGTTTTCCATTTTCGGTTTCAAAAAAATCAAGCCGAGTAGAGCGATCACTCCAAAATTGTGGATTAAACCATTCTCTAAAAAAATACTGCTGATTATTATTTCCTGAAAGAGCAATCAGTTTATTATCAGTAAGATATAGCCCCGAAATGGGGGCATCATTTTTAGTATTGACCTGCACTATATCCGTTACTTCAGGGTCTCTATTGGCAACGGAATAAATTTTAATAGAGGGCTTTCTTGATGACGCAACGTAGAGATAAGAGCCGTTATTTTTTAAACGATCCGCCTCATCTACGGTATCTTCTTGCGTATTGGTTGTGGAATAATTGGGAGCATCTGATGATTTAATGGACGCAGCAGCGTCAACGTACATAATAATAGGGGTAATTTTGCCATAGGTTTCTAGCATCAATTTTTTAATGCTTGCTTCAAGTGCTTCATTATTGTTTGCGTTACGCAATTGGTAATAGTTTTTTGCAGTGGAATCCTGTTTTTCGGAATCACTATTGTCCCCGCCCCCACAGGCGTTAAGTATTAATATTGAAGAAAGAATAGAAATTATAATTTTTTTATTCATTGTTTGTCCCTGATCAATAAGCCCGCCAGTAATACCTTATTATAACCTATTTTTAACTTGTTATTTTAACTTTTTTGTTTATAGCCCTTGAGGATGCATGGCTTAGCCCTTAGATAATGCTATCTTTGATCAAGAACACAAGGATATCCGACTTAATTAGTAGGTTATATTGATTTAGGGCTATTGTTAGTTAATAGTCGCTCTCCTATTATCAAGCGGTGTTTAGGACGGATTCATGTATTATTGAATTCTTAGTCCTTAAAATATTTAATAAATTTTACGGAGACATAAAATATGTCAGAATTATCACGCGAGAGCATTGATGCCTTATTAAGAGAAGTTAAGGATAAATATTTAGAACAAGATTTAGTGTCAGCGAATAGCATTAAGTCCGTTGACATTAAAGAGGGAAAAGTTTTTGTTCGTATTGAGTTAGGCTATCCTGCGGGATCGTATCGTGATGAATTAGCAACAAAAGTGAAAACAATATTAGAAGAAGATGATGCGATTAATGAAGTAGAGGTGATAGTTGAACAACGCATTGTTGCCCACAAAGTACAAACCAGTTTGAAACGTATTAAAGGGATTAAAAATATTATTGCCGTTGCTTCAGGAAAAGGAGGTGTTGGTAAATCAACCACGTCGATTAATCTCGCCTTAGCATTACTTGCCGATGGTGCAAGCGTTGGTGTTTTAGATGCAGATATTTATGGTCCTAGTCAGCCACGTATGTTAGGTCTAGCGGGTGAAAGCCCAGAATCTAAAGATGGCCGAACACTTGAACCGATGGAAAATTACGGTTTAAAGGCAATGTCGATTGGTTTTTTGGTAGAGGAAGATACGCCTATGATTTGGCGTGGCCCTATGGTAACGCAAGCATTGGAGCAACTTCTTAATGATACCAACTGGGGCGAGCTAGATTATCTTATTGTTGATTTACCTCCTGGAACTGGAGATACGCAACTTACTCTATCTCAAAAAATCCCCGTTAGTGGTGCGGTTATCGTTACCACACCTCAAGATATTGCTTTGCTTGATGCACGTAAGGGATTAAAAATGTTCCAAAAGGTTGAAGTACCTGTATTAGGTGTGATTGAGAATATGAGTATTCATATTTGTAGCGAATGTGGTCATTCAGAGCATATTTTCGGCGAAGGCGGAGGAAAGCGCATGGCGAATGAATCCGATGTCGATTATCTCGGTGCATTGCCATTAGATATGAGTATTCGTGAGCAAGCAGATAGTGGTCATCCTTCCGTTGCCTCTGATCCTGATGGAAAAATTGCAGAATTGTATAAAGATATTTCACGAGCAATGGCATCACGTTTAGCTTCTCAAAAGAAAGACTACAGCACTAAATTTCCAAATATTGTGATTCAAAGTACTTGAGATTAAAACGGGTAGACGGGTTTATAAAACCCGTCTAGCAAAGATATTAAATATTTTTCACAGACAAATGAATTCTTTATTAGTTGCCATGAAATCCAAAGGCACATCCCATGCTTTAGCTGTTAGTTTATCCACAAGCTGAAAATCATAAGCAAAGCCTAATAGTTGCGGAGCGTTTGTCTTTGCTTCTTTTTTAAAGGCGAGACTGCGATCATAATAACCGCCTCCCATACCTAATCTATTCCCCTGTCTATCCATAGCCACTAACGGCATAATAATTAAATCTAAATTCTCTGCTGCAATAATATCTTCAGCATTATAAATAGGCTCAGGGATAGCGTATTTATTATTCCTATATCGGGTATTTTTATCAATTTTTACAAAGATCAAATGGAATGCTTGTTTTAATGAAAGTACAGGTAAATAAAAGGATTTATCCGCCATTTTTTGTAAGGGAAGCGGGTTTGCCTCGCCTTTTACAGGGGTATAAAAAGCAATATGTTGAGCTTTTTGGAAACAGGTCGATTTAGCGATGATTTGCTGGCAAATTTTTTTTGAATAGTCTCTTTGTTGCTTTTTTGAGAGTGAGTAGCGCCGTTGTTGTAACTGAGCGCGTAATGTGTTTCTTTTGTTTGCTGCGGTCATAAGCTTTAGAAAGCATAATGTCGTGAGTGAGAGAATGCGGAGGCTGTGATTTCAAGCGAGAGGAGACCCAGCCTAGGATGGGTCTCCACCCGGAAGAATGTTTCTAAGTTTTTACATTCGGCTTAGCGGACTATTTTGAAACACCTTACTACCAACATAACGCGCCCCTGCTTGTGTTAAATGCCAGCCATCATAGGAGATAAGATCAAGATTTCCTGTAAAAATAGGACAGCTACTATCTGAGCCGCAAATTAATTTATATTGATCTATAAAAACTGCTCTAGGACTAAGGCGTGTGCGTAAAATGGAATTAACCTCTTTTACTTCCTGATCTATTTCATTTTTTATTGTTAATAGTTTTCTATCAGACATACGCAAATATTGTCTAATGGATATTTTTCCAAAGGATTTGCTACCAACAACAACAACTTTTTGCTGAGGTTTTAGTTTTAAATGGCGGATGGTATGGGAGAGTGCTTGTGCTGCTTTAATCTTCCATCTAGCTGAAAAAATAATCAAATCGGCTTCTTCTATTTGCGCTCTTGCTTGTTCAAGGTTATCAGTTCTCTCTGTATTTTCACATAATGCGCGGTCTTTACGTGCAATAAAATAGGAGGGGTGAGTGCTTAAAACAGGCTGGCATTGATAAGGAATATAGCGCATACGGATTTGATAATTACTGAAAAATCCATTCTCCTTAATGCTGTTAAGAAAGTCACAGGCTTGACTATCGCCAATAACCAGCAATTTTTTTTTGCTACTTTTTTTATCAAAGGGTTTTTTTCTTAAAGGATTGCAATATTGAAAAGTGTATTTTTCATTGGCATTGGTATTAGATGACCGAATGAGGCTCTTACGCACAGAGGGAGTCTCTGCGCTAGTTGCCATGCTTGAAAATGAGACGATAAAAATAATACTGTAAATAAAGCTGAATAGAGCTAGCCGAATTGCCGTATACATACTGAACTTCCTTCCTTAAATCGTTCGTTTTTAATGAGTCTTGTTTTGTGTGGCTGAACTATAACATTTTGAAAGTATAGTATTGAATGGATTTTATATGTTTTGTTTTATTTCTTAACAAGTTATTTATTAAGATCAGTGGTACTGAGGAATGTGTATTCAATCCTCAACGCTTTTTTGTAAAAAAGTATTCGTAATTATTATTTTTTGAACTACCCTTTATTGTCATGATTTATAGAAAAGAAATTGATGGTTTGCGTGCATTAGCAGTGGTTCCTGTGATTTTGTTTCATGCAGGTTTCAAATGGATCAGCGGTGGATATATCGGTGTCGATATATTTTTTGTTATCAGTGGTTATCTTATTACAACGATTTTATTGCAAGAACAGCAACAAGGGACGTTTTCCATTGTTAATTTTTATGAAAGACGCGCTCGGCGTATCCTACCTGCTTTATTTACTGTGCTTTTGGTCTGCCTCCCTTTTGCATGGTTTTGGTTGTTACCATACGAGCTAAAAGAGTTTGGCAAGAGCCTTATTGCAGTGGTTACTTTTGTTTCAAATATTTTGTTTTGGTTAGGGACAGACTATTTTACTGCCGATACAGAGTTGATTCCTTTATTGCATACATGGAGTTTGGCGGTTGAAGAGCAGTTTTATATTGTTTTTCCTCTGTTTCTAGCCCTTTTTGCAGGAAAAAATAAACGTATTCTAGTGATATTGATTGTGCTAATTGCATTAGTCAGCTTAGGTTTAACAGAATGGGGTTGGCGCTATTTTTCTGAAGCAAACTTCTATTTAATCCCTACACGAGCATGGGAGTTAATGATTGGCGCATTAACTGCCCTTTATCTCTTTTCTAAGCCACAACCAAAGGGACTTATCTGCCATATTGCTAGTGTATTGGGTTTAGGAATGATCCTAATGTCGATCTTTTTTTTGAATAAAGAGATACCTTTTCCAAGTTTATACGCACTTGCCCCGACAGTGGGGACAGCGTTGATTATTTTGTTTGCTAATAACCATACGCTAGTGAATAAACTATTATCATTTAAGCTCTTTGTTATGATTGGTTTAGTCTCTTATAGTGCTTATTTATGGCATCAACCTTTATTCGTCTTTGCGCGCGCCTATTATATGGATCTACCGAGTGTGCCTATTATGCTAGCCTTAAGTCTGATTTCTGTGTTAATGGGCTATATAAGTTGGCGTTATATTGAAGCACCTTTTAGAAATAAACAACGCTTTACTCAAAAACAAATATTTGTATCATCCTTGCTTGGAGGTTTGCTCTTTATTTTAATTGGTATTGGATTAATAGTCTCTGATGGGGCAATGTATCGTTTTGAATAAATGAATTTAAGCGATTTTAGTTTAACGATAGAAGCTTTCCCTTTGGCAATTGCGAATAAACAAGCGATTTCTTTATGGATTGCCAGAGCGGATAAAGTGCATCCATTAGCCAGTGGTAATAAACTCTATAAACTACTGCCTAATATTGAATACGCTAAACAATATAATTATTCACAGTTATTAAGTTTTGGAGGAGCGTTTTCAAATCATATTCATGCACTTGCTTTGTATTCTGCATCAGTAGGGTTGCAAAGTGTGGCTATTATTCGTGGTGAAAAAGAATATGTGTCCAATCCAACCCTCAGTGCTGCAATAAAGGCGGGTATGAAATTAGAGTTTGTTGATAGAGCAAGTTATAAACGCCGATATGATGCGGATTATTTACAACAATTACAACAGCAATACCCTGATGCATTAATAATTCCCGAGGGAGGAAGTAGCGAGCTTGCATTGCAGGGTTGTACTGAGTTAATGCAACAGATTAATTATCATTGTTTGCTACAAAAGAATTCAATGCCTGATGTTGTAACTGTTGCTTGTGGAACAGGAATGACCTTTTCAGGTTTAGTAAACGGTGCAAAGTCTTATCAAAATATTCAAGGTTATTTGGTGGTCAAAGATGATAGTGTCTATCAGAAGGTTGATAGTTTACTAGGAAAATACACGCAGAATAAAAATTATAAAATACAACCCGCTGATTTTGGTGGCTATGCTAAATTTGATGCTGCATTATTGTATTTTATTCTTGATGTTTTAGAACAAACTGAGGTTCTTTTAGATCCTATCTATACCAGCAAGATGTGTCGTTGTGTTATAGAGCAAATAAAAACAGGGCGATTTAAAGCAGGAAGCAAACTGCTTATGCTACACTCAGGTGGTTTACAAGCATGGTATGGTATGAAAGATAAAGTGATACGCATTGCGGGTCACAAAGCATGGCAAAAAATAGTCGTTTATTTATAATCTTATTTCACCTCACAAACTATAGAGATATTAACTATGTCATTCTCTGCATTTTTTCGTTGGTTAGCTGAGTTACTTGGTAGTCGCTCGAATCCAAACTCGAATCCAAACTCGAATCCAAACTCAAACTCAAACTCAAGCTCAAACCCAAACAGTAATGGAGGAACACCTGAGAATCCTGTGCTAATAGATTTCACTACCGACACAGATAAAGTGACCCTCTATGATGATATTGAATTTAGAGTAGAAACGTCACCACGTGGTTATTATCAAAATATTGAAATCAGTCTTGAAGGGACGCAAAATATCAAAATTATTCAGCCCTTTGATCGCGTGACAGGAACAATAGTGATTCGTTTTAATAAGCGTTCACGTCATGAAGGTGAGATGCAGACAGTGGTAGCGATGGATGGTAATACCATTTTAAAGCGTCATATTGGTGTTTCATTAATGCAATTATTATGGAAAAATCATGCGGGACGCGCCAATGTTTGTGATGGTGAGCGTTTTCGTAATCAATGTGCAATTCGCATGGGAGAGGCGCTTGAATTATCGGATATTCGTTTGTCAACCAAGCGTAGTGTCTTACGTCGTTGTACCACTGAATACAATAATTATGCTCATCATAAGCATGGCAAGGTGAAAGGGCATGTTTTAGCAGCACAAGAGCTGGCTAATTGGGTCAAAACTCAAACGGGAATCTTTGGTCAACGGCATATTCTGTATTCTAAAGAGGATATTCTAGGTCGCTCAGGCATTCTTTTTATTCGTGATGGTTGGGATACAACGGATCATATTGATGTTTGGAATGGCGAATATTTAGTCGGTGGTTTTGCTTCTTATTTTGAATCAGACTATAAAGAACTCTGGTTTTGGGATGTTTACTAATGAAAAAAAGGGCTTTGAAAATATGGCTGTTTTTTATTGGAACTGGTTTTTTTATACAAAATGCTTACCTCTTTGCTACTGAACCCAAGCCAGTTAAGCCATTGCTGATTGAAGGGAGCATTGATCGTTTTCATTTTAAATTAAATAATGACAAACAATACTGCCAACTTGCCATTGATTATACAGACGGTGCAATCCCTTGGTTTCCATTAGCAAGCCAATCGCCTTGCTATTTTTTTGCTGATAATAAACAGGAAAAGATTCAAAGTTATTCTTACCCAGAGGAAAATATTGACTATATCTTGTTAATCGGGGGAACAGAAACTGAATTAAGCGCCGAAAAAAGAAAAAATAAAAAAATGCCAGTAGCGAGTTATTGCACCGAAGAGATTCAGGCAATTATTATAGAAAAAGGGGAAATTAAACTTGGAACAACACAAACAAACGCCTTCGCCTGTGCAGAAGATCGTTTAGATGAAAAAGTCTACCAGCAGAATACAAAACAGCCACGAAAAGAGGTTGAAAAAGTTGTTCAAGAGCAGCTTAAAAAACAAACGGCTCTTGAAACATCTTTTTTTGAGAGCTTACAACAGAAAATTGAAGCGATTTTTAAATAGCTTAATTTCCAGAGATAATTTTATCGCCGTGCAAATAATAAGCGCGACCACCGATAAAAGCAGAGCGGTCATATTGAATAGTCATCGCAAATTTATCTTCTCTACTTGTAGGGGATTTTATAATCTCTAATGGCGTTAACACACCCGTTTGCGTATTGATGCTGTATTGATAAAGTGCATCATACTGCCATTTATAATAACGATTAGGAGTAATTTCTTCAGCGTTATCTCTTTGTGCTGCATCGATTGTTATTGTATCTGTTGGAAACTCATCCGTTGGAAGCTCATTTATTCCAATTGGACCTCCTTCGACTTCCTTATCATGCAAGCTAATTGGCAAGGCTATTTTAATATTATCCCCCTGTGCTAAAAAGGTGATGCCATGATGAGTGTTTGAAACGGTTGTTTCTGTGCCTCGTTTGCCAATGATTTCCTGCCATACTTCACGCGGTGTTTGAGGATTGCTAATATCAATCAATGAAAGTTTCACACCTTGATACCAAGCGCCTCTACTATCCCCCATTGCATTGATGGCAGGAACAGCATCTTTACCAATACCAAGTAGGTATTTATCACCAATGGGATGCAGGTAATCTGAATAACCATCGACTTTTAATTCACCCGCAATAAAAGGATCAGCAGGGTCGCTCATATCCACAATATACAAAGGATCAGTGGTTCTAAAAGTGACAAGATAAGCTTTATCTCCTATAAAACGAGTAGCATAGATTTGTTCACCCGGTTTTCCGAGTGACTCAGGGTGTTTGTTATTGGGTAATTGCGCCAATATTTTTAAGCGATTGGGATTGCTACTGTCTTCTTCT
>Ga0256832_1002493_pt1 | contig 12580 bp, 14 predicted proteins | sample 134614metaG_FD_190534 | JGI IMG/M metagenome (GOLD analysis project Ga0256832, IMG submission 190534) | Hydrothermal vent microbial communities from Lau Basin, Pacific Ocean - 134-614 | ecosystem: Environmental > Aquatic > Marine > Hydrothermal vents | place: Pacific Ocean: Lau Basin | collected... | reverse complement strand
CTACCTGCGGCCGGTGCAGATTGGGCTTTTGGCGGCCTTCTTGCTGCCCATCCTCTGGTCCCTGGCGCCGGGCCTCAAGGACGTTTACAACCTGGTCTTGGTCTCCGGCTGGCAGGTGCCGGCGCTGGCGCTTTTGGCCGGGATGGAGTTCCTCTTTCCCTTCCTGGTGGCGATGGCCGCCGCCGAGGTGCTGGGCAGCGAGGTGAGCATGGGCACCTTAAAGCCGCTTTTGCTGCGGCCCATCTCCCGCACCCGGCTGGTGCTGGTGAAGCTGGCGGCGGCGCTGACCTTTCCCTTCATCCTGCTGGCGGTGAGCCTTTTGGCCGGTTTGTTTGCCGGGCTGCCCCACGGCTTTGGCGGGTTTTATGGCGGCACCGGCCTGGGGGAGGGGGGCTTTGCCGGGGTGGGCTTTCTGAGCGCGGCGGCGGCGCTCAAAGAGGTGCTCCGCGCCTATCTGCTGGCGGCGGCGACGCTACTCCCCATCGCCGCGCTGGCGGTGCTCTTTGCCGTCCTTTTCCTCTCCACCACCGCCAGTGCCCTGGCCACGCTGGCGAGCGTGCTCTTGATGCGGATGCTGGTGGTGTTTCCGGCGGTGGTGCCGCTGTTGCTGACCACCTACCTGGGCCTATACCTGCATCCCGAACAGGCCGGCCCCGGGCTCTTATTGCTCTTCATCTACACCCTGGGCTTCGGGGTGTTGGCGGTGCTCTTCTTTGAGCGAAAGGACGTGTAAGGCATGGGTAAGCTGACCCACTTCGAGAACGGCAAGCCCAAGATGGTGGACGTCTCCGGGAAGGACAAGACCGTGCGCGTCGCCCGCGCCGAGGCCTTCGTCACCCTGCCCGAGGAGGCGGCCGCGGCCCTCGCCGAGGGCGGCGTGGGCAAGGGCGACCCGCTGGTCGTGGCCCAGCTGGCCGGGATCATGGCGGCCAAGAAGACCAGCGACCTGATCCCCCTTTGCCACCCGCTGCCGCTCAGCCAGGTGCGGGTGGAGCTTGCCTTCGACCCCGAGGCCCGGCGGGTGCGCATCGAGGCCGAGGCCAAGACCAAGGCCGAGACCGGGGTGGAGATGGAGGCCCTCACCGCCGCCAGCGTCGCCGCGCTTACCGTCTACGACATGCTCAAGGCCGCCGCCAAGGGGATCGAGATTGGCCCCGTGCGGCTGCTCTATAAGTCCGGTGGCAAGTCGGGGACCTGGGTGCGCGCGGACTAGGGCGCCTTCAGCAAGGCCTCGAGCAACGGGGTCAGGCCGTCCTGGCCGTCATAGAGCAGCATGCCGGTCCAGACCTTTTGGACCCGGCCGTCGCGGCCGATGAAGACGCTGGTGGGCAGGGCGCGCACACCGTAGGCCCGGGCCACGTCGGCGTAGTAGTCCACCACCACGGGGAAGGTCCAGCCCCACTCGCGCACCCGGAAGGCGGCCATCTTGGGCGGGTCCTGGACGTCCACGGCGACGAAGGAAATCCGGCCCTTGAAGCGCTGGTGGATGGGCTCGAGCGCAGCCCCCTCCGCCAGGCAGGGCGGGCAGTGCGAGGCCCAAAAGTGCAGGAAGATGGGGGTCTTCCCGAGCAGGGATTGAAGGTCGAAGGGCCGGCCGTCGAGGGTTTTGCCGGAGAAGGGGATGGCCGCCCGGGGGGAGGCGCAAAACGCCAGGCCCAGCCCCAGGAAAACCACCAGGAGCGCCTTTTTCATCGCCCTTTTTCATACGCTAGGCAACGGGGGCAAACGTCCTCTACAATGCGCGGCATGGACCTCAAAGGCCTGCTCTTCGACTGGGGGGGCGTCTTCACCCACGGGACCTTCGACGGCCGGGTCACCGAGAACCTGAGCCGTTACTTCGAACGCCCCCTGGACGCGGTGCGCCGGGCCTACTTTGCCGAGGTGGAGCGGCTGGAGCTCGGCGAGTGGAGCCTAAAGCGTTTCTGGCAGTACCTGCAGGAGGCCCTCGGGCTCGAGGCCTCCTATCCGGTGTTCGAGCGCCTCTTTTTGGGCAGCGTTGCCCCCAACGCCGCCATGTACGACCTGCTGGCGGCCCTTCCCGACGGGCTCAAGGTGGGCCTGCTCTCCAACAACTACCCGGTGATCTCCCGCTACCTGCGCGCCGGGGAGGGGTTCGACCGCTTCGACGCGGTGGTGTTCTCCAACGAGGAGGGGGTGAAAAAGCCCTCGCCCGAGGCCTACCTGCTGGCGCTCGAGCGCCTGAACCTGGCCCCCGGCGAGGTGCTCTTCGTCGACGATAACCCCGAGAACATCGCCGCCGCCGAGCGGCTGGGGCTACGCACCCACCTCTTTTCCCACCCCGAGGCCCTGGCCCAGGACCTCGCCCGCCGCGGCCTGACTCTCTCCGCCGGGGCACGGCGGCCTTGAAGCTGGTCCGGCTCCTGCAGGGCTACCTCTGGGTGCCCAAGAAGCTGGGCTTTGACCCCCGCTCGCTGCCGGAAAAACTCGGCGAAGACCCGGCGCTCTACCTGGCGCTGGACCGCGTCGAGCCCCCCTTCGCCTTCTTCGACGACGGCACCCCCACGGCGACCCAGGACTTTTACCAGCTCACCGTCCTGGTCAAGACCGAGGCGGACCCCAAGACGCTCGGCCCCCTGGCCCGCGAAGCGGCTAGGGCGCTGGAGCCGCGCTTAAACGCCCTGCCGGCGGGGGTGGGCTGGCTCGTTTTCGAGGATCTACGTGAGGTATAGGGCGTTTATCCCCTACAGGTGTGGGGTATCTTAGATACGTTAGACGATTCGAGGAGGACGCTATGGCAAAGAAAGTCGTGGTCATCGGAGGAGGGACGGGCGGCCTGGTCGCGGCCCGGATGCTCAAGACCGAGTCCGCTCGCATGGGCAAGGATCTCGACGTCACCCTGGTGACGGCCAGCGAGCGGCACTACATGCCCCCGCTCTGGTCGGAGGTGGCGCTGGGCACCGCCTCGGTGGACGAGACCTGGGCGCCGATCAAGAACGCCGAGCGGGTTTACGGCTTCAAGGTGCTCGTGGACCCGGTGAAGAAGATCGACCTCAAGGCGAAGAACGTCGAGACCGAGGGGGGCCAAAACCTCGGCTATGACTTCCTGGTGATCTCGCTGGGCACCGCCTACGGCTGGTCCGACTACCCCGGGCTCGACAAGTACGGCTTTCACAACTACAGCCCCGAGGGGGCGCTCGAGCTCAAGGAGGCGCTTTACACCTTCAAGGGAAAGAAGATCGTTTTCTTGGTGCCCGAGCTTCCCTTCCGCTGCGGCATCTATCCCTTGGAGATGGCGCTTAATTTGCGCGCCTACTATGAGGCCCGGGGCCAGCACCCCGAGATCAAGATCCTCTATCCCGGCGACGCCTTGAAGATGGCGCTCGGCGAGGGGCTACATCGCTTTTTCATGCGCCGCTTCAAGCGCCACAACATCCAGTACGAGCCCGGCTTCGAGAAGCTGATTGAGGTGACCGAGAACAAGATCGTCACCAAGAAGGGTGAGTACGACTACGACCTCCTGGTCAAGTCGCCCCCCTCGCGGCTGCCCAAGGTGCTCAAGGATGCCGGCCTCGCCCACCCTGGCGACCCCCGCTTCTCGGTGGTCACCGGGCCGCGCTTCCAGCACCCCGAGTATCCCGAGGTGCACCTGGTCGGCGAGCACGCCATGCCCCCGGTGGGGCTCTTAACTGCCGGCGTGCCGGTGCACAACGCCGCCGTGATCGCCGCCGCCAGCATCCTGCATGATGCCTTCGGCGGCTACATGATCCCCTCCTATGCGCCCACCCTGTGCTTTGGCCATAGCTTTGAGTCTGGCTTTGCGGGCAACTGCGAGTACTGGTGGATCCCCGAGGAGGGCAAGTGGGGCCATGCCTGCTACACCGTGGCCACCGGCCCCATGGTGCGGATGACGAAGGACGCGTTCTACCGCGGCTGGTTGGACGCCCTGAGGTAAGGAGGCGAGGATGTCGGAGATCAAGATTACCGAAGAGGACGCGCGGGTCATTGAGGAGCTGATCAAGCTCGCCCGCAACCTGAAGGCCGGGGGCTACCTCACCCTCATCAACGAGCTCACCACCAACGGCGACCTGCTTTTAGAGCACATCGCCTCGGAGAAGGCGATCATCCGCGGGCTGGCGCTGGCTGAGGCGGCTGCCGACCCGATCAAGAACATGCCCCCCCAGCAGATCCCCCCGATCCGCAAGCACATCACCTACATGATGGGGGCGACCTTCGAGGCGCTGGCCAAGACCGACCCCAAGGAGGCCCCGCAGGTGGGCATGTTCGGCATGCTCAAGTACCTGAACGACCCCGACGTGCAAAAGGGCCTCGGCTTCTTGATGACCCTGGCCAAGAACCTGGGCAAGGCGCTCAAGGAGTACGAACCCAAATAGGTCACGAGAACGACGATACCAGGGGCCCGTATGGGCCCCTTTTTGCTTGGGACATCCCTCCCTCTACCCTTGATGTATACCTGCTCATAGGTAGAAAGGAGGTTCAAAGATGGCAGTACAGGTCCTGATCCTAGGCGGGGGCTCGGGCGGCCTGGTGGCCGCGAACAAGGTGAAGAAGTTGCTCGGGGAAAAGGTCGAGGTCACCCTGATCGACCGCTCCCCCTACCACTACTTCCTGCCGGCGCTGCCCTGGGTGGCGCTGGGCATGCGTGAGCTGGAGGAGATCAGAAGGCCCTTGAGCCGGCTCGAAAAGAAGGGGGTCAACTACGTCCAGGCCGAGATCCAGGCCATTGACCCCGACGCTAAGAAGGTCACCACCGACAAGGGGGAGTTCGGCTACGACTACCTGATCGTCTCCCTCGGGGCCGAGCCGATGCCGAACCTGGCCGAGGACGCGGTGGCTCCCTGGAGCCCCGACGGGGCGCTGGCGATGCGGGAGCGCATGAAGGCGTTTAACGGGGGCAAGGTCGTGGTCGGGGTCTCGAGCCCCTACTACCCCTGCCCGCCGGCGCCCTTCGAGATCGGGGGCATGGTCGAGTTCGCCCTTAAGGTCAAGGGCGTACGCGACAAGTCGAGCGTCGACGTCTTCCACCTGAACCCGGCGCCGCTCGCCGGCATGGGGCCGGTGATCTCGGGGACCGTCCTGCGGATCTTTCGCGAGAAGGGAGTCAACTTCCACGGCGAGTTCGAGGTCGCCGAGGCCGGAGGCGGCAAGGTCAAGGCCAAGGATGGCCGCGAGCTTTCCTACGACCTCCTGATCCTGGTGCCGCCCTTTGCCCCCAACAAGGTGGTCCGCGAGTCGAAGCTCGCCGGGCCGAACGGCTTTCCCACCGTGAGCCCCCAGACCTTCCGGCACACCCAGTACCCCGAGGTCTTCGTGATCGGCGACGTGGTGGTGCCGGCGCTGATGCTGCCGCCGGCCGGCGTGGTGGCCCACTTCCAGGCCGAGTTCGTGGCCGGGGTGATCGTCTCTGACCTCAAGGGCGCCTACATCGGCGAGCCTTTCGACCCGGTGGCGATGTGCATCATGGACTTCGGCGACAACGCCCTCCTGCCCCAGTGCAGCTTCGAGGCCGTGCTCGCCGGCAAGGGGATGCCCTCCTGTGGCGTGATGGCCACCGGGCGCTGGGTGCGGATCACCAAGATGCTCTTCGAGAGCTTCTGGTTCGCCACCCTTTTGGGATAGGAGGGAGATATGCCCACGGTGGAAGAAAGACTGGAACGAATCGAAAGGATCCTTGAGGGCTCGGGGCTCGCCCTCCTCGGGGAGATGCGGGTGGGGCCGTTGCTCGAGGACAACCTCGCCCTTCTGGCCGAGCCCAAGAACTTGAGGCTGCTCTCCATCCTCGACCGCTACGTGGAGCAGGCGGATGCGCTCGAGAAGCTCGCCGAGACCCTGGAGAAGCTCGACCAGAGCGGCGTCTTGGAGCTCGCGGGTGAGGTCTCCGAGACCCTGGTGGAAAACCTCGGCCAGCTCATGGAGCCCCGCAACCTGCGGCTCATCTCCCACCTCGGCAAGCTCACCGACGTCCTCGCCCTCGTCGACCCCAACATGGCGGGGATGATGACCGAGCTCTTTATCGAGTCCTTGACCGAGGTTTTTCCCAAGGAGAAGCTCAGAAACCCGCCCCGCGTCGGGCTCGCCGGGCTCCTGCGGGCGCTCTCCGACCCCGAGATCCAAAAGGGCCTCGGGGTGGTGTTGGAGCTCCTCCGCGTGGTCGCCCGCACCTTCGACAAGGCCAAAGCGAAGGAAGACGAACTCATGGTGATGATGGAGAAGATGATGAAAAAGCGCTAGCGGCCAGCTAGCGCTTCTACGGGCGGGGCAAAAGCTCCGCCCGCTTTATTACGACCCACCGAGTACGTAGGTCTTCCCAAGAAGGTACATGGAGCTCAGCGCCAGGGTGATGATCACGATCATGGTCACTAGCAGGCCAGCGATCGTGAAGTCGACGTTCTCCCCCTCGGCGGTGAGCACCCGGGGGCTGTAGACGTAGTAAAAGAGCAGCGCGCCCAAAACCACGCCAATCGTGAAGAGCGCAAGCAGCCAGATCCAGTTCATTCTCTCCCTCCGACTAAAAGCATACCTAATCCCCGAGGCCCCGGCGTAAGGCGGCGAGCGCGGGCGCGAGCGACTCCAGGCCGGCGCTGTAGGGCAGGCTGCCGGCCTCCAGGGCGACGGCGCCCAAAGGGCTCCCCGGTCGTTTTCGGACGCCGTTTAGCGCCGGGCTTTCCCAGGGCTCAAACAGGCGCAGTTCTTCGTAAACGAGCCCGGTGGGGGCGCGCCGGCGGAGGCGGCGCGGGGGCCGGGGATTGTCGAGGGGGACGAAAAGGGGGCCCTCATCGGCCTCCACCTCCTTGCCTCCCGGGAAGCGGTGCGCGAGCCCCTCCCCCTCGTCTACGATTAGCGTGATTCGGGGGGAAAAGCGCTCGACCATTGCCGCAAGCGGCGTGGCGTCGCCGCCGGAGACGTCGAGCCCGAGGATCACCCGACCGGTGAAGGGCTGGCCAAGAATGGCGCGCATGGCCTTGGGGCCGGTTTGCCAGGGGGACCAGACGAGATGGGTGTCACCCCCCGGTCCCCCCTCGAGGATGGCGTAGAGGGTGCCGTAGGGGTCGATACCGGCGGGGAAGTGGCCGGAGAGCGCCTCCAGCTCTTCCTCGATCGCCCAGAATGGCGGCCTCATGCCCTTAGCTTAGGGCAGCTGCGGCCGGATCAGGATCTCGTTAAGCTTGAAGCCGGCGCCTTGGGCCTTGGCGCCGCTCGGAAGCCGGTAAGGGTCGGCGGCGGTGTAGTTGACCTGGTAGCCAAGATCCTCCAGGCCCGCGATCGTCACCTTGCTTAGGGGCATGGTGCCGTTCTCGGCCATGCCCGTCATCAGCTCGTTGTCGAAGGTGGCTTCCTTCCAGTGCCCACAGTCGGTGCCGCCCCCGGTCTGGGTGGTGTTATAGCTGTCCTCGACGGGAACCAGCCCCCTCCCGCCCAGGGTGTGCCAGGCGTTTACGCCGTGCTGCCCCGCATACTCGACCGGGCTGGCATCGAGGCAGTCTTTTTGTTTGTCGTAACGCAGGAAGTCAAAGTGCGAGGCTTCCCAAAGCGTGCCGATGCCAAGGACATGGCCCATCTCGTGAAGGATGACGTCTTTCAGGACGCCGTCCTTCTTCATCCAGTCCAGGTCTTCCGAATCAAACTTCATCATGCCCGCATAAGGTAGGTAGAAATCGCCTCGTAGGTAGCAGGGCCCGGCCGAGCCGAGGGTGCCAAATTCACCGTCAATCTTTTTTACGCTGACAAAGATAAGAAGGTCGTCTACTTTGCCCTTGTAGCCGTTGGCGCTGCCGCAGTGCCCGGCACGGATATTGGCCTGGACGTCGGGGAGGTCGCCGGTGATCACCTCGGCCCAGCGGGCGGCGGCGTGCTCAAAGGCCTGACGGACCTCCGGGTCTTCGGGCGCGTTGACGTAAACGAGCTGGATGTTGAACGCCGGTTCCCCGTTTCCATCCGGATCAACCGTGATCTTCGCCGTTTTGGTCACCTTATGCCCGTGCCCGTCATTCACGCTGAATCTTGCCGTATAGGTCCCCGCGTTCTGGTAGGTATGGGTCACGTTGCCGGTGCAGCCGGGAACGGAGGCGCTGCCGTCGTTAAAGTCGAGGGTGCAGGTCAGGTCATCCCCGTCTTGGTCTCTGGCGCTGCGGTTAAAGGTGACGGTGTGCGGGGCGATCCCCGAAGTGGGATCCGCTGAGAGTTGGGCGGTGGGCGGGTGGTTGGTTTCCCCACCGGCACTCACGGTGATTGAGACGCGTGCGGTGGCGCTGTGGCCGTGGCCGTCGGAGACGGTGTAAGTGAACGCGTCGGAGCCGTTGTAGTTGGTTGCGGGGGTGTAGGAGAAGGCGCCGTCGTTCTGAATTGTCAAAGTCCCGTGGCGGGGGCTGGTGTGCGCGGAGACGGTGAGGGGGTCTCCGTCGGGGTCGCGGTCGTTGGCCAGGACGCCGGGGGCGGGGACGTTCAGGGTTTGGTCTTCGTTCACGGAGTAGGCGTCGTTGGTGGCGGTGGGGGGTTGGTTTGCACCTGGATTAACCGTAATCGTTTTCGGATCCCCGGTCACATGCCCATAGCCGTCGTTGGCGGTGAACCTTGCCGTGTAGATTCCCGCGTTTTGGTAGGTATGGGTCACGCTGCCGCTGCAGCCGGTAGCGGGGGTGCTGCCGTCGCCGAAGTCGAGGGAGCAGTTCAGCGTGTCCCCGTCGGGGTCGGAGGCGCTGCGGGTGAAGGTGACGGTGAGCGGGGGGGCGCCTGATGTGGGGTCGGCGGCAAGCATTGCTTTTGGAGATCGGTTGAGCAATGTGCGGGTGGCGTCGCAGCCAGCGAGCAGGGTGGCTACCAGGGCAAGAAAGAAGAGTCGGCGGGCCATGCAAAGACCATAGCACGGCCTTTTTTGAGGCGAATGACGACCGGGCCTTTGGCCTGGTTTCGAAGGGTTCGGGTGCTGCCTGGGGGAATATGGGCGCCCTCGAGCGCCCATCGCGCCCCCTGGAGGGCGAGGTCCTCGAGCGCATCTAGGGGCACGAGGCTGAAGCGCGAGCCCGGAGGGAGCTTTAGGGTAATCCCTGGGGGCACCACCGGCCAGGCCCAAGCCGCACCGTCGGTAAGCATGGCTTTGAAGCCTTCCTCAGCGAGCTTGAGGGCCAGCAGCTGGTGGGCCAGGGCGTGGTCGGGCTCGCCGCCCAGGGCTCCGGCCAAGAGGAGCGCGCGGGCGCCCCTTTTAAGCGCCGCCTGGACGGCGAGCTCGCCGTCGGTGGCGTCCTTATCGCGGGGGTGGCGCTCGCTTGGGAGATGGGCGTAGTGCCGTAGCAGGTCCAGGGGGGTGGAGTCGAAGTCGCCTACCCAGAGGTCCGGGGCCCGTCCCAGGGCCTCGGCGTGGCGGATCCCCCCGTCGGCGGCGATCACGAGCTCGGCCTTTTTCAGGGCGGCCTTGAGACCCGGCCCCACGGCGAGCGGCCCGGCGAGCAGGATCGCCGCCCTCACGGGGCCACCTCCACCGCCTGGCTGAGGTCCACGGAGAGCGGCAGCGTCTCCCCGGGATTGGGCGGGGGGAAGAGCGGCCCCTCCCAGTAGAGCCGCACCCCCTTGTAGTCGAGCCAGAGCCCGGTGCGGGGCCCGAGAAAGAGCACCTCTTTTACGCTCGCTGCCTCGCCCTCCCCGGGCCTTAGGGCAAAGGGCGGCAAGAGCCAGTGCCCCGGCGGCAGGCCAAGCGCGGTCGCGGCCGCCGGGTCGAGAAGGTTTTTATGGCCCAAAAAGCGCGCCGTCCAGGCGTCGGCGGGGTGCTTATAGAGGGCCGCGGGAGCGTCGGTCTGCACGATCCGTCCGGTGCGCATCACCGTTACCCGGTGGGCGAGGGCGAAGGCCTCGGCCTGGTCGTGGGTGACGTAGAGCGCGGTGGTCCCCTCCTCGGCCAGCACCCGCTTGAGCTCTAAAAGCAGCGCTTCTCTTAGCCGCAAGTCGAGGGCGCCGAGGGGCTCGTCCAAGAGCAGTATCCGCGGTTTCGGCGCCAGCGCCCGGGCCAACGCGACGCGCTGCTGCTCGCCGCCGGAGAGCTGGTGGGGCTTTTTATCGGCGTGGGGGGTGAGCTGGACGAGCTTTAGCAACTCCCTGACCCGGGCCTCGATCTTGGGCCGCGGCCAGCGGGCCTCGACTAGGCCAAAGGCGACGTTGTCGAAGACGCTGAGGTGGGGGAAGAGGGCGTAGTCCTGGAATAAAACCCCCACGCGCCGCCTTTCCGGCGGCAGCCGGGTGACGTCCTCGCCGTTGATCCAGATCCGGCCGCCCCGCACCGGCAAGAGCCCCGCCACCGCCTTCAAGACGCTGGTCTTGCCCGAGCCCGAGGGCCCGATCAGGGCCAGCGTCTCGCCCCTGGCCACCTTTAGGCTCACCCGCAGGGAAAACCCCGGGTAGGCGAGGGCGAGGCCCTCGACGCAGAGCATTTAGACCCCCTCCGCCCGGGCCCCGAAGAGGAAAAAGAGTGCTCCCGAGACCAGCATCAACAAGACCGACAAGGCCAGCGCCTCCCCGTAGTTGTAGACGCCGGGCTTGCCTAGCCGCTCGTAGATGGCGATGGAGAGCGTCGCCCACTCGGGCCGCACCAAAAGCAGCGTGGCCCCGAACTCTCCGATGGCGCTGGCGAGCGCCAGGGCGGCCCCGGCAAAGAGCGCCGGCCGCACCAGGGGCAGCTCAAGGCGTACTAGCCGCCTGAGGGGCCCGGCCCCAAGCGTCGCCGCCGCCTCCAGCCAGCTGGGCCTGAGCGCCTTTAGCGCTGGGATCAGGGCGCGGGCGAACAGGGGAAAACCCATGGTAGCATAGGCGAGCACCAGCAAGAGGGCGCTGGCTCGCCAGAAGGGGTAGGCGAGCAGGTAGCCGACCCCGAGGCTCACCGGGCTCAAAAAGAGCGGAACCATTCCCAAGAGGTCGAGCCCCCGTACCCCGCGGTGCACGCCGAGGGCGTAAAAAAGCCCCACCGGCGCGGCCAGCGCCAGCGCCGCGAGGGCAAAGCGCAGGGTGTTTTTGATCGCCAGTCCGGCGCCGGGCACGAAGTAGCTTCCGCCGTCCCTAAAAAGCCGGGTGTAGTAGGCAAGCCCAAAGCCCTCGGGGGTCTTCAGGCTCTCGAGGGCCAGCGCCCAGAGCGGCGCCAAAAAAAGAAACAAAAACCCCCAAGCCACGCCGCCCAACAAAAGCCGTGTTCGGGGCGAGGCTGCCGGGCGCGGGCGCCGGGCACTTTCGAGCCCTTGGCCCCCGGCTCGCAGGTAGAAGAACGTCACCCCCATGAGTACCGCCGCCTGCCAGAGCACCAGCGCGCTGGCGGTGGCGAAGTCGAGGCGGTAGGCGAGGCGCTCGTAGATCACCACCTCCAGGGTGGCAAAGCGGGGGCCGCCCAGGATCAAGGGCAGCCCCAGGCTGGCGAAGGTGTAGATGAAGGCGAGCCCCGCAGCGGAGAAAAGCCCGGGCCTGAGGTGGGGCAGGGTGACGCGCAAGAAGGTGCGCCAGGGGCCCGCCCCAAGGGTGCGGGCGGCGGCCTCGAGCTCCTCGCCGCCGGCGAGCAGCCCCTCGAGCACCCGGGCGGCCAGGCCAAGGTTGTAAAAGACCGCCGCCCAGAAGAGAACGAAGGCGGTGTGGACCAGATTGACGCCCAAGAGCCCCCGCGGCCCCACCAGCGCCAAGAACCCCACCGCCACCACCAGCACCGGCATCACGAAGGGCACCGTCAAGAGGGCGATGAAAAGCCGCCGGCCGGGAAAGTCCTGGCGGAGCAGGTAGGCGAGCGGGAGCCCGAGGCCAATGACGAGGAGGCTCGTGCCCGCGGCCCAGCCCAGGCTCCAGAGGAAGCGCCCGACCAGGTAGGGGTCGGCGATCGCCGCCAGCGCCGCCGGGCCGAGGCCCCGTTCCAGCACCCGGTATATGGGCCAAAACGCCCCGAGGGCCAGGAAGAAGAGCACCGGGACCAGGTAGAAGAGGCCCTCGAGGCGGCGCACCCTACCTCACGTCCTCGGGGTCTTTTCCCTCGATCACCACCGCCTGCCAGGCGTCGATCCAGCGCTCGCGGTTTCTCGCGATGGTCTCGGGGTCGAGCTTGGCCGGCTCGGTGGGAATCTCGGCGAACTTGAAGACCTCGGGGAGCCGCGCGTCCCGCCGCGCCGGGAAGACCCACATGTTGAGGGGGATGTCCTCCTGGACCTTCTTGGAGAGCAGCCAGTCGATGAAGCGCTCGGTCGCCTGGCGGTGCTTGGTGCCCTTCAGGATGCCGACGAACTCGACCTGGAAAAAGGCGCTCTTGGGGAAGAGCAGGTTGCCGGTGGGCGGTTCCTTGTACTTGCCCTCGGAGAAGTAGACCTCGGCCGCGGGGCTGGTGGTGTAGCTGACCACGATCGGCCGGTCGCCGCCGTAGCGGGTGAAGTCGGCGAAGTAGGCCTCGCTCCAGCCCTTGGCGACGCGCACGCCCCCGTCCCGAAGCTTCGCCCAGAACCGGAGCGCCCCCTTCTCGCCGAAGGCGTCGATGGTGGCCAGCAAAAAGGCCAGCCCCGGCGAGCTCGTGGCTGGGTTTTCCACCACCAGGAGCCGGGCGAACTCAGGGTCACCGAGCTCGGCGAAGGTCTTGGGCAGTGGCCGGTTCTTA
>Ga0256832_1002492_pt1 | contig 12582 bp, 12 predicted proteins | sample 134614metaG_FD_190534 | JGI IMG/M metagenome (GOLD analysis project Ga0256832, IMG submission 190534) | Hydrothermal vent microbial communities from Lau Basin, Pacific Ocean - 134-614 | ecosystem: Environmental > Aquatic > Marine > Hydrothermal vents | place: Pacific Ocean: Lau Basin | collected... | reverse complement strand
TTCATTGTCTTCATAGTAAACGATAATAGCTCATATTGTATGATATTAGTAGATTATATTGAGCTGTTGCTTACCCTATGATAATCTATTAAACACCTATAGATAGCTTAAATTATTTTTTTTATTATCCGCGACAGCAAAGATGTAGCCGATTTATTCTCTACAGTAAGTAATAATGAGAAAAGCGTCAACTGCTAGGAAAGTGGATAATTACTTCTTCCCCTTAAGTTAATTTTCCACGTATTATCTGGATTCTGCTTTTAGTGCTTTTGAGCACAAAGCAGGATTTGGGTTTTATATTTTTTCTTCTTGTAACTATAGTAACCAACTCTTTTTTATTTCACTGCCCTTCTTGGGAACAACTTGCATTTCTCTTCGCTCTTCACCTAATTGCCCCACTAATACAGTGACTTCACTTTCATCACGCCCTTGACTATAACGGGCTGTAATACTGGCGGCTAAGTAAATATCTTCTGCAGAAATATCGCTACCATCGAGTAAAGTTATGGGGCCTGAGTGACTGGTGGTTTTAATATAGGTGAATTGTTTGCGATAGCCTTCTAAAAAACGTGTTTCACCTTCTTCTCGTGAGACAATCATTTTGAAGTGTTCAGAAGGGCGTAAATGTCGTCCAATTTTGAGCAGCATAATATCGTCCAGCTCATAATATTTATCACCACGATGCGCCCATAAATCCTTTAATTTATCCGAATAGTTTGGATCAGTTAGGAAGCAACAGCCTCCAGCTGGCTGTGCATATTCTTCAATCTTCCAATGATTTGCTAATGCCATTTGTGGTTTACGACTGCGACCTGAAAAATCAAATAATTGTTTACGATCAATCCAGCCTTCGCGTTCTGGCTTTGTTGCTGGGAGGTTTTTTGCACATAAAGGACGCACTAATAAATCATCTGCACCCGATTGCTCTGAAATGATTGGCATGGTTTCTTTGCGTTGTGATTTAGGACGTTGCCCAATCACTTCACCTGTAAAAATAAAATCAAAATCATGTTCTCTTATCCATTCATGCGCCTTTTTAACCATGAAAATTTTACAATCTAAACAAGGGTTTAAATTAGCTCCATAACCATGTTTGGGGTTAATGACCACATCTTTATATTCATCCACAATATCAACAATATGTAATTTTATCCCTAACTGCTCCGCAACCCATAATGAATTATTACGCTTAGGTTTTTTGTTCTTCTTTTTTCGCAACGCTTGTGTATGCCCTTCAACACAAAACCCCGTAAAAAAATTCACCCCTTCTACATGAATTCCCTGTTCGAGCATCGCTTTAGTGGCGAGCATGGAATCTAAACCACCCGAAATTAAAGAAAGTGCTTTACGTTGCTTTGGCATAATTAATGACTCACTAGGGATTAGAAAGGCGTGGATAATAAGCGGATAAGCTAATGATTAAAAGTAGCAATGATTTTTAAATAGAAAAGAGCAGGTAAATTAAAGTTGAAAAGTGTAGCACACTATAAAAACCCTTTGTTTTGTAGTGTTAATATTAGTATATTTTAAACTACTTAAAAATATAATCTTATTGCATAAATAAATTATACTAATGAGTTTAATTTATATACAATACAAACAATGATAAAGGAAAATGAATTCAACGTTATGAGGATGGTTCTGTTGTTTTATCAATGTATTTTGCAATGGAAATTCATAAAGTTACCAACTCATAAAACCATAAAATTAAGGGGTTTAATCATGAAAATGTATAAGGTCTATGTAAACTCAAAAGGGAACAGTGAAGCGGTCAAAATGGGTTGGTCATGGACTGCTTTTTTCTTTACTTGGATGTGGGCTCTGGGAAAAAAAATTTGGAGATTAACAACCTTGACTACAGGTATTTTTATAATGACTTTAGTCGTCGCTTTTATTGCAGTCGCCATTGTGCCTGAATTTGCAAGCAAATTATCCTTTGAATTTTTATTAATTTATGCAGGATATTTTGTTCTAGGATTCAGTGTTCTAATGGGATTTAATGGTAATCAATGGTATGAAAATAAACTCTTAACACAAGGCTACCGATTTCAAGCTTTTATAATAGCTGATAACTCGAAAGAAGCGGTTATCTCCTATACCCAAAAAAATGATGATCAATATTTGATGGCAGCTTAGGTTAAGAACTAATGAACGTGTATAAAATAACTGCCCGATTCTAACTTGCTATTTTGCCCTGTTAGTCCACACCGTTTTAATCTTATAGACATTCACTTATTAAATTTCATCTTGATGACTGAAAAGCTGAAGCTTTCACTCCTATTATCAGGGAATTATTTATCTGAAAAACTATAGTAAATATTGCGACGGAATAGCAAATCCCGTCGCGTTAAAACACAGTGGAAATGGTGAAGGCTCTAAATTATATTTACTCAAAATATTATCTAGCCACTAACTTTTCTGCTAATTTAATCAGTTTTTGAATTTCGCTAATAAATGCCTTGGTACTCTCTCCACGGGCATAGTCGCCTAAAAAATATTTTCTTATCGCTTTGCGTGGAATAGCTTGAGGGTCTTTGGATAATCCCTCTTCAATCAAGTTTAAAATATCATCTTTATTGTCATCGTTAATTATTTTGCAGGCTTTAACTATTTCTGGTTTAGCTGCAGCTTGCCCTTCTTGGCGATAGAAAAAATCAGTGATCATCATGGGTTTATCAAAGGAAAGGAAATCAACCGTCACTGCTGAATTATCAAAAATAGCAAGATCGGTTAGTTCAAATACGCTATTGATACTTTCAGAGGTCATGACCGTTCCTGAATCAGATTTACCAACCATGCGTTTGATTTGTTTATCTATTTGCTTAGTATCTGAGTCTCTGGAGCCTGTATTAGGATGTGGGCGGTAAATAAGGTGATAATCCTTATGAGCCAATATTTTTTTTACAAAATCAATGCCATATTTAGGCAATGAAGTGTAGTTCATGGAATGATGTGTACCTTCCCATGTCGGTGCATATAAGATAATTTTTTTATCCTTGGTGGGTCGTTCAATGGATTCAATAAAATCTATTTGAGGTCGTCCTACTTTTATGAATTTATTCATATCAATATTGATTAAATTATCAGAATATTTTTTGTAGGCAGCATCTGAAACAATAAAGACAAAATCATAAGCTTTAGCACGATTACTAAAAGTAGATGTTTTTTCACTTTCACCATGGTTGATATGCACATGCAATGCAGTGTTATTACTCAGCGATTGGAAATTTGAACAGGAATTATTAACGTAAAGAATGCATCTAAAACGATTGTTTTCATATAATTTTAATAATGTACTCATTGTTTTCGCATAAACGAGTTGAAATTGCGTGTTTCGCTCTATCCACTCATAAATATGTGTATCACGGGTTACAATTAAAATTTTCTCTATTTTATTAAGTTGTTCCAATGGTTTTATCCATTGCTCTATTTGATAGATATTTCCCATATTTCCTGCAAAATAAACAACCACATTAACATCTGCATATCGGCTATCCATGGTTTAATTCTCTCCTTTACTAGGTGGTTATTTTTTATTAACAACTGGTAGCAAGTTGTATTGATGGTGTTTGAGATGATTGAGGTTCTTTATGCTTTTTTAGATAGGTTTTTATTTTAGTGGTGGAGATACCTTTTGTTCGTGGTAAATATTGAACTTTGCATAATGAGGACAAGCTATCAAATTTACCTTCCCAGTCATGCCCCATCACAAAAATATCGACATCATGTTGAATAATATCTTTGTGTTTTTGCTCCCAGCATGATTCAGGTATGACTTGATCTACAAATTGCAGATGCCTAACAATTTCTGCACGGTCATGATAGGGAATCACCGTTTTTTTATTCTTTTTTAGATTAAATGAATCGGTAGAAATACCAACAATGAGTCTATCACCTAGCCTTTTAGCTCTTTTTAAGATCTTCAGATGGCCTATATGAAATAAGTCAAAGGTACCATAGGTTATAACGACTGTTTGTTTTTGCACTGAATTGCCTCTTTGGTAATAAGGAATAAAATTCAATAATCTACGCAATTTAATTTGCCTTTTTATCCCCATTTGAATGCTCTCAATGATTGCGTAGAGTGATTATGCGCCTTTTGAGATTATTCAATCTGAAATAAAAATTTTGCATTAAATTTCGCATCTTATTAAACCTTCATTCCTAAGTTTGAAATGAAGTCGAGGATAAGTAATCTGCTTTGATGCTTGTTTGTATCAATTATTGGTACCCAATAAATATAAGACACCTATTAACCACACTTGGTCGGAAAACATTCACATATTGGAACTATTTTCGATACACTTTCTATACTTTTAGAACTTTCTCAACTAACGTTATGTTGAGGAAATAGATCATGAAGGGGTACTTTAGAGAATTTTTTGCATTGATTCGTGAAACAATCACGAGCTAATGTTCAGGGCATCGCTATCTCAATAAAGCAGGGTTTTGATGGTCTTTGGAATTGCTTGTCCTGAAAAACTCTAAATGACTCAGTTAGCCAATTTTTAACAACAACTTTATCCATAAATTACGCAGAATTTTTGTTTCTGGTTGGATTATCTCAGGAGGCACATCTCAAAAGTGATAGAGTGCAACGATTGGTGTGATTAAAATTAGCGCTAAATTTGAGCTATTTCCATACACAAAAATATCATCATTTTAATTATGACACAATAAGTTATATCTATATTTTAGGTTGGTATTTGATGAAAATAAGAATTTAGCCTAATAAAACCAACCGTGATAAATATATTTATCATATACAATAAATTGAACTTATTAATATAAAAATAGTCATATAATTATATAGCTATATGCTAATATTTGTTTAAACTCTTTATCGACTTTATCGCTAAAATTTACAACGATGCTATGAATTATTCTATTACCCCAAAATTAGTCGCTCATCGAGGCGATAACAAAAACTTTCCTGAAAATTCTTATAAAGGAATTGAGTCAGTCTTAAAAGCTGGTGTTGGGTTTGTTGAATTTGATGTACAAATGACGGCTGATCAACAGTTTATTATCCATCATGATGCAGATTTAAAGCGTACTGCCAAGCAGGATATTTCTGTTTTTGATCATACCTATGATGAATTACGAAAATTTAGTATTCATGAATCCACTCGTTTTAATAATAAGCATTACCCGACACCGATTTCTTTATTATCTGACGTGTTGGCATTATTGCAACGTTATCCAAACGCTAAAGCCTTTGTTGAAATCAAAGTACAAAGCTTAAAGCAATGGGGTAGAGATTTTGTAATGGATGCGTTATTGCGCTTATTAGAACCTTATGCCTCACAATGCATTATTATCTCTTTTAACTCAGTGGCATTACGTTATGTACAACAACATAGCGAAATACCAGTCGGTTGGGTGGTGAAATACTACAATCAAAAATCTCAAGATAATGCAATGGATTTCAATCCTGATTTCTTAATCTGTGATCATAAAAAAATAACAGAAGAGAAAACATTATGGCCAGGGGATTGGAAGTGGATGTTATACAGTATCAATAATCCTGAGGTCGCATTTTGGTATGCACATACAGGGGTTGAATTTATTGAAACAGATGAAATACACAACTTATTAGCATCTCCTTTTTTACAAGGAATCAAAGTAGCGTAGGATTAGTTAGGGAGTTTTTCTTGTTCCAAAATTCGGCATGATTCATAACAAGGTAACGAACTCACATTAAGAGTAGTCATTTGGTATCCTTAATGAAATACCAATAACAGTAAAAAAGCCAAATGACCACACTCACAATAGATAACACGTTAGCCACCTCATCGTCAAAAGAAACTTCACCTCTTTATCCAGCAAAGCAATTTGATAAGAAGCAACGTCAAAAAATTGCAGAATTAATAAGCCCTTGATACTCAGGATGTAATTTAATTGATGTTGGCTGGAAATCTAACAGAATAATTCTATCTGTCAGATATTGATTCAATTTTCTGATTTTCAAACGCTGTATAGAGCTGGGTGTCTGGATCAAGTACTTGCTGTTCAAAGCGTACCTGATGCTCATCAAATATCACTTTCCCATCATATTGTTTATGTCACCCTAATAGCTTTTTCTCGCCCGTATATAACCATCTTAAATGCTGGAGATAGACATCCATACGTGTTTGATCATCATCAAGTTGATTAGGTGTTTGTTTGGAGGAAAGGTGATAGGCTGTATTGTAATTGACATCAATGATAGCAAGTTCTGAGAACTCTAAACCTCTCTCTGCTCGTCCTGTTTTTCCATTATGAAACCAAGCTAGATCATAGCTTTTCTGACCACTTTTTTCAGTAAAGTGACAATCCATAGCTACAATCAGGTGTGCTTTTTTAGGGAGTTATTTGGTTAAAAAATTGAGATTAAACTGTGTAAAATCAAAGGGTTTCCTGTACTATCTTGAGTAGGTTTTTTAACAATAATCACTATAACGGCTAAGATTGCGAAACGTGGCTTTTCCACGAAAGAAGCAGAGGGTGGGCAATACGCTTGTAATAAATTTTTGCTGAGGTTTAAGTTGTTTGGTAACGCTTACAATTGAGGAAGCTCTCGCTTTTTCTAGTTATCTAAATTATTTGTCCGAAGTATTGTTTTAATAACAATCAACTTAAAGGCACTGCAAGCAAGAATCAGTTAATTGATTTACATACAGCGAAAAAGACCATTTTAAGCTTAAATTTTAATTAAATCTCAGCATAACCCCCAATAGTACGCTACTATCTCTGCCTTTTAAATCGATACGGAAGCAAGAAATTAAAGCGATGTCAGAGATAACAAAAGGCGCATTGGTTTACTACAAAAGTAAAGCTGCGATAGTCACAAAGGTGACGGATAAGTTCGAAATTTTATTCTTTAAAACCACTAAACGAGTGCGTGATAAAGATATTAAATTACTCCATCCTGGCCCTATCAAAGATGTCACTAGTCTCGATATGAAAAAACCTGAGGAGCTTGCGACGTTAGAGGAGACGTTGGAGTTATTAGAGGGTGAAACGGTTTCTTTAGAGGAGTTGGCAGAGTTTTTATACGATGATTATACGCCACAAAGTGCATGGTCAAGTTGGATGCTGGTTGTGGATGGGCTTTATTTTGAGGGGGATATTGATAAAATTCAAGCACGTCCAGCAGATATGATTGCTAAAGAGAAGCAGGAACGTGAAGCTAAAAAAGCAAAAGAAGAAGCATGGAAGGCATTGCTTACTCGAATTCGAAAAGGGCAGATAGAGAAGCAAGATTATACCCATCTTGCGGAGGTAGAGCAGCTCGCCTATGGAGAGCGTGAAAATAGTCGTATTCTAAAAGCGGTTGGTATTGGTGAAACCAAAGAAAGCGCACATAAATTATTGCTGAAATTGGGATATTGGGAACCACAACATAACCCTTGGCCACGACGCATGGGGATTGATATGAGCCAACCTCAATTAGAAATTCCAACGGCAATGGAGACAAAACGGCGTGATTTAACCCATTTGCAAGCATGGGCAATTGATGATGTGGGTAATCAAGACCCTGATGATGCTATTTCATGGGAGGGGGATCATTTATGGGTACATATTGCGGATGCTTCCTCCCTTATTATCCCTGATTCTGAATTGGATATTGAAGCGCGTTCACGCGGCGCTAATTTGTATCTGCCTGATCAAGTGATTCACATGTTACCGCCTAAAATTACTGAGCAATTAGGTCTAGGCTTACAGCAACAAAGCCCTGCTTTATCGATTGGATTTACAATAACACCCACGGGCGAGTTAGAAAATATTGAAGTATGTTTTTCACAACTTCAAGTGACACGAACCACTTATGACGAGGCAGATCAGGAATTGGAAACCACCTTTGCTGGATTAAAAACGCTTACAGATCGTTATCGTCAACGACGTATTGATAATAATGCCGCCATGCTAAAGCTACCTGAAGTCAATCTTTACCTTAAAAATGGGGAAATTTGTATACAACCTTTTAATGGTGATGGCAGTCGCCAATTAGTTGCGGAATCGATGCTGGCAGCAGGAGAGGCAATATCTCAATTTGCTAAGGAAAATAATATTCCGATTCCCTATGCCTACCAGCCTGAACCAGAAAAAATCCAGCACCCAGAAAAGCCCTCTGAACATTACGCTTATCGCCGTTGTTTTAAAGCCTCACGCCATTCAACAGAAGCCGAGGCTCATTTTGGTTTAGGTTTACCCCATTATACCCGCGTCACCAGTCCATTAAGACGTTATCTTGATCTGGTCACTCATCAACAATTACGTGCTTTTATAACAGGGCAAGCAATGCTAACACATGAAGCATTAGTTGAACGTATTGGACTCGCAGATGAAGCCTCATTCGCATCGCGTAAAGCAGAACGCTTCTCCACTCAACACTGGAAAATGCTGTATTTACAACAAAATAAAAAATGGCAAGGCGAAGCAATTGTGGTGATGTTAAATGATCGTAAAGTTACCGTAGTAATGCCAACCTTAGGATTAGAACCAAGAATACGCATTAAAGGCAGTGTTGAATTAGACCAATCGTTAATGGTTGAAGTCACCTCTGTTGACATTGCACATTTACAGGCTAATTTTCGGGTGGTTTAACGATTTAAACAATCAATACCTTTGCCAAATCCAAACTCTAGGATCGATAAGTGTAACACATCCACCGTAACACGTTGATTTTATTTATCCAGTTATCTCGACGGGGTTTGTAACCCCGTCGAAACGTTTTTAAAGAAGCCTTGCAGGAAACTGTGAGGCTTTTCACTAGCTGGACGGGTTTTGTAAACCCGTTCGCTGGTTTGTTCTTTATCTTGTCACTCGCACAAGCTAAAGCTTGGACTCCGACCTGTTAATTCATCTACCATTTCCTGCATATCATTAGGCATTGCTACTTCCCATGACATTTTTTCCTCAGATTGTGGATGAATGATGGTGAGTCGTGTTGCGTGAAGTGCTTGCCGATTAAATTTCTGTACTTTAATACGTGTTTCCTCGTCTAAACCCGCAGGGACTTTAAGCCTTCCTGCATAGGTTCTGTCACCTACAATGGGCATATTTTTCGAGCTTAAATGTACCCGTATTTGATGGGTTCGCCCTGTTTCTAAATGGACACGTAGTAGGGTGAAATTTGGCATTTTTTGTTCAATACGATAATGGGTAATGGCGTATTTTCCAACACTGTCATCGCAAACCGTCATTTTTTTACGGTCTCGTGGATTACGTGCAATATTAGCTTCTATAGTAGCTCCTGAAATAACTTCGCTGGAAACCAATGCAAGATACTCACGTTTTACTTCATGCCGTTGTAATTGTTCCACTAAGCTGTAATGGGTTTCTAGCGTCTTTGCGACCATCATTAAGCCCGTGGTATCTTTATCAAGCCGATGCACAATACCCGCACGGGGTAAATTCGCTTGATTTTTATTATGTGCTAATAGCCCATTCATTAATGTGCCGTGTGTATTGCCTGCACCGGGGTGAACCACTAGCCCGGCAGGTTTATTGATAACAATCAGTTCATCATCTTCATACACAATGTCCAGATCAATATTTTCAGGAAGGGAATCCGTGCGTTCAACTAAAATAGGTTGCACACTGATTTTCTCTTCTCCTGTTAATTTATCTTTGCATTTTCTTTGCTTACCATTAATCAGTACATTGCCAGATTTAATCCATTTTTGTAATTGACTGCGAGAGTATTGTGGACAAAACTCCGCAACGATTTGATCGACACGAAAGCCAGCACGCTCATAGGGTACATTAAATAAAATAGGGGATTGATTGGTCATAATTTTTATATCTTGTTTACAAATGATCAAGAAGCTTCCTGTTTGATGGCAACTTCCTAGGCGTAGGATAATATCCTAATATGATGTACAATTAATGCTTCAATTGTGCTTAAATATGCTTGCTTTTTCATTTTGAAGAAGAAATGCTCGCCAATAACACAAATTATAAAGGTGATTTTATGAAATTATGGGTCTATTTAACAACCCTTGTGCTGCTCTTCATACTCACGGCTTGCACTAGTCTTAGTTCACAAAAAAAATCAGATCCAACCAAAGGCTATTCTGCTAATAAATTATTTCAAGATGCTCAATCCGCTTTAAAAAAACGTGATTATGCTGAAGCGATTAAAAAATATGAAATTTTACAAGCTCGCTATCCATTAGGACGTTTTGCACAGCAATCCTTACTAGAGTCCGCTTTTGCCTATTATAAATACGATGAAGCGGATACAGCATTAGATACAATTGATCGCTATATGCGTATGTACCCACGCAGTCCCAAAATGGATTATGCCCTTTATTTACGTGGACTCATTAATTTCAATCGTGGCGGAGGTCTGATGGATAAGATCTTCCCGCGTAGTTTCTCTGATCTTGATAATGTACGTCAAAAAGAAGCGTTTCATGATTTTTCTAAATTATTGACCCGCTATCCTCAAAGTGAATACGCAAAAGATGCAACCTATAGAATGAATTTCTTAAAAAATGCATTAGGACAATCAGAGGTTAATATTGCCAAATATTATATGAAGCGTAATGCTTATTTAGCCGCGTTTAATCGTGCTGATTACACCATAAAACACCATCAAGGAACGCCAGCGGTACTTGAGGCTTTAAAAATAAAGTATTGCGCTGCCAACGCCTTAGGTAAAAAGAAACTTGCATCAGATACTCAGCGCGTTTTACAACTCAATTTCCCCAAAACTAAACAAATTAATTGCGATTTTAACTAATAAAAGTAATCAAAATATGGATAAAAACACACAGACAGAAATGGAAGCAGCCGCTTTTCGTGGGTTAATCAAGCATTTACAACGTCGTAGCGATGTGCAAAATATTGATATTATGAACCTAGCGGGCTTTTGTCGAAACTGTCTCAGTAAATGGTATATGAACGCAGGTAATGCTTTAGGAGAAGAGATAAGCTATGCAGAAGCACAACAATATATTTATGGTATGAGCATTACCGAGTGGAAAGAAAAACATCAAACCAAAGCATCCGATGAACAGTTAAAAATTTTTGAAGAGACGAAACCATTACATGCAGATGTGAGTGGGCATAATTAGAGATAAGTAGCCTTAGCTAAGCATCGGTCTTAAGCTTGGACTCTTGCCTGTAGATTATGAGAAGTTTCCTAGTGCGATTTGAAGCCATTGGCTAAGGTCGGTAATTTCTTGTGGACATAAAGAATGTTCCATTGGATAAGAATGAGCCTCGACACTAAGTCCTGCTTGTTTTAATTCTGGTACGTAAGTATTCCAGCTAATTAAGGGGATGACATTATCATTGATTCCATGTGCCGCAAAAATAGGGATATTACGTTGTGCGTCTGTTAGTTGTTTTAAGGTTTTTTCGGCAAAGGGAAGATAGGTTGAAAGCGCGATAATTCCTGCGAGTTGCTGTGGATATCGTAAGCCTGTTTGCAATGCGATCACTCCGCCTTGAGAAAATCCTGCCAGTACAATATTGTTAGGGGCAATGCCGTTTTCAACTTCTTTATTAATCAACTCGCTAATCCAATCAACGGTTGTTAAAACATCCGCTTCTTTGGCTGTTTTACCGCGTTCAAGCGATAATAAATCATACCAAGCTCGCATTTTATAACCATTATTTAAAGTAACCGCTCGAATCGGTGCATGTGGAAAAATAAAGCGAATCCCCATATCAGCAGGTAATTGTAACTCTGGAATTAAATCAACAAAATCATGTCCATCCGCTCCTAAACCATGTAGCCAGATAACGCTTTTACTGATATTTGCTGCAGTTTCTACTATTTCTTTTTCTAATTTCATTTCTGTTTATTCCAGTAAATTATTTTACAAAAAATGGCTTAATTTTTTTAATTCTGCCTCATTAGCGGGTAATCCAAAACGAAGTGCCGAAGGATTTTCAAAATAACGCACCCAGATTCCTTTTTGTGCTAATTGCTGTTTTATTTGTTTTGCTTGTGGGTGTTGAATATAGCAAAAGTAATGGCTTTGCTGAATATTATGAAAAGAAAGAGAAAGAATTTGATATAGCTTTTGACTTTGTTGTGCTAAAAAACGACGGCTTTGTTGCTGCCACTGTTGATCTTTAAGTGCCAATGCACCCAACCAGCGTGCAGGATGTGAAACAGCCCACGGCCCTTGTTGATGGGCTATTTGTTGCAATAATTTAGGCACGGCTGCAATAAATCCTAAACGTATCCCTGCTAAACCAAAAAACTTACCAATTGAGCGCAATATAATCAGTCCTTCTGGCATATTTTTATACTGCAATAAAAGACTCTTCTCTGGGGTACTGTCCATAAACGCCTCATCAACAATTAACCATCCTTTTTTTTCATTTAATTGCCGATGCCATTTTAAAAGCTCACTCACAGCATATTGCCTGCCATCGGGATTATTAGGATTAATCAAAACTAAAACATCCAATGTATGAATCAAGCAATCAATCTCATCAGCGATCATATAAACAACATCATGACCCGCCTGTTCCCACCAATAAGCATGTTCAGCATAACTAGGATTGATAATACCAATGCGCGAACGCCCCCGACAATATGGCAAAGATTGAATCGCAATCTGCGAACCTGCTACA
>Ga0256832_1002490_pt1 | contig 12582 bp, 11 predicted proteins | sample 134614metaG_FD_190534 | JGI IMG/M metagenome (GOLD analysis project Ga0256832, IMG submission 190534) | Hydrothermal vent microbial communities from Lau Basin, Pacific Ocean - 134-614 | ecosystem: Environmental > Aquatic > Marine > Hydrothermal vents | place: Pacific Ocean: Lau Basin | collected... | reverse complement strand
TGCATCGGTATAGCCGTAGCTAATACCTAAATTGAAATCAGATGTAAACCGGTAAAAACTTTCAATTTCAACACCTTTGCTTTCGGATTTTCCGGCATTTTTAATCATAATACCCCTACCACTCGGTACCGATTGCACCACTTGTTGGCTTTGCCAATCGATATAAAAAAGGCTGGTATTTAAAACCAATTTGTTATTCAATCCGTTGAATTTGAAGCCGGTTTCGTAATTCAAACTGTATTCGGGGTTGTAGGTTTCATCTTCGTCTCTTTCGATAGTTGCATTGAAACCACCGGCTTTATAGCCTTTTGACAAGCTGGCATAAACCGTAACATGTTCGTTGGGCAAATAGCTGACACTAAGTTTGGGCAAAATCTGATCAAAATTTAAGGAATGTACAAAATCGTCTTTATGAACCTTGTTGCCGCCTACCAACAAATCATAGTTGTAGTCGAGTTTTGAGTCTTCCATGTCATAGCGCAGTCCACCGGCAAATAACAGTTTGTTCCATTTATAAGAAATTTGTCCGAAAGCAGCGTATGCCTTGATACTTTGGTCGTAATCTTTAAGAATAGTCATTTTGCCGTGACTTGTGGTGATGTCAAAATCCACTTTTTTCAGCAAATGCCGTTGGAATGAAAACAAGCCGCCAATCCATTGAAAAGGTTTTTCGCTAGTAGATTTGATATTTAATTCCTCAACAAAAGCTTTGTTATTTCGGTCCATATCCACCACATAAATATCATTAGGCGTAAAGTCTTGGTCAATCAAATAGACATCTTTTAAACGTTGATAGCTGGCAGAAAAATTGACGGCATAACCGGCAGGTCTATAGTTTAAATTCAAACCGGTCGAGCCGAAATCACGATCATATTTACTCGGCTCATTATAGTTAACCTCATTGACCGTTTGGTTTTCTGCATTATAAATACCGTAAGCAAATCCGGGTTGGGTGTTTTTTTCATAATTGCCCAAAATTTTTAATTTGAGATTGTCGGACAAATCGACTTTGTATTTCAATCTGGTACCGTAAGTTGTTTCGGCATCGACTTTTCTATTATCAAATTTATTAACAAAATATCCGTCGTCATTTTTGTAATAAGCATCAAGCAACACCGCCGATTTTTCGGTTAGCGGTTGATTATAATTGACACTAGCCTTATACTGATTATATCTACCGTAATCAAGTTTAAAACCGGCTTTTCTTTTTTGGACGGGGTCCGGTGTATAAATTTTTAGCAAACCGCCCATAGCATTTCTGCCGTATAACGTCCCTTGCGGACCACGCAAAACTTCAATTTGCTTGATATTGGCAAATTCAAAATTGATAGTGCCACTATCAAAATACGGAATATCATCGACATATATTCCAACAGATGGTTCCCCTTTACTTACCCCGATGCCTCTTATATAGATATCAGTGTTTAATCTGGTGCCATGTTCCGGAATAAAAAAGTTAGGAATCAGTCCATTCAAGTCCGTTACATCCTCAATCTTTTGAATTTCAATTTCTTTGGCGCTTACAGCTGTAACAGAAATAGGAATTTGTTGAATTTTTTGATTTTGTTTTGTTAAATCAATTCTTACCTCATTAAGATTGATAGTATCTTTCTGCTTTTGTTGGGCAAATACACCAAAAGCCATCATCAAAAATGCTAATAAAAAAGTTGGTTTCATCGTTATTATTTTTTTGGACAAAAGTATCTATACAGTTAATCAAAAAATAACGATGATCGATAACAAATATCGAACAATCAAAGAAAAAATATCGAAAATTTAAACTAAAATATCGCTTTAAAATGATAAAGGAACCTTTATTACAATTAATAAACAATCATATCGTAAAGACTTGAACAGGAAAATTTTATGGCTCTATATTGATTTAAGTGGGTAATATATATGATATCTCAAATAATAATGCCATCCCTTTGGGTTTTAAAGACTTTGCTTAATTGTTTTATTATAATAATTCACCCCTTCGAGCTTATTTAGTAAACCCCGTAGGGATGAAATTATTTAAAAGATAATTGCCATGATTAAATGATTCTTAAACCTAATTTATTTTTTTCCTCACAAAAAAATTTAGCCAATTTTATTTACATTTATACAAACAAAAAAATTAAACATTTATTTACTTAAATGAAAAAGATTTTTTTGTAAATTTGAGAACAATTTAAAAAAACAAAGTTATGAAACACATTTACCTACTTTTAACCTTTTTAGTAGCTTTGACCGGCTTTGGACAAGGCACACCGATTATTACGATGATTGCCGACGGTGATGAATCCGGCGGAACTCCAAAGGTTTTGGAAATTTATGCCAAGGGAACCGTAGATTTTACCCAATACACATTACAAAATCAAACTAATGGAAACAGTGGTCCCGGTAGCTGGGGACGAGATTTTGATTTGAGTCCTTTAGGAACTGTAACTGATGAGTTTGTTTATGTTTATAAAGATGGTGATTTAAGCGGACAAAGTGCTTTTGAAGTTAATTTTCCTTCTGTTGATGCCAGTCATCGTTTAAACACAGGAAATGCATCTGTATTAAATATTAATGGTGACGACCGTGTTCGTATAATAGAAACTTCAAGTACTAATGTAATTGATATTTACGGACAAGATGGCGTAGATGGCACTGGAACTGCTTGGGAATACAAAGACGGTTATGCCAAACGCCTTAACGGCACAGGACCCGACCCCGTATTTGTAGAAGCCAACTGGGAATTTCACAATGGAGATTTAAACATGCACGGTGCTGTTCAAGATGGTACTACTTACGAAAGTATAATCGGTATTGGCACTTATACACCCCCGACAACCGTCAGCCCTTCTTTGGCTATCACATCACCTACTGCCGGTCAAGTTTTCTCTCCGGTTACAACTAGTGTTGATGTTGTTTTTACCGTTCAAAACTTTACGGTTGGCACCGATGGTAGTGTTGACTGGCGTTTGGATGGTGGTAGTTGGAATACACAAACTGACACCAATCCTATTACCGTAACCGGTCTAACAGCAGGCAGTCATACCGTAGATTTGAAATTGGTTGACAATAGTGGTAATGACTTGAATCCTGCTGTTGAAGCCAGTGTAACATTCGAAATTGCTACTTACACTGTAGTTCATACCATAGCCGATTTAAGAAACGGTACCGTTGGTGATTATTATCACTTTGACGGTGAAGCTTTCACTATCGGTGGACAAGCTTTCCAAAGTGGTGCCGTAAAAGGTTATGCACAAGATGCAACCGGTGGTATTTTAGCATTTATTCCACCCGGAATAACTACCAATGCGCCTAATTTGTATGACGGTATTACAGATGTTAAAGGAAAATTGAAAGATTATCATGGTGTATTGGAGATAGAATTAACTGAAGATTTCACTATGACAGGCAACAACCAAGTACAAAACCCGCAGGTTGTAAGCCTTGCTGATTATATTGCTAATCATGACGATTATGAATCCGAATTGATTCGTTTTGATAATGTTACTATTGACGCTAATGGTGATACTGATTTTGAATCAAGCACCAACTATGATGTTACCGATGGTACAGACACAGTTGTCTTGAGAACAGCTTTTAATGATTTAGTTGGTGAAACTATTCCTACAGGTGCTGTTAATATTACCGGAATTGGTTCTGAGTACAATGGTACCCCACAAATATTCCCTAGAGATATTAATGATATTGTCGATGCTAATGCCATCGCAGAAAACAATATAGACGGGTTGGAAGTTTATCCTAACCCTGTCATCAACAAACAAGTTTTTGTTACATCTGCTTCTGCTGATGTTAAACAAATTATTATTTATAATGTTTTAGGTAAAGCTGTTTATCAAACCGAAATCAATAATGGTCAAGCTATTAATGTCGGTCAATTAAAAGCCGGTATTTATATGATGAAAATTATTGAAAACGGACAAGTTGGTTTGCAAAAACTTATCATTAAATAAACATCTCATCTTATTTCATAAATACAAAAAAGACTGTCAAAATATTGGCAGTCTTTTTTTGTATATTTATAAAATTATCTATTTTTGTTTTTAATATAAAAATCTCGGTTAATCTCAACACAATATGGAAAAAAATCAAAGTTTTAAACATTTGACAGAAGCACAAAAAATTAATTTACTGCAACAATTAGTAAAAATGGCTAAAGCCGATAAAATTTTTAAATTTGTTGAATTGAAGTATCTGACCGAAATTGCAGAATTGATGAATATAACTGCTTCGCAACTAGATGAAATTATTGATGCAGATATTATCGGTCCTTTACCTCAAACCATGTTGGAGCGCTCCAGACAACTTTACCGGTTAACCGTTATGATGATGATAGATCAAATTATCACAGCAGAAGAATTAACCCTTCTTAAAACTTTTGCCGTAGAGCTGGGCTTGCAAGCATCGGGCGTAGATGCAATGATCGAAGCCATGAATAAAAATAAAGGCGGTATGTTACTCAACAAACAATTAATTGAAATTTTTGCAATAGAATTGAATTAAATGCGTTTAGAAGAAAAAATATCACTCATCAAACAATTGTTTGAGATGAGTAAAGCTGACCGTAAGATTGACCAATCTGAAGTAAACTTTCTCTATGAACTGGCTGTTTCTCTTGAACTACCATTGGAAATTTTGGAAGATATTATTGACAAAAAACCAATCTTTTTAAAAAAACAGATTCCAACCAATTCATTTGAACGGATTATTCAAATTTATCGTTTGGCTTTAATGCTTAATGCTGACAAACAAGTGTCTTTTGATGAAGTCAATTTATTGAGAAATTTAGCCATTGAACTAAAATTACCATCGGATGCTGTTGATGTTATGCTTTTAGAAATATTGAAAAGCAAAAACGGAACTTTAAAACCTGAAAAATTAATTCAAATATTTAATATGACTGAGAACTAAAACATATTTTGATTTAATAAAGAAAAAGTAAAGTTTTAACAAAGCATCTGAAGAATAAAAAAAATATTCGTAATTTTGAAAAACTTAATCTAATAAAAAAAAACTATTATGGGACTACTGGATTCATTAAAAAAAATGTTTGGTCAAGCCAAAGTTAAAGCAGAAGAATTAGCTGAAGATGCTAATGAATTTGTTGAAAAAACAGCCAAAGTTGCTGACGAAAAATTTGATAAAATATCTGAAGATTTAAAAGAAAGTACCAAAGACTTTCGTGAAAAAGCAGCAGATGTATTGGAAGACGTAACTGAAAAAACCAAAGAAGTTGCCGGTGATGTCACCGAAGGACTTAAAAAAGTCGGTGAAGATTTCATGGAAGAAACTAAAGATTTTAGAGAAAAAGCTTCAGATGTCATCGATAAAGCTTCAGATAAAGTATCAGAAGTTGCTTCAAAAGTCACTGATAAAGTTAATGAATTAACTGATAAGGATGAAGATATTGTTAATGAGGCAGAAAGTGAAATTGTCGACAACACTAAAACTGATGACTCGTCTAATAAAGCTTAAATACAACTTTTAGCTCTATATTGTTTGACAAAAAATGAAAATAACTCGGTTTGCTACCAACGTAAAACCTAGTAATGAACGAACGTGGCTATGCCGAGTTATTGTTTTTTATATAACCACAACCTATTTTATTATTAATGAATAATATTCTCAATTTTAGAATGCATTTGTTTAGATTTCATTTTAATCATTTTGCTGTCGGTATTTAACATTTTATCAGAAGGCGAAAGGTATTTTATGCCGAGATTTAAGCCCCTTAAAATAAATAATATACCAACCAAAGCAACGGCATACGGAATCAATTTATTAATCTTATTTCTGATTTTTATCGATACAAAATTACCGAGATAAATTGCCAAGGTCATCATAGGCGTGGTTCCCAGTCCGAAAATTGCCATATACAAAGTACCCATTACGGGATCGCCGGTTGCCATAGCACCAACCAATGCAATATATACCAATCCGCAAGGCAACAAACCGTTAAAAAATCCGATAACATAAAAACCTAACGTTGAACGTTTTTGCAGATAGTTACTTAACGAATTTTTTACAAAATACACAAATTTGTTCCAACCGGCTAAGGGTTTTAAGTGCAGAACTTTGCTTGCCGGTACAAATGCCAGAACGACCATAACAATCCCTAATATCAAAGATACTTTTTGTTGAAAGCCAACAAGCGAAATACCTTTACCCAAATACCCGAAAATCAGCCCGATTATTGCATAAGCCGTCATGCGTCCCAAATGATACAAAAGCGTTTGCAGACTCATTTTGGCTTTATGGTTACGATCAACCGGTAAGATAAATGCAATGGGACCACACATGCCCAAACAGTGAAAACTTCCCATTAATCCTAGTAGTAGTGCTGTAAGTAGAATACTCATAAAGTATTAATTTAAAGTCATTTTTTGTTTGATGCGATAGGGAACTTTTCCTGATTTCCAATCGACAATAACATCCCAACGACCCGAAATCAGTTTGTTTTTATCTATAATTTGCCGGTGCTGTTGATCGACTTGTATGGCAATTTCTTGATCCAATTTTGAATTATCAGGTTTATACAAAATGATTTTTCCTTCTATTTTATGAATATAATTCGGAAATTCTATAATCAAATTTCTATCCTTTTGAAATATTTTAACCGGTATGCGCATGGTATCGGCATTTTGCTTTCTTTTAATGATATCACCATATGCTAATTCTTTTTTGTAATAATCATTTGTAACCATTTCGTTACTTTTCAGTTCCTTAAACGATTGGTAAAAGAGAAATAAAAAAATGAGCATAAAAGTGATATAAACCAACAAAATACTCCAACCCCAATTTAATTTGAATTTACTCATAATATTTATTTGAAAAATGCAGGTTGTTTAAAAGCCTATATAAACAACCTGCATTAGATTATTTCTAATACTTATCTTGCAACCGGTGCAATAAAGACGGTTTTATAACTGTCAAGCATTTTGTTTTTATCGTAAATACCTAGTTTTATAGTATGTTTTCCATGAAATTTATTTTTGGGTAAATCAATAAAAATAATGACTTGTTTGATTTCTTCTTTATTCAAATCCAGTTTGTTTTCGGCACCTGAAACGGTTAATTTACCATCTTTCGGATCTATCAGTTTAATCTGTAAATTTTTATACGGATGAGTACTTTTATTGATAATAGTGGCTTGATACATATTTTGAATATCGCCACTTGGTAATTCCGTAAAGACTTGTCCGCGGGTTCTTAATACCTTTAATTGTACGGATGGTCTATGAGCAAACAGGTACACAAATATTCCCAGTAAAGCCGTCAAAACAACTGTATAAAACTTTACTCTCGTGGTAAACAATTTGCTATGTCCTTCTTCTATACTGACTTTAGATGCATAACGAATCAAACCACGTGGTTTACCAATGGCATCCATGGTGGCATCACAGGCATCGATACAGGCGGTACAGTTGATACATTCCAATTGTGTACCGTTTCTGATGTCTATTCCGGTAGGACAAACCAGCACACATTGTTTACAGTCGATACAATCACCCAGTCCTTCGGCTTCACGGTCTTGTCCTTTACGCATAGGTCCGCGTTTTTCACCGCGTTTGTAATCATAGGCAACCATAATGGTGTTTTCATCGGTCAAAACACCTTGCAAACGACCATAAGGACAAGCAATGATACAAACTTGCTCTCTAAACCAAGCAAAAACAAAGTAGAAAACTGTTGTAAATGCCAAATAAATCAGCCATGCCTTCACATCGGCAAAGGGATGTTTCCAAAAATTAATCACATAATCTGATCCTGCAACATATGCCAGCATAACACTGGTGATAACCAAGGAAACGAGATAAAAAACCACCCATTTTAGTCCGCGTTTTCTGATTTTTTCGGCATTCCAAGGCATACGGTCCAATTTGATTTGTTTCGGGCGGTCGCCTTCAAAAAAGTATTCTATTTTTCGGAATAACATTTCCATGAAAATAGTTTGCGGGCACAACCAACCACAAAATATCCGGCCATAAACAACTGTAAACAGGACCAAAAATACAGCTGAAATAACAACTGCTAATGCCAACAAATAAAAATCTTGCGGGAAAAACGGCTTACCGAAAATATGGAATTTACGTTCCAAAATATTAAACAGCATAAACTGTTCTCCACCAACTTTAATAAATGGTCCTATAATAAAAGCCGTTAAAAGAACAATACTCAATAGGGTTCTGTAAGTATAATGTTTACCTTTCGGTTTTTTCGGGTGAATCCAATTTCTTAAACCTTCTTCATTGATGGTACCGATGTGATCCCTAAAACTTTCATTATTATTTGTATTCATTTTAAATAATTTTTTGAATCAAAATAAAGCAGTTTGGCTGTCAAACTGCTTTATTTTTAGGTAATTTTTATGTTGTTATTAGCTTTTATTACAAGGTTGGCCTTGTGGGGCTTTAGGTTTTGCCGGTTTAGTACCTTGCAATGACAAGACATAACTGGCTACTTTTTGTACTTTATCAGCACCTAAAGCTTTCCATGGCGGCATACCTTTGCTGGTACCATTGGTGATAACTTTAAAGACATCTTTGATATCGCAACCGTAAATCCAAGCATTGTCTGTCAAGTTAGGACCAACTAATCCGCCACCATCGGCTACGTGACAAGCAGCACAGTTTTTTAGAAAGATTTCTTTGCCTTCTGCAAGTGCTTTTTTGTCTGTCAATAAAGTAACCGTATTGGCATCAACTATATTGTGAGCTTTTTTGTAGGCATCTACTTGCGTTTTGGCTTTTGCCATTTCACGCTTAAACTCATCATATTGACTATCATTTCCTTGTACCATATAATAAAAAATATAGAATACCGAAATGATAATCGTAATAATAAATCCGGCGGTCCACCATGGTGGCAGTGGATTGTTGAGTTCTTGAATACCGTCAAAATCATGATCTAATTTAACGGAACTTTCTTGTTCTATAGGTGTGGCTTTGGTCAGTTTTTTTAAGAGTCTGTCAAAAGCCGATTCATTCTTTTTTGCCATAATCTATATCATTTTGATCGTTAAGGGGAAAATCTTTCATTTCATCAACATGCTTTTTTGATATTCCAAAGGTATAGATGATTACAAATATAAAGATAAATGCAAACAATACAATCGGAAAAACGTCAAAAAAATTTAAGCCTTGATGTGTTGATAAATAATCCTTGATATGCCTTAACATGGGTTATATTAGTTTTTAGCGGTTTCAACTTTTTTAGTTGTATCGGTTCCTAAACGTTGCAAATAAGCGATTAGTGCAACGATTTCTTTTTTGCTCAAATCAACTTTTTGTTTACCAAATGCTTTAGCATAGGATTCGGTTGACTCTACATTATTGGCTTCTAAATCAGCTGCAATTTCCTTAGCTTGTTTTTCCAACAATTTAGGGGCATTTTTGATATATTCATCCGTATAAAATTCGGTGCCATCTTTAAGTTTGGTACCTAATTTTCGCAATGTTTTCATTTTGGCTTGTATATCGGATGCATCTAAATCATTGGTAATAATCCATTTATAATTGGGCATGATAGAACCATACATCATTGATTCGGGTTCGTACAAGTGGTTGAAATGCCATAAGTTAGGGCGTTTGCCACCTTCTCGTAACAAATCCGGACCGGTACGTTTAGAGCCCCATTGGAACGGACGGTCATAGACATATTCACCGGCTTTGGAATAAGGTCCGTAACGTTCTACTTCACTACGGAAGGGTCTGATCATTTGAGAGTGACAGTTGTAGCAACCTTCACGCACATATATATCGCGACCTTCCAATTCGAGCGGTGTATAAGGTTTTACACTGGCTATTTTCGGGATATTGGAATCGATAAAAATAGTCGGGATAATTTCAACAGCACCACCGATAGCAGTGGCAATCAAAGCCAAAACGGTAAACAAGACACCGCGTCTTTCGAGCCAATTATGAAAATCTTCACCTTTTTGGCGAGCTGCCGGAATCGGTTTGAGTGGTGCTGCTTCAGCAGCAGTATCTTCAACGGTATAACCTTGAACGGTTTTGATTAAATTGTAAACCAATAGCAAGGCGCCGGTCAAGTATAATGTACCACCGATGGCACGCATATAGTGCATGGGTAAAATTTCGGTAACAGTATCCATAAATTCGCCGTATTTCAAGGTGCCATCCGGATTAAATTGTTTCCACATGATGGCTTGTAACCATCCTGCAGCATACATCGGGATGACATAAAATAAAATACCGATAGTGCCAATCCAAAAATGGTAATTGGCTAATTTTTTGGAATATAGTTTGGTTTTGTATAATCGCGGTACCATCCAGTACAACATACCCATAATCATAAAACCATTCCATCCCAAAGTTCCTACGTGAACGTGTGCTACAATCCAGTCGGTAAAGTGCGCAATGGCATTTAAGGACTTAAAGGATAGCATTGGTCCTTCAAAGGTGCTCATACCATAAGAAGTAATAGCGACCACAAACATTTTTAAGATAGGATCTTCTCGCACACGGTCCCAAGCACCACGTAAGGTTAATAAACCGTTAATCATACCACCCCATGACGGGAATATAAGCATGACAGAAAAAATAGTTCCTAAAACCTGTGCCCATTGCGGTACTGCAGAATATAATAAGTGGTGTGGTCCTGCCCAAATATAAATAAAGATTAAAGACCAAAAGTGAATGATCGATAATCTGTAAGAATAAATAGGGCGTTTAGCAGCTTTAGGGACAAAATAATACATTAAGCCCAAAATAGGCGTCGTTAAGAAAAACGCAACAGCATTGTGTCCGTACCACCATTGTACGACAGCATCTTCAACACCGGAATACATTGAATAACTTTTCATAGATGATAAGCTTACCGGTAAACTCAAGTTGTTGAAAATGTACAACATGGCAATAGTGACTGCCGTTGACAAGTAGAACCAGATAGCGACATAAATATGACGCACCCGTCTTCTGACAACGGTCATCACCAAGTTAATGGTAAAGACAACCCAAATTAAAGTGACTAAAATATCAATAGGCCATTCCAGTTCGGCATATTCTTTACTTTGGGTAAAACCCAAAGGTAAAGTAATAGCAGCCAAAACGATAATTAACTGCCAACCCCAAAAGTGGATGCGACTTAAAGCATCACTAAACATACGGGTTTTAAGCAAACGCTGGGTACTGTAATAAGCGCCGGCAAAAATACCGTTACCGACAAAAGCAAAAATAGCAGCGTTGGTATGCAAAGGACGTAAGCGCCCATAGCTCAACCATGAGATGCCATCCATATAATGTGGAAACCAATATAGGTAGGCAACCATGAGTCCAATTGTAAAAGCTGTAATCCCCCAGACAACGGTTGCCCATGAAAACAGTTTTACAATCTTGTCATCATAATAAAATTTCTGTTTTTCCATACAATTTAATTTTGGTTAATTATTTTTAGTTGTTTGTTCTTCGTTTTCATTTTCTTCAAATTCATCTAATACCATTCTGATAGAAGGCGTATAAGTATCTTCATATTGACCGTTTTTAACAGACGACAAAAACAAAATCAAAAAGACTAAGGCAATAATCAAACTGATAAAAATGGTTAAATATAATGCAATCATGACTTAACTTAAACTTTACAAAAGTACAAATAATTATAAAATACCAAAAAATCTTTTTTACCAATGAATGCCTGAGTTTCAAATTTTTAGCATATTTGTAATGATTTTAATATTAACCGATGATTTCGTGCGTTTTTTATGAATTTTAATAAAAAAAAGACCGCTTAAAAGCGATCTTTAAAGTCCTAAAACAGAAATTTATGTCTTAAAATTTGGCATTAAAGCCCAACCCAAAGACTTCTTTTAACTGAATATCTTGCAACGCATTGTCATCATAGAGTAAATTGATGCCAAAATTAGCACTGACATATTTGTTTACAGTCATTACCATATTCATTTGATAATCGACATCTACGTTTTCAGGGTGGTCCAAATAGTTGCTATATAACCCGAGAATGTTTTCCATTGAAATATTTTTCATCAAATTAAATTTGTAGTAAGCATCGATAGCCATACCCAGTTCATAACGTAAGTTTTTGCCGGGGTCCACACCATAAGCTCCTGCAGCAGATAAAGCATCGTCCATGACCAAAGTCAATTTTGATGTAGCCGGTGCAAAGTTCACTTTTAAGTTATCCGATTTTTTCCACAACATACCCGGACCGAAACTCAAATACGCCGGTGCAAATAATTTAGAAGTCGTAATTTTGGGCGTAACACTATAATCGTAACCATCGGTCATTTGGGTTTTAAAATTGCCGAAAAATGAATAATACCATAATTTTGATGCTTGGTGACCATAAACGGAATTAATCTCGAAACGATCATCGGTTTTTTTGGTCAAATCATTGATATGACTTAACCCGTAAGCAACAATCAATTTGGTATCCCAAATGCTTTTACTTTTTTTGTAATTAAAATTGTAATTGATTAAACCATTAAGTGCTAAAGAGTTTTCTCCACCTTTAATCCAGTTGTCAAATGAAGCTTGATTAAACATCAAACTGATATCACCATTGTTATTCCAGCCTTCTTTGACTTCTTTTTTGTCTTGGGCGTTG
>Ga0256832_1002489_pt1 | contig 12586 bp, 8 predicted proteins | sample 134614metaG_FD_190534 | JGI IMG/M metagenome (GOLD analysis project Ga0256832, IMG submission 190534) | Hydrothermal vent microbial communities from Lau Basin, Pacific Ocean - 134-614 | ecosystem: Environmental > Aquatic > Marine > Hydrothermal vents | place: Pacific Ocean: Lau Basin | collected... | reverse complement strand
TCTGCTAACCCTGTTTTTTAATGGTGTGCTGGAGGATCAATACAACCCTAACCGGCAGCTGAATACGGTGACCATAACCGGTGAGCCGCAAGAGGTTGTGCTGGTGCGCAATAAATACGGACATTATGTGGCCACAGGTGGTATCAATGGTGAAGCCGTTGTTTTTATCCTGGACACCGGAGCAACCGATGTTGCTGTCCCGCTGGCACTGGCCAACCGGCTGAATCTTGAGCGGGGCGCTGAGGCGGTATTCCATACTGCAAACGGAAAGATAACCGCCTGGCGCACCCGCCTGGAGCGTGTCACCCTTGGTGGGATTGAGCTTACCAATGTTCGAGGCTCGATTTTACCCAACATGGAGGGTGATGAGGTGCTGCTTGGTATGAGCTTTCTCAAACAGCTGGAGTTGGTTCAGCGGGGCGACACCTTGACGATTCGACAGGTTAGATAGCGCCGTTTTATGGCCCCAAAAGCAGAGCGGGCGTGATATGCAGTGCATATCACGCCCGGCTTTTATTGCGGTACTCCGTTCCGTTTAAGAGAGCTTGTCCTTCAGCGCCTTCAGCGCGCTGATTTTAATGACCGTGCTGGCTGGCTTGGCGGCAATCTTGATGCTCTCACCCGTTGCCGGGTTGCGGCCCATGCGGGCCTTACGCGCAGGCTTGCGTACGCGGCGGATCTTAACGCCCGTCTCCGGAATGGTGAATTCACCAGAGCCACGGCGCTGCATGTGGCGAGTCACCAGTGCGCCCAGTGACTCAAATACAGCTGCAACCTGCTTGCGCGAGAGCTGGGTCTCCTCCGCAATAGCGCTGGTGATTTGAGCCTTGGTCTGCTTGACGGAGATTGCTTTCAGCTTTTTTGCAGCGGGTTTTTTAGCGGCCACCTTTTTCTTGCTTACGACTTTTTTGCTGGCTGCGGCTCTCTTTTTGGTGGCAACCTTCTTCTTTGTGGTTGCCCCTTTTCTAGTCGCAGCAGCTCTCTTTGCAACAACTTTTTTCTTCGCACTCTTTTTAGCAGCTTTTTTCTTTACGACCATGGATGGCTCCTGAAATTAATTGGAATGTGACACTATAAATAATGGGGTTTTAAAGATGGCCGGCATTCTATAGCGGTAGTTTAATAAATTCGAGTGTTTTTATTGGTTATTTTAAATAAATAGGCAATTAATTAGTAAATTTCAGGAAAAACGGCTGTTTTTTATAAAAAGGCTTCATTGGCCATCAAAATTGAAACGGTTTTTATTCTTGGCGCCAAACCGCTATGTTGCCATTATAGTCATGCAACACAGTGTGCATCATCAATAAAGTGACTCTCTCCTGACCAGTGTTTTAATGGGTTAAATCTACGCCCCAATGTTTTGGACAGCCTGCTGTGACAGGTCAGACTACATGCCTGATAAGCTGGATTTGAAATGAACTCAATCATTTTTGAAATTGTGACGAAGGTCAAGGAAAGCCGGTTATGGGGATACAATAATGTCGACCCGTTCAATGAAACATCGCTGCATGCACTCTACTATAGTAATGAGTTCTGCAATAAATCAACTGGCAAATGTTTATAGATGCATCATGCTTCATTGTGCTGAAAATCATCAGATAGGATTATCCGACAGGGGTTCTTATGGCGCCAACGCCTAAAGAGAGGGAGCTGAAGATGTTGAGCAAACTGGTACCGCTCAACATGCTGTCAGATAAAGCGCTGGCGCAGCTTCTGCAAGAGGTCGCTGTTGAGCACCTGAATCGTGGTGAGCACCTGTTCCATGAAGGAGATACGCTCCCTGAAAACATCTATCTGCTCTCTGGCAAAATATCGCTATTAAAAGGCGAGACCGAGGTAGAGACCCTGACGGGCAACACGGATGCCACACGATTTGCGATAGCCCATCAGCTGCCGCGGCAACACACAGCCCGTGCCAAATCGCGCATTGAGTATGTGCGTATCAACAGCCACAGGCTGAGTGAGCTGATTGAACATGCCCGCGCCAATGCCTATAAAACTGAGCGGTTGAACAGTGCAGAGGATAGGGACTGGAAAGGCCTGTTGCTGCAATCGCAGATTTTCCAGCATATTCCCCGGGCGAATATCCGGCATGTCATGAGCCGCATGGAAGAGATGGCTGTGCGCAAGGATGAGGAGATTATCCTGCAGGGTGAAGAGGGTGACTACTTTTACTTTATCAGTGAAGGGCGCTGCGCGGTATCCCAGAAACCTGTAGATGGCTATCAGTCAATCGAGGTGGCCCAGCTTGGGCCGGGCGACTGTTTTGGAGAGGATGCCCTGCTGTCAGACAACCTGCGAAGCAGCACGGTAAGCATGTTGAGTGACGGTGTTTTGATGCGACTCAGTAAGGATGATTTTATCAACCTCATAAAGCACCCCCTGGCAACCACGATAAATTTCAGTGAGGCCTGCAAGATAACGGCAGCCAATGGTGTCTGGCTGGATATTCGTTCACCAGCAGAGTACCAGCAGGGACATATGAGTGGCAGCATCAATCTACCGCTTAATTCACTGCGTTTCCAGGTATCAAGCCTGGCGCCGGGGCATCAATATGTTATCTATTGCCAGGATGGACGCTACAGCGCCATTGCCGCTTTTCTTTTATTGGAGCGTGGCTTTGATGCGGTCATTCTGAGCGGCGGCATAAAATCTATCCCGGACAATACATTAGTCTGCAGAGAGCTATCACCACAGGAAAAGAGCGCCAAGATCATCACGCTCAGGCCCGGCGGTGATCATGCGGGTGTTGCACCGCATGAGCAGACAGAGCAGAAATTAACAGAAGAGATTGAGTCACTTGAGCAGCGGGTAAAGCAGGCAGAGGAGGACAATGCGGTTTTAAAGCGGCAGATCAACAGGCTTAGATCAGGAAAAAGAGAGCAGGAAGTTGAGTTGGAGGTGCTGCTTTCAACGGCGCAGGAGCAGGAGCGGCTTGAAACGGCAGAGCTGCAAACTATGCAAAGCCAGCTTAAGCAGTTACAGCAACAGCTGACAGCAGCCAAGAAAGAGAAAGAGGAGGCCTTGCAGCAGCTGGAAAAACAATCCAGGCAGAGCAGAATGGTCGATGCCTCCAGCCTGCTCTGTACTCCGGATCTGGCTGAAATAGAGCGAGTGACACAGCTGCAGGCCGGCCTGGATTATGAGTGTACTCAAACTACAGAACAGTTACAGGAGAGAGGAAAGATACTCCAGAACAGGCTGGAGCAGCAGAAGTCCACTATGGACCCTGTCGATCAGGAGGCCATTCGGCAGGAGTTGGAGCAACTGCACAATGCCATCAAAGAGCGTGGCAGCGAGATGGAGCGGGCGCTGCTTGAGCAGCGCTCACTGGAGGATGCACTGGAGGATAGGGATGCCCATCTTGAGCAGGTCAAACAGGAGATGGAGCAGCTAAAAGTAAAGCTGGAATCAGCCACAGCGCGGTATGAGCAGGCAGATGAGGCGCACCGGCATGCTGAAGGGATGGTGGAGCGGCTGAAAGAGCAGCTTGCAACGTATAAGTCCCGTGGTGCTGCAAATAGCATAACAGAGAGCGGTACTGGTGGAGATGGCCGGCAGGTGAAGGCGGGGCTCTTTGGCATGTTGATGGGCGGACTTATCTGTTTTTCCGTTTTAAATGCACTATTGGTGTTCAATGGGAAGGATGAAATCATCTTCAGCCTGACGGGGGAGAGGGCGGTGCAAGAGCTGTTGTCCAGCTGGCTGCCCTCCGAAGAGATCAATCCGGAATCATCAAAAACACTGGATATAAAAAAGGGCACGCCCAATATGGCGGTGGAAAAGCCAAAGGCAGCGCGAGTGGCTGCTGCCCCGGCAGCAACGCCTAAGCCTGCAAGGCCCAGTGTGCCAAAGGTGATACATGATCGTCTACCGGACGGCTCTGCCGGCCCTGCCATGGTAGAGATCCCCGCAGGCAGGTTTTTGATGGGGAGCAATCACAATATACTGAAACAGGATGAACAGCCTCTCCACAGGGTAGAACTGCGGCGTTACTATATCGCTCGTTATGAGACCACTTTCGAAGAGTATGACCGCTTCGCCCAGGCCACAGGGCGCGCCCTGCCAAATGATCAGGGCTGGGGAAGAGGACGCCGCCCCGTTATCAATGTAACCTGGGAAGATGCGGCAGCCTATGCAGCCTGGTTGTCGGAGCAGACTGGAGCCAGGTATCGACTGCCGACTGAGGCAGAGTGGGAGTATGCCGCAGGCGCAGGGAACAACAGCCTCTATTGGTGGGGCTACAAGCTGGAGGAGAACCAGGCCAACTGCTACAACTGCGGCGTCAAATGGGCGGGTGAACGCACAGCCCCGGTCGGTTCATTTAAAGCCAACCCCTTTGGGCTGCACAATACCGCAGGCAATGTCATGGAGTGGATTCAGGATTGCTATAGCCCAAATTATGTAGATGCATCAGCCAATGGCAGCGCCCGGGTGGCGCCACTGTGCAAACAGCGCGTGGTGCGCGGGGGCGCTTATAGCAAACCAGGTATGAGTATGCGCACTGCGGAGCGCAATAAACAGGTTCCATCCTCACAATTATCAATCTTGGGGTTTCGGCTGGTGCGTGAGTAAAGCAGAGGCCTTTATTATTCTGGAGGTGGTTTTCTCATATTGGACAAGATTCCATAATAAGTGATAATGGGCGGCTTTGCGCTTCAGTAGCGTCAGAAAAGGACTGTCTCAGTATCAACCTTATGATTGGAAAAAGACGCATTGTTTTCATCGGATAAAATCAAGTGCAATGAACAGCAAATCCGTTGGGTTGCTGTACTCCTGAGCCTCATATTCTCTCTGCTGGTGATTGCACAGGATGAGGTTGTCAATAACGATGGTGCCCTCTACCTTATTGTTGCCGACCTGATAAGTCAGGGTGAGTGGAAAGCGGCCTTTTCTCTCTATTCCTGGCCGTTTCTGTCTATATTTATTAGCGTGACCAGCCAGGTCACCGGCCTGATCCCGGAGCATGCTGCCTACCTGTTGAGCATGCTCTTTCTGACGCTGTTGGTCGTTTGCTTTATCGACTTTATCCGCTTGTTGGGTGGCGACAAAAGAACTCAGATGCTGGCGGGTTTGGTGATCTTGAGTTTGCCCTACCTTAATGAGAGCCGTGATGAGATTTTGCGTGATCACGGGTACTGGCTTTTCTACCTGATTGGGCTGCGGTTTCTGTTTCAGCACTATCGAGATCCACATCCAAAGTGGGGGCTGGCCTGGAATGCGGCTATCTTGATTTCATGCCTGTTTCGTATGGAAGGCTTTGTCATGATGGCGCTGCTTCCACTGATCCTGCTCATGAAAAAAGGCCCCCCTCTAAAGCAGCGTTTTGTCGTCTTTGCTCAGGCCAACTGGATTACATGCTCCTTGCTGCTTGCCGGCCTCCTGCTTCTGCCGCTGGTGGGGGATAATCTGGGTCGGTTGGGCGAGTTTCCCGGCCGTCTCATTGAGTTCTGGAATGCCATAACCGTCGATCTGGAGCAGAAGGCAGAGGTGATTCGTCAGGGGGTTTTGCCGGTGCTCTCGGCAAAGTTTGCGATGCAGAGTGTGATCATCATATTGGCGCTGATTGTCATCACAAAGACAGTCACCGTTATGAGCCCGCTCTATAGCATCATACTTTTCCTGCCACGGCTGTATGTGAATCTTGTGCTTCCAAAGGGGTTGCGGCCATTTGTTGTGTGGGTGGTTTTGATCAACCTAATGGTGCTGATTCTGTTTGTAGTGCCTCAGTTTTTTCTTCAGGCGCGCTTTACCATGCCACTGGTGCTGTCGGCCCTGCTATTGTTGCCCTTTCTCTTGAATGCCGCCTGGAGTTTGTGGCAGCAGAAGCGAAACAAGGGGCAAAATTCCCCGCTGTTCCCTGTCGTGATGGTGATGATTATGCTGATGGGGGCGGATGGGCTGATCTTACTTGGCGGCTATTCAAAGCAGTATCTATTGGATTCTGCCGAGTGGATACGGCTCAACACCGAAGCAGACAGCCGGATAGTAACATCCGAATCACTGCGCTTCTGCTACTACACCAATCGGGGCATTGAGCGGAGCCAGCGCCATGCATGCAGGTACGTTGCGGTGCCGTCACCAGATATGGCGTATGACTATCTTGCCGTTTATGTCAGAAAAGGGAAGCTGCCAGCAGCCTGGGCAGAGTACCTTGAACGAATGCGGCTCATTGAAGTGAAAAAATTTGAGAACAGACGCAATGATGGGATCTCTATTTACCAACGAAACTAATGCACCGTTAATCCTAGAAAAATCAGTTGAGCCGTAGCGAGAGCGGCTAAGGTGCTTAAGATACAGGATTTTTTCCACATTTTGAACGATTGCGTATCACCCATACGGTGAGTTCAAAATGTGGGAGAAAATCCTGTAGATTGAGTGCATTAGGCGTTCGTAGTAGGCTCAACTGATTTTTCTAGGTTAATATAACTTGATGGAGCATAGGAGCCTGTCGGGTTTAGGATGAACTGGATGCGGAAGTGGGAGAGCGGCTCAACTATCCCCGGTTTTTCGTTGCGTAGGCCCACTATGCGCCTCAAAACCGGGAATATTTGCGCTCACTCCCTCGCTACAATCCACCTAAACCCGACATCCTCCTGGGATTATGTAACTTGCCCCAATTTAAAACCCATACCGCAGTGCCGTATAGGCGTTGTCGTTGTTTTGAAATTGCCCCAGGAACGTCTGCGTGTTGTTACCCCAGAAAAGATTGCCCCCAATTTCAAGTGAGAGGTGATCATCATATTTGTAGTGCAGTTTGGCGCGCAGATAGCCATCGTCATCTGATGGTGAGTAGAAGCTGAAGAGTGACCAGAGCAGGTTTTGGTTCATGGTCAGCCAGGTCAGTCGCACGGTGTACTCCTGTCGGCTGCGAGCTGCCGGGTATGCCCCCGTGGGTAGTGTGTGGCGGTAGCGGGCATAATCTTCCATGCGTTTAAGATAGTACTGCACGCCAAGGGTCAGATTGGTTGCAAGCTCCTGCTCGTAACCCAGAATCAGCCGCTGCTCGCTGTTGTTGATCATGGGGTTGCGGCCACTGGGGTCATCCCGTGAGTCATAATAACCCCATTCAGCATTTGCAATGCCGCTGGCCAGTGAACCGCGAATGCTGGCACCATATACTGCCAGCTCGGGAAACAGGGCGCGGCCAGTGCCCGGGTCAAAGCCACCAGGGCTTTTCCAGAAGCCATTATATCCATAGAGGGCCAACTCATAGGCGCCTATATTTTTATATAGCCTTAATGCAAACTCATCGTCGTGCAGCCAGTCATTGGGGCGATCGACTTTTGTGACGGCATCTGTGCCAGCGATGCGGCCAAGGGTTGAGTTGAAGTAGGAGGCGCGGGAGCCATCAATATAACGGTCAGCATCAAAGCGCGGTGTGTAGACAAGATCAAGATTGGCTATCTGATGAAACAGTGAGATCTTGATGGCATCTGACGGTGCCTTGAGATATTCGACATCGCGCCCGATCAGAAAGGCGTTCCAATCCTTTGGAAAGAGGTCGTTGATAAAGAGCAGGTCGCCCGTTCCCCAGGTCAGTATCTGCCGACCCAGACGGACATCCATAAATTGGGTCGGTGAAAAAACAGCATTGGCAGTGCGAAGGTCGAGCCAGCCCTCTCCCTTTTCTAATGCAACATCCTGATCATCTGTAACATCGTCATGGATCAGGTCGGCTACTGCGGTGAAGGTAAAGGTAGAGAACTCCTTCTCCAGTTCAAGCTGCAGGCGTGCTTCATTGAGTGGTCTGTGCTCCTGGTAGTGATGGCTGTCGACCCATGCCCCACTTCTGATCTCAATAAAGCCTTCCAGAGCAAAGCCCTGCTCTGCCAGGTTGCCTTGATTGAATCCTTCATCTATGGCATCACCAGGATCTTTTGGCAGGGCAGGCTCTTCACTCAGGTCAAGGCCGCTGGGCAATGTTGGCTCATCAGCATTAAGCCCCATCGGCAGCGCAGGTTCTGTTGCCACTGCTGCGGAACATAATGAGGCCGCCAGGGTGCTGCAAATGACCCATCTATACATTAAATATCATCTCAGTTGTTTGCGTGGCGCCTTGCGCAGATAGCGTTCGGTAAACAGTGCGTCATCCAGCCCAATATTATATTCAACCTTGCTGTACTCCATTACCGTTTTACTGCCGGTTTTCAGATTTTCAATACTGGCTTTGGTTACCGTTGGATAGCCCTGGATGTTCTTTACGCTCAGCGCTTTGGCTATGCGGTATTTGCGGCCTGCTTTATCATAATATTCTATCTGCACGGGGATAAAACTCTGTTTATGGATAAAGGTTTTATAGTAGGAGAACTCAACAGCTGCGGCATCCTTTGGGCTGTTTTTTATGACATAGTAGCTTTTGGTTGTCTCTACCAGTTCATGTATGTCTTCATCGATCCGGCGGCCGGATACATCTTCATAGAAAAAGTCTGAGCCGACAAAACTGGTGCGTTTATCAGAGGCTGCAATCCGTTTTACCAGATCCAGCGCGGGAAGATAGAGCCAGCGGTCGTCATCCTGGTCAAGGTGTTTCCAAACCAGGAAGGCCATCTTGCTTACATCTGCCGGGCGGTGGAAATAGATGTAGAATTTCTGGCCACCCAGGTAGGCATTCCCCTCGATAGCATCGCTCTTGGCGGCATCAATCCGCAGAATGGTCAGCTGCCGTTGTCGCTCTCGTCCCTGACTGTCGGTGATGATCATCCTGACCTGGGCGCGGCCATCCTGGCCCTGATAGTAGGTGACCATATTGCTGTGGTGCACGATCTCGTCGGCTGTGGGTGATGCGATGAGTGGTGCAGAGAGGACAAGGAATAGCAGAGTAATAAAGTTGCGCATGGTTCAGTCTCCTGCTTTGTTGCGAAACAGCCAGGGTTCAAAGAGTGTGATCATCGCTGGTAATATCAACAGTGATGCAATACCTGCCAGTAGCAGGATGGCGGCAATAAAGATGCCGACGGTCTGATAAGGCACCAGTGGTGCGGCCAGCAGGGGCAGAAACCCGACACCCACCACAATGGCATTACGTGTAATGGCTCGGGCAGGCTCTGCAAAGACATGGGGGATGGTAGCCTGCCAGCTGCCATACTGCCTCTGTAGTTGTCGGGAGCGCGACAGGAAATGGATGGCGTAATCTACAGATAACCCCAGACTCAGCGCACTGAGTACTGCTACCGGCATATCATAATCCTTGCCAATAAGCCCGATGATGCCGTAGATAACCCACACCGTGACTGCCAGTGGAATCATGGCGAGAATGCCCCACAGGAGAGATCGAAACAGTATAACCATCATGATCAGCACCACTACAAAACTTCCGGCCAGAGCCATGGCCATGCCGGCGACCATTCTCTCCTGCCAGATGACATTGATATAGGTGAGTCCAAACCAGCGGTGGGATAGTGCAAAAGGGGGTGGATGGTCTTGGAAATACTTTTTAACCTGCGTCTCTACCGCTGCCATATCCTGATTGTCACCGCTGGTCAGTTGCACCAGTATGGTGGCCTTGCGATAGTCGGGGGTAACGAAATGCCAAAGATCATTTGGACGATGGCTGTTCTGATAGGTGATCAGGGTCTGTGCTACTGCATTGCTGCTGTCGGGGATGCGGAAGGCCTCCTCCTTGCCCATCAGCAATTCACGGTAGACGGTCTTTACCACATCAGCAACCGAGCTTGATTTGCCAACCACGTCGAGTGAGGCCAGGTAGGTTTGGAGGTCGCTGATATACTGCAATACCTCTGGCTGTTTGAAGGTTTCATTCCGTTGCCGCTCATGGTCGATAAACAGTTGTGCCTCATCCCAGGCTTCGAACATATCATCAGTGGCTCTATCAAGCTGGCTGTTTATATAGCTGTCCAGTGCGTTTAACAGAGCGGCCTTGTTTTGTGCTGTAGAGGCAAACAGCACGGTCTTATTATACAGCTCTTCAAATACAGTGTTGCTGTTGGGCGTGCTGCTTGCCGCCAGCCTGCCGGCTGTTGCTTTTATTCGCTGTTGCATGGCCTGGCTGTATTCAGCCACGGTATCTGTGGACTCTCCGGGTTCCAGTTCCAGATAGGCCAGATAGGTGCCACCAAAGTGTTCATTCAACACCTTGTCGGCTATTCGGATGGGGTGGTCGGTGTCAAACCATTTGATGGGGTTGTCGTTGATGTTGATCTGGCTGATGCCATACAAACCGATAGCCATTGCTGCACCGGTGCCTATCAGTACCCATCGGGCATGCCGGTAGATCGACTGGCCAGAGCTGCTCAAAAGGCGGCTCATCAGGCCACTATCCTGGGCATCGTCTGTCTGATGCCCAAAGTTGGCCAGCTTCTCTTCCGGGATGAACATGATAAAGGCGGGGATGAAGGTGATAGTCCAGAACCAGGCCAGCAATACGCCTATGGATATAAACAGCCCAAATGTCTGTACGGGCGGGATGGGTGTCATCAGCAGCGAGGCAAATCCAGCCATGGTGGTCAGGGTGGTAAAGAGCATCGGGGTGAAGAGATGCTGCATTACATAGAGAATGGTTTCGCGCCGGTCTTTGCGTTTCTGATACTCATCGAAGAAATCCGACAGAATGTGGATGGCATCCAGCACGGCTATCGGCATGATGAAGATCGGAATCATGGAGCTCATGATATGGATGGTGTTGCCTGAAATAATCAACAGTGCCATGGTGGCCAGTGAGCAGACCATGGCCAGGATCATCGGTGCGCTAATCAGGGAGAGCTTCTTGAAAAACCACCACAGCAGCAGAAAGATCACCAGCATCGCCAGCGGGGCCGAGATTGCCATCTGGTAAAACATCTCCACCCCAAAGGTATCCTCTGCCACTGGCAGGCCGGTGATGTGAAACTCGTCGCCCGAGCCTTCCCACTCTGCAATCTTGCCCAACAGTGCTTCACGTACCCGGTAGCTGAGGTGCTTGTCGGTCAGTGGCAGATAGAGTGCAATGGCCAGGCCATCTTCACTCACCACAGTGCCATTGAGCAGCGGGATACGCTGTGCCTTCTTGCGTATGGCCAGTGCCTCTTCCTGCGTGGTGGGGGGCTTTGGCATCAGCCAGCTGAAGTTTACCACCCCCATGCCGCCCTGCTCGATGTTATCCACCACTGAGGGGGCCAGGATATCCACCTCAATGACACCGACCTGTTTTTCCGGATGGTCAGGGTCGGGCCAGGTGAGGGTCTTGGCAAACTCTGTCAACTCATGAATACGTTGCAGTGAGGCAGGATTAAACACACCCTCCGGGTCTCCCGGGTTGACCACCCCAACTACAACCATATCCCACAGGCTAAAGGTCTGCTTGCTCGCATTATGAAAAACCCTTACCGGCTCATCAGCAGAGAGCATGTTTTCGGGATCGGTATCCACCTGTAGAGGGTTCAATGTATTAAAGGTGGCAGGCCACAGGCTGGGCAGAAGTGCCAGCAGAACCAATAGCAGGGTGAAGAGCGACATTGCCCAGGTGACGGACTTTGGGTGGTCAACCGAGTAACGAACCAGAGGATTGCTTTTGTGCTTGTTCATCTTTGTATAACCCAGTAATTAGTGCTTGATAAGAATATTAGTATAAACTAATATCCTTATCAAGCGACCCATAAAACCTGGAGATCACATCATGAGTATAGAACGTATTGTACTGGCTTTTGCAGGCGCCATGATCCTTGTCAGCCTGACTCTTTCGCAGCTACATTCGCCTAACTGGTTGTGGCTGGCTGCTTTTGTTGGCGCCAATATGTTTCAAGCTGCATTTACCCGTTTTTGCCCACTGGCAAAATTGCTTGAAAAACTGGGAAAAAAACCGGGCAGGGCATTTTAACAGGAGGTGTTCTCAATCACCTGAGTGAGCGTGATTTTGAGGCATTTTTTGTGCTGGCACCAACGGTAGGCGCTTTAGGCGAGGTACGGTGGGGTGCAATAGTTACTCTATAATATACAACGAACTGCAACGCCGCCAGCATGGAAAAGGGTCAGAATCACGCCACGAACGGTTGATTGAGAGCACCCCCCAGGTTTAATTGTTAAAGAGGAGATATGATGAAAAAATTAGTGTTATCGAGTTTGATTGCTTGTCTCTCTGTAGCCCCTGCTGTTGCAGAGGATCTCACCCCGCGTGTTGATGCAAGCCGTGCGGCTGTAAAAGATTTTGCCGGTAATCTGGGTGGAGAACTGAAAGCGGCCCTGAAAAAAGGTGGGCCACTGGAGGCGATCAAGGTGTGCAATACCAGGGCGATGGGTATCACCAGGGCGCATTCTGAAAAAAATGGTTGGCAAGTAGGGCGTACCAGCTTGAAACCTCGCAATAGCGCCAATGCCCCGGATGACTGGGAGAGGTCGGTGCTGGAGCAGTTTGAGATTCGCAAGGCAGCCGGTGAAGACCCAAAGAAGATGGAGCATTACGAGGTGGTCATGCAGAATGGTAAACAGCTCTTTCGCTATATGAAAGCGATACCGACGGCTGAAAGGCCATGCCTGGCCTGTCATGGTTCCAGGATAAAACCGGCGATTGCCGAGGCGCTGGACAAACGCTACCCTCAGGATCGGGCGCGCGGCTACAGAGCGGGGGATATCCGTGGTGCCTTTACCATCA
>Ga0256832_1002488_pt1 | contig 12586 bp, 12 predicted proteins | sample 134614metaG_FD_190534 | JGI IMG/M metagenome (GOLD analysis project Ga0256832, IMG submission 190534) | Hydrothermal vent microbial communities from Lau Basin, Pacific Ocean - 134-614 | ecosystem: Environmental > Aquatic > Marine > Hydrothermal vents | place: Pacific Ocean: Lau Basin | collected... | reverse complement strand
AGATGGTCGAAGAAAGTGACCGCAAGAAAGGTCCGGAAGGGGCGGGCAAACAAAGGAAAAAATGCCAGAAGGCCGAGGATGGCGGGTGCCGGTTTCAGGTAAATCCGACGCTCTGGGGCTATGCAATGCAAAGCGATTTCGAAGAGCCGAAGATGGGGCTGCGCCGCTATTTCAAGGCGATTGGCGTGTTCATGCTGCTGGCGATGATCGGGTTGTGGTTCCTGCCGGGTGGCGTTGCCGATACCCGCATGCTGATAATGAAGCTGGCGCTCAGCCTGTTTTTCGGTGCGATGGGGTCGATTTTCCTGTTTGCCCCGCCGCGCTGCCTGCGCCGCGAAGTGCAGTTCGACCTGAAGCGGTCCGAAGTGCGGGCGGGCTGGCTGAACCGTCTGGGCGAGTTTCACATGGAAAACCTGTATTCTTTTGACGACGTGGACGTGGTGATGCTGCTGTGCGAGCCGGACCAGCCGGATACGGCCAGCCTGATCGTGCAGATGGAGGATGACGGGATGAGCCTGATCGTGGCGCAGGCGACCCGCGACGAATTGGAGCCCTGGCGCAACAAGCTGGCCTGCGACCTGTCGGTTAGCGTCGCCGGCACCGGCAAGCCGAAACCGGCGCGCGCGGACCTGCCCCTGATGCTGGGGCCGCGCATGGAGGGCGAAGGCATCGCCATCTGAGGGCGCGCTCACCCGGAAACAGCATTGCGTGCCTGGCCCGTGGCCGTTATCTGAGGGTCGAAACAGACCCAGGAGGAGCCATGAGCCGCGCATTCGTTTTCCCCGGGCAGGGGGCCCAGACCATCGGTATGGGCAAGACCCTCGCCGATGCCTCAGCCGCCGCGCGCGCGGTTTTCGATGAGGTGGACGAAGCCCTGGGCGAAAAGCTCTCCACGCTGATATGGGAGGGCGAGGCCGAGGCGCTGACCCTGACCGCGAATGCGCAGCCCGCCCTGATGGCGACATCTCTGGCCGCGATGCGGGCCCTGGAGGAAGCCGGGGTGAATGTCACCGACGCGGCTTTCGTGGCGGGCCACAGCCTGGGCGAATATTCCGCGCTGGCGGCAGCGGGCGCGCTGAGCCTGGCGGACACGGCGCGGCTGCTGCGTATTCGCGGCCGGGCCATGCAGGAGGCGGTGCCGGTGGGCGAGGGCGCCATGGCGGCGCTTCTGGGCCTGGATTTTGCCACCGTCAGCGAAGTGGCGGCCGAGGCCGCCCGCGAGGCAGGCCCGGGCCAGGTCTGCCAGGCGGCCAATGACAACGACCCGGGGCAGGTGGTGATCTCGGGCCACAAGGCCGCGGTGGAGCGCGCCATCGACATTGCCAAGGCACGCGGTGCCCGGCGCGCGGTCCTGTTGCCGGTGTCGGCCCCCTTCCATTGCGCGCTGATGGCGCCCGCGGCCGAGGTGATGCGGGCGGCGCTGTCCGAGGTGGACATGGCCGCGCCGAAAGTGCCGCTGGTGGCCAATGTGCGCGCCGAGGCTGTGAGCGACCCGGACGAGATCCGGGCGTTGTTGGTGGAGCAGGTGACAGGCTCGGTCCGGTGGCGTGAAAGCGTCGCCTGGATGGCGGGCCAGGGGGTCACGGAGATCTGGGAAATCGGCGCCGGCAAGGCGCTGTCGGGCATGATCCGGCGCATAGATCGCACCATTGCGACCCGGCAAGTGGGAAGCCCCGAGGATGTGACCGCCGCCGCTCAGGCAGTGAAGGAAGGATAAGAAATGTTTGATCTGACAGGGAAAAAGGCGCTGATTACCGGCGCGTCCGGCGGCATTGGCGGGGCTATTGCCAGGGCGCTCTATGGCGCGGGGGCCGAGGTGGCGCTGAGCGGCACCCGGGTTGAGCCGCTGGAAGCATTGGCGGGCGAATTGGGTGCGCGCGCGCATGTGGTGGCGTGCAACCTGTCGGACCGCGCGGCGGTGGATGGTCTGCCCAAACGGGCCATGGAGGCCATGGGCGGGCTGGACATTCTGGTCAACAATGCGGGCATTACCCGCGACAATATCTTCATGCGCATGAAGGACGACGAATGGGACGCGGTGCTGGAGGTCAATCTGACCAGCGCCATGCGGCTGTGCCGCGCGGTGATGCGGCCGATGATGAAGGCGCGCTGGGGCCGGATCGTCAATATCGGCTCGATCGTCGGCACTACCGGCAATGCGGGCCAGGCCAATTACGCCGCCGCCAAGGCCGGGCTGGTGGGGCTTACGAAATCCATCGCGCAGGAGGTGGCGAGCCGGGGCATCACCGCAAATGTGGTGGCGCCGGGCTTTATCGCCACCCCGATGACCGAGGCCCTGACCGAGGACCAGCAGGCCAGGATCAACGGCCAGATTCCGGCCGGGCGCATGGGTACGCCCGAGGAGATTGCCGCCGCCGTGGTCTATCTGGCAAGCCCGGAGGCCGGGTATGTGACCGGCGCGACCCTGCATGTAAACGGCGGCATGGCGATGGTGTGACGCAAAGGCGTGATCGGCGCTCGGTGCGGGTGCGCAAGCGGGCGCCGGGCGGTGGCGGGGGATGGCCAATTCTTGATCGAAAACATTTGCCTTGGCGCGCGGGTGTGCTATAGGCGGCGCAGATTTTACCTCAGTTGCTTGTAAATTGGGGACCTTCGGCGCATATGCAGGGGGTGAAGCGGCCCGATGGGCCAAACGAAAATGGCCCAAGTGCCTGAAAACCGTGAGGAATTAATATGAGCGACGTCGCAGATCGTGTGAAGAAAATCGTTGTTGAGCATCTGGGTGTGGAAGATGGCAAGGTCACGGAATCGGCCTCGTTCATCGACGACCTTGGCGCCGACAGCCTGGATACGGTTGAGCTGGTCATGGCTTTCGAAGAAGAGTTCGGCATCGAAATTCCCGATGACGCCGCCGAGACCATCCAGACCTTTGGCGACGCGGTAAAGTTCATCTCGGAAGCTACCTGAGCCTTCGGGTTCGGCCCCTCCGCGTCCGGCCGGCTGCGGGGAATCACCGAACCGCCAGACAGACATTCAAACGGCGCTGCAGGGAATTGCGGCGCCGTTTTTTCGTTTTCGGGCCGGTTTGCAGGACGCGGTTTCGCAACAACAAGGGATTCCGGACGGACTTTTCGGGGGTATCCGGGCTAGGCTGGGTTCGTACTCATTTCAACCCGAGGCCGCGCCATGACCCTTGATCAGACAAGAGATTTCATCCCCGAAGTCGCCCCTGAAGACGTTCAGACCTGGCTGGAGGCTGGCGAGGTCCTGCTGGTCGATGTGCGCGAAACCCGAGAATACGATGCCGAGCACATCGCTGGCGCGCTGCTGCTGCCGCTGTCTTCGCTGGACCCGGATTTCTTTCCGGTACTGCCCGGGCGCCGGGTGGTGCTGCACTGCGCCATCGGCAAGCGCTCGCTGGCCGCGGCAAAGATGCTGCGCGCGGCCGGGCATGGCGATGTCATGCACATGGCCGGCGGGCTGGATGCCTGGAAGGATGCAGGGTTAGAGACCGAATTGCCGGTGGAAGAGCCCGCGCGGCCGAAGCCGGTGGTCCATCCGGGGCGTGTGCTGGAGCGGGAATATCTGGACCCGCGCGCCATGTCGCTGCGCGCGCTGGCAGGCCAGACCGGGCTGGCCGAGGCCGCCCTGGCCCAACTGGTGGCGGGCAGGCTGAGCGTCGACAGCGAAATGTCGCTGGCGTTGGCCAAAGCGTTTTCTACAGAGCCGGGTTTCTGGATGCTGCTACAGGTCGACTATGATATGGCCCGCGCCCAGGCAGCGCTGAGCCAGTCGGGGCCGGTGGCCGCTGTCGGCTGAGCCGGGCGCGTGCTTTGCGCGCATTACGCGAAATCCCGCCGGGCGGGCGGTCGCTTTTGGCTTGCCCCGCCCCTGCGCGCCACGGTATCAAGCGGTCTTAGGGAAAACCGCTGAGAGGGTGAAATGCGTCGGGTAGTCATCACGGGCCTTGGATTGGTCACGCCACTGGCCTCAGGGGTCGAGGAAAGCTGGACCCGCCTTCTGGCCGGTCAGTCCGGCGCCGGGCCGATCACGCGTTTCGACCCGGTCGATGTGGCGACGAAATATGCCTGCGAAGTGCCCTATGGCGATGGCACCGATGGCACGTTCAACCCCGATGACTGGATGGCGCCCAAGGATCGGCGCAAGGTGGATGATTTCATCCTGTACGGCATGGCGGCAGCCCAGCAGGCGGTCGAGGATTCGGGCTGGCTGCCCGAGGACGAGGAAGCCAGGTGCCGCACCGGCGTGATGATCGGGTCAGGCATTGGCGGGCTGAATTCGATTGCCAATAATACGCTGATGATCGAGGAAAAGGGCCCGCGGCGGCTGAGCCCGTTCTTCATTCCCGGCGCGCTGATCAACCTTGTGTCGGGTCAGGTGTCGATCCGCTATGGCTTCAAGGGGCCGAACCACGCGGTCACCACCGCCTGCGCCACGGGTGCGCATGCAATTGGCGATGCCGCGCGCATGATCATGCTGGACGATGCCGACGTGATGGTGGCCGGCGGCGCCGAGGCCGCGATCTGCAAGATCGGCATTGCCGGGTTCAACGCCGCCAAGGCGCTGTCGACCAGGCGCGCCGATGACCCCAAGGCCGCGAGCCGCCCCTATGACGCGGACCGCGACGGCTTTGTCATGGGCGAGGGTGCCGGCATCGTCATTCTGGAAGAGCTGGAACATGCCCGGGCGCGTGGTGCAAGGATATATGGCGAGGTCGTGGGCTATGGCATGTCGGGCGACGCCTATCACATTACCGCGCCCGCGGCGGACGGCGATGGCGGTTACCGGGCGATGGTGGCGGCGCTGAAGCGCGCGGGGCTGGAACCCGGCGACATCGACTATATCAACGCGCATGGCACCTCGACCATGGCGGACACGATCGAGCTGGAAGCGGTCGAGCGGCTCCTGGGCGATGCGGCCGGGCGCGCCACCATGTCGTCGACCAAGAGCGCCATCGGGCACCTGTTGGGGGCGGCAGGCGCGGTCGAGGCGATCTTCAGCATCCTGGCCATTCGCGATCAGGTGGCGCCGCCGACGATCAACCTGGACAACCCGGCGGTCGAGCCGAAACTGAGCCTGGCGGCCAATGCCAGGGAAGAACGGGAAATCAATTACGCCATGTCCAATTCCTTTGGCTTCGGCGGCACCAATGCCTGCCTGATCCTGGCAAAGGCGCCTGAATGATGTGGCGCCATATTGCTTCGAACGCGCTGACCCTGATGGTGGTGGCGCTGGTCGTGATCGGCGGCATCATTGCCTGGGGCAAGCGGCAATATGTGGTGCCCGGGCCGCTGGATGCCTCGATCTGCCTGCGGGTCGAGCCGGGATCGAATTTCCGGCGGGTGAGCGAGGATCTGGCCCAGTTCGGGGCAATCTCGGACCCGCGCATTTTCCGCATGGGCGTGCAATATACCGGCAAGGACCGCGACCTGAAGGCGGGCGCGTTTCTGGTGAAGCCGGGCGCCTCCATGGCCGAGATCGTCGAAGTGGTGACTCAGGGCGGCGCGTCCACCTGTGGCTCGACCATTGTGCTGAGGATCGGGGTTGCCCGCAACGAGGTGCAGTTGCGCGAGCTGGACCCGGAAACCGAACGGGTCGTGACACGCGTGGCCTTTGATCCGGCCTCCGGCAGCGCACCGGCCGAATACCAGCGCCTGAGCGGCGCGCCGGGCACACGTTATCAGGTGATATTTGCCGAGGGCACGACTGTCTGGCAGGTCGTGGAAGGGCTGAAACAGGCCGATTTTCTGACCGGAACGGTGGAAAGCCTGCCGCCCGAGGGCATGATGGCGCCGGACGCCTACGAGGTGAGCTTTGGCGAGGACCGCGCGGATATCGTGGCCGAAATGGTCGCCAGGCAGGAGAACGTCCTGGCCGAGGCCTGGGCAGGCCGCGCGCCGGATTTGCCGTACGAGACACCCGAGGAGGCGCTGATCATGGCCTCGATCATCGAGAAGGAAACCGGGCAGGCGGAAGAGCGCCCGCTGGTCGCCAGCGTGTTCGTCAACCGGCTGCGCCGGAACATGCGCCTGCAGACCGACCCGGCGGTGATCTATGGCGTGACCCAGGGCCGGGGCGGGCTGGGCCGGGGCTTGCGCCAAAGCGAGCTGCGCGCCGAGACGCCGTATAACACCTATGTCATTACCGGGCTGCCGCCGACTCCGATTGCCAATCCCGGCCGCGACGCGATCGAGGCGGCTTTGCACCCGGCGGAAACGGACTACATCTTCTTTGTGGCCGATGGCACGGGCGGGCATGCTTTTGCTGCCACGCTGGAAGAGCATAACCGCAATGTCGCGGCCTGGCGGGCGCTGGAGGCTGAGCGCGCAGCGGCGCAACAGCAGCAGGATGGTGCGGGCCAGTAGGCGGCGGCAGGATTGGGGGTTTCACCCCCAAACCCCCAAGGTATTTGCGCCAAGATGAAGGCAAAAAGGGTTAACAGGACAATAACTTGACGCGCGCTGTGCAAGTGCCCGGATTTGACCGGGCGCACGATCCGTGCAATCAGATATGACAAGCTGGAAGGAATGGGTGAACGGCCCGGGGCGCATGGCGCTTCGGGTCGTTTTTCATTTCGCTCGTGCGGAACAAACACAGCATGAGAGGGTCCACCAACACATGACTGAAAGCAATGCCCACGGGGAGGAAAACACCGCCGAACAGGCATTCAGAGTTGTCTCTGACCATGTCCTGCGGGCGATTTTCGCGCTGGATGAAAAGATCCGGGCGATGGAGGCGGACAAGGATCGGCAGCCCGGCGACATGGTGCGGGAAATTGCCGAAACCCGGAAGGCCATTCAGGTATTCTATGAGGAAAGGACGCGGTTTGAAAAGTTCTGTGAGAAAACTGGAATTGGAGGCGCGGGGGGGCTCGACCTCGATGGCGCACGCGATGAAATCCGGCGCCGACTGGATTGCCTCAGAAGATCCCGAAATCCAGAGGGAGTTTCTGGACAGCCTGAGTGATGGGGCGCTGGCGGCGCTGCCCTATCTGTTCGAGTTCTGGGCGATGGAGCATCAATTGCCGCCCGAAGGCGATTGGCGGTCCTGGGTGATCCTGGGCGGGCGGGGCGCGGGCAAGACCCGCGCCGGGGCCGAATGGGTGCGCGCCCAGGTCGAGGGCGGCAGGGCCGCAGAGCCCGGCCGCGCGCGCCGGGTGGCGCTGGTGGGCGAGACCTATGACCAGGTGCGCGACGTGATGGTGTTTGGCGAAAGCGGCATCCTGGCCTGCAGCCCGCCGGACCGCCGCCCACAATGGGAGGCCACGCGCCGCCGGCTGGTCTGGCCCAATGGCGCGGTGGCGCAGCTGTTTTCGGCGTCCGAGCCCGAGGCGCTGCGCGGGCCCCAGTTCGACGCGGCCTGGGTCGATGAACTGGCCAAGTGGAAAAAAGGACAGGAGGCCTGGGACATGCTGCAGTTTGCCCTGCGTCTGGGCGATGACCCGCGCCAGGTGGTTACCACCACGCCGCGCAATGTGGAGGTGCTCAAGCGGATCCTGAAAGCGCCCTCGACGGTGACCACCCATGCCCCGACCGAGGCCAACCGGGCCTATCTGGCGCGCTCGTTCCTGGAGGAGGTCGAGGCGCGCTATGCCGGCACGCGGCTGGGGCGGCAGGAACTGGATGGCGTGTTGCTGGAAGATGCCGAGGGCGCGCTGTGGAGCACCGCCCGCCTTGAGGCCCTGCGCATCGAGGCAGCGCCGAGCCTCAGCCGCGTGGTGGTGGCGGTGGACCCGCCGGTAACCGGGCACGCGGGCTCGGACGAATGCGGCATTCTGGTGGTGGGCGCGTTGACCGAAGGGCCGCCCGACACCTGGCGGGCGGTGGTGCTGGAGGATGCCAGCATCGCGGCGGCGTCACCCGGGGAATGGGCGCGCGCGGCCCTGGACGCGATGCAGCGCCACGGCGCCGAACGCCTGGTGGCCGAGGTCAACCAGGGTGGCGACCTGGTGGAAAGTGTCATTCGGCAGCTTGATCCGCTGGTGCCCTACAAGGCTGTGCGGGCCAGCCGTGGCAAGGTCGCGCGCGCCGAGCCGGTGGCGGCGCTTTATGAGCAGGGGCGGGTGCGCCATCTGCGCGGATTGGGGCCGCTTGAGGACCAGATGTGCCGCATCACCAGCCAGGGCTATGAGGGCAAGGGCAGCCCCGACCGGGTGGATGCACTGGTCTGGGCGCTGACCGAGCTGATGATCGGTCCCGCCACCAACTGGCGCCGGCCGCAGCTGCGTACGCTGGGTTAAACACTTTTTTAACCTTTGGCGTCAGGTTGCAGACATCGGATTGAGGCGCCCCGGCCCGAATGTGCGGCGGGGGAGGGCCAGACACCGGTGAAACACCGACAAGACGCAGGCCCGGCCCCCGGGCATGTCCCGAAAGATCGATCCCGAAACCGCCCCTGGGCGCGCCGGGAAAGGTGTGCCCGGCGAGGGCGCGCCAGCAAGCGAAAGCGAGAGCGAGGAGCAACATGGTTTTGGATTTTCTCAGGCGCGGCGCGGCGGATGTACCGGAGGCCAAGGCCTCGGCCACGGGCCGGGTCATCGCCTATCAGAGCGCGGGCCGGGTGGCCTGGAGCCCACGCAACGCGGCGAGCCTCACGCGCAACGGCTTCATCTCGAACCCGGTGGGCTTTCGCGCGGTCAAGCTGATCGCCGAGGCCGCCAGCGCCCTGCCGCTGGTGCTGGAAGATGCCGAGCGCCGCTATGAGACGCATCCGGTGATGGCGCTGATCCGCCGCCCGAATGCGGCCCAGGGCCGGGCCGAACTGTTCGAGGCGCTTTTCGGCCAGCTGATGCTGACCGGCAACGGCTATCTGGAAGCGGTGGGTGCCGAGGCGGGTGTACCGGCCGAGCTGCATGTGCTGCGCTCGGACCGGATGAGCCTGGTGCCCGGGGCGGATGGCTGGCCGGTGGCTTATGATTACACGGTGGGCAGCCGCAAGCACCGGTTCCGGGTCAGCGAAGAGTTTTCGCCAATTTGCCATATCAAGAGCTTCCACCCGCAGGACGACCATTACGGGCTGACCCCGCTGATGGCGGCGGCCCAGGCGATCGACGTGCACAACAGCGCGTCGCGCTGGTCGAAATCGCTCCTGGACAATGCGGCCCGGCCCTCGGGCGCGATCATCTACAAGGGCGCCGACGGCCAGGGCCAGATGAGCGCCGACCAGTTCGACCGCCTGCAAAGCGAGATCGAAAGCTATCACATGGGCGCGCGTAACGCCGGGCGGCCGATGCTGCTGGAAGGCGGGCTCGATTGGAAGCCGATGGGGTTCAGCCCCTCGGACATGGAGTTCCACAAAACCAAAGAGGCCGCCGCGCGCGAAATCGCCATGGCCTTTGGCGTGCCGCCGATGCTGATCGGCATTCCGGGCGACGCGACATATGCGAATTATCAGGAGGCCAACCGCGCCTTTTACCGGCTGACCGTGCTGCCGCTGGTGAGCAAGGTGGCGGCTTCCGTTTCGGCCTGGATCAGCCGTTTTGCCGGCGAGGATCTGATGCTGAAGCCCGACCTGGATCAGGTGCCGGCGCTGGCGGCTGAGCGCGATGCGCAATGGAGCCGGGTTGCTGCCGCCGATTTCCTGACCAATGCGGAAAAGCGCGCCCTGCTGGGTCTGCCCAAGCTCAGCGAAGAAGGATGACCAACGATGGATAACCAACTGAATCTTGAGCATAAATTCGTGCGCATCGGTGAGACCGAAACCGTGAAGGAAGGCGTGCGGATTGCCGGCTATGCCAGTCATTTCAATGAGGTGGACAAGGGTGGCGATGTGGTCGCCAAGGGCGCTTATGCGGCCAGCCTGAAGGCGCTGGAGCAAAAGGGCGCGCGGGTCAAGATGCTGTGGCAGCACGACCCGGCGCAACCCATCGGCGTCTGGGACGCAGTGCGCGAGGACGCGCGCGGCCTGTGGGTCGAGGGGCGCATTCTCAAGGATGTGGAGCGCGGTCGCGAGGCTGCCGCCCTGGTACGCGCCGGTGCCATCGACGGGCTGTCGATCGGCTATCGCACGGTGAAAGCCACGAAGAACGACAAGGGCCAGCGGCTCTTGCACGAGCTGGAGCTTTGGGAAGTGTCGCTGGTGACCTTCCCGATGCTGCCCAGTGCGCGGGTGGAAGCAGCCAAGGGCACGAGCCCCGAGGCCGACGACCTTCTGCGTGAGCTGGCCGCGGCCTTTGAGGACGCGCGCCACATGCTGGCCCGAGATGAAGCCAAAAGCGAAGGCTGAGCCAGCGATCTGAACCCCTCACCACAGGATGACAACATGAGCAAGACCGAGACCAAAGCTCAAGGGGCCTCGCCGGCCGCGGAGGTGAAGACCGCACTGGCCGGTTTCATGAGCGAACTCAAGACCTTTCAAGGCGACATTCACGAAAGACTGCAACAACAGAAAGAGCAACTGACCATGCTGGAACGCAAATCGACCATTCTGGGCCGTCCCGCCCTGGCCGCCGAGACCGATCTGGACGCGCCGCACAAGAAGGCTTTCGAGGCCTATCTGCGCTCGGGCGATGACGAGGGCCTGCGCGGGCTGGACCTGGAAGGCAAGGCCATGTCCACCGCCGTTGCCGCCGATGGCGGTTATCTGGTAGACCCGGAAACCTCGGCCACCATCGCCTCGACCCTGGTGGGCGCGGGCAGCTTGCGCAAGGTCGCCAACGTGGTGCAGGTGGAAAGTACCGCCTACGACGTTCTGATCGACGAGAGCAACCAGGCCTCGGGCTGGGCGGATGAGGTTACCGCGACTTCGGAAACCACCACGCCGACCATCGACCGGATCTCGATCCCGCTGCACGAACTGGCGGCGATGCCGAAAATCAGCCAGCGCCTGCTGGATGACAGCGCCTTTGACATCGAGGCCTGGATGGCCGGGCGCATTGCCGACGTGTTTGCGCGGTCCGAAGCGGCAGCCTTTATCACCGGCGACGGCGTCAACAAGCCCACCGGCATTCTGAACCATACCGCCGTGGACAATGCCAGCTGGACCTGGGGCAATCTGGGCTATGTGGTCACCGGCACGTCGGGCGATTTCGACGCCACCAATCCGGGCGATGCGATTGTCGATCTGGTCTATGCGCTGGGCGCGCAATACCGGGCCAATGGTGCCTTCCTGATGAACTCGAAAACCGCCGGTGCGGTGCGCAAGCTCAAGGACTCGAACGGCCGCTTCCTGTGGTCGGATGGCCTGGCGGCGGGCGAGCCTTCGCGCCTCATGGGCTATCCGGTGGTGATCGCCGAGGACATGCCCGACATTGCCGCTGACAGCATGTCGGTCGCATTTGGCGACTTCTCCAAGGGCTATACCATTCCCGAGCGCCCGGACACGCGCATCCTGCGCGACCCGTTCTCGGCCAAGCCCAACGTGCTGTTCTATGCCACCAAGCGCGTGGGCGGCGACGTGAGCGACTTTGCCGCGATCAAGCTTTTGAAATTCGGCATCTCGTAAGAGCCCGAATCTGATCCCATGCGGGGGGTGACCTTCGCATGGGCCAGGACGCGCGCCGCAAGGCCTGTGTTGTCTAGCTGCTCCCCCTCCGTCCGAGCAATGCTGGCTGGCGCGCGTCCGTTCCCGACACGGTTGAGGGGGCCCGGAATTTTTGGAGAAGATCCATGATGTTAGTCGAGCTGACCACAGTGCCGGGCACGGCCATACCGGTCGCGGAATTCAAGGAGCACCTGCGGCTTGGCACCGGGTTTGCCGATGACGGGGTGCAGGACAGCGTGCTGGAAAATTTCCTGCGCGCGGCGCTCTCGGCGATCGAGGCGCGCACTGGCAAGGCGCTGTTTTCGAGATCCTTTCAGTGGACTCTGACCGCCTGGCGCGATCTGGCGGCGCAGGCGCTGCCGGTGGCGCCGGTCACGGCCATTACCTCGCTTTCCATTGTCGACCGGCTGGGCACGACCGAGGTGATTGACCCATCGAAATATGTGCTGGAACAGGACATGCACCGGCCGCGCCTGGTGGCCACCACCTTTTGCCTGCCGGCGATCCCGGTGGCGGGAAGCGCGGTGATCGTGTTCGACGCCGGGTTCGGCGCGGCCTGGACCGATATTCCCTTTGACCTGCGCCAGGCCGTGCTGCTGCTGGCCGCGCATTACTATGAGCACCGCAGCGACGCCGCCGCCTCGGGCCGCGAGATCCCGCACGGGGTCACCAGCCTGATCCAGCGCTATCGCAATGTACGGCTGTTCGGCGGGGGGCTGTAAGATGCGTGCCCCCATTCTGAGCCGGAAACTGGTGCTGGAAGAGCCCAGCCGCGTGGCCGATGGCGCCGGTGGTTTCACCACCACCTGGGTCACGCTCGGCACGCTGTGGGCAGAAGTCCGCGCCGGCACGGGCCGCGAAAAGGCGGCCGAGTTTCTCACCGTTTCGTCGATCCCCTACCGCATCACCGTGCGCGCGGCCCCCGATGGCGCGCCGAGCCGTCCCCGGCCCGAACAGCGGTTTCGCGACGGCAACCGGATTTTCCGCATCCTGGCGGTCACGGAATCCGACCCGGGCGGGCATTTCCTGACCTGTTTCGCACAAGAGGAGATTTCCGCATGAGTTACGGCGTGGCGGCAGCCCTGCAACAGGCGGTGTACCAGCGTCTGCAGGCCGATGCGCC
>Ga0256832_1002487_pt1 | contig 12595 bp, 15 predicted proteins | sample 134614metaG_FD_190534 | JGI IMG/M metagenome (GOLD analysis project Ga0256832, IMG submission 190534) | Hydrothermal vent microbial communities from Lau Basin, Pacific Ocean - 134-614 | ecosystem: Environmental > Aquatic > Marine > Hydrothermal vents | place: Pacific Ocean: Lau Basin | collected... | reverse complement strand
AATTAATCAAATTAGAAAACGGCTAAAGAGTATTTTAGGTTTTCAGGTTATTCATACTGTTCGGCGTAGAGGGTATAAGTTCTCTTACGATAAAACAAGTCACTCTTAATTATTTTTGATGTACTCTATCCAGAGTGGTAGTCTCTTTTGCTCTCTTTTTAAAGTTGTAGATACTCCATGCCCTGGATATAATGTAAAGTCCTTCTCTATTTTCATCACTTTATTTAAACTTTTTATCATATCTTCTCCTGATGAGAATGGGAAGTCCCATCTACCTATAGAGCCATCAAATATAAAATCACCAGAGAACCAAACATCTTCTATCTCAATAATTGAGTTTCCTGGAGTATGTCCAGGGAAGTGACGATATTGGACTTTAATATTGTCTATATATAGCTCCTCATCTCCATTAACTAAATAGTCTGCTTTACTAGGAGGAGTATTTTGAGCAAGTAGGGGTTTTGTTAACATGAACTCATCATCTTTTTGAATATATATAGGAACTTTTAACTTCTCTTTTAACTCTGCATTTGACCAAACATGATCATAGTGACCATGTGTATTTAAAATAGCAATAGGATTTTTTGTATTTTTTACTACCCACTTAGTTGCACCTATCCCTGGGTCAATAATTAAATCTTTGTTATCTATAGTAACAATATAGCAGTTAGTTTGTGTTGCACCCATTGGTTGAATTTTTATCTCCATTTAGTAACTCCTTTGGTAAAGATAGTGTATAATCTCATCATGAATTTATATAAAGTGTTAGAAGAAGCCATTTTAAGTGACTCCATCGATATCAAAGAGAAACTGACGAGAGAATCTTTGGAGTATTGTAGCCAAAATGAATTGATAGATAGTAAAGATTTTACTCCTAAAGAGTTTGAAAAACCATCTTATGCTAAAAAATGCAAAATTGTAAAACCAAATGAGTTAGTGACACGAAAAGATTTTCATACACCAAGAGGTTTAGCATCACTGGTTCATGCTATTTTACATATTGAGTACTCTGCTATTGATTTGGCACTTGATGCAGTATATCGTTATCCTAAAATGAATCAGGAGTATAAGATTGATTGGTTGGAGGTTGCTCTTGATGAGGTTAGACACTACTTAATGCTTGAGTCGATTCTTATGGAATTAGGGTTTGAGTATGGAGATTTTCCTGTTCATAGTGGTCTTTTTGATATAGCTGTCGATACTTCAAAAAATATTTTAGATAGAATGGCTATTGTTCCAAGATATTATGAAGCAAGTGGACTAGATGTTACTCCTCAAATATTAAAAAAACTAGAAAATAAAAGAAAAATACCATCTGTTAAACGTTTTATTGATGCCTTACATATTATTTATAAAGAGGAGATTACTCATGTTAAAAAGGGGGATTATTGGTTTAAATATCTATGTAAATTAGAGGGTAAAGAGCCAAAAGTCTATTTTAATATCTTGGAGTATTATGGACTTTTAGAAAAACATCGACCATATGTTAATGTCTCTGCTCGAAAAGAGGCAGGATTCTCATGTTTAGAGATAAAGTTATTGGGTAATGTAGAGTGTAAATAGTATACTTTTTTTAAAAAAGTATAAGTTTTTTGAGTTAATTATATAAAAACACAAAAAAACATGATAAAATACATTATGTTTAACATTATATTTAATATAAATTGAGTATAATTAATAGAATAAAACTAACAAAAAGTGAATAAAATGCAGAATACAGTAGAATTTTTTAAACCATCAATTCAAGAGAATACAAAAAAATATATAGATGATGTTTTGACTTTTTCTGACAATAGAAAAGTAGAAAAGCTGGAGAGCTCTTTTAAAAACTTTATTGGGTGTGAAAATGCCCTTGCTACAACTAGTGGAACATCGGCTCTACATTTAGCCATGTGTGCTTTAGATTTTAAAAGAGGAGATAAGGTTATCTGTAGTATTAATGTTTTTCCTTCAGTTCCAGAGACGGTACGGCATTTTGATGCTGAACCTATCTTTGTAGATATTGAGGATAAAAACTATAATATTGAAATAGGTAATCTAGAAGAGGCACTCAAAAAGAATAAGAGTAAAAAGCTTAAGGCAGTAATTATTAACCATATGGCTGGACATATTATGGATTTAGATGCTGTCTATGCTTTAGCTAAAGAGTATAATGTAAAGGTTATAGAAGATGCTTCTAATGCTATGGGTGCAAAGTATAAGGGTAAATATATAGGAAATACAGGAGCTGATATAACCGTATTTTCTTTTGCCCCACACCTTTGTAACTCTACAGTCAATGGAGGCATCTTAGTCTGTAAAGATAGAGTAGTTGATGAGAGAGCAAGACTTTTAGGTTTCCATGGAATGTATAACAGACATTGTGATATATTTGGTTCTGTAAATTATATCTATGATGTTATAGACATTGGGTGGAAATATGACCTTAGTCAACTTGAAGCAGCTTACTGTTTAGCAGAGTTTGAAGCACTAGAGAGTAGTATTAAGAGGCGACAAGAGATTGCTAAAGTATACAACAGAGAACTTGCTGGAGTTGACCATGTAACTCTACCTAATTTAAATGAAGATGATATAGTGACTCAATATATAGTAGAGATAGATAAAAATCGTGACCACTTTGTAAATGAGTTAAAAAAAGAGGGAGTTAATATCTCTGTTCACTATATGCCACTGCATTTAACTGAGTATTACAAGCAGAAATACTCTATGAAGGTTTTTGACTACTCTGTTGCTCTTGGTGTATTTCAGCGTGTTATGTCTCTTCCTATCTATCCATCTATGACAGATGCAGAGGTTATGCATGTTTGTGAAGCAGTTAAAAAAGTAGCTGATGCACATATTTAATGTTTAGTTTTAACCTAGTCTCTTTTTTTGAGAGACTCTTTTTTAAGCCTAATCTTCTTGATTGGGTGATTATTTTTCTTCTTGCTCCACTCTCTTTTTTTTATGCTACCTTAATGCTTTTTAGACGACTTTTCACTCCTAAAAAGCACTATGGTATTCCTATTGTAAGTATAGGTAATTTAACCATTGGAGGTAGTGGAAAGACACCATTTGTCATAGCTGTGGCTAAGAGATATAGAGATGTTTTTGTTGTCTCAAGAGGGTATGGTCGAGAGAGTAGAGGTTTAGTTGAGGTCAGTAGACGAGGGGAGATTTTAACTGATGTTAAGAGTTCAGGAGATGAGCCAATGTTAATGGCAAAATCTCTAAAGAGTAGTGCTTCAGTTATTGTCTCTGAAAATCGCCATATTGCTATTGAAAGGGCAATAGAGCAGGGTGCAAAGGTTGTCTTTTTAGATGATGGTTTCAATAGGGTTGATATAAAAAAATATGAAATTTTGCTTTTTCCTAAAACTATTAAAAACTATATGCCTCTTCCTGCTGGTCCTTTTCGTGAATTTTTCTTTATAAAAAGATTTGCTAATTTATCTCTTTATGAAGAAAAAGATTTTAAAAGAGTTGTGAAAGTAAAAAATGCTACAAATAAGATGCTTTTAGCAACTGCAATCTCAAATCCACATCGTCTAAAACCCTTTTTACCAAAAGGTGTAGTAGCTGAGTACTATCTTGAAGACCACGCCTTTTTTAATGAGAGTGAACTAAAAGAGAAGATGTCAGAAGTAGGTGCTACCTCTCTTTTAGTTACTCAAAAAGATGAAGTTAAAATGCAAGAGTTTAAGTTACCTCTTTCAGTCATGGAGCTAGAATTAGAGATTCAAAATGAGATTTTAGAAAAGATAGATAGGTATATAGAGAATGAAAAGTAAAATAGAGGTAGTAAAGACCCTTTTAGAGGCATTGCCTTATATTAAAAAGTTTAGAGATGAGAAGATAGTTATAAAGTATGGTGGTTCAGCTCAAACCTCTGATGAGTTAAAGATTCAGTTTGCACAAGATATAGTCTTGCTACATACTGTAGGAATGAAGCCTGTTATAGTTCATGGTGGAGGTAAGAGTATTACTGATTTGTTAAATGACTTGGGTGTTGATACGAAGTTTGTAGATGGTCAAAGGGTAACAACTAAAGAGGTTATGCGTATAGCTGAGATGGTACTTAGTGGAGAGATAAACAAAGAGATTGTTTCACTTCTTAACAATCAAGGTGGTCTAGCTATCGGAATTTCTGGTAAAGATGCTAACTTTTTAGAGGCTATTCCTAAAGATTTTGAGAATTTTGGTTACACAGGAACTATTCAAAATGTTAATCCAGAGATAGTAGAGAAGATAATAGCTGAAGGGTTTGTTCCTGTAGTAGCTCCTATCGCCTCTGCCTCAACTTTGGGGCACCCTGGATTTAATATCAATGCTGATTTAGCAGCAAGTCAAGTTGCTATTGCACTAAAAGCTAGAAAGATACTATTTTTAACAGATACTCCAGGGGTTTTAGATAAGCAGATGAATCTAATTTCAACTATGGACATTGCAAAGACAGAAGCACTAAAAGCTGATGGGACTATAAATGGTGGAATGGTACCTAAAGTTGATGCTTGTATAGAGGCGTTGCGTGGAGGGGTAAAAAAAGCACACATTATAGATGGTCGTGTTGAACACTCTATACTGTTAGAGGTTTTAACATCTTCTGGTATAGGTACTTGTATTGAACTTTAAGCTTTTGTTAATGCTTCAAGCTCTGCATGTATCTCTTCTATATTTAGTCGCTCTGCCTCTATTCTTTTTTTCTCTGCTAATATCTCTTTTTCTATATAATAGTTTGCAATGGCAAAGATAAGAATAGAGAAAGTTGCAATAAGAATAGACATTAGTTGAATATAGTTAATGTTTAGTCTATTTTTATATATTGCCCCAAAGATATTTGATATAAAATGGGGATTATAATAAGATATGAAAAATATAGCACTAGAAATAATAAAAATAATAAAGAAAAAAGTTCTAATATACATAATATAAAATCCCAAATATAGTTATTAATAAGTATATTATAACAAAAAAAATTAAATAAACTATCTCTTTTTAATCTTTTATTTATAATTAGTCAATTATGATTTCAAAATTTTAATTATTTTGAGGGAAAGTGAGTTGAAAAAGATACTATTGTTGTTAATGTTAATATTTTTAACAGAAGAGATTCAGGCTAAAAATATAAGCAATAAGCAATTAGATAGAGTCTATAGAAAAGTTTATAAGAGACTAGATATAAATAAAAAAGCATTAAGAGATGCCTTTTGGTACTATAAAAAGAACTATAGAAAAAAAGGACTTTCTCAAAACTATTTGGCAATTGCTGACTATACCAAAACTGCTAAACAGAAACGATTGTATGTTATTAATCTAAAAAATGGACGCACATATAGATATAAGATAGCTCATGGTAAGTACTCAGGTAAGATTGGTGGTAGAGTTAAAAAATCTAGCAATAGACGAAACTCTAAAATGACCCCTTATGGTTTTTTTAAAGTAGGCTCTAGGGTAGGAAAGACAAAAAAGAAGCACTATCGCTATTTGACAGTTAAAGGTCTACAGTGGTCAAACCGAAAAGTGGGACTTCCTGCTAGAAAGGGTGGGCGTGATGTAATAATTCACCCTGCTAAGTATGTAGCAAGAGGTGGTAGAAGTCATGGCTGTTTCTCTATCTGTCCACAAGATACATGGAAAGTATTTAAAAAATTGAAAAAAGCACTTTTTTATAGCTATACAGGACGTTAATAATTATGGCATAACCACCATTTCGCTAAAATAGCAAAATTTTAATTTAAGGGTTTATTATGTCAGTTAAGTGTGCATTTTTGTTTGCAGGTCAAGGTTCTCAAGCAGTGGGAATGGGAAAAGATTTTTTTGAGAACTCAGATGTTGCTAAAGAGATGGTAGCAAAAGCAAGTGAACGTACAGGGATTGATTTTGAAAAGCTTCTTTTTGAAGAGAATGATGAGCTTGGACAGACAGAGTTTACTCAACCTGCTATTCTTTTGGTAGCTGTTATTGCCCATAGACTATTTAGCGATGCAACAGGGATTAAGCCTACATTAACTATGGGGCACTCTTTGGGTGAGTTTTCTGCACTAGTAGCTAGTGGAGCATTAGATGCTATAGATGCTGTTGAGCTAGTCAATCTTAGAGGTAAACTTATGGCAGAGGCTTGTTCAAAACAAGAGGTGGGAATGTTAGTCTCTTTGGGGCTTTCAGATGAGGTTGTAGAGAGAATTTGTCAAGAGCAAAGAGATGCAGGGCTTCAGGTTTGGGCAGTTAACTACAATGCTGATGGACAGATTGTAATTGCAGGGATTAAAAAAGATTTAGAGGCTTTAGTTCCTATATTAAAAGAGGCAAAAGCAAAAAGAGCAATGTTGCTTAATATGTCTGTAGCTTCTCACTGTCCATTATTAGAGAGTGCATCAGAGCCATTGGCTGAAAAACTTCAAGAGATGATTAAAGATGAGTTTATTGCTCCTGTTATCTCTAATGTTACAGCTAAGCCCTACAGTACAAAAGCAGAGGCACTAGAGCTTTTACCTCAACAGCTTGTGTTACCTGTAAAATATAAACAATCAATAGCAAATATAGATAGTGATGTTGATTGCTATATAGAGTTTGGACATGGCAATGTCTTAAAGGGCTTAAATAGAAAAGCTACTAAAAAACCTCACTTTAATGTAAGTGATATGGAGTCACTTAAAGCAACAGTAGAGGCTATTAATGAACTAAAATAACTATTGTTTAGTATCATTATTATCTACTTTTGTTTGCACTGTTGCACCTTTAATACTATTTTTTGGAGGTGCACTATTAACAATGACTTTTGCAGTTCCAACACAACCACTCATAACAAACAATACCATAGCCATAGAAAAAAATACCTTCTTCAGCATCATAACCCCTTTTTATAATATATCTCATAAGATAAGTTATTATAAGGTTATTTAAAGGTTCGTGGCAAGATAAAGATTGCTTAAATATATATTAAAAAGGAATTGTTACAAAAAGATACTTAAAACTTTATTTTTTCTTAAAATGTGTATTTATTTTTCACTTTTAATAAAATTGAAATGTTACAAGTTGTGCCACAATTGGAGCTCTTAATCTCAACTTTTCCTTTCATTCTTTGTTCTATAATCATCTTTAAAATATATAAGCCTAAACCAGTTCCTTTTGATTGATGTTTTGTTGTGAAGTATGGGTCATAGATTTTATCTAATATACTTTTGTCTATTCCACACCCATTGTCTTGAATAGAGATGGTTAAAGTATGCCTATTTTTAGTGGTTGATATAGTGATTTTTGGTCTCCTATCGGTTAAAAGAGTAGCATCTATGGCATTGTTTAGAACAATAAGTAGAGCTTGGATAAGTTCAGATTTATACCCTTCAAAAATAATTTTTTCACTATTTTTGTACTCAATATTAATTTGATGGCTATTTTTTATTGATAAAAGATTTAGTGTTGTATGAATAATATCTGAAATATCTAGTTGTTCCAATGATTTGTTATGTTTAAAAAAATCCATAAAGTCATTGATAGTATTTGACATATAGGCAGTTGTTGTCTCAATACTATCAAGATAGGTATTGAATTTTGTAGTCGATAGTTGCCCTTTTCTATAGTCTATATCCATAGATAAAACAGTACCATTTATTTCAGAGAGAGGTTGTCTCCACTGATGTGCAATCATTGAAATCATCTCTCCCATTGATGCTAATTTATTTTGTTGAACTAATATTTTCTCTTGCTCCTTTTTCTCCTGTTCAATTAGTTTTATTTTGTAGGCAAGAATAAAAGAGAAACATAAAATCTCTACAAGAATTATAAACTGAACAATATAGTCAGATGGAAGAGAGAGTGTTGTTATGTTTAGATACTCTAAAGGTAGAAGTGAACCAATTAGAGCAATAAATGTCCAAATAATTGAGTAGAATCGTGCAATTTTATCTTTTTTGAAAAATGCTAAATAGTATGTAGTAAAAATAATAATAGCAACAAAAATGGGAACTACTATAAAAAATATATTAAAGAGTAGTTGAGCATAAAAAAAGTTTTTCTCTTCAAGTGCATATATATTAACAATAGTAGCAACAGCAAAATAGATATTAAAAATATTTAGTAGAGAGTAAATCTTTGGTAGTTTCTCTTTTAAATTAAGAATAGACTGAACAAAGAGTGTTAAAGAGATAAGAAAAGCACCAGTTGATAGATGAAAAATAAGAGAGTAGTCTTCAAAATAGCGTTGTGAAAATCCAAAAAGACCAATAAAATATATAGTTAACCAAAATACATAAGAGACATAGTAGAGGTAAAATTTAAATTTTAGAAGAAAATATAGGAATAGATTGTAGAGTAACATAAGAAGCATTCCTCCAAAAAAGATACCCTCTACAATATTATATGTTTGGTAGTAGTCAATAAGGTAAGATTCATCTACTAATGAGAAGTTTAAATCTATTTTGTTGTAGTTTCTTATTTTGAAATAGACTGTTGCTCTCTCTTGAGGTTTGAGTGTAAGAGGAAAAATCATATGATTTACATTAAAAGCTCTATCTTTATTTTTAGATATAACCCCATCTTGAATATGCTTTACTACTATGGTATCTTTTACTAAATAGTAGTTAATATGGTATGTAAATTGATTCTCTGCTTTCAAATAGTATGTTTTTGTTTGGTTAGATATATTCTTTAGCTCTATCTTAACCCAGTAGGGTTTAGTTCTATTTTGAGGGGTATTGAAGGTCTCTTTAGTTTTAGACCAAACTTTAGCCTTTTTAAAAGGAGGTTTTTCATTAAGACAATCTGCCAATGAGTAGCTTATATAGTTTTTAGTCTCATATATGGGTTCAGAGTCAATTTCTAATATTTTTGAATATCCAAAATAGTTCAAAAACAGAAAAAAGAGTAAAAATATTTTATGCATTTTTCCCTATCTTTAATTATTTAGAATTATTATATAGTTTTTTTTGTGATTTAGCTATAATTTCACAAAATTAATTAGGAAAATATATATGAGTAAAATTGCCATTATGGGTGCTATGCCTGAAGAGATTGCTCCTCTTTTAGAAAAAGTAGAAGATATAAAAAAAGTAGATTATGCTAAAAATAGTTACTATGAAGCTACCTATAAGGGAAAAGAGTTGGTTATTGCTTACTCTAAGATAGGTAAAGTCTTCTCCTCTTTAACAGCCTCTACACTTATAGAGAAGTTTAGTTGTTCAACACTACTTTTCTCTGGTGTAGCAGGGGCTATTAATCCTAATCTTCATATTGGTGATTTGATTATTGCCAATAGACTCTGCCAACACGATTTAGACATATCTATTTTTGGGCATGATTTTGGGTATGTACCAGAGGGTGCTAAGTTTGTAGAGTCAGATGAGAAGTTAAGAGCCATTGCTAAAGAGGTTGCTTCTAAAAATAGCCTCTCTGTTATTGAGGGAACTATTGCAACAGGTGACCAATTTGTAGCTTCAACTGAGCGTAAAGAGTTTATATCTAAAAATTTTCAAGCTGATGCTTTAGAGATGGAGGGTGCAAGTGTAGCTGTGGTTTGTGATGCACTAGATGTTCCCTTCTTTATCTTAAGAGCTATCTCAGATACGGCAAACGATGATGCAGGGGTTGATTTTGATGAGTTTATGGTTAGCTCTGCAAAAATCTCTGCAAATTTTATTTTAGATATGGTTGAGAGTATATAGGAAGTAAGATTGAATAGAGCAGTAGAACCCCAATTAAACATCTCAAAAAAACTCCTACGTGTTGCAGGAAAGACAAATGTCAACTTTAAGTTAATAGGAGAGGGCGACAAGGTCTTAGTAGGGCTAAGTGGAGGAAAAGACTCTCTAGCACTTATTCATATATTAAAATATATGCAACGCCATGCACCATTTAAGTTTGAGTTTGAAGCTTGTACCATTAACTATGGTATGCCAGAGGAGAACTATGCTCATTTGGTTGAGCATTGCAAAAAATATAATATAAAACATACTGTTTACAATACAAATATTTATGAAATCTCAAATGAGACAATTCGAGAAAACTCCTCTTTTTGTTCCTACTTTTCAAGAATGAGAAGAGGGGCTTTGTATACCTTTGCCCAAGAGAATGGCTTTACCAAAGTAGCACTAGGACACCACTTTGATGATGCTGTAGAGAGCTTCTTTATGAATATGTTCTACAATGGAACTATGAGAGCTATGGCTCCTATCTATAAAACAGAGAGAGGGTTTCACCTTATTCGTCCACTTATAGAGGCAAGAGAGAAGCAACTTAGAGCCTTTGCTAGAGAGAACAATCTTCAAACTATTGGAGATGAGGCTTGTCCTGCTATGTTAAAAGATGTAAAGATGCCTCATGCAAGAGCCTCTACAAAGTTGTGGTTGGAGGGGTTAGAGAGAGAGAACCCTAGGGTCTTTAAGATGATAAGAGCGTCGTTTAAACATATTCACGATGATACCTTTTTAGACCCTAAGCGTTGGGTTAGAGATGATTTTAAAAATATAAAGGAATAAAATGCCAAATCAAGAAGAACCAAAATTAAAAAAGATTATCAATGCTGCCGATGGATTAAGCTTAGGTATCTCTATGGTAGTTGCTGTACTGCTTGGGGTAGGGCTTGGTATACTTATGAAAAACCTATTTAACATACCTTGGCTCTTTTGGTTAGGAGTCTTTTGGGGTGTTGCAGGTGCTATTTTAAATGTCTATAAAGCTTATGCAAAACAGAAAAAGTCTTTAGATGAGTTAGCAAATGACCCACGCTATCGTCACAAGAGATATGATGATGCAGATGATGAGGATGATAAATATTAATGAAAGAGATAGTTGTTGTTTTACTCTTTATTGATTTGATTATTGCTCTGTTAATCTATTTTCTTGGAGCAGAGTATTGGTTGGTTAACTCTCAAGTTGCTTTTATCTCTTCTTCTCTTGTTATGTTGGGTTCTATGCAATCTTACAAGAGTATGGTAAAAGGTCGTTTAGGTGTAGGGGCTACTCCTGATGATGAACGTGATACAATAGATAAGCTTGAAGACCCTTATGACCTATTTGATGATGAACTTAAAAAAGAGGAAGAAGAGGAGAAAACACTACAAGAGATTGTAAAAGAGGAGAGAGCAAATCTAAAGAAAAACCGTCGCTCCATACTTCAAACTACAAAAGATGCAAAAGCCTCTTTCTCTTTTTATCGTTTAGGGGCTTATGCTCTATTAGTTTTTGGATTTTTTTATCTAAATAGCAATCATTTTTTAAAGCTTATGCCATATTTAATTTTTTTAACTCTTCCTATGTTTATTATAATAGTTATGTTAATAAAGCAATCCAAATAGAAATTATCTAACCTTGATTGACATAGACTAAAAGTTTTTGATATACTTTCATTAATATTTAATATTTATATTGACAAGGAAAGAGAATGGCAAAAAGTTTATATGAAACTTTAGGTTTAAATGATAATGCAAGTGCAGATGAGATAAAAAAAGCATATAGAAAATTAGCTCGTAAATACCACCCTGATGTAAATAAAGATGCAGAGGCTGTAGAGAAGTTTAAAGAGATTAATGCAGCGTACGAAGTTCTTTCAGATAAGAAGAAGAAAGAAGAGTATGATATGTATGGTGACCAGATTTTTGGAGGACAGAACTTCCATGATTTTGCTCAAAGTCATGCTAGTAATATCGATTTAGATGAACTACTTAGAAATATTTTTGGAGGTGGTGCAGGATTTGGAGGTGGTTTTGGTAGCACGGCTCATAGTAGAGGAGCAGTAGACCTTGACCAAAGAACTACTATTACTATTCCATTTGCTGTTTCTGTAATGGGTGGTAAACATCATATATCTATAAACAGTGAAGATTTTGATATTAAAATTCCAGCAGGTATTAAAAGTGGTGAGACCTTAAGAGTTAGAGGCAAAGGCAATACAGGAATAGGTGGAAAACGGGGAGATTTACTTATAAAGGTAGAGGTAGCTCCTTCACCTACATTTGAAAGAAAAGATAATGACCTTTATGCTACTTTAGATGTACCTTTACGTGAGGCACTATTTGGAGGAAAGGTTACATTTGAGAGTACTATTCATGGAAAGATTACTATTAAAGTACCTCAAAATACTAAAAATGGACAGAAGTTTAGAGTTAGAGGAAAAGGTGTTATTGACCGAAAAACAGCACTTTATGGAAATCTATACTTAACAGCTAATATAGTATTGCCTAAAGTAGAAGAGCTAGATGGTGAGTTAGTAAAGATGTTAAAAGAGAAACTTCCATCTGGAGAAACTAGTTCAAAGGAGTAGATAATGCATAGTTACGATGAGCCTGTTTATCTTATATCGGTAGTATCAAGTATGTTAGATATTCATCCACAGACACTAAGACAGTATGAAAAAGAGGGGTTAATAGAGCCTTCAAGAACACAAGGACGTATGAGACTCTACTCTCAAAGAGATATTGACAAGATTAAATTTGTATTACAGTTAACTCGCAAAATGGGTATTAACCTTGCAGGAGTAGATGTTATCTTAAAGCTTAAAGAGCAGATGGATATTATGAGTAATGAGATAAAAGAGCTTCGTGAAGAGTTAGCTAAAGTCAATAGAAATGGCTCTGTTCCTATACATAAAGCTATTGTTACAACTGGAAGTTATGATGTTATA
>Ga0256832_1002486_pt1 | contig 12596 bp, 9 predicted proteins | sample 134614metaG_FD_190534 | JGI IMG/M metagenome (GOLD analysis project Ga0256832, IMG submission 190534) | Hydrothermal vent microbial communities from Lau Basin, Pacific Ocean - 134-614 | ecosystem: Environmental > Aquatic > Marine > Hydrothermal vents | place: Pacific Ocean: Lau Basin | collected... | reverse complement strand
TCCCGGTTTTTGCTCCCTTTTGACAAAGCCTCCAGGAATTTTCCCCGCCGCGTAGCTCTTTTCTATATACTGCACCGTCAGAGGCATGAAATCCTCTTCTACCGGCTCCTTTTCCATCACCACCGTCGCTAGCATCACCGTCTTGCCGCTACGAAGTAGCACCGAGCCGTTGGCCTGGCGAGCCACCTCTCCTATTTCATAAATCTCTTTGAGATTGTCCATCTCAAATTCGAATCGACACTTCATCCATTTCCTTTCAAAATCGAAATTTTTTCAAATATTCAGCATGTGGAAATTGGCGCAAAATCTCCTCTTCTGAAAAACTGAAGCGAAAATTTTCCACATACTCCTTGAGCACTTCGTATGCCCAGTTGATTTTGGCCATCTGCTCGTAGTCCCCTCCCCTATCGGGATGGAACCGACGCGAAAGCTTCTTGTAGCGCTCTTTGATCTCCTTGTAGGTGACCATCGGAGGGAGCCCCAACGTTTCGAGGGCCTCGTGGATGATAGCTACAGGGTCTTTGCTCATTTGATAAAAGACCCCGCTCCACTGACGGTTCCAAGCAGATACTTCATATCCTGATCCACGAAATCGAGTCCCACACCGAAAAGGTAATTGCGCGCCTTGCTGTTGAGCACGTTGTCGACACCCACATAGGCATCCAGATGCTTCAAGAAGCGGTGGCGATAGTAGAGGCTTAGATGCGGCTTGTCTCCCCGCACGTCATTGACGGCGTTGAAATCATACAGATCGAGGGAGGCTTTGCCCCGGTCTGCCAAGAAGTAGTAGTCAAGCCCCACACCGCCGGTGCTCTCTATCAGCCCCACACGAAATCTCGCATCCCCGTAGCGCCGAGCGTACTGGGCGCTGACATAGTATTTGCTATCTTCATGCTTTGCAGGTGGTATGAAGCGACCGCTACTATCTGTGCGACTATAGTCATCCGTAGAGACCACTTCGAGGATGTAGTATTTGTTGGGTGTTGGGATATACTGGATGCCGAAGGCGTTTTTGCTATAGGCGTCGTCGCTCATATAGAGACTGCGAAAGTTCATATCTATCTGGCTGCGACCGATATTGGCGAGATAGGTGTCCAGTTTTTTGAAGGACGAACCACCGTTTTTGAAAAACTCCCCGGCTGATTTGATGGTATCGCTCAGTGGCTTTTTATTCTCTTTGATCAAAGAGCGCAGATCATCTTCGATGGCCGCAAATTTATCCATCAATTGCGGCAATTTGTCGTTGAGATCCTTTCCGCTGTTACGCAGATACAACGTCATTTCGTCGATACGTGCTAAAATTTGGGGGAGCTTGGCGTTGATGCTGTCTGCCGTGTAGGCGAACTTGTCGCTCATGCGTCCAAACTTCGCTCCCGCTTTGCGCAGTTCTTCTCCCATGAGCTTGATATTTTCGATGCTCTCGGTGATGTTCTTTTGATTTTGCGCGATAAGTGTTTTGAGGTTTTGAGTAATCTCTTGGAGGTTTTCGATGGATGCTTGCAGATCGTGACCGCTCTTACCGGCAATGGAGCGGCGCAGATCTTGGATGAATGCGCGAAACTCCTTGGCCGCTTGGTTGATCGTGGTGCTGGTCTGATCGAAGCTAGCGAACTCCTCTTGGCGCGAAAGCGTCTGACCTGCCGCGATGTAGTGCTGCGACTCTCCAGGCTCAATGGCCAGATATTTGGTGCCAAGCAGGCTTTGCTGCTGCAGCAACACTACGGAGTCTTCGGGGATCTTGACACCCTCGTAGATGAAAAGCTTGGTTTTCACCTTTTTACCGGCCAACCCCAAATCTTTCACATATCCTACGTCAACACCCTTGATGCGCACTTTGGCATTCTTTTCCAGTCCACTGGCATCATCCAACAGGGCGTAGATCTCGTACCCCTTTTTGGTGAGGTTGGAAAATTTATTGACCTGCGTGGAGAGCAAAAAGAGCAAAATCAGTCCCAAGGCCACGAAGAGCCCCACTTTCGCTTCGGTTTTCATAGGCTTCCTTGCAGCTGCGATGTTGTAAAAGATTTGGCTATACCGCCAAGCGGGTAGAAATTGATTCTAAAAAAGAGAGTCTGGTTCAAATAGGCGTTGATGCCACCGGTAGTCAAAATCGGAAGATGCTCACGTTTATAGCCAATCATGAAGTCCCAACACTTTTTGTAGATATTGATGCCCACGCTCCAGTTGCGATAGCTCATCAAATTGAAATCATAATCAATTGTAGCAAATAGTTTATATTTTTTCGATAAAACGTTACTGAGCGACAGACGCAAGTAGTTGGAGTCCTCGTTTCCCTCTTTGCGATCTTTGTAAAAGTGCGATAGATAGAGGTTGTATCGCCCGTCGTGATAAGAAAGAGTCGTCACTAATGTAGAGAGAGTATGGTAGCGATAGGAAAAGAATACATCGCTGTTGATGTTGAGATTGTCGGTGATTTGATACCCTATTTCGTTTTCGAGATCTTGGAACTTGTGGGCTTCATCGTAATTGACGTTTTGGCGCAGGATATAGTAGAGCTTTTGCTTGCCGTCTCTATCTAAAAAGTAGTTTTCCAGTTTGAGCGCAAGGTGCTTTTTTTGATCTTCGATATTGATGAAGTTGGCTTGATCGCCTCTTATTTTTTCGTAGCTTGGAATCACCAGGTCCGCACGAAGATGGAGGTTGTGCGTGAAATTGTCGTAGGGTTTGACAAGATCGCTAAAGAGCGAAATCATGTGGGCGTTGCGGATGATGTAGCTGTTTTCGTAGTGTGTAGCAGAAGCATCATTAGAGTAGTCTGCATAGTCAAAAAAGAGATTTTCGCTAATACTCACTCCAAAGAGATCGTCAAAAAACATGCGCTGCAGCGTCACAGGCAGATCGAGGCGATATTCGACGGCTTTGAGCCCCTTTTTGCGATAGTAGTTGTTGAGCGTAAAATCGAAAAGATAGGTAAGGTTGTCTATGCCAAAAAGCGGAGTTTCGAAGCGATGCAGCTGGAGTGAAGGCAGTAGCTGGAGCGTATCGGAGTTGTCCGCTTTGAGGTTGTTTTTGAAATATTTGAAATAGACGCGAAAGTAATAGAGATTGCGAAAGTTGGCGTAGTTGATACGCGAAACCGTGAGACTTTCGTGGCTATTGTATCTACTGTCGCTCTTTTGGAGATTGAAGTAGTCTATATCGTTGTAGAACTTCAAGTCGGTGTAGAGGCTGTCATAGATATAGCTTTTGGAAGGGTCGGTGAAGATGTTGCGCCGTTTGTAGAAAAACTCCCATCCAAAATGCTTGGTGTTTTTGATATTGTGCCCTTCGAAGTAGCGGCTCTTTTCTTTGAAGTAGCCGGTGCGAAACTCACCATACGAATAGGGAGAGTCTACAAAGCGAAAGGTGCCGTAGATCCCCTGACCGCGGTCGGTGCGAATCTGCGGGTCAAGCTCTAGATCCCACCAGTTTTGCTCTGCTATGTAAAAGGGCTGGATATAGATGAATCCCTCATCTTTGGATAGCCCTAGACTTGGGCGCAAAAATCCCGTATGACGGGTTTTGAGTGTCGAAAAGCCGATATAGGGAAAGTAGAATATGGGAGTATCTTTGATGTAGAGCTTGGTATGATAGAGATCCACCCAGTGCTTCTCTTTATAGAAGTAGCCGCGGCTAAATCCTATCTTCCAGTCGCTACATCCACTATCGCAACTCGAAATCGCCGAATGTTTGACCTTGAGATAGCCCTTCTTGCCAAAAAGATACTTCCCGCCCATCCATATTTGCGAGGAGTTCTCTGTAAAGAAGTAGGGAAAGGCGTAGATGCGATCACTTGCAAGGTCCAATATGGCAAAGTCACTGAGAGAACTATATTTGCCATCTTCTATCAATACCACGTTGCCATAGAGTTTGACGAGCTTTTTTGCTTTAATATATTCGGCTCTATCTGCTTGGATATAGTACTCTTTATAGACGAGCGCAACGCGCTTTTTGGCATGGATACGTGTGGTATTGCCGTCGGCACTCTGGCTATAGAGCGTTACCTTTTTTGCATGCAGCGCAACAACGAGGCAAAGAAGGATGAGAATCTTAACGATTCTCATCGTCCCGGAGCGCTTGGTAGGCGATATCACGTCGAAATTTCTTTCCGGCAAAATGGACTTGGCCCGTGAGCATATATGCATAATCACGCGCCTCTTTGATCGTATCTCCCACTCCTACGCAAACAAGCACCCTTCCGCCCGTGGCGTAGAGCTTACCCTCGATGAGACTTACGCCGGCATAGCAGATATGGGCATGCTCGGCCAGGTCTTTGTGGACTATCTCATCCACGATGATTTCGCTGGGCTTACTCTTGCCGTAGGGGTAGTTTTCACTGGCCATCACCACGCCCACGGCATACTTGTCGTAAAACTCGATATCCAAAGAATCGAGATTCTTCGTAGCGGCTTTGTAGAAGAGCTCGCTGGCCGGGGTTTTGAGCAAGGGCATGAGCACTTCACATTCGGGATCGCCGAAACGGACGTTAAATTCCAATACGTACGGCTCTCCATCTACGATCATGAGTCCAGCAAAGAGCACGCCCTCAAAGGGCGTCCCCTCCCGAGCCATCCCCGTGATTGTGGGAGCGATGATGCGCTCTTCGATTTTGCGGTAGAGCTCGTCGTCGATAAGAGGCGTGGGAGCGTAGGCACCCATACCGCCCGTGTTGGGTCCTTTGTCGCCATCGAGCAGCCTCTTGTGGTCTTGGGCTGCCGGGAGTATTTTGTAGTTTTCACCATCACTAATAGCGAAGATGCTCAGTTCGTAGCCATCGAGATACTCCTCTACGATGACGCGTTCCCCCGCCGGACCGAAAGCCTCGCCACTAAGCATTTTCGCCGCCGCCTCTTTGGCCTCTTCATGGCTTTGGGCGATGATGACCCCTTTGCCCGCACACAGACCATCGGCTTTGACCACGATGGGGGGAGTCAGCTCATCGATAAAGGCTGCAGCCTCTTCCATTACGGAGGTCTCTATATAGCGTGCTGTGGGGATATTATACTTTTTCAAGAAGTTTTTCATGTAGATTTTGGAGCCTTCCAAAAGCGCCGCCTTTTGCGTGGGACCAAAAATCGTCAGCCCCTCTTTGCGAAAAATATCGACGATACCTTCCACCAACGGCTGCTCCGGCCCCACTACCGTCAGATCGATGCCACGCTCTTTGGCAAACTGTGCCAACTCTTCGTAACCCGCTATCTCTACGTTTTCACCGAGCTCCAATGTTCCGCCGTTGCCGGGGGCAAAGTAGAGCTCCGTTACCGCAGGGTCGTTTTTGAGGGCTCTGCCTATGGCGTATTCGCGTCCGCCGCTTCCAACCACGAGTACTTTCATCTTGCTCCTTTGTAGTCCAAAAAGCCAAAGATCTTTTCGATCTCTCGCTTCATAGACAAACAAAAAAGCCCGAGCGGGCGTTCACGCAATGCCATGGTCCCTTCAGACCAAGAAGAGGGAGCGAGCTTCGGATTAGGCGGCGGCTTCTCGCCTGCTCGCGCAGGCTCAAGCGAAGTCACCGACACACACCGAAGACTACAGGCCTCCCTCAAGAGTGCGATTGTCGGACCCCCATACTGCGGGTAGCGCACCGCTCAGGCTTACAAAATTATAGCAGATGCTAGCTTTGATTTCTTATAAATTCCACGATTTGGGCGAGGGTTTTTTGCTCAAAAAGAAGCGGCTCTATATAGCTTGGAAGCGCAGCCGCCGTCTTCTTGCCGATCGCTACCGCCTTGTAGCTTGGATCCCAGCTAAAGCAGCGAAAGAAACAGTGCACGATAAAAGGCGATGAAAAGATGATGTAAGCACCCTTTTCGGGGGACATGATTGCATCGCACTCCACACACTCCGTCTCATAGACGATCGCCTCGTCCACTTGATAGCCATCCCTTCGCAAAAGCTTGGCCACATCTGTGGAGACGATTTTGGCTCGCAAGTAGAGAAACTTTTTGGATGGAGGAAACTTTTGGACTATCTCCTTGGCAAAATCCTCTCCATAGAAGCTCGCTGCGACCATAGCGAGCTTGCCGCCTCGCTCTTCGATGGCACGGGCTGTGGCTTTGCCGATGGCAAGCGCCGGGATGGTTTTCCACTCAGGCGTAAAGCTATCGATGGCAAAGACTGCATTTTTGGATGTGAAGATCAGATAGTCGTATGGAGAGAGATCGAGACCCAGGCGCAAAAAACGGTGCCGGATGCAAGGAAGACTCCTCGCACCGGGCACTTGGGTATCGGAAAGGATATAGATAGGCCGCATCACTCCCACTCGATGGTGCCGGGTGGTTTGGAGGTGATGTCGTAGACCACGCGGTTGATACCGTCCACTTCGTTGATGATGCGATTTGATATGAGCTCTAAGAGATCGTGGGGGATGTGAGCGAAAGTCGCCGTCATCCCGTCGCTACTCTCTACTATACGCAACGCCACGGTATTTTCGTAGGTGCGTTTATCTCCCATGACGCCTACGCTCTTGACATTGAGCAGCACTGCGAAGCTTTGCCACAGCTTCTCGTACAGTCCATGGGCTTTGATCTCTTCGAGGAGTATCGTATCGGCTCGGCGCACAAGACGCAGTGCCTCTTCGTTCACTTCGCCCAGTATCCTGATGGCAAGTCCCGGTCCCGGGAAAGGGTGGCGATAGACCATCTCACGAGGTAAGCCAAGCTCGAGGCCAAGTTTTCGCACCTCATCTTTGAAAAGTTCTCTAAGAGGCTCTATCAGCTCGAACTGCATCCAATCAGGCAGCCCTCCCACGTTGTGGTGCGATTTGATGGTCTCGCTGGGACCTTTGACGGAGACAGATTCGATCACATCGGGATAGAGGGTGCCTTGAGCGAGATATTTGACATCTGTATGCTTTTTGGCTTCCTCTTCGAACACTTCGATAAAGGTGTGGCCGATGATCTTGCGTTTTTGCTCTGGGTCAGTCACACCCTTGAGCGCTTCGAGAAAACGCTCGCGTGCATCGATGACGATGAGGGGGACTTTGAGCATATTTTTGAAGACATGTTCTACCTTTTCGCGCTCCCCTTCGCGCAAAAGCCCATTGTCCACAAAGACCGGGATAAGCTGATCGCCTATCGCTTCATAAAGAAGTGCCGTCACCACGGAGCTATCCACACCGCCACTCAGGGCACAGAGCACCTTGTCGCTGCCCACTTGCTTGCGGATCTTTTCGATCTGTTCTTTAGCGAAATGCCCCATATCCCACTTGGAAGCGATCTTACAGATGCGGCGGGCGAAGTTTTCGAGGATTTTCGTCCCCTCTTCGGAGTGGCTCACTTCAGGATGGAACTGCAGTGCATAGATCTGGCGCTCTTCGTTGGCGATGGCAGCGTAGGGTGAGTTGTCGGTATGGGCGATACGTACGAAACCTTGGGGAAGTTTCTCCACCTTATCGCCATGGCTCATCCAGACTATCTGTCCATCCTTGGTGCCCTCAAAGAGTGGCGAGACGTGGCCGTGCACGGGATCGAAATAGAGCTTGGCCTTGCCATATTCATGCTCCAGCGCTCGCACCACCTCACCACCAAAATCGTAGGTGATCAGCTGCATACCGTAGCAGATCCCAAGAATCGGCAGTCCCAGATCGTAGATCGCCTTGTCCACCTTGGGCGCGTCCTTTTCATACACACTTGCCGGACCACCGCTAAAGATGATGCCCTGGGGCTCTTTGGCCTTGATCTTTTCGATATCTTCGAAATAGGGATAGATCTCGCAATAAACCCCTACTTCCCTTAGACGCCTTGCGATAAGCTGCGTATATTGCGAACCGAAATCGAGAATGACGATGGGAACCTGTTTCATCTATGCGATCCTTAATAGAGTCCAAAAATTTCGAACTGAATATACCATAATGCCACTGAAAGAATGTAGCCGGCCAGCACCGTCCAGGCATACTTCATATGTGCACCGAAGGTGTAGATACCTTTGAGGCGTCCCATGACGCCGACACCCGCAGCACTACCGAAACTGATAAGACTACCGCCGATACCGGCAGTGAGGGTGACCAAAAGCCACTGATCGAGCCCCATAGGAGGATTTGCTTTGAGTATCGCGCTCATGACAGGGACGTTGTCCACGATAGCGGAGATAAATCCCACACCGATGTTACCTACAGTCGGCCCTACGATATCATACAGCTTGACTACATACTCGAGATACCCTATAAAGTGCAGCGCCCCCACGGCACTCAGGATACCGAAAAAGAAGAGCAGCGTATCGTTTTCGACATTTTTCATATTGACATAGACATCGAAGTGATCCGCCTGATTTTTGCGCTTATGAAAGTAGCTATACATCTTCAGAAGCGCGAGACCGAACATCATACCCCACATAGCTGGGAAATGGAAAAACTGATGTCCCATAACGGCGATGAAAATCGTAAACACACCTAGCCAAATCACCACTTTGGCACCGGGTTTGAGCTCCGCTTTGGGGAGGCTCGCATCAAAGTGCGGCTCACCTTTGGGCACGAAGAAGCTGAGCAGCCATGCAGTGAGCACCCATCCGGCAAAGCTGGGTACAAAAAGATAGAGAAAGTCTACAAACTCTCCCTTGCCCGCCGTCCAAGCCATCAACGTGGTGATATCCCCAAAAGGACTCCAAGCACCCCCTGCATTGGCAGCTACCACGATATTGATAGCTCCCGGCACCAAGAACTGCGTATTGGTCTTATCTATCGTAAAGAGCACCGTAGAGAGAATAAGCGCCGTCGTCAGGTTGTCGGCCACAGGTGAGAGCCAAAATGCTATACCCCCCGTGATCCAAAAGAGCTTCTTGTAGCTATACCCTTTGGAGGTGAGTTTGTATTTGAGCACGTCAAAAACTTTGCGCTCTATAAGCGTTTCGATAAATGTCATCGCCACAAAGAGAAAGAAGAATATCTCGGCTATCTCCAAAATAAGCTTCTCCATCTCGTTATGCAGGGGATCGGGATCGAGATGGTTGGAAGCATAGTAGATACCAAGCAGCATGAACATGAGCGTTCCGATGAGCAAGGCCGGTTTGGCCTTGTTCATATGAAACTTCTCTTCGGCTGCGATAAAGTAGTAGCCTACGATGAAGATGACGAGGTTGAGATACCCTACCCAAGTGGTTGTCAGATCGATGCCGTGCATCTACGCTCCTTCGATGTAATGTGCACCAATGCTTGTTTTTCGTGCCAGTGCTGCTTCTATTATCGACTTTGCAGTGGCGATTCTTAGCTTCAAAAGATACCCTATATCCTCTTTTTCCATCTGTGTCACGATCTGGTGCGCCTCTTCGAGCTCGCTTATTCTTCGCACTATCCCCACCTTCTCCCACATGGTGCGGCGCAGCAGCTGTTTGCGCTCCTTGTCTCCGCTTTTTGTGAGGATGAACTGCTTGTTGGGGAATTCCCGCATCGTCGCGCTGCTCTTACTCAGCAAGCTATCTTCTACGGCGCGTTTGGAAAAGACGAGGCCCTCCAGAAGCGAGTTGCTCGCGAGCCTATTGGCTCCATGCACCCCGGTGCAGGCCACCTCGCCTACGGCGTAGAGATTTTCGACACCCGGCACCTTGCCCCACGTATCGGTGGCGATACCGCCCATCATGAAGTGAAAGGCCGGAGAGATAGGCACCCTTTGGCGCGGCACGTCGAAGCCGAGGTTTTGGAAATTGCGATATATCGTAGGGAATCGCTTTTTGAAAAACTCTTCGGTGAAGTTACTAAAATCGAGATAGGCTTGATGTCCCTCTTTCTGGTGGCGATATATGGCACGCGAGACGATATCGCGGGGAGCCAGCTCACCCCGCTCGTCATACTCGAGCAAGAAGCGTCTACCCTCCTCATCCACCACGGTAGCTCCTTCGCCCCGCAGCGCTTCGGTGAGCAAGAGTTTTCGCGCACGTTTGTTGTAGACAAAGACGGTAGGATGAAACTGCGTAAACTCCATATCTTTGAGGGCAAGCCCCTTGAGGGCAGCGAGCCCTTGCATATCGGCGCTGATCTTTTTGGCGTTGGTGTGGTATTCGTAGATCGATCCCACGCCGCCGCTGGCGATGATCACGCAGCGAGCGTAGATATTTTCCTGTTTCGCGCCCTGTCGGATCGTCACACCCCAGATGCGCCCCTCCTCGATGAGCAGATCCACCACGATCACGCCCTCGAGCACTTTCGCACGCGTCTGGGAGAGCAAAAACTTGTGCAGTTCCCGTCCCGTAGCATCCCCGCCTGCATGCAAGATGCGCGGCTTGGAGTGCGCCGCCTCTTTGGTAAAGAGCAGATTGCCCTGCTCATCCTTGTCAAACTCGAAGCCGCGATTGATGAGATCTTCGATGACGCTGATGGAATTGCGACTGAGAATCTCCACAGCCTCTTGGTTGCACAGCCCGGCACCCGCTTTGAGGGTATCTTCGATATGCACCGGGATATCCTCTTCATCCACGGCAGTGGCCACGCCCCCTTGTGCGTAGAAGGTGTTGCACTCCCAGATGGGGTCTTTGGAGAGGATGAGCACGCTTTTGGAAGAGGGGATATTGAGAGAGGCGTAGAGTCCTGCTATCCCCGCCCCCACGATGATATAGTCGTAGACTTTCACTTCTTGACCTCTTTTTTGTCGTAGTATGGCGGCGCCTTATAGCCGCACCCGATGCTAGCGAGCAAAAATGCTATAATTAGCGTATGAAAAATCCATCTACCATATTGCCGCATATCTTTTCCAATAAACCGAGATTCTTTACCCAAAAGTGTCTCCAAAAGCTCACGACGCTTCTTCCCAAGCGCTTTGCCGAGCATCTGCACTACATGTATCTCAAAAATCGCACGCTCTATCTGGTCTTCGACCATCCCGCTTTCGTGATGGAGCTCAATTATAGTAAAAAAGATATAAATGCTCTATTAAAAATGCTTCGCGAAAACTACGGCTTTTGCCGCGATATCGACGTGCGCACCGTCAAAGGCTACCACAAGTTCATCCCCGCGCACCAAAGCGAAACCCCTTCGATCCTGCGCTATAGCGAGCGCGCCAAAGGGGAGTTTCCCAACTACGCTACAAGCGAAAAAACAAAAGCACTGATCGAAAAAATCAAAGAGGCGATCCGACGCAATGCAGCTGGTAGATAAACTGCGCAACCTCCCGGACGCTCCCGGCGTCTACCAATATTTCGACGAAAACGGCAGACTCCTCTATGTGGGAAAAGCCAAAAGCCTCAAAAAACGGGTGCGCAGCTACTTTCGCCTGAGTCCCCTTTCCCCCGCTCCCATTCTCTCGCCCCGCATATACAAAATGATAAGCGAGACGAAAGATCTGGACTACATCGTGGTCAAGAGCGAAAACGACGCGTTGATACTGGAAAACTCCCTCATCAAACAGCTCAAACCAAAATACAACATTCTCTTGCGCGACGACAAGACCTATCCCTATATATACGTGGATATGAATGAGGATTTTCCGCGTCTTCGCATTACACGCAAAGTCCTCAAGGGCACCAAGATCAAATACTTCGGACCGCTTCCTAGTGCTGCAAGGGATATCCTGGAATCTATCTACGAGCTGGTGCCGCTGGTGCAAAAAGATAGCTGCATCAAAGGCAAAAAGGCGTGCCTGTTCTATCAGCTCAAAAAGTGTCTCGCACCTTGCGAGGGCAAAGTGGATAGAGCCACCTACGCCAAACTCCTCGAGGAAGCTCTGGGCTATATCCACGACAAGAAGCTCCTCATTCAGAAGCTAGAGGAGCGTATGCAAGAACTCGCCTCGCAACTGCGCTTCGAAGAGGCGGCCAAGCTGCGCGATCGCATAGCGCGCATCAAAGAGATCCAAACCCATAGCGAAATAGATCTGGCACGATTAGAAAATCTCGACATCTACGCCATAGCGACAGAGGGCAACAAAGCGGCGGTCGTGCGGATGTTCATGCGCGAAGGCAAAGTGATCGCCAGCAGCTCCAATATCCAGCGTTTCGATGCCCAAAAGGGCTTTGATATCGATGAAGCCTACAAGCGCGTGCTGCTGGAGTTCTATACCCATGAAACGCCGCTTACATCCAGCAAGATCTTGGTAGCGCACGACTTTGGCGAGCGCACGTTTTTGCAAGAGCACCTAAGCCAAAAATTTGGCAAAAAAATCGAGATCCTCGTGCCAAAGCGAGGAGAGAAAGCGCGCCTCGTTGAGCTGGCACTTCTCAACGCAAAGGAGATGCTACGAAAGAGCGAGACGAAAGAGTCCATCGAAGAGCAGCTCCAAAGCCTATTGGGCTTGAGCTCTGTGCCCTATCGCATCGAAATATTTGACAACTCTCATCTATTAGGCAAAGCACCCGTGGGTGCGATGGTGGTCTATGACAACGGCCAATGGGACAAAAAGAGCTATCGCCACTATAATCTCGAAGCAAAAGATGAGTACTCCCAGATGCGCGAGATGCTTACACGCCGCTGCGAAAGTTTTGGCAAAAACCCTCCACCCGATATGTGGCTGATTGATGGAGGCGAGACACTACGCACGCTGGCTGAAGATATCGCGGCAAGCTTCGGGGTGCATCTGGATGTGGTAGCCATCGCCAAAGAAAAGATCGACGCCAAAGCCCATCGCGCCAAAGGAAGCGCAAAAGATATCATCTATACAAAAGATAACGTCATA
>Ga0256832_1002485_pt1 | contig 12596 bp, 10 predicted proteins | sample 134614metaG_FD_190534 | JGI IMG/M metagenome (GOLD analysis project Ga0256832, IMG submission 190534) | Hydrothermal vent microbial communities from Lau Basin, Pacific Ocean - 134-614 | ecosystem: Environmental > Aquatic > Marine > Hydrothermal vents | place: Pacific Ocean: Lau Basin | collected... | reverse complement strand
CGCGACTTCGTCGCTGAGCTCGCCGGCGAACAGGCTGGCGTTCAAGGCCGACAGCGCCAGGCCTTCCTTGTCGATGACCCGCCACAGGGTCTCCTTCAGCTCGGCGATGTCCGGCGCTGGCGTGCGACGGACCTCACGTTCGTTGCCCTGTTCATCGATCTGCACATAGATCCGCTCGGCGGGACGCGCGGCGGCGGGAATGATGCGGTCCGGCGCAACCAGATCGCCCAGCTTCGCGCGCAGGCTGTCGAGCAACAAGGCGAGCTCATCGCGGGTATAGCGATCGGCCTTGTTCAATACCACGAGGATCGGCCGTTGCCGCTGTTTCAACGCGCGCAGGGCGTTCAGTTCGGTCTCGGTGACGTCCCCGTCGACAACGAACAGCACCAAGTCGGCGCGGCCCGCCACCTCGTGCGCCATGCGTTCCCGCTCCTCGCCGCTGATTTCGTTGATGCCCGGGGTATCGATCAGGTAGATGCCTCCCGCGTCGATCTCTTCCCACGGTTGCATCTCGCTGAAGCGGGTCTCACCATGCAGGGCGCTGACGCTGAAACGATCCTCGCCGAGCAGGGCGTTGAGCAACGCCGACTTGCCCACGCTGACACGTCCGAACACCGCGATATGCAGGTGGCCATGCTCCAGCTTGTCGAGCATCGCGCGGACCTGCTGGAAATCGTCGCGCAGGGATTCCCGCACCGATTCCGGCACGCGCTCGTCTTCCAGCAACTCGCGCAGATTCTCCTGCGCCAGTTGCAGGTGACGCTGTTTCTGCTCTTCCGTGGCCGGCGTGGCCTCGGCGGGTCGATCAGCGTCTTTTGGCGATTTCTTCCACAGCCAGTCGGGCAAACCGTTTCGCACGGTTTTCCAAATTCCCACCAAGGGTCTCCTCAAAATAGTTCAACGCGCGCCCGGATTCGAGCGCGCCGGTTTCATCGAGCGTCTTGGCGACCGCCTTGCCGAGGCTGTCGAAGATCATCCCGTAGGCCACCGCGTGCAGTATGCCGCCGGTGACGGTACCAATCCCCGGGAAAGCCTTCAATACATTCCCCGAGAGAGCCAGCAGCACCGGCATGCGCTTGCCGACGTTCTTGCTTGCGAGTTCGACGAATTGTTCCAGATCCATCTCACGCACACGCACCTCGTAGAGATTGGCCAGCGCCTTGACCATGCTCACGCCCAGATAACCCTGGATCAGCAGATCGGTACCCGGGGTCACCGCCGCCATCGCACCGAGCATCGCCTTGCGCGTGTACTGTTTGACCAGCTTCTCCGCCTGTCCACGGCGGTATTCGGCTATCGAGGCATGCAATTTCTCGGCCCCCAGCGACAACAGGCTCTGGTCGCGCAGCTCGGTGAGCCGCCGCCCCCGCCGGGTCGCCGCGTCACGGATGGCATCGCGCAGCGCCGAGATGTCGGCGGGCCGCTCGCGCGCGACCCGCTGTTCGCTGCCATCCGGCATCACGCGGATCACCTCTTCCGTGCCGCCGGCGCGCACCGCGATCACCGGCACGTCCGGCGCGCGCTCGGCGATGCGTCGCTTGATCGCCTCGAGATCTTCCGGCGCATAGCGGTCGATCTTGTTCAGCGCGATCACCAGCGGCCGTCCGAAGGCCAGCAGTTCGCTGATCTCCTGATACTGGTCGCGGGTCAGCTCACCGTCGGTGACATAGACCACCAAATGCGCGCGGCGCGCTTCATCGCGCGCGCGCGCGACCTTGTCCGGATCGGTATCGAGGATCCCTGGAGCATCGGTAAGCGTGATATCGGCCTGCTCATCGTCCGGCAGTGCATAGTGGGCGATATACCGGGTGGTGCCGGCGCGGGGGTCGGTTTCGATCGAGGCATCGCCGGTGAGCGCCTTGATCAATGAGCTCTTGCCCGCGGATACCGGGCCGAACAGCACGACATAGATGGTTTCGCGTTGTTGACGTTGCTGCAATTCACGCAGCTCGGTGCGCGCCTCGTGGGTCGCTATCCCTTTCCCGGCCGCCTGTTCCAAGCGGGCTTCCAGCTCGGCGGCATCCTTGGGTGGCGGCGCCTCGCGACGTCGCGCCTGAACGGGCTTGCGCGGCTTGAAGAACCACCAGGCGACCATCAAGGCGGCGAAAGCGAACAACACCAGGCCCGCCAAGTACAGGCCGAGCAGGGTCGGCGACATCTGCCCGAGCAGATGCCAGATGTTCAGCGCCGATTCGGTCAGTTGCAACACCACCATCAACACCACCGCGACGAGCAGCAGCAGCGCCAGCGCGATCAGCAGGCGCAGGCCGCGCCCCAGGCTTGGCTTGTTGTCGTTGTCGACCACGGTCAGGCAGTATCCCAGGTTCCGAATGCCGGGCGAGTATCCTACAGGGAGTGACGATTTTCCAGCCGTAGCGCGGCCATGTCTTCGACCAAGGTGCTGCGCTTGGGGATTCCAAGCCCCTTTTCGAGTACCCAATCGACCCATTTCGGCAGATCGATCGCATCGAACAGCGGGTTGGTCCAGCCATTGATCACCGCAAAATCGGTCATGAACGGCAATCGATGGTGGCGATCGTGCGCCGTGGCGCGCAGGATCAGGCCTGATCGCTGCAACCAGGCGATAACAGCGGGCGGCTCGCGCAGATGGGCCCAACGATGAAACAGCTGGGTATACACCCAACAGCTTCCGAGTACGAACAGGAACAGCGCCGAACCGGATGGAAGCCAGCCCGCCAGCGCCAACATCAACGCCAGCGCCGACCACGGCGTGATGATCCGCGCCGCCGGATAGAGCACCTCGACCAGCGGGCGCCGCGCGATGCGTCCCGGGTCGGCATGATGGCCCTGGAACTCGGCCACGATCCCCGGGTGGTCGGCACGGCCGTAGTGATCGACGATATAATGAAACAGGTAGGAACCAGCATCGGCAAACGCATAGGTAAACACCACGATTGCGATACTGCCTCCATCCAGTGAAACGAGAAATGGCAGTGCCGCGACCCAGGCGGCGAACAACAGAAACCAAGCGGAAACGACAATGGTCTGACGATCAGGCATCCCAAATCTCCCAAGTGTATTATTTTCTCCCCGGTCCCCCTGCCCTCGCCCGATGCGCCCGCCCGCAATGCGAAAGCTATGTCCTTATGACCAAAGGCATGGGAACACGAACAATCATTGACCAAGATCCGACCAAACGCAATCCCCGACACTGTATACTCCTCGCCCATGCATTTTCGGCGACTGAAACCGCCCCCGCATCCGTGGGCGTGGTTACAAAAACTCGCCTTGGAATGGGCTATGGCTCGCTTCCGCGCCTGGCCCACGGGCGCGAGGAACGCTCTCGAGTATCCGAAAATTCATGGGCGACAACAGCCGGCGTCGGCGTTATGATTATCACTATATTCCAGAATACCTATAATCCATGCGGCAACTGATACTGGGCGGCGCCCGTTCCGGAAAAAGCCGTCTCGCCGAGCGGCTGGCGATCGCTTCGGGACGTCAGGTGATCTTTGTCGCCACGGCCGAGGCGCTGGACGATGAGATGAGCGCGCGCATCGCCCACCATCGACGACATCGACCGGCAAGCTGGCATACCATCGAGGAGCCCCTGCGCCTGGCCGCGCTGATCGATCGCCATCGTGACAGCGAGGCCCTGTTGCTGATCGACTGCCTGACATTGTGGCTCAGCAACCTGCTGCATCGCGTGGCGGAACCCATGAAAAGCATCGAAACCTTCTGCCGGGCGATCGAGAACTGCCGTGCGGAACTCCTCATGGTTTCGAACGAAACCGGGCTCGGCGTCATCCCGGGCAATCCGCTGAGCCGGCGTTTCGTCGATGCCGCGGGCCGGCTGCACCAAGGTCTCGCCAGCCGTTGCGACCGCGTCATCCTCACCGTCGCCGGTCTGCCCCATGTGCTCAAAGGGCCACCCTGCGATGCCGACTGACTGGCTCCGCGAGCCCGCGATGACGCCTTCCGGGACGGCGCGTCGAGAGGCCGTCGAACGACAACGGCAGCTCACCAAGCCGGCCGGATCGCTCGGCCGGCTGGAAGCGCTGGCGATCGAGCTCGCCGCGCTGCAACGACGCGCGCGCCCGGCTGTCGACCGGGTCTGGATCAGCCTCTTCGCCGCCGACCACGGCATCGCCGTCCACCCGGTCTCCGCCTATCCACGCGAGGTCACGGCACAGATGCTCGCGAACTACGCCAACGGCGGCGCCGCGATCAACGCCCTCGCCGAAACCCTCGACGCGCGCCTCGAGGTGATCGACGTCGGCACCCTGGCCCCCGAGGTCGCCAACGGCGTCATCGACGCCCGCATCGCCGCCGGCACCGCCGACATCAGCCGCGATGACGCGATGACCCCGGATCAGCTCGCACAGGCCCTGCGGACGGGCCGTGACGCCGTCGAGCGCGCCCTCGCCGACGCCAGCGAGCTGTTCGTCGCGGGCGAGATGGGCATCGGCAACACCAGCTCCGCCGCCGCCCTGGCCAGCGCCTGCCTGTCGCTGCCCGCGCGACGACTGGTCGGCGCCGGCACCGGACTCGACCACGCCGGTGTGCAACGCAAAACCAAGCGGCTCGAACAGGCGCTGGCGCGCCACGCCGGCGCCAGGCTGACACCGTTGCAGATACTGCGCGCCTGGGGCGGCTTCGAGATCGCCGCCATCACCGGCGCCTACCTGCGCTGCGCGCAACGCGGCCTGCCGGCCCTGGTCGATGGCTTCATCACCAGCGCCGCGGCCTTGCTCGCAACCCGCATCGAGCCGCGCTGCCTCGACTGGCTGATCTTCGCGCACGTCTCGGCCGAGCCGGGTCACCGCCTGATCCTGGAAGCGCTCGACGCCACCCCCCTGCTGAGCCTCGGGATGCGGCTCGGAGAAGCCAGCGGCGCGGCCTGCGCCGTATCCTTGCTGCGCATGGCCTGCGCAATCCACAATCATATGGCGACCTTCGCCGACGCTGGAGTAACGGAAGCCCCATGAATACCCTTATCATCGACCTGCTGCGCCACGGAGAAGCACGCGGCGGCCAACGCTTTCGCGGCTGGCGTGAAGATCCGCTGACCGACGAAGGCTGGAACCAGATGTACAAGGCCCTGCCGGCGCGACGCCCATGGAGCCGCATCATCAGCTCCCCGCTGAAACGCTGTGCCGACTTCGCGCGCAAGCTGTCGCAGACCTCGCATATCCCGGTGCATCTTGAAGACGATCTGAAAGAGATCCATTTCGGCGAATGGGAGGGGCACACCCCGACCGAATTGCTGCATGCCGATCCGGAGCGGGTCCAGGCCTTCTGGGAGGACCCGCTGAACAACACCCCGCCGCGGGGCGAATCGCTGGGGGTGTTTCGCGCCCGCGTGCTCGGCGTCTGGCAGCGTCTGCTCGAAGAGGAAGAAGGACGTTTTCTGCTCGTCACCCACGGTGGCGTGATCCGAGTGATCATCGCCGATGTGCTCGGCATGCCGGCCGAGAACCTGTTCCGTCTCGATGTGTCTCACGCCTGCCTGAGCCGCATCGTCATCCAGGACGGCCTGCCGAGGCTGGCCTTTCATTGCCGCGGCGCATGAGGCGCGCGGCGCTGCTCGCGTTGCAATTCCTGACCCGGATTCCGGTGCGCCTGAAAACCCCGCCGGAAGCGCATGAACTCGGCCGCTCGGTGCTCTTCTATCCGCTCGTCGGCCTGTTCATCGGGAGCCTGCTGCTGGCGTTGCAACAGATCTTGCCCGCGACCACTCCGCTGTTGAACGCCGCCTTGCTGATCGCCGCCTGGATAGCGCTCACCGGCGCGCTGCATCTCGATGGCCTCGCCGATTGCGCCGACGCCTGGATCGGCGCGCACGGCGACCCCGAGCGCGCGCTGCGGATCCTGAAAGACCCTTGCAGCGGCCCGGTCGCGGTTGCCACCGTAAGCAGCCTGCTGCTGACCAAGTTCGCCGCGCTTGCCTCGCTGCCCATATCCACGATGAGCCATGCGCTGCTCGCCGCGCCAGTGGCGGCACGCGCCTTGCTGGTCGCGGCCTTGCGCCTTGCGCCCCAGGCGCGCGCGGGGGGGCTGAGCGCGGAACGCGCCGCCAGCCTGCCGACGGGCGGCGCGCTGATCGTCACCGCCCTGGCCGGCGGCTTCGTGCTTTGGATCGCTGGCATCAGCGCCTTGTTGGCGGCTCTCATTACCGCCCTGATCGTGGTCGCCGCCGCCCGCCGCCTGCTCGGCGGGATCACCGGCGATGTCGCCGGCGCTCTGTGCGAACTCAGCGAAACCGCGGTACTCATCGTTCTCGCACTCGCCGCCGCCCCGGGCGAACCTCTCATCTGATCCGTTTCCCGGCCAGGCTCCGGAAGGCGTTGGCGAACGCCCCTCGGCTCGTCATTGTCATTCAGTATCGCGCCCATGCGCCGCCTGGTCCAGCGCGCGCAAGCGCGCCAGCTTTTCAGCGATACGGATCTCCAGCCCGCGCTCGACAGGCTGGTAGAAGCTGGCGTCACCGAGCTCCTCGGGCAGGTAGGTCTCGCCGGCGGCATAGGCATCGGGTTCATCGTGAGCGTAGCGATAGGCGTGACCGTAACCCAGCTCTTTCATCAGACGGGTCGGCGCATTGCGCAGGTGCACCGGAACCTCCAGCGAGCCGGATTCGCGCGCCGCGGTCATGGCTTGCTTGAAGGCGACGTAAACCGCGTTGCTCTTCGCCGCGCAGGCGAGGTAGACGACCGCCTGGGCCAACGCGAGCTCGCCTTCCGGGCTGCCGAGGCGTTGCTGGGCGTCCCAGGCGTTCAGCGCGAGTTGCAGCGCCCGCGGGTCGGCGTTGCCGATATCCTCGGAGGCCATGCGCACCACGCGGCGGGCGATGTAGAGCGGGTCGCAGCCGCCGTCGAGCATGCGGCACAGCCAGTACAACGCGCCATCCGGCGACGAGCCGCGCACCGATTTGTGCAAGGCCGAGATTTGCTCGTAGAAGAGATCGCCGCCCTTGTCGAAGCGGCGGGTGGAGCCCGCGACGACGTCTTCGATCGCATCGCGCCCGATGATGCCGTCGCGAGCCAGGTCGGCGGCAATCTCCAGCAGATTCAGCGCGCGGCGGGCATCGCCATCGGCGGCCTCGGCGAGCATCGCCAGCAGCTCATCGGCCATCGTGAGCCGACGCTCGCCGAGGCCGCGCTCGCGATCGTTCAGGGCATGGCGCAGGATCGCCTGGATGTCGTCCCGGGTCAGGGCTTGCAGGCGATAGACACGCGCGCGCGACAGCAACGCGGAGTTCAACTCGAACGAGGGGTTCTCGGTGGTCGCGCCGACGAAGGTCACAGTACCGTCCTCGACATGCGGCAGAAAGGCGTCCTGCTGCGATTTGTTGAAGCGATGCGCTTCATCGATGAAAAGCACGGTCGGGCGGCGCTCGCGCTCGCGCGTGGCGCGCGCCTGCTCGATCGCGGCGCGGATATCCTTGACGCCGCTGAGCACCGCCGAGAGCTTTACGAAGCGCGCGCCGGAATGGGCGGCGATCAGCGAGGCCAAGGTGGTCTTGCCGGTGCCCGGCGGACCCCAGAAGATCATCGAGTGCAGGCGGTCGGCGGCGATCGCCTCGCGCAGGGTCTTGCCTTCGGCCATCAGGTGGCGCTGGCCGATGAATTCATCGAGATCGCGCGGCCGCATGCGATCGGCGAGCGGCCGGTGTGAGGCTTCGGCCTCTTCGGCGAAAAGATCAGTATTCAAAGATGTCGAAGCCGTTGGGCTGGTGGAACTGAAACAGCTCGGGTTTCAGCTCCAGGTTGCGCCGCACGTCGTGGAAGCGAAAACGGGTGGTCTGACCGAATTTGTCGCTCATCTCGAGCGCGGCGATGTCGCCATGATCGAACGCCAGCGTGATGCGCTCGAACTGGCTGTCTTCATCCTTCGGCAGCAGTTCCACCCAGTCCAGTTTCTCACCCTTGCCGAGATCGACGATCTCGAACAGTTCCCCGATGTCGCGCCGTCCGATCAGCACCGCCGCCGGGGTGCCTTTCAAGGCGCGGTCCTCGGACTGATGAGAGACCTGCTCGAGCTCCGGATCGACGAACCAGACGCGATCTCCGTCGCCGACGATGAGCTGCCCGGCTGGAATATCGTAATCCCAGCGGAAACGCCCCGGGCGTTGCAGGTAGAGGCGGCCGCGATAGCGCCCGACGCGCCCCTGGGCATCGATCTGACGCTGCTCGAAATCGGCCTTCAGGGTCTGGGTACCGCGCAGAAAGGCGCGCAACGCATCGGGACCGGCGCCGGCCATGGAATCGAGCGGCAACCATGCCAGGCACAGCATCACCAACATCAACCACCGCATAGCTGGCCCCCGGGCGCAGGAAACGACCTCGAACAAACGAAAATCCATGGACGACAAGTAGATCATCGGGGGTCCCCGGTCCAGCGGCTCAGCCCGCGTCATTCAGACCACGGCGCGGGCCACGGGTTCCAGCCCCGCCCCGCGCCCTGGCGAATCAGGCCTCTTCGCCGACCGCTTTCATGCTCAGGCGGATCCGTCCCTGCTTGTCGACCTCGAGCACCTTGACCTTGACCATGTCACCCTCGGAGAGCTTGTCGCTGACCTTCTCGACACGCTCGTCGGAGATCTGCGAGATGTGCACCAGTCCGTCCTTGCCGGGCAGAATGGTGACGAAGGCGCCGAAATCCATCAGCTTGGCGACCTTGCCTTCGTAGACCGCGCCGACCTCGACATCGGCGGTAATCAGTTCGATGCGCTTGCGCGCCTCGTCGCTGGCGGATTTGTCGGCGGAGAAGATCTTCACCGTGCCGTCATCGCTGAGGTCGATGGTTGCGCCGGTTTCCTCGGTGATCGAGCGGATCGTCGCCCCACCCTTGCCGATCACGTCGCGGATCTTGTCCGGGTTGATCTTGAAGGTGACCATGCGGGGCGCGTACTCGGACATCTCCTCGCGGGTGTGCGAAATAACCTTGTTCATCTCGCCGAGGATGTGCAGACGGCCCCGCCTGGCCTGCGCCAGCGCCTGTTCCATGATCTCGCGAGTGATGCCGTCGATCTTGATGTCCATCTGCAAGGCATTGACGCCTTCCTCGGTGCCGGCGACCTTGAAATCCATATCGCCGAGATGGTCCTCATCGCCCATGATGTCGGTGAGCACGGCAAAGCGATCGCCTTCCTTGATCAAGCCCATGGCGACACCGGCCACCGGCGCCTTCAGCGGCACCCCGGCATCCATCAGCGAGAGGCTGGTGCCGCACACCGAGGCCATCGAGCTGGAACCGTTGGATTCGGTGATCTCGGAGACCACGCGGATCGAGTACGGAAAGCTTTCCGGATCCGGCATCACCGCCAGCACGCCGCGCTTCGCGAGCCGGCCGTGACCGATCTCACGCCGCTTCGGGCTGCCGACGCGACCCAGTTCGCCGACGCAGAACGGCGGAAAATTATAGTGCAACATGAAGGGTTCGCGGTAGGAGCCGTCGAGGGCGTCGATGATCTGGGCGTCGCGCTCGGTGCCCAAGGTGGTGACCACCAGCGCCTGGGTTTCGCCGCGCGTGAACAACGCCGAGCCGTGGGCGCGGGGCAACAAACCGGTGCGGATGCTGATCGGGCGCACAGTCTGGGTATCGCGACCGTCGATGCGCGGCTCGCCGGCGAGGATGCGGCCGCGCACGATGCGCTTCTCGAGCTTCTCGAGCGCGCCGCGCACCTCGGCCTCGGACCATTGCGCCTCGTCACCACCGGCCAGCTCGTCGATCGCGGCCTTGCGGAGCTCGGAAAGCCTGGCGTAGCGTTCCATCTTGTCGGCGATGCGATAGGCCTCGCCGATAGACTCGCCGGCAACCCGCTCGACGGCCTCAAGCAGGCTTTCGTCGGTTTGCGGGGCCTGCCACTCGCGCGGCGGCTTGGCGACTTCGGCGGCAAGCTCCTTGATCGCCTCGATGACCACTTGCTGCTGCTCGTGGCCGAACAACACAGCGCCGAGCATGACCTCCTCGGAAAGCTCGCGCGCTTCGGATTCGACCATCAACACCGCGTCGGCGGTGCCGGAGACGATCAGGTCGAGGTCGGAGATCTCCGAAAGCCCGGTCTTCGGCTGATTGAGCAGGTACCGGCCGTCTTTGTAGCCGACGCGCGCGGCCGCCACCGGACCCTGAAACGGCAGACCGGAGATCGCCATCGCGGCGGAGGCGCCGATCAGCGCCGGAACCTCCGGATCGACCTCGGGGTTCAGCGACATCACGGTCAGGATGACCTGGGTCTCATTGGTAAAGCCTTTCGGAAACAGCGGTCGCAACGGGCGGTCGATCAGGCGCGCGGTGAGAATCTCTTTCTCGCTCGGGCGACCCTCGCGACGGAAGAACCCCCCCGGGATGGAACCGGCGGCATAGGTCTTCTCCTGGTAATCGATGGTGAGCGGAAAGAAGTCGCGCCCCTCGACGGCCTCCCTGGCCGCAACCACGGTGGCCAGCACCACGGTCTCCTCCATATTGACCAGCACCGCGCCATCCGCCTGACGGGCGATCTCGCCGGTCTCGAGGACGACCTTGTGGTCGCCATACTGAAACTCTTTCTTGATTGCTGTCACGTTGGCTTCCCCTCGATGGCGACCGGACTCAACGACGCAGGCCGAGACGCTGAATCAGCTCACGATAACGCTCGACATCCTTGCGTTTCAGGTAGTCCAGCAGCTTGCGACGGGAGTTGACCATGCGCACCAGACCGCGGCGCGAATGATTGTCGTGCTTGTGTTCCTTGAAGTGCTCGGTCAGTTCGACGATGCGCCGGGTCAACAGGGCGACCTGGACCTCGGGCGAGCCGGTGTCGTTGTCTCCGCGAGCGAACTCTTCGATGATGGCTTTCTTGTCTGCTGCGCTCATTGTCATGGTGATGTCTCCGGTGAAGCTCCCGCCGTAGCGGAATGGAAAGGCCGGCGTCCGACAATGAGTTCAGAGCGCCGACGGATCGAATCATGTAAAAGGGCGGGAATTATCCCTTCCGCGCCGGGCGATTGCAAGGCCAGAGACCGGCTGAGCCAGGGCAATCGCGCTTCATTTCGCTTGACGTTTCCTGATTTCAAAGGCTTGCCGCTGTCGCCCGATCCGCTCGCTTGATCGGATCTACGCCCGCATTGCAAAAAAAACGCTGTAGGCTGGTTCAAGCGCGGCGGAACCGGCTTCGGCGATGCCGCGCAATCGCGCCGCTGCCCGATCCGCTGCGCTTGATCGGGCCTACGCCCTGTCGGGTCAATGGCATTTAGGTGCGATTGCCCTACCGGCTGAGCCAGGACTACGTCGATCTAAGCACCTGAGTTATTGATATACTCGTCGCCCATCTACTCCGCCCAAGGTCGCATTCATGGATTTCCTGCCCATCTTTCTCGATATCAAAGGCAAGCCTTGCGTCGTCGTCGGCGCCGGAGACGTCGCCCGCCGCAAGATCGGCCTGCTACGCCGCGCCGGGGGACGACCGCGCGTAATCGCAAGCGAGATTCCAGAGGCCACGCGCCGCGTGGCAGGCGAAGACGCGCAACTACACGAGCGCCCGTTCCACGAAGACGACCTCGCCGATGCCGTGCTCGCGATCGCCGCAACCGATGACAAAGCCATCAACGCGCGCGTCGCCAGCGCGGCCAGGGCCGCCGGCATCCCGGTCAACGTCGCTGACCAGCCCGAACTGTGCAGCTTCATCATGCCCTCGGTGATCGACCGCTCGCCGGTCGTCGCGGCGGTTTCCACCGGCGGCGCCTCGCCGGTGCTCGCGCGCCTCATCCGCGCGCGCCTCGAATCGCTGATCCCGGCCGGCTATGGGCGTCTCGCCGCGATCGCCGCGCGCTTCCGCGATCGCGTCAAGGCAACCTTCTCCAATCCCGCCGACCGCCGCCTGTTCTGGGACAGGGTGCTTCAGGGCGGCGTCGCCGAACGCGTCTTCAGCGGCCACATGGACGAGGCCGAGGCGATCCTGGAGCGCGAACTCGAGGCCGCCGTGGATCACGCCGATCTCGGTGAGGTCTACCTGATCGGCGGCGGTCCCGGCGACCCGGATCTGCTGACCTTCCGCGCATTGCGCCTGATGCAACAGGCCGATGTCGTGGTCTACGACCGCCTCGTCGCAAAGGCGGTGCTCGACATGACCCGGCGCGACGCCGAACGCATCTACGTCGGCAAGGAACGCGACAACCACGCGATGCGCCAGGAAGAGATCAACCGACTGCTCGCGCGGCTCGCGCGTGAAGGCAAACGCGTGGTGCGCCTGAAGGGCGGTGATCCGTTCATCTTCGGCCGGGGCGGCGAGGAGATCGACACCCTCGCCGCCGAGGGCATCCCGTTCCAGGTGGTACCCGGCATCACCGCCGCGGCCGGCTGCGCGGCCTACGCCGGCATCCCGCTGACCCATCGCGACTATGCTCAATCGGTGACCTTCGTCACCGGCCATCTGAAAGACGGCTCGATCGACCTGAATTGGCGTCAACTCGCCGAACCGCATCAGACCCTGGTGTTCTACATGGGGCTTGTCGGCCTGCCGGTGATCCGGGAACAGCTGATAAAACACGGCGTGCCGGGCGAGATGCCGATCGCCCTGGTGCAACAGGGCACCACCCACAAACAGCGCGTACTGACCGGTACGCTGGATGACATCATCGAGATCGTCGAACGCGAAA
>Ga0256832_1002484_pt1 | contig 12599 bp, 13 predicted proteins | sample 134614metaG_FD_190534 | JGI IMG/M metagenome (GOLD analysis project Ga0256832, IMG submission 190534) | Hydrothermal vent microbial communities from Lau Basin, Pacific Ocean - 134-614 | ecosystem: Environmental > Aquatic > Marine > Hydrothermal vents | place: Pacific Ocean: Lau Basin | collected... | reverse complement strand
AGGTTTTGGAAAAACATTAGAGCATAATCTTACACTTATAAAAAATATGAGACATTTTAAAAAGTTTGGCTGTGAGGTTTTGGTGGGAGCCAGTAGAAAGTCTATGATAGATAAAATTGTTCCTACACCAACCGAAGAGCGATTGGCTGGAACATTGACAATTCATATAAAAGCTGTGGAAAATGGAGCTTCTATTGTGCGTTGTCATGATGTAAAGGAGCATCTTCAGGCTTTGGCTGTTTTAGAAGTTCTTTAATCTAATAACATCTTTTTTTATGCCATTATCAAAGGTGATGGTGTTGACACTTTTTTTGATTTTATAAGCTAACGTATAGTAAGCCATGTCTGCTGTTCTCATATTGGGTTCATCCCTACCTATTTGGATAATAATATTTTGTTCATCTCCTCTAGGAACATCAACAGCTAAAACAGTTGACCCTGAAGATTCGGTAATACGGTACAGAAGTAGATTATATCTATTAAAATCAATCTCTTTAAGAAGTAAACTTTGTAAAAAGTTCTCTTTTTTATTCCAGTTACTTTGTTTTTTAACATCTGAGATAAATGAGTTTAGTTCATTTTTTGTTTTTATAACTTTAGTTTTAAAGTTACTGTATCCTTGTTCACGAACAGGTATAGTGATTTTTGAAATAACATCAATACTAAGCTCTTTGGATACTGGTTTAACATCTTTTAAAATCATATGCTTGTTTGTACAAGCTGTAAAAAATAGGGCAATAAGTAAAAATAAACGTAACATAATTTCTCCTTTTTATGTTTTTATATTATAGCATACTCTTCCCCATTTATTTAAAATATGATATACTAAAGGCATGATGAAAAATATAATAATACTCACTGTTTTTGCCTTAGCTATTTTTTTACTCAACCGTTACTATCAACAGAGTTTATTAAGCATTAATGATGATGCTGTAGTACTTGAGGTAAAAGGGAAAAAAGTAAATTTTAAATATAGAGATGCAAAATCTACCACTGAACATTTTTCTAATGTTAATATAGTACAAAAGGAGTTAACGATAGAGGGTAATAAAACCTTTTATGAAGTAGCATCTATAGATGGTTTATATGAATTTAATCATAATATTGAAGAGATAATAACAAAACTGTTTAAAGCTAAAAAGATTAACAATATCTTTTCTATTCATGAGTTACTAGCAATGCAAATAATTACAGAAAACGGAGAGCCTATTAATTTGTTTGTAAGCGATAATGATACAAAAGAGTTTCATCTTTTTTATGGATTTTCAAACGAAATTTTTAGGTCAACCATCTTAACTTTAACAGGTATAAATAAGTTAGAGTTAGCAGATGTGGTTGAACTAAATAGATCTAAAACTCAATGGACAGTTCTTAATAATGATATTAATGGAGTGATAAGCTCCATAGATTATTAAAATCTTAAGAGCTGCTGGTTAGTCTTCTTCCCCATTTAAAGAATCGTCTATACTCTCTTAGTGGAGATATTACAATTTTTTTATGAAATTTACTGGCATGTATAAATTTTCCTTTACCTAAGTAAATTCCTACATGACTTACAGCTGAGCTCTCCTTATCATCAAAAAAGACAAGGTCGCCTTTTTGTAGATTTTTTTTGCTTATTTTTTCTCCTACTTCTGCTTGTTCTTTAGAGACTCTTGGAATAGTGATACCATTTAGCTCAAACACCTCTTTGGTAAAACCTGAACAGTCATAAGCATAAGGTCCATTTCCCCCCCATTTGTATGTTAGTCCAAGTTTAGATTTTGCTATTTTTTCTATTTGGAGTCTTGGAGTCTTTCCTATGACTAGGTTAGATACTACTGTATAGTTCTCTTTATTCATTTTATTAATATTGAAATCGTATCCTAAACTAAAACCAGATATTGTAAAGGGCTTATCATTATGCTCTTTAAGTACTTGGCTTTCTAGTACGCTAACTGTAGCAGAGAGTAGCGAAAATATTAAAAATTGTTTTTTCAACAAGATAAAAATCCTTTAAAATAAAATGCTGAGAATTATACAGATAATAGATTATTTTAATATTAAAATTAAAATATATTTTAACAGTTAAAAATAGACTAAATTATTCTGCACTTTTCCATACAGCTTCATTGTAAAACTTAGGGTCAAATTTATATTTATAGGTAATGACAGTTGGAGGTTGAACATAATTTTCCTCAGTAAATGCATCTGGGTCTAAAACAAGCTCCGTTGTCCAGTTTGGGTTATTACTCGCATAGTTTTCAACTTCAGCTGGATGATTTTGAGATAGTATCTCTTCGTGTATACGAGCATCTACTTCGGGGTTTTGAATAAGACCAAAGTTTTCATTGTAAGCGTGGACACCTGAGCTACTAATGATTTCATGAGTTGATGAACAGCCATTAAGTAGTAGAATAGATGATATTATAGATAAGGATATATTTTTTTTTAAATTATATTTCATAGTATGTTCCTTGTATTGATTTTTTATTAATCATAATGTATAGTATTTAAACTTAAGCTTTATTTAAATATACACTATATTCATTTGTTTAATAATGTTAAAATTTTGTAAGAGAAAAAAAACGGCTAAAGTAAAATGAGATATAATTTCTAAAAATTAGGAGAAGTTATATGAGTAGATTCAAATCTTTTTTAGAGAGCTATAGGCTTATTATTTATGCTATTGTGATTGGTTTGGTATTTTACCTTTTAAGTGACATAGTCTTTTCTGAGCTTCAAGCTCGATTGGTTGGAGTTATAGCTTTCTTAGTGACACTTTGGACGAATAATGGGTTACATATGGGTGTAGTATCACTTTTACCAATTATACTGTTTCCTATACTTGGTGTAGTAGAGTCTAAAGATGTGGTAACTAACTACTCTAAAACGACTATCTTTCTTTTTGTGGGTGGTTTTTTACTTGCTATTGCTACAGAGAAGTCACAATTACACAAACGTTTAGCTACCAAACTGCTTTCCATTTTTCCAAATACACCTAGAGGAGTACTTTACTCTTTAATGCTAACAGCAGGGTTGCTTAGTTCCATTTTGTCTGATACCACTACAGCACTTCTTATTATACCTATTGCAGCATTTTTAACAGAAAATTCAGACTATAAGTTTCGTCTTCTTTTAGGAGTGGCATATGCCTCTTTAATTGGTGGGATTATAACTCCTGTTGGAACACCTCCTAACCTTATATTAATGGATTTTATAGAGAGTAATGGATTAGAGATGATTCCTTTTGCTACATGGACAGCTATGATGTTACCTTTGGCAATTGTTATGATGGTGGCAGCAGCTGAGATTTTACTATATGGCTTAAAAAAAGAGAATTTTGAACTTGTTGAAGTAGATATGAGCAAGAGACCTTTAAGCCTTAATCAAACAAAGTTGGTTTGGATTCTCTCGTCTTTAGCACTTATTTTGGCTGCGAATCCAATATTGAAGTTTTTGTTTGATTTTCATTTTAATGAGAAGTTGACACTCTTAGCTTTTGGTCTTTTTCTATTTTTACCAAAAGTTGATCTGCTTGAATGGAAAGAAGATTTTGCAAAAATTCCTTTTGCAATTATATTTTTATTTGGGGCAGGGTTCTCTATTGCTATGGCATTTCAAAAGACAGATTTGGCGACAGAAGTTGCTAATATGTTGGTGAGCTTTAACTACTTACCTCCGATTGTTCTTATGTTCATTATAGGTTCGGGTGTGGTATTTGCTACGGAGTTAACAAGTAATACTGCATTAACCTCTATCATGATTCCTATTATTTACCCTTTTGCTATTCAAAGTGGGCTAGACCCAATGTTATTTATGCTTATTGTTGCTATCTCTGCTAGTTATGCTTTTATGTTGCCTATCGCCACTGCACCAAATGCTATAGCCATGTCAACAGGGCATGTTAAGACAACACAGATGATGAAAAGAGGAATATTTTTAAATATTGCTGGGATTATTATTACATTTACGGTAGCTTTGACATATTGGAAGTTGTTTTTATAGAGTATACCTTTAAAATTATTAAATATTTATTTTTGTTAAAAAATATTTTAATTTATATCTTTTATAATTATTTTTATTTTTTTATGTTACAATAATAAAAAATAAAGTTTAATATGAAAGATTTAAAATGAGACATTATATAATCGGAGACGTTCATGGTGAATATAAAGCACTTTTAAATTTAGTTTCTAAGATACCGAGTAAGGCTCAATTGATTTTTGTAGGTGATTTAATTGATAGAGGGAGTCAAAGTGCACATGTTGTTAAATTTATTAGGGAGAATAATTTTCTATGTGTACGAGGAAACCACGAAGAGATGATGATTGAGCATGGAAGTGCTTTTGTTCGTGCTATTGAGAATGGGGAAGAGATTGAAGAGAATAATATGTGGTTAAAACATGGGGGAATAGAGACACTTCTCTCTTATGGTCTTGTCTCTTATAAAGAGTCTAAGATTGTTCCTCATCCTTTTATTAAAGAGTTTATTTTTCAATTTAAAGATGATATAGAGTGGATGAAAAAATTGCCTCTTTATTTAGAACTGGATGAAGTAAAACATTCATCAGGTAGAACGATTGTTGTCTCTCACTCTGCTATTTCCCCTGTATGGCATATGCGTGATAGAGGAGAAGAAGAAAAAGAGTTTGTATCAACAGTTTTATGGAGTCGAGCTATTCCTTTAGATAGAGAAAATATTTTTAATATCTTTGGGCATACTCCTCAAAAATATACAGTTAAAGAGGAAAATCATTATGTTAATGTAGACACAGGATGTTACATGAAAGAGAAAAAAGGTTATGGTCTTCTTTCGGCTTATTGTGTAGAGAGTGGAGAGGTTTATTCTTCTGGAGAGTTATCTATTTTTGATAAAAAGATTTCGTAATGATTTTTCCTATTTCTGAACATATTCCTGCTTTAGAGAGTATGAAGAGATATCCTAAAGCGTTGTATGGAATAGGAAAAAGTGCTTTACTTCAACGTCCAAAAGTTTCTATCGTAGGAACAAGGCGTCCTTCCCCTTATACTAAACATTTTACGTATACTTTGTCACAAGCACTCTCTAAGCGAGGGGTTTGTTTGGTTTCAGGTGCTGCTATGGGTGTAGATGCTATTGTTCATAATGGTGCAGGATTTGACAATACTATTGCTGTGGTAGCAAACTCTTTAGATATTCATTATCCTGCTGTGAATAGTTCTTTGATAGGGGCTATAGAGAAAGAGGGCCTGATGCTAAGTCAGTTTCCTTCAACTTTTAAAGCAACTCCTTGGAGTTTTGTAGTGCGTAATGAGTTGGTAGTTGCTTTGGGTGATTTGTTGATTGTTACCGAAGCAGATGAAAAAAGTGGCTCTATGCGTTCGGTAGAGTTTGCTTTAAAAATGGGAAAAAAGATTTTTGTTCTACCCCAACAGCTAGATAAGAGTAGGGGAACAAATAAGCTATTAGATGATGGATTAGCAGAACCGATTTATGATATAGAAAAATTTGCTGACAAATATGGTGTTGTCCCTCAAAATGAATCTATAGAAAAAGATGATTTTTTTTATTTTTGTCAAAACTCGCCCACCCTCGATGCAGCTATAGAGAAGTTTGGGGAGCATGTTTATGAGGCAGAGTTAGAGGGGTTAATTTTTATAGAAAATGGATTAATCCGTTTGGTCTAAACTTTTTTCTTCCGAAATCTCTGTAGGAGTAATAGAGACTCCATTATACTGAAAATAGATATCTCCTTTTTTAAAACTGGGATGTGTTTTTGTTTTTATAAATTTCATCTCATTTCCATTGAGTTTAATGTTTTCTATATTGCCTGTATCACTCTTTAACCATACAGGATGTCTACTGGTATTGAGTACCCAAAAGTCGGTATAGTCTATATCATCATGAAGATGTTCTCTTATACCATGGCTACGGTTACTTGCAATTCCTTTGAGTAGAAAAATATCATGATAGTAGTCATCCTTGCAAGGTTCTTCTAAAAGTTCACCTTTACCATTTCGTGAAACATAAGCAATAATATCAATATTGTCAGCAGTTTTTTCATTAATAATTCTATACAACTCTTTTTTATCTGAAATCTTATCCATGCCATCAAATGTATAATAGGCATTGATATGACCTTTTAAAATAAGGTTTTGAAAGTTGTCAAAGTATAGGCGTTCATCTCTTATCTTTTTATTTTTTATCATTGATGAAATTTTACTTCCATAATTTGCACTACGCTCGGAGAGATTTTTATTAAGTAGTGGTTCTATATGTTTGTCATTAAGCAGACCTATATATTCCAATAAATCATTGAGTTTATCTCCAACATAGTTGAAAAATTGACTAATAGGGTTGTTTTTTCCTAAAAGCCTTTCGAGTAATGTTAAGAGGTAACTTAATGCAAACACTTCTAAAATAGGAGCAAACCATGAGCTGGTCATCCATAAAAATATTTTAGCAAAAATAACCCAAAGGGCCTTAAAAAAGCCAATAATAAGTACTTTTAACTCCATAAACACTGCAATATGGGTTAAGACATCGGTAAGATACATAATCCATATACCTATCCCCAAAGGTAAAACAATAATAACAAAATTTTTAATTTTGGTTTTAAAGTTAATGGCATTGTAGTATTGAAAAAGTTCTCTAAAAGGTTTTTTAAAATGTCTTATAATGTGTTTGTCTAACCACTTAGAGACCATGTTATCTATAAACCAACGTTTTACTCCTAAAAGAAGGGCTTGAAAAAAAGTTAAAGTTTTTAAAAAATGAAGAAATTTTAGTTTTGATAGGAACCATAGGGAGAGTAGTGAAGATTTAAAAACAAGTACAACAGCAATCATGTATCCCATAATATAGTTATATGAAGGTTCATGAAAGTTTGAGAGTAGAGCCATTATAATTACAGGAATTATAATGGCAAGAAGAGCTTTATATCGTCTTTTCATTGATTGTTATTAATCTGATTCTACAGTATCGGTTGCATAGACACCTGTTAATGTTTTCCAGATGATTGAAGCATTAATACCAATCCAAATAATTATTCCCATAGAAATTGTTCCTGTCCATCCCATTTGTGTAGCATTGGAGAAGTCAAGTACACCATATTGTTGTAGCCCCCAAATAAATGCAAAAATAATTAAAATAGTTGCAATAGCTCCAGAAAATCCTATGGATTGTAAAATCGATTTAAAGGCTAAAATCCAAAGTCCTAGCATAATTAAAATAGCAAAAGGCGTAAAGCCTGATAAGATGTCTTGTTGTGAGACATAGTGAATAAAATGGTGTCCTAAAGGGTTCCATGTTCCTATGGCTAGTGCTAGTGACAGTAAAAGTGTAACCCACCAACGTAGATGGCTCTCTTTTTTACCTTTTTTTGTTCTATTTGTTTTTGTTAAAAAATCTGGTAGCATGTCAGTATTCCTTTGTATATAATGAAAATTTTGTAAAATCTGAATTTATAAGATTATATCAAATGAAAGACTAAAAGTAGATTTATATGAAGAATATATTTTTGTTATTATTATAATGAGAAGCACTTTTGTAGAGTTTTTGTATAAACTGTTAGAAGAGGAAAACCTCTTCTAACAGTTTATCTTAGAATTGATTTTATATCGTTGTTTAATCTGTTATATGATACTTCTCCTGGATAGGTAAATTCTGTTACACCATTTTTAATAACCATGGTAAACGGTAAAATTCCAGTCCATCCATAAGTATTTTGTATATTGTATTGTAAATTCGTTGCTGACTCGCCAGAAATCAGTGGATATCGAATTTTATGTCTTCGTATTAATCTTTTTGCTTCTGATGCACTCATTTTATCTTCGACCTGAACAGCAAAAATTTCTACTTTCCCTCCATATTTACTTCGTAAACTGTTTAGTATAGGCATCTCTTTAATACAGTGTGCACATTTTTTACCAAACATCTCTAAAATAATGATTTTATTTTGATGGTTTGGAAAGATAAAACCATTTGAACGCTCTATAATCGTAATAGGTTCTCCTTGAATACTTCTTAATTTATGAATTTCTCCATCTCCTGTAGATGTATGTAATTTAGGTTTTAGTTCAGTAGCTGCTATAGGAGCTTTATTACAAGCAGAGGAACTGTTGTCTGCACACTCTACAGTGGGTGGAGGAGCGTTAAAATTCACATTCACTATCTGACGATTGGGTTGTGTGTATGTCATTTTATTAGGCTTTTCTGCTGAAACGAATGGGTTCTCAAAATAACCAAAAAAACACCCTGTGTGCGTAAACATTATTGTTAACAAAATAGATATTTTAACAATTCTATTTTTTATACTTGATCTGCTTATCATTATTTCCCTTTTTATTAAACTTATTTATTGAACTTACTTATTCATTTAAATCTTTAACTAAAAATTCAAACTCATCTTCTCTAAGTTCTCCTGCTTGTACATCCTGTACTTCTCCATACTTATCTATAGAAATTAGAAGAGGAAGAGGTATACTAGTAGAGTATCCTGCTCTTTTTGCTAAGTAAGAGATAAAGTCATTATGATTAATTCCTGGAACAACATTATAATTAATCTTATGCTTATTGGCAAAGACTTTTACTGCATCACTTGGATAGTTTTGTGCTTCAATAGCAACTATAGCTAAATCATCTTTATGGTTGTTTGTCAATTTTATGAGTGCTGGAATCTCTTTAAGACATGGAGGACATCTATGCCCAAATAGAGCTATGAGTACAGCTTTTCCTTTAAATTCTTTAAGGTCTAAACCTTTTTTTGTTTCTGTAATATTAATGGTTTTATTATTAATAGTTGTAAGTGTAAATGTAGGTGTTGTCTCTTCGGCATGAAGTGTAGATAGGGTGGTTATGAGAGTTAAAGCCAAAGTAAAAATTATCTTTTTCATTCTTTTTCCTTAGAATTTTTTTAATTTATTATACCCAATTATTTATGTAATAATTGTGTATAACTAAAAGGAGTATTAATTATGTAACTAGTTTTTATTACGCTTTCCACCATTACGGCTTCCACGATTCCCTCCACTACGATGGTCACTATTACGTCCTCGACCACCATGACTTCTACGACGAGCACCACCACGACTTCGGTTTCTTCCACGTCCACGACCACCGTTTCTCTCTCCACCTTTGAAGTTTTTAGCTCGTTCAATAAGTGCTTTAACCTCTTCGGTTCCAAGACCAATGATATCTTTACCTTTGACATCAATCTCTTTTTGAACAATGGTTGCTAAAAGATGAGCAATGGTTACAATGTCAAGGTCATGTTGAAGTGTCTTTACCATCTCTTTTGCTGATGAAGAGATTTCAGTATTGGCAATTTTAGACAATAGATCATCATCTTTACGGGTTTGAACCTCTTGACGTGTTGGAATAACTTCTGAAACCATTACCGTTCCAACATCTTTTTCGATTCTCTTAATGGTTCTAAGCTCATTTGGCGAGACTAAAGTAATCGCCTCACCTTTGTTCCCAGCACGTCCAGTTCGTCCAATTCTGTGAACATAAGATTCAGAATCAAAAGGAATGTGGTAGTTAAATACATGAGAAACATCATTTACATCAAGACCACGTGCAGCCACATCAGTTGCAATGAAAATCTCTACCAACCCTTGTTTAAATGAACGAATGGTATGCTCTCTTTGTTTCTGCTCCATGTCCCCATGCAGTGCAGCAACTTTAAACCCTTGTGCCGTCATGTACGATGAAAGTCTATCTACCTCTTTTTTCATTCTACAGAAGATAATACATTTGTTAGGGTTTTTGTAGTCAATAAGTCTTAAAAGAGCATCATCTCTCTCATAGTCTGCTACCACATAAAAAATCTGTGCAATGTCGGTGTTGGTTCGTTCACTTTTTGTAATGGTAACTGATTTTGGATTGTCTAAAATCTGCTCAGCAAGAATTTTAATCTGTTTTGGCATGGTCGCTGAAAACATAAGTGTTTGACGCTCTTGGGGTAAGAACGTAAAGATGTTTTTAATTTCGTCCAAGAATCCCATGTCCAGCATCTCATCAGCTTCATCTAAGATTACAAACGATGGGTTAAGTTTGATTTTTTTAGACATCAAAAGGTCTTGCAGACGCCCAGGAGTCGCTACTATAATGTTCGCTTGTTTGATTCTGTCAATCTGTTTGTTGTACGGTGTACCACCATAAACGGTAGCTGTTTTAAGACCAGCTGTTTTACCAAAACGGAAAAGTTCGTCTGAAACTTGCATTGCTAGTTCTCTAGTAGGAACAATAACCAGTGCTTCAACACCTTTATCTCCACTCATCTGTTGAATAACTGGCAGACCAAAAGCAGCTGTTTTACCTGTTCCTGTTTGTGCTTGACCAATTAAGTCATGTCCTTCTAAAATAAGGGGAATTGCATTAGCTTGAACGGGACTTGGTTCTTTAAATCCAGCGTTGTTAATGGCTTGGTTAAGGGTTTCTTTAAAATTGAAATCTGAAAATGTCATAAGGTTACTTCTTTATAGTAAATTTTTTAGGGTATGGCAGTATGCATATCGAAAATAAAATAATTTTAGTTAAACAATATTTATTTATGTTATGGTGTCATTTGACCCCAATTTTTGCAGCTGATACCAAATAGTCAAACACTTAAGGTAGACGTTTGTTATGCTTAGTGGTAGGGAATTATTAGAAAGCCCTAAAAATAAGAGATTTGATACACTCTTGCAGAAATTTCGCGAATTATAGCGAAATTATTAAGATAAAGCTAGTCCTATTGGGTATAATCTATAAAAAAAATGAAAGAAGTAACATCATGAGAGAGAAATATATACTATTGGCTTTGATTTTAGGTCTAAATGGTTGTTCTACAGACCAAGTTAACGCTGAAGAGAGAACAAGAACTTTAGTTAAGCATAAAAAAATAAGCATGGAAGAAAATGTATTAACAGCTGAAACAAATATGCCTATAGTTCATCAAACAGTTACAAGTAGTCAAAAAACATTAGATGAAAAAATAGGTTCTATGTTTATGGTTGGTTTTTTAGGAACATCTGCTCCTAAAAACTCTCAAATATGTAGAGATATTAGAGATTATAATCTAGCTGGAGTTATTTTGTTTGATGTAAACCCTGTTAAACATTCAGAGCCTAAAAATATTTCAAGTAAAAATCAAGTAGCGAAACTTACACAGGAGCTTCAAGCTTGTTCCAAAGATGGAAAACTTTTAATTTCGGTAGACCAAGAGGGGGGAAAGGTACAACGTCTTAAAAGTCAGTATGGCTTTTATGGGAAATTTCCAAAAGCAAAAGATGTAAGTAAAATGAGCGATGCAAAAGTAAAAGCACATTACAACAAAATGGGAGCAGAGTTGAGTTCTGTAGGTATTAACTACAACTTGGCCCCCGATGTAGATTTGGCGATTAATAAGAGAAATCATGTTATTTATAAACTGGGTCGTTCTTTTGGTGCTAACCCTAAAACAGTTGTAAAATATAGTGAAATTTTTATGGATGCGATGCATAATAATGGTGTACTTACTGCACTCAAACATTTTCCAGGACATGGCTCATCGTTGGGTGATACCCATAAAGGTTTTGTAGATGTAACAAAACTTTGGAAACCTATAGAGTTAGAACCTTACCGAATGTTGGCTCAAACAGCTGTGATAGATACTGTTATGGTGGCTCATGTTTTCAATAAAAATTTGGATGCTAAATACCCAGCAACACTTTCAGCTAAAACGGTTAATGGAAAATTACGTCAAGAGTTTGGTTTTGATGGTGTGGTTATTACTGATGATTTACAAATGGGTGCTATTCAAAATAAATATGGTCTAAAAAATACTCTGAAATTAGCAATCAATGCAGGAAATGATATTTTACTTTTTGGAAATCAATTATCTGTGAAAAGTATGGTAAAAACAAGCACATTAATTAATACGGTGAAATCTTTAATTAACAATGGTGAAGTAAGTTTGGTAGACATAGAGAGGTCAAATAGTCGTTTGGAGAGATTGAAAGAGAAGTTGTAAAATTTAAATCTATTTAAAAAGGGAGATTAAGAGTGAAGATGAGATACGCTTTATTCTTTTAGAATTTTTTTTATACACAATAATTATAACTCTTAGTCAATTAGCAATATAATCGAATTTTAATTAGATAAAAAAGGAAGTAAGATATGAATAGAACACTAATTTACTCTGTAATGACACTTTCATTATTGACAAATATTTATGCTGATGAGAACTTAAATCCAGCACAGATTATGCAGGAGACACTTGCTAAGATGCAAGCAGTAGCTCAAATGAGTGATAAGAGTCAAAAAAACAATGATACGAATACCTCTGATTTTACTTTAGGTAAATATGGGACTTTTAAATTTGAAAAAGCCAATGATAATGTCTATATTATGCATGGACCAGTGGTTGGACCAAATAAAGAGAATGAAGGTTTTATGAATAACCCAGCAGTCATAGAGTCTGAACATGGTCTAATAGTCATTGACCCAGGTGGAAACTATAATGTAGGGAAAAAGGTTTTAGCCGAGATAGAAAAGGTAAGCACTAAGCCTATTATTGCCGTGTTCAATACACATAAACATGGTGACCATTGGTTTGCAAACAAAGCAATAGTAGAGAAGTATCCTAAAGTAGATATTTATGCTCATGAACATA
>Ga0256832_1002483_pt1 | contig 12599 bp, 19 predicted proteins | sample 134614metaG_FD_190534 | JGI IMG/M metagenome (GOLD analysis project Ga0256832, IMG submission 190534) | Hydrothermal vent microbial communities from Lau Basin, Pacific Ocean - 134-614 | ecosystem: Environmental > Aquatic > Marine > Hydrothermal vents | place: Pacific Ocean: Lau Basin | collected... | reverse complement strand
GCAGTTCGGGGTCGATCACGACCTCATGCTACCAGCCGCCCATAAAAAACCAGCAAAAAGCCGGGTTTCCCCGGCTCTTTGGTGGGCGATGGTGGACTTGAACCACCGACCTCACGCTTATCAGGCGCAGCGGCCACCGCCCTACAGCGCAGTTTTACCCCGCCGCTAGCGCATTCGGCCAAGCGCGCGGAGCACTGAACCCCCGCTGAAAATGGGGTCGATTTCTGGGGTGTTGGGGTCAGCCGGGGTCAGAATCGCGGTGGCCGGAACATGCCCAATTCAATCCGCTGCGGTTGTTTTTCCGTTTTTCAACCGTTCCTGCACCACGCCCAGGTCCACGGCGTAGGGCGTGTAAACGTACCGCTTCGCGCCGGGGCGGGTCGCCTGGTGTTCCCGCCGCATCTCCACGACCAGCTTGCGCGCGGCCTGCATGGGGAGGTTCTTCTCGTCCACGTAGCTGTTGCGGTCCCATAGCGGCCGCTGCCAGGCCCCGGCGTTGAGCATCAACCGCTGGCGCACGATCGGGGTCAGGCTGCCACGCGGGGCCAGGTAGGCCCGCGGCTGGACGTAGCTGGTCACCCGGTGCGAATGGGCGAAGAGGTAGACGTCGGCCTCGTAGCTGACCAGCACGTCGAGCTGGTTGTTGAGCTGCGCGCCTGGCTTGCGACTGCCCGAGTCGCGGTGGGCGGCGAAGATGACGGTGGTGAACTCGCCCTGGGGCCGGCCCGGGCGCCCCACGCCCCACTTGACGCGAATCATGGCGCGGTCGCCCAGGTCGGGCACCTCGCGGCCGGCCACGGCGCTCAGCTGGCGGGTCAGCCGGCGGGTGAACCCGGCCATGTGGTGGTTGCCGCGCAGCACCCCGAGCAGTCGTCCGGCGATGGGCGAAAGCAGCTCGAGCGCATCCTCGAGGACCCGGTCCTCGAGGATGTCCACTTCGTCGATCCGGTACCGGTTGGAGATCACCTCGGGGTCGTAGTACCGGTGCCGGCGGTCGCGGGCGTCGGAGATGTCACCCATCACGATGGCGACGCCGTAGGGGTCCGATTTTATGAGCTGTACGTATTCCTTGAATCCTTGATAGTCAAACGATTTGAGTGTAATGTGCAGGTCCCCGATGGGGTAAATGCGGCTGCGCCAGTCCGGCCCAATGGGGGCGGAGTGGTCCGCCAAGATCACGCCTCCGGCCTCCAGACCCGCTCGGAGGCCAGCTGCGCGATGGTCTCCCACGAAACCACCACATCGCCGATGGCGATCCCCTGCCGGATCAGCTGCGCCTCGTCGCCGTTCGAGAGCCTGACCTCGGCCCAGGCTCCATCCTCGTCGGTGTAGAGTGTCACGTCTATCGCATGCAGGTCATCCGTCATCGAGCACCCCCGTCAGCTCGATCTCGAGCGCCATCAGGAGCCGCGTCGCCGCGTGTTGCAGGTGCGGCTCTCTGTCGTCGCCCGCCAGGTGCTTGTAGATGTGCACCAGAGCGTGGTTGATGTGGTCGTCCACGTCGATCCGGCGCCAGTTGTCGCGCTCGTAGCGCTCGGCCCCGACGCGCATCACCTCGCCCACGGCCAGGAGCGCGCTCGGCGGTACCAGGTCGAGTCGGCTCGCCACGCGCGACTGCCGCCCGCCGCGGGCGTTGACCTCGATGTCGTCAGGCATTAGGCGCCCCCGCGGAACAACGCGAACCCCGCGGCGATGATGCCGCCAGCGATGGCGAACAGCAGCCACAGCATCACGGCCATCTGCCCCTGCAGCCGGTCCACGGCCGAGCGGACGTGGTTCAGGTCGCGCGGCATCCCCTCGACGATTTCGAGGCGGCGCTCCGCGTCGTCGATGCGCGTTTCCACCCGCACCAGACGGGTCTCGTGGTCGTCCAGTCGATGAAAGATGCGAGTCGTCGTTTCGTCCGGCATCACCAGCTCCATCCCCCGATCAGGGCCAGTCCCCACCCGTCCCACCGGCCGCGCAGCTGCAGCTGCACCCACCACCCCTCGGCGGTGTAGCCAACGCCGGTGTAGGGGCTCCAGTACCAGCCGGCGGGGCCGTACTCGACCTCACCGCCGGCCACCTGCTCCAGGCCCCAGCCGCTCCAGACCACCTGCTCGGCCCAGATGCGGACCGTGAACCGTTGCCCGACCTCGAAGCGGTACCCCGCCCGGCCGCCGGCCCATGCGGGCAGGGCGGCCAGGGCGAGCAGCAGCGTGGCAAAAATCAACACGCGGCGTGGCATTTTTGCTTACCGTCGGCCGGGCCCGGTCGTAGCGCGCGCGGCGGCCTCGGCGCCGGCCTGGGCGTCGCGGATGAAGATCAGCGCCAGGCCCGCGAGCACCGCGAAGACGAACGTGGGCGCGTCGACGTTCCCCGCCTGGAGCTGCTGGAAGGCCGCCAGGATGGCGCTCACGCCGGTCCAGAACGTCTTCGAGCGGATCAGCTCGGGCCAGTGCTTCACGCCCTTGATCAGCGCCGCAGCGATGGCGGGCACGATGGCCACGGCATACTGCAGCACTTCGAACCAGGTCTTCTGATCCGCGGTCGCCACCGCCTGGGCCAGAACGAAAGCGCCGGCCAGAACGGCCAGCAGGATGAACGCGAACTTTTTCATGGTCTCCCCCTTCAGACTCCCGTGAAGTGCAGGTGCAGCAGCCACAGGGCCACCGCCACACCTGCGAGCCAGAGCCAGTACCGCCGCGGGTCCCTGTGCCACCCGCGGTTGACCTCTTCGCTGAGCGTGTCGCCCAGACGCCAGCGCCGGAGCTGTCCGAGTGCGACGTCTGCGATCCCGAGGCCGGCGAGGACGACCGCGAGACGCCAGGCCGCGCCGGAGCCGAGCGTCACCCAGGTCCAGGCGATGAGGGCGACGCCGAGGAGCACGACGGCGAGCGGTGTAGCCATGAAGCGGTGGAGCCTACGCATCCTCCGCACACCTCCCCCAGATCCGACGCCACCAGGGGCACGGAGGCGCGATTCTCGAGCCCCGTACCCACAAACGCTCGCGGACGATGCGGGCGATGCCCACGTCCCACTCGACGCCGTTGAGATTAAGACGGCTCACGAGCAGCCGCCCCTTGGGGTGCTCCCAGTTCACCGCCTCGCTGTATACCGTGGCGATGCGCCGCGTCCAGCCGCGGCCGAAAGTGCCCCAGTGGGGCAGCGAGGCGTAGTGCTCCATCCGCCGGGTATGGAGTAGGGCTAAGCCCAGCAGCGGGTAGTCACGGAGGCGCTCGGTGATGCCGTTTGTCAGCAGCCTCCCCAGCCCGCCGAGGCCATGCTGTACGGCGGCGTCGAAGACGTAGAGCGCAATGCCAGGATGACCGTTGGTAGCCCACCCCTCGGCCCCCGACGGCTCCCAGTAGCGCTCTCGGTAGATGGCCTCTACCTCGGCGTCCTCGATCATGGTGACGGGCCTGGGCTCGATCCCGCGATCACGCCGCCATGCGTCGTAGACCGTCTGCGTGATGCCGTAGCAGGTCGCGCCGCCTGGGTCATCCGGGTGGTTGACGCAACCCCCCTCGAGGGAGAGGATGATGGCCAGCGCCATGTTCCAGACGTTCATGGGTTTTCCACCGCCATCACATGAAGCCATCGGGGGCCATAACAGCGAACTGTGTTACCGCTGCCCGTGTTTCCGAAAGCCCCAGCGATACGGCGAACGCTCGGGGATATCGTGGCCGCGTACGTAATGGATAGTTGCTTACGATTGTCACCCCCAGCGAGTGTACGGGTGTACGTGTGTGGCGAAAAAACGGACCACGAAGCTCCGCCATCAGCAGATTGGACAATGCGAATGCCCGGGTAGTCGTTCGCATCGCTGAGAACGATGGCGTGCAGCGACACGATCAATATCGGATTTGTTGCGCCGGACACGTCTACATCCAAGTACAAATCCGTCATGACGCCTCCGACCCCAGCAGATACGTTTGCTGTGGTCGAGAGCGACGCGCCTGCAGTGATACTCCCTACGGCTATCACGGCTCCCGGATGATGCAAGCGCCCATTGGAATCCAGCGTAGCCACGCCCCCAGCTACGCCTGCCTGAGACCAAGGAATCACGTCGTTCTTCATCTGGTTTAGCTTGGCCGACGTAATAAGGTCGTCCGACTGCCAGTCGGGGAAAAGCTGATCGTTGGGCATGAACCCTCCTATCCGGCGTCGGCAAAACTGCCGTCCACCCTGGCTGTGTCGACGCGGGCCGTTGCGTATGTGGACTGCACCCACTCGACATCGCGCGGATGCAGCGTGATGGCGACAGCACCACGCCAAGGCGCCACGACGAAGCGAACCTCGAGCCCGTAGCGGGGATGCAGGCGCCGCGAGCGCACGTAGCCACCGCGCACGTCGGCGATGAGTTCGGCCGTCGTCAACGCTTGGCGCCAGGACTCCACGAGGTCCTTGAAAGCAGCCTCGCTGGGTTGCTGTACTTGGCCAGACAGGCGCAGCGGCTCCGGTTCTGGGAGACCATCCCCTGCTACGACCCAAGCGCCGGCGTCAGGAGCCCTGACCAAGCGTGCGCGCGGGCGGCGATTCTCCAGCTCGAGCCTCATGGCAGGAGGCAGATCGAGCACGCCTCCTGCATGCTCGATGCGAATCTGGCTCAGACCACCACCCCCTCTCCTTTCGGGTAGAACGTCAGGGTCACATCGGCCGCTTTACCGGTGTCCGGTCCGGTATGCGTCTGCAAACCGTACCGGCCCGTCCAGACGTCCCATCGTCGCGTGTAGCCGCTTGCACGGTGCTCGATGGTGGCCGCCGCTGCAGCGACGGCCTTGAGCTGATCGATCCAAGAGAGCAGGCCACCTACGGACGAAAAAAGAGCGCGGCCAACGACGCTTAACTCAACGGGTTGGGCCAGACCGTCACCCGCGGCGAAAAACGCCTCGGCGCCGGTCTCGCGCTCGAGGCCGCCCTCTATCCGGCGATCCCAGCCGGGCTCGACGACGAACCCATCGGGCATTGGAAACTCCGTAGCGTCACCTTTGATGATCACGATCATGTCGACACCTCACACGCTCGCGCCGGCAATGGCGGCCATCGCACCGGTTCGGTCGACGAAGAGCTTGAGTGCGGCAGCGTCTCCTGCCGTGCCCGTGCTACCGACCTTGGCCGTGGACGATCGCTTGCGGGTGGTGTACTCGTAATCCCAAACCTCCACGGGCCCTGCTACGATGCCCGATGCCGTGGTGATCTCGACGGTCGCGGCTGGTTGAACGATCTCGCCGTTCCAAACGACCTCATGCGGAGCCTGGTGGGGAACCGCCACCAGCGATTTGGCCGCTTCGACGGCGTCGGGGATCATCACGCCCCACCCAACGGCATAAACAATTTGAATGTAGTCTTCCGAAGCATCACAATCTGGCGGGGTATAAGAAGTGTTTGGGGTAAATTCAATCGAAATGCTTGCGGTTGACGGAATGTCAACAAAATGGAACGTCGCTGATGCGTCTGACGTGCGAGGTGCAACGTATGTATGAGTAAGCACTAAGTCTGGGTTGTCTGGATCAGGATACGAAATCCTTACAGTAATGTTGAAATTGCTGAGTGCTAGATTTGAGGTAATCTTCACCAGAAGTGTTTCCCCTGGTCCCCATGCCGCGTAAGACGGAAGCGAAATTGAGTAGACGGCGTAAAGTGAGGTGTAAACGCCTGATGGGGCGCCTATGATTGCTCGCCATGCTGTGTTCTCATTTGGGGCTCCATCTGGGTTCTCGTCATAAGTTGCCGAAGCATCGCCAACGTAGGAACAGATGAGAGTACCAGACAAAGTTTGCTCAGCACCATTGAGAAGCTTCAAGATCGAGGCTCCAGAAGTTGCTAGCTTTGATCTGCGCCAGGCTTGGATGTTTGTTTTTGTCGGCGATGCTACAGCTGCCCTCTCGAGGCCGTAGATTGCATGCTCCGGGGAATCATAGGTAGCAAAAAGGCGCTTACCGCCTTTGGTAACATCAAGCCCAGGCTCTAGCGCAGCAACTGCTGAGGGATAATCAACAGTGATCCGCATTTCCCCGCCAGCCTTGTGCTCGCCGCCAAAGACGATCCCCTTGGTTACGACCTCGGATCCGTTCACCGGCAACCAGCGCAGCCCGTGGGTCCGGTAGTCCACCGTCGTGGTGCCTGCCGCTGGGCCGAAGACGACCTTGCCGCTAGGATCCACGCCCCACGAAAACCCAACCTGCTTGGCCAGGTCGCCAATGAGCGTGCGGAGGTCGACGGGGCCGCTTGACGCTACGCTCGAGACGGCCCCGGTGCTGGTGATGGCGCCAACGGAGAGCGCAGGGTGGTTGTACCGCGCCAGCAGGTCGCTAACGATCTGCTCCACGGCCACGTCGTCATACCGGGGCGAGATGGCGTAACGATGAGCCAGCAGCTCGTCGCCGCCCGTGGCCTCGTATTCGCGTACCTCCTGATCGTCGGACGGCCAGGTGGTGATGAGCGGGCCCCAGAACACCGGCTCGCCATCGATCCAAAGCTGCACGATGCCGCGGGGCTCGAGCCCAGCGGTGAGTGATGGAATTGCGCTGAAGCGTAGCTGCACCCCCGTGCCGTCGGCGCGACGGCTCCAGCGAAAACCGTCCACCACGCCGCCTGGTGCCGATGGCGTGTACTCGGCGTTCAGCGTCGTTCCGTCAGGCTTGTAAGCTCGCAGCATCCAGCTCATAACGCCCCCGCATTGCGCAGCAACCACCCAAGCGTTCCAGACGGCTCGCTGCGGGCCCCGGCCACGGCGTCCCTGAAGGTCTCGGCAGCCGTGAGCATGGTGTCCGCGGCCCGCTCGAGCGTCTTGGTCCACGCCGGCGAGGTCATGACCGATACCTCCGGCAGCTCGTAACGCAGCGCGCTCGAGTTCGTCGCGCTGTCGACGCTCGAGCCGCCGTCGCCCAACCCGAGGGCGTCGCGGTACGCGCCCAGCGTGTCCTCGATCAGCCGTTCGACTTCGGGCATGGCTGCGTTGATCTGCTCGATGGTGGCCAAGGCGCCGGCCTCGTCTCCGGCGGCCAGCTGCTTGGTCAACTGGGTCAGCAGGTCACCCATCGCGCCCTCGAAGATCGCACCCTGGATTACGGCGTCGATAATGGCCGACTCGATGGCCGAGCGGATGCCGTCATGCAACGCGTCGCGCCACTCGGGGTCGCCTTCGAGGAAGGCTCGCATACCCGACCGAAGACCACCCATGACGCCCTGCTCGAGCGTTTGCGCGATGCCCAAGGCAAACTCGTCGATCTCGGTGCGGTACCGGTCGACCGAGAAGAGACCGAAGAAGGCCTTCTCCTGGTACTTCTCGATGCTGGCGAAGGCGCTCTGATCGATCAGGCTGAAGCGGTCCCCAAGAGCGTCGTACTGCTGCTGAGCCTCACTCAGCGACCGCAGCGACGACGCCGGATCGAGCCACTGGAACCAGCTCATCACGCGGCCGAAAAGCCTGGCCGACTCGGATAGCACCCCGCCCACCACGGGCACCTTGTCGAGGATGTCGCCCAGTGCGTCGAACCACCCGCCCGCGTCGCCTTTGGTAAGGGCGTCGCCCATTTTCTCCAGGCCATCAAGGGCGTCGCCCACGTTGTCGAGCAGTTTTTCCGACGCGGCCGCGGCTGCCTCGAAGGCGCGTTTGGCCTCCTCGGCCTTTTGTTTTGTGTAGTCGGCCGCTTGCTGGGCGTTGAAGCCGACGCTTGCGGGGCGGCGCGGATCGTTGTAGATCAGCTTGAGGTCGCTTGCCTGCTTCTCCTTGGCCTCCTCGATCTGCTGGCGGATAGCCGCTTCGATGCCGTGGTCCCGAGAACCGCGCACCATCGCGTCGTGAATCTGGCGATTTAAGTACTCGCCCACGTCGCGCGCCGCGGCGGCGATGCCCGTATCGCTCCTGGAGCCGACCAGCGACCGCAGAAAGGCCTCGTTGGTGCCATCCTCGAGCTCGGCGGCGAATCCGGCGGCGAACTCCTCGAGCTCGGCAAGCATGGCGTGACGACCTTCGTCGCGCAGGTGGTCGGCCCAGCCAGCGGCGAAGTTGGCTGCGGCCTCCCGCCCGGCAATGTCCCAATTCCAACCTGGAAGGTTGGGAATGGGGTTCGGCAACGGCTCGCCACCGGCGATGCCCCGGCCAGGTTCGGGGGCAGCGACCACTCTCCCGAGAGGCGGTTCCGGTCGCCAAAAAGTCCTGCCGCTCCCGTACCCTCCAGACTTGCCCGCGGGGAAAACCGGCTTTTGCTTTTGGGCTTCCCGCGCCCAGCGAATGTACTCGATGATACTCTGCGTCAGGCCGCCAAAAGCGGCCGCCGCCTCGTCGGCGTCGCCTGCCAATCCGCCGCCGCCTCCGCCGCTGCTGCCGTTTCCGGCCAGCCCATCGCGCAGGGTGTCGACTTCGCCGTTTAGCACCTTGATGATGCGCGCCTGTTCCTCTTGCGTCGCCGCCAGCTCGGCCTCGGCTTTCCGCAGGGGAACGACGGCTCCCTCGAGGTGATTGAGCAGCTCGATCTGATTCAGCAGCCGCTGGCGTTGCAGGGTGGCCACATCGGTGCCGCCGCTGATCCGGCTGACCTGCTCCGAAAGCTCCTTGCGCACCTGCGCCAGCGTGCCGGCAAAGGCGTCGCCCCCACGCTCAGCGGCCTTCTTGAGGTACTCGATGAGGTCTCGGCTGAGCCCGGATCGCTCGATAGCGACCATCAGCGCGTCCTTGGCCTTGGCTACCGTCTGCTCCTGGGTCACGCTCGAGACCGCCAGGAACTTGGCGATGGCCTCGGTGGCCGCCTTGCTGATGTCCTCGATCGAGTCCTTGGACTTCTCGGCCTCGGCGACGTACTCCTTCCACGCCTCCTTTCCTGGCCCGGACAGGGTGTCGGAAAGGGCCTTCATCTTGTCGATCAGCTCGTCAGCCGACCGGGCTTCGCCAAGCTCGCGCTTGACCGCTCGGATCTCGTCGCGAGCATCTTTAGCGGCCAGCTTGACCTTGTCGCCGAAGACGTGATCCAGCCAGTTGAACAGGTCGTTCAGGGCGCGTAAGCCCGCCGTGGCCAGCTCCACCAGCTCCGAGATGGCCGGTATCAGCCGCTCCCCCAGCTCCTGGCGGAACTCCGCCCATTCCTTGTTGAGCGCGTTCTGCTTGCCAGGCAGACCACCCAGCAGCTGGTCGAGGTCGCCCACCTCCTCTTTGGTCGCCTGCATCACCAGGTTGACCGCGGCCCTGGCCTTTTCCTCCTTGGTCAGCGCCTCCACGCTCTTGCCGAGCGTCTTGGCCATCTCTTTGTAGGCTTGGTTCAGGTTCTCGGCAATGCCGGCGTAGTTGAGGTAGATGGACTGCTGCGTCACCACCGCATTGGTAACGGCGTCGATGCCTTCCTTGGTCGACTTGCCGGCCGCCAGCGCCGAGGCCGCCGCCCCCTCGAAGAGGGTGGCGATCTCGTCCATCGTCAGGCCCTGACGCAGGAGCTGCGTGGAGTATTCGGCCAGGTCCTGCGGCAGTACGCCCAGGCGCTGGGCCACGGCCTCGAGCTTGGCCGTACCGGCGTCGGCGTCCTGCCCCATGCGCTCGAGCTGTTTGCGGAAGAGGCGGGTGGCGATCTCGGCCTTGCTGGCGCCGCTAGCCCAGTTATAGGCGGCCCGGGTGAGGCCCGCCACGCCAAGGCCGGCGGCCAGCGGCCCCAAGAGCTTGCCCAGACCCCCCAAGGCGGAGCCGAAGCCGCGCGTGCGCTTGTCGGCCTTTTCGGCGGCGCGCTCGACCTGCCCCAGCTCGGCGCTGATCTTTTGCAGCGGTCGGCCCGCCTGGTCCAAGACGGCAACGACGATTTCGAGCTTGTTACGCGCCATGCTTCCTCCTCTGCCTGGCCTCGGCCTCCATCGCCATGCCTTCTTCGAACACGGCCATGAGCCAGTCGAACTCGCCCGTGGTCATCCCGGAATCCGGGTGAAAGTCGAGCGGACTAAGCGCCGGGTACGTCTTGCACAGGGCGTGGATCGTCCGCGCCATCTTCGCGAAATCGGGCGGCGTCGACGCCCACCTCCGAAGGGTCGATGCGACCGGAGAGCGACGCGATGCGCTCAACGAGCATGTAGATCTCGTCGTCACCGTAGAGCGCACGCAGCTCGCCGACGGTGAACTGGTGCTCCGCGCGCTCGGGTCCTACCTCGTCGTCAAAGAGGACTTCGAACGGGGCGTCGACGCCATCGATGACGGCGCCCTCAACGCCAAGTACCAGGTAGGCCTCCTCGAGCTTCTCGCGCAGCAGCCCAGCGCGCAGCGCACCCTCGGGGTCGTCGAGCAGCCGCTCGCGGCGCTCTTCGGGAGTGGAGTTCTGTAGCGCCCAATAGGAACGCAGCGCCGCCTCGTCCACCCCGGTGCGCAGCATCGCGGCTCCGGCCTTGACCGGCCGGAGCTTGAGTTGGATGCCGTCAGGGAGGTTGTAGAGCCAAACGCGCCGCGCCCGCTCGTGCAACGCCTTCAATCGCTCGGCCCCGCCCATCAGTAGGACGCCTCCCCGTTGATCAGCGTCACGCGGAAGGGGTAGCCAACCCCAGGGTCGAGCTCGGCGGTGCCGGTAACGTTGACGGTGAGGCGACCGGTAGCGCTCAACGGGTCGGGGTAGCTTTCGATGTTGAGCTTGGGCACTTCGATCTTCAGCGTCTCGCCGCCGGCTTTGACCCAGGCGAACTCCCACGCCTGCGGGGCGTTGTTCTTGAAGTCGTCGTAGACGTTCGGGGCGTTGAAGGCCAACGTCATGTTGACGGTCAGGAGCGCAGGCCCGAGCAGAATGGCCGCCGGCTTGCAGGTGCCGTCTTGCAGCCCCTCGGCCTCGAGGTTGTTGGCCAGGGTGATGGTCAGGCTCTCGATGTAGGGGAAGGCCGCCCCTGCTCGCTTGTGGGCCGCGTCGGCGCAGCGGAACGGGCTGGCGTTCTCGAGCACGACCGTGGGATCGGTCACGCCGTCAACGAAATCCATGAAGAGCCAGTCGGCGTCGAAGGTGACGGGACCGTCGGCCGGCGCGTTGAGGGTGAGGCTGTTGAGCTGGCCGCCGGCGTAGCGGCGGACGCTCGAGCCCGCCTTGCGCGTGATCGAGTAGCTGGGCAGCGCCTGCTGGTCGCTGATGGGGCCCGTGGGCATGTCGAAGACGTGGGTGTAGGGGCCCGTGCCACTTGTCGCCGGGTCTCCCAAGGCGGCCCGCAGCAGATGGCCGATGCCGCGCGGGTAGGCCCGCATGCCGTTGGTCGTCCCCGCGATCTCGATGCGACCGGTCTCGGCCGCCAGAGGTGCGCGGCCGGTGTTTGGCTGCTGATCGCGGTCGCGGGGGATGCTGATGACGATGTTCTCGGTCCCGGGGATGAAGACGGTCGGGTCCACGCCGGTTCCGAACGCGGTCTCCTTACCCAGGCCGAGCTTTCCGTAGATGCCTTGCGCGCCCATTACTTGCCCTCCTTGTCAGGCTTGACGGTTTCGAAGGCGCCGGTGGCAAGGAGGCGTTTCGCCTCGCCGACGGGCACCTCGCGCACCTCGCCAGGTCGCCAACCGATCACCACCGCTCCCTCCTTGGGCGTGTACTTCAGTCGTTTAGGCTTCAAACTGCACCTCCACCTCGAGCGCCGCGTACCAGTACTGGGTGCGGTTGCGCTCGGTAAGATCGATGTCCCATCCCTGCACTCGCGCGCTCTCGACGGTTCCAGTCAGCGTCAGGTCAGCGAGCAGGCTCGAGCGGTACCCCCAGACCAGTTCACGCAGTTCGGCCTTGCGCGCCTCCGGGTCGGCGCCGTCGAAGCGGACGTAGAAGACCACGTAGAAGGTGGCGCCAACCTGCTCGCGCTGGCAACCCGCACCGCCCAGGGGCTCGAGTGTGGACTGCCCGTCACCCACCTCCACGTAAGGCGTTTCGGGCACGGGCCCGCCCTCGCCGGTGCGGCCGCCCTTGACGCCGGGAAGGGCCAGGGCCTTGTCGAGTAACGCGTGCGCGATCGGGTCGAGAGGGTTAGACATCGTAGAAGTCCTCCAGGGTGGTCATGATGCCGTGGAGCCAGCTCGGCGGCAGCTGCAAGCCTCCGGGGCCGCGGCGCCAGGGGAGCATGGGACGAGCAGGTATGCGGTCGGTACCCTCCTGATGCCACGCAGCCTTGCGGTCGGCAAAACCTACGGCCACGGCATTGCGGCCAACGACGCGGTAGTGGAGTGAGCGGCGCATGACGCCGGTGTCCTGCAAGATCTTGGCCCCCTCACCGCCCTTTCGGCGACGCTCGAGCGTCGCCGGAGCCAACGGCTTCCAGGGGAGGCCGTAGGGGTCGTGCTCACGCTCGAACCCCTCTTCCACGCGCTCCATCAGGTCGGCTCCAACAACCGCAAGGGCGGCGCGGAGGTCGTCCACACGCCGCTCCAGTCGCTTGAGGCGGTCCTTGATGGCGCTCAGGCCGCGCAGCGTTAGCTTCATCACCACCCCCGCTTCGGGTCGGTCACGATGTAGGCCTCGCCGCCGGAGGCGTCCTGCCCCTCGAGCCTGGCCTTGCCCGCGGCTACCCGCTCGAGCCAGCGAATCGCCTCGCGCTTGCGCAGGTAGAGGTTGGAGACCTCGCCGCCTTCGGGCGCCAGGTTCTTGCTCACCGCCAGGTTGTACGCGGCGATCTCGCAAACGGCGTTCTTC
>Ga0256832_1002482_pt1 | contig 12602 bp, 4 predicted proteins | sample 134614metaG_FD_190534 | JGI IMG/M metagenome (GOLD analysis project Ga0256832, IMG submission 190534) | Hydrothermal vent microbial communities from Lau Basin, Pacific Ocean - 134-614 | ecosystem: Environmental > Aquatic > Marine > Hydrothermal vents | place: Pacific Ocean: Lau Basin | collected... | reverse complement strand
GCGGCGGCCACGCCTTCGCCTCGCAGGGGTACCTGATGGGGCCGATCCTCGAGGAGCTGAAGAGCAAGCGCGACGAGATCGTGGCCTCGCTCTTCGAGATCTACAAGAAGGCCCTGGAAAAGCTGGGCCGGCCGGTGCCGAACGAGCCTCCCGAGGTGCGCTTCACCGCCCAGGGGGGCGTGGGGACCGCCGAGGAGCACGCGATGCTGCGCGACCGCTACGGCCTCGACAGCGTGGGTTGGGGCTCGCCCTTCCTGCTCGTTCCCGAGGTGACCGTGGTGGACGAGCGCACCCGCCGCGACCTCTCGGACGCGGGCGAGGACGACCTCTACCTCTCCGGGGCCTCGCCGCTGGGGGTGCCCTTCAACGTGATGCGCGGGGCCTCGATCGAAGCCCTGAACCGCAAGTGGTACGAGGAAGGCCACCCCGGCAGCCCCTGCCCCAAGGGCCACCTCGAGTTCAACACCGAGTTCACCGAGAAGCCCATCTGCACGGCCAGCCGCAACTACCAGCACCGCAAGATCCAGCAGCTGAAGTCGCTGGGCCTATCCGAGGAGGCCTACCGGCGCGAGATCGAAAAGCTGCTCGAAAAGCAGTGCCTCTGCACCGGCCTGGCCGAGCCCGCCCACCTGGAGTACCGCTTCCCGCCCCAGATGAAGGAGACGGGCGTCTCCGTCTGCCCCGGGCCCAACCTGGCCTACTTCTCGGGCGAGCGGACGCTCGAGGAGATGGTGGACCACATCTACGGTCGCCGGCCGCTGGGGCTCGAGGCGAACCGTCCCCACGTCTTCATCAAGGAGCTGCGCCTCTACGCCGACTACCTGCGCCGCGTGATCGCCGGCGAGTTCGGCACCGACCGCGACCGCACCCCCGAGGCGGTGGCCGCCTTCCGCGCCAACCTGGCCGCCGGCGCGCGCTACTACCTGGAACGCCTGGGCGAGCTGGGCCTGGGGCCCTGGAAGGACGAGCTGGAAAGCGTCGCCGCCCAACCGGCCTAGCTATTCGGCCATGAACCAAGGGCGGCGCGCTGCACCGCCCTTACCCTATTTCAGCCCCGATCCTCTTCCCACTCGTACTCGATGCCGTGCTGCTCAAGCAATTCTCTTGCGGTTAGGGACAGCGTGTTCGCGTCCAGGCCTTCGCCTTCGTTCACGGCCACCAACTCCGCAGAAAGGGCGACGTCGCCACCGGCATCACGAAGCGCCTGAATGAGGTCGAGGAGTGTTGGGATTTGCTCGTCACGAACGCTCTTCAAGACGATACGGAGACGCGCGGGCCCGGCAAGCTCCGGTGAAGCTTGCGCCGGCACGGGTACGTCATGGTCTTCTGTTTTCGTGGTATCGGGTTGCACGAGCTCGACATCATCAGTGCCTGTCGTTGGACGCATTAGAACACCTGGCCGCACCAGAGCGTAGTTCCCCGTAAAGTACACGTTCTTGGGAGGGTTGCTGGCCCAATGCGCCAGCTTGTATCCACCAGGTTCTTTCATGGCCAACTCGAAAAGACCCTGCTTGACCCCCTCTACGATGGCCCTTTCAAGCACCGAGCTCCCCACCAGCATAGGGAGCTCAGGAAGTCGGAAGAAATAGTCGCGCAGTTCATTGAGGGGGAGGAAGTCCTGATTCTTGGGCCATAGCGGCGGGTCGCCGTGGGTAATGAGCGCCGGGTCGAGCTTGTCGAGCAGTCTGTCGTCACCCCGTAAAACGCTTTCCACCGCGGCCACCAGCGTCGCCTCCGACTGCATGACGTGCTTGATCTTGCGGTAACGGAACCCGCCTTTACCATCTACGGGTTCGTAAAGCTCGGAGTAGGCGGCTCGGGTACGCTCGGGCAGCGCCGAGCGTACCCGGCGCAGGCGCTCGGTGAGCTCCCGCCTTTGCTCCTCGTTGAGGGCGAGGGAGCTGCTCCGGCGCTCGACGTTTTCCAGCGCAACTTCCTGCTTGGCAAGATCAACAAGACCTGGCTTTTCGTCGATGGAAAGGAAGAGGTGCACCAGCGTGTTCTTGTTCACCCGGGGTCCGCCGGGGGCGTTTTGCTGCACCACGTCCCGGATCTGTTTGGATGCGGTGGTTTCGTCGGCGTGGCCGGGCCCGTAAACGACAAGCTTTAAAGTATTGTCGTCGGGAACGTCCTTGTGGCTTTGAGGCCAGAGGATGGGGCGAAACGCGCCCCGGCCTGCGATGTTGCGCGCGTACTCGTGGATGCGCTCTGTGGCCTTGTCTGTGTCCACCTGAGCGAGTTCGTTGCTCAGCACTGCGTTGAGGTTGGGTTGGGCGCGGAAGACCCAGGTGCCGTTCTCGTAGAGGTAGAATAGGTTTTTCTGCATCCGGTCCAGGGCGTCGCTTACAAGCTCCCGGCTGGGCCCTTCGGGGCCGGTGAGCACCACGTCCAGCCAGGGCTTGGTCACGCCGTCCTTGCCGCCGCCCGAGTGGCTGTACATGAAGATCGCGGTGGCAGTGCTCTGGGCGAGGCGGTGTTTCTTGTAGTCGCCGCCGATGCGGTCGTCGAGTTCGCGCGCCTTGCCCAAAATGTCGGAGGCCACCACCGATTCCCACTTGGCCTCCCGACCCAAGGGTTTCAGCACCGCCGCCCGCAGATCCGGGTTCTCCAGATGGACGTCGCCGGGGCCGATGAGCGGCCTAGCCAACGGCGACCGATAGCTTTGCTCCACGACGCGGGCGAGCAGCTGCAGCACTCCTCGGGTCTTTTGGAAATCCTGGATCGTGCCCCAGCGCTCATAAAGCGTGCGAATCAGTTCGGGATGAAAAGGGAAGGCCCGGGCCATGAGTTTTCGGTACTGGGAATCCCGCACCTCGTCGGGAGCGTCACCCTGGTTGCGGTAGTGCAGGTGGAAGGCAGCAGCAATGCGATCGGCGGCGTCATCGCTAATGTTGGCGAAGAGTCGCCGACGCACGACTTCGTAGATCTCCTCCCCCTGCACCGGCACCCGCACCGCCTGCACCCGGCCGAAGATCTTTTCAAGCCTCGCGAACGCAGCCTCGACCCTCTCCTCGTCGGTTTCGAAGTATTCGAGGTGCGACTCGGGAAAGGTGGTGAGGAGTGCCACCCCCTCCACCGTGCCCGCGGCCTCGGTAAGTTCCTGCAAAAAAGCGAAGGTCTGCCCCTGCAGGGTGCCGCCGCCCACCTCGACCCCGGCGGCCTTGACCAGGTAGAGGAGGATTTCGTCCATCAGAATGAGCGCGGGGGCGTATTCCTTTAGCAGGCGCACGAGCGTCTCTTTTCCCGGGGCTACGCGCTGCTGGTCGGCTTCGGCCACGAGGGCATAGGCCTTTTCGCCACCCAACTGGTAGGCCAGCTCGCCCCAGAACGTTTTGAGCTCCAGCTCGTCCTCGGTCTTGCGCCCCTGCGGTGCTAGCGCGGTGCCCACCAGCACGGCCACGCGGGCGCGGGGAATGTCCCTTAGCCCCGTGTCTTTCAAAAGGCCCTGAATATCGGGCAACTGGCCTGCGGTGGCGGAGTCCTGAACCAGGTGATAGAGCGCAATCAGGGCGTGGGTTTTACCACCGCCGAACGGCGTCCTTAGCTGCACCACCGCCTCGCCGCCGGTTCGGGCAAGCCTTTTTAACGTGTCGGCGAGTAGGCTTTTTAGCTCGCGGGTGAGGTGGGTCTTCTGGAAGAACTCGTCGGCGTAGAGGTACTCGGGGCTTGCATGGCCGGCGACCACGTCGTCGAGCTTGGCCGCAAAGGTATTTTCGTCGAAATCGCCGCGCTTAATGTCGGCGTGGGGTTCGGCGTAGGCCCACCAGGGCTTCAGGTTGTGGTTGTGTTTTGTCGGCAACTCTTCATCTTTTTTTGCCGCAGCCAGCTTCTTGGCGCCGTCGCGCAGAGCCTTCACCTCGGCGGCGGCCTCCTCGGCCCCAACGGCCATCAGCGCCCGGGCGATGTTGTCGAGGGCGCGGTATAGGTCGTCGGGTTCAATCTCTTCCTGGTGCGCCCACTTGTTGCGCACTTCCTGAATTTCATCGGCCCAGGTGACGAAGCGGTTGAAGCTGCGGCCCAGCCGGGGTTTGAACACGTCGCGGTTGCCGAGAAGTACGTCCTTGAAGTGGGCCAGGTCCACGGCCTCTTCCGGGGCCTTGCCCCGCTTTAGGTCTTCCAGGTAGTTCCTCCGGCGGGCCTCATTCAGGGCGTTACCATAGGCTTCGACCCAGCCGCGGCCAGCGCCCTTTTCTTCTTTTAGGGCGCGGGCGAGGAAGCTTCCTACGTGTTCGGCGTAGAGCTTGAGCGCGGTCTCCAAGTTGCCGTTCATGCTTCGCCTCCAAAAAGCCCAGGTTGCCCTTTGGGCTCGGGTAGGTTGTCGCGGAAGGTGAGGAGCTCGTGGAGCGCCCGGCCCTCGTCCTCGCCCTCCAGCACCTCGGCGATGGCCTGAGCAGCGAGCCAGAAGGTCTCGCTCTTAAGGTAACCCACCGCGTGCAGGTATTCGGCAATGGCCTCGCGGCCCGTGCCAAGCAGCAGAGTAGAGCGCTGGAGCGCGTCTGCAATGGGGACGACCTCGCCCTCGTGGGCGGGCAGGCCAAAGTCGGGGTCAAGCTTTTCGCGTTCCCGCGCCTTTAGCATGCGGGTTTTCTCGCCTTTGACCCTGACCAGGCTGCCCAGCTCGGCCAGCTCGACGCCGGTGCCCTGGGCCAGCTTTCGGGCTTCGTCGGAGGGCATCTCGTAGCCGTAGGACCAGAGCGCCGCCAGGGCAAACTGGGTGGGCCCGTCCACGCTGGCCTCGCGGCCGCCGTTGCCAAAAATGCGCTTGAGGACGAAGCGGAGCACGATCTTCCGCACCTCGTCGAGGAACTCCCCCACCCCCACGACCTCGCCGCTCATGCGCTTGGCGGTTTTGTACTTGCTGTAGGCCTCGAGCCCCGGCCCGATGGCGCTCATGAAGAAGTCGGCACCGCTGATGCCGGAGTTCCAAAACTGTTCGAGCTTGGGCTCAATGGCCTTTTCCATCTCGTCCAGCACCCGGTTCAGGTAGGCCGCGTTCGCGCTGGTCCGCTTTTTGCAGACGAGGAAGGTGGACGAGGCTAGGGCCGCCGAGGCCCGGGCGCGCAGCCGGGTCTTCATCTCGGTGTGGATGGGCCAGCTCGCCTCGACCACGAACCCAGCGTTGATAAGAGCTGAGATTAGCGTTTCCCAGGCCTCGGTGCTCTTGTGGGCGAAGACGATGGTGGCCCGGCCCTCGGGCTTGAGCACCCGGTGCATCTCGGCGAAGGCCTGCTGCATCATGTTTTCGAAGAACGCCTTGGCCCGCTCGTTGTCGCCGTCGTGGCGCACCGGGTTTTGCACGATCTCCTGCGCCTTGGGCGTGAGCGGGGTGCGAAAGTGCTCGGGGTAGAGGTGGCCCACCGTGCGCCGGAGCCAGACGTAGAAGAAGTCGGAGAGGTCGGCGTAGGGCACGGCGTCGTAGTAGGGCGGGTCGGTGACGATGGCGTCAAAGTAAGCGTCGTCGAAGGGGAGGCGGGTGGCGGAGGAGCGTTGAACCGCACCACTGTGGCGAGAAGTTTGCGACGCATGCCCAACCACCTGCCTTACCCATTCCAGCGCTCCTAACCAGTCTCCTGTTGAGCCACTGAAGGGGTTGAGCTCGGCATAGTCCCAAACCATGGGAAGTGCTTGTCGGGAGAATACACCTTCAATTTTCTCTCCAGAGTTATGCCACCGGCAAAGGCTGGCGGATGCATTGGCTAAACGGTCGAATGCTAGCCCTAAATACGTTCCCACCGCCCTCGCATACGCCTCATCCCCCGTCGCCTTCAAAATCTCCGCGTGCGCCTCGCGCACCCACTTGGCGAATGTGACCAGCGCCAGCGCCTGGCGGGGGTTGAACAGCTGGCCCCATTTTTCTATCCCGTAAATGTTTACTCGGAAACCGAGCGTGCCAACGGGGGGAAGAGGTTCGTCGGGCACCAAGCTGAGCGGGCCCTCGTGCTCTTTTTCCAGTTGCGCCAGCTTTTCCTTTGCACGCTCAAAAGCCGCTTCATCCTGCTGACTTGCGGCACGGTAGGCTTTCCCCGCTCCATCAGTGGAAAGCACGACAGCGAGCAAGCGCTCGCCCCATTCTTTTTCGCGGGCCACTTCACGAATATGCTGGACCGGCATCGTGTTGCCACACACCGGGCACACCGCGTTTCCCCGCCGCACCGTCCCCATGTCCGGCCAGCTCTCGTGCTCGCTGACGTCCACCACCTCGAACGAAACTTTCTTGGCCTCTGCGTCCACGATCGGCTTCAGGGCAATGCGCTTGTTCTTTTTCTTGGCCAGCCACCACTGGCGCACCAGGGGCACCTCGGCGCGGCAGGCGGGGTTGGTGCAGGTGACGGTGCGGGCCCAGAGGTAGGCCACCGGGGTTTTACCGTCGGGGTCGGGGGGGTAGAACTCGGCCAGCTCTTCGCGGGCGCGCTCCAGCACCCACGCGCCCCAGTAGCGCACGTCGGTGGCCAGGGGGTTCTTTTTATAGCTGGCCTCCCACGACCCCTCGCTCTTCAAAAGGGCCTGCCTCTTGCCACTCTTGGAAGTTGGGGCTGCTTCGTTTTCTTCCTCGCGGTCTTTGTCTTTTATGTACTCCGGCACCGGCCGGCTGCCCGGCTGCCCGAACTTTTGCGGGTATTCGAGCGTGGCCTTCAAAATCAGATAGGCCACCGGGTTGAGGTCCATGGCGTAGGTTTCAGCCCCCAGCCGCAGCGCCTCCAGCGGAATGGCCCCACCGCCTGAAAAGGGGTCGAGCACCCGCGGCGGTTTGCCGCCGTTGGCCTCCAGCACCAGCCGCCGCGCCTTCTCCACGTCGCTGTTGTTGCCATCTTTTACAGCGTCCCAGGGGACAATTTTCTTGACCAGCGTGTAATTGTCGTCTGTGTCGGGCACCAGTGTGCCAAACACGGCCGCGCGCGAGGCCGCCAGCGGCCTACGCGCCCACCAGATGTGCAGCGTGGAGATGTGCCCGTGGCGGATAGACTTTTCCCGGGCCGATTCTTCTGAAATTTTCTTGAGCGGTAGGCGAGATTCAATCAACCGTTGGCCATCCATGGTGCCCTCCCATTCATTGGCGCTGTAAGCCGGGGTTATTGGCAAAGGCAATTTTATTGCACGCATGATAAGCACGCTGGGAATGCAATACTTTAACAAAGGATATTGCACTAAAATTAACACAATATTCTTTTGTCGATATCACAAAGTAAAGTATTGCCCTAAGGAAGAATATAATGCTTCCCCCCTTTGCGCCCCATGGCTCGCAGATTACCCTTCCTCACCATAGCTTCTAGCAATCCCGTGGCTTGCCTTTCGCTTAGCTCCGGGAAGAGCAACAAGACGTCCTTGCGCGTTATCTTGCCGTGCTTCTTGGCGTGCTCCAAAACAATTGCTTCCTGGCGCGCTCGGGCGATGCCGCTGCGGCGGGTGTAAGCTGTTTTCTTACCAAGCGCGGTCGCGACGCCCATGCTTAAGAAATACTTTCTCCCCCGCCCCTGCCCCTTTGCTTCGATCAGCCCGAGATCAAGCAGCTCCTCTAACACACGTCGCGACAAAGCGGGGTCCATGCGAAGCGAGTCTAAAGCCTCACCTAGGGTTACCTCCCCGCGCTCTCGGATTAGCCAGAGCAAGAGCAGGTGGGGCAGGTCGAGCAGTCTTCCTGTACGTTTTTGTACGTCATGGAGCACCTTGAGAAGGGCGACGTCCGCAGGCCCGCCGTGGAAAGTGACCCGAACCAAGGTGTTCGTAGAGCCGCCGTAATTTGGCGGTCTCTTGCCAGACTTTAGCGCCTCCCGAAAGATTCGTTCAATCCCGCGTCCTCTGCGCTCAACGATGCCGATTCTCTTAAATGCATCAGCCAATGCTGGATTTCTAGGTCTTGGGCCTACAGCAAGAACATTATCAGGCGTGACCCCCTCAGGAAATCCTCCTGGGTTAATGATCGTCAGTTCGTCTGAACCTTCTTGTATTTGCACATAGACAGCGTTCAGGGCGGCATAGTCCCGGTGCACGAGGGCGTTGGCGAGGGCTTCCCGGAAGGCTTCGGGTGGAAATCTTGGCACGTCAACGCGAAACATGCCACTCCGAAGCTCTTCTTGGGGGTTATGCGCCGAGAAGAGCTCGCCAAAGCGTTCGAACAGCTTAATTAGTGGAGCCCGGGTAAATTCATTCACGCGCATATTGAGGTCGGGGCCTGTGACTTGGAAGGCAGCTTCGTGGGCTGGCAGCAACCGTTGGATTGTGTCCTGCCGTCCGAGTAGCAGGAGGCCGGCTACGGTTGGAACGATTTGCCCGTCGAATTCTGCTGTCAGGCGGAGCGCCCGCACAATTTGTTCGTTTGAGTCATCTAATAATATTTGGTCCGCGCCAGGGTTGAGCGAGATGGTTTGGCGCAGCCTATCAAACTCTAAAGGATCGAGGTCGTCCCATGTCGCAGAAGGGACGGGTTGCGCGCTGAAATCATAGTTGCCGCCCACTGATAACCGGGAGGAAATTTCGTGAGGATAAAGTGGGCGGCACTCGGGGCCGTGCAACGTTGGAGCGCGTTGCAGGTATTTACCGGAAGAAGTGGCAACGACGTGTCGCTGTTTGGGTATATGGATTGCCGCGACACGTTGTCCGTCAAGTTCGACCACACGGGCGCGAATAGCGAGGGGCGGTTGTGTTCTGCCCTGGACAAGGGCTAGGAATTGACCTGGATCAAAATCGTGCTTGAGTCCAGATATCGCTCCGTCGTCTTCAACGCCCAGAAGAATCCACCCCCCGGGGCCATTGGCTATGCAAACGATTTCCTCGATAAGGTCGTTGTCGCTGACATCGTCCCTTTTGAACTCGACTTCAAGGGACTCCCCGCTTTGGATGAGGCTTCGCAGCTCCTCAGGCGTCATCGTCCATACCCGCTACTTTTCTCCAGTCGCTTTCCGGAACCACGAAACGCACGTCTCCCACTTCCTCCCCAGGTCGCAGCTTGGAAGCGGGGTCGCGAATGACATAGAGGGAAGGCTGATCGAGCGCATGAGTAACGATATATAAATAATAGTCTTTTCCAAGCCGATGGGCCACGGTCCACTCGTTTAGGGTAAGCGCTACGGGCCCTGAAGAGGCTTTGCCCTTTACCTCGATGAAACGCCCGGAGGACTCGATGTCGTAACCCAAGTTTTCTTGACTTACATCTCTAGGGTTTCGCCCAGCCTTACGTTCGTAGTCCAAGACCGCCTGCATAGCAGCGACCTCGATTTGACGGCGAATCTTGGGGTCATCCTCATCAAGCCCCGACCCCTTTTCGGGCAACAACCAAGCAACCCCCAAAAGCTCAGCCACCTCGGGGCTTAACTGGCTGGCCTGCTCGATTTCGGCCGCAAAGGTGTTTTTTCTGCGCCTTAGTTCTTCCAGCCGCTGTTCCTCGTTCCGGATAGCCAGCATGAGATCCGTGCCCTTCTGGGCGCGGAGCTTTAACTCGGTAAGTTTCTTGCTCGACTCGGTGATGAGGTGCTGGAGGCTCTTTTCGCCGTATTTCTTCTTGACGTTGAGGATGCGGCGCTGCTCGGATTCGACCTCGCGAAGGTAGGTTTCGAGAATTTGATCGTAGACCCAACCGCGCAAGGGTTCGGCGGCAGCGTCGGGCTCAGGGAGGTTGTCGAGCAGGGCCTCGGCCGGCCTGGTATCCACCAGTATGTTCGGCGGCACCCGCTTGGGAAGGCTGCCGTCTTTGAGGACCGCGACCGGCCGCCTGGAGACGGTTTGCCCAAGGCCGTTTTTCACGCCCAGCTGAAAGAATGCCAGGGGGCCAGGCGCGTTGGCGTGTGGAGAGCTGAATATGGCGCCCTTCATCATCTCCGGCCGCGCTTTTTCGATGATCGCTTCTAAGACCGCGTCGAAAACCGGGTGGCCTGGGGCCAGCAGCTCGGCGTCGAGCTTGGCCTTGGGATCAAAAGTAACGCGTTTCCAGTGTCGAGAAAGGTTTCGTTCCTTGACGAGTTCGTAGGGGAGCGTGAGCGCGAAGGTGCCGCCGCGACGGAGTTCTAGCTTGCCTCCAAGCGCTTCAACGGCGTGGGCGAAGAACCGCTGGGTGTATTCCGGCTCCAGTCGGTTGGCTTCGCTACGCTTTAAGTCCTCCCGCAGCCGGCTGAGGTTGATCTCGCGCTCGGCCAGGGCCTCTAGGGTGATTTCCTTGAGGTAGTCGAGCCGCGCTGGGTCCAGCCTGGCCTCTACCGCAGCCTGAATCGTCTTGAGGTCCTTGCGGCCGGCGATGTGTTCCAGGATGAGCCGCTCAAGATCGACCCCTGCGAGAAGCTCGCCGACCACGTCGTAGACCCGGTCGGAGCCAAGGGCGTGGCGCATGGCCTCGATCTTGGCGAGGAGCATCCGAAGCACGTCGCCCTCTCGGGTTCCTTCGGCGACCAGGTTGTAGATGTGAACCTCGTACTTTTGCCCGTATCGGTGGATGCGGCCCATTCGTTGCTCAAGCCGGGTAGGGTTCCAGGGGATGTCGTAGTTGACCATCACCGAGCAGAATTGAAGGTTGATGCCTTCGCCAGCGGCCTCGGTGGCCACCATTACCTGCGCAGCGTCACGGAACTCGCGCTCGCGTTCGATGCGGTCTTCCAGGCGCATGCCGCCTTCGATGTAGGTCACCTGGTAGCCCCGGCGTTTTAGTGCGCTAACAAGAAAGTGCAACGTGTCTCGATGCTCGGTGAATACGAGCAGTTTTTCATTGCCGATCTTCTCCAGGACCTTAAGGAGCTCTTTGAGCTTGGTGTCGTCCTCGAGCTTGGCCAGGGTTCGGGCCCGCTTGGCTAGATCCTCGAGTTTTTCGATCTCGGCCTGTAGCTCGGCGTAGTTTCGGGCCAAAGTTAGCTTGAGCAAACGGTCTTCAAGCGCCCAGCGCTCTTCTTCGGGGAGGTCGTCGATGTTTTCAGGCAGCTCTTCTTCTTGGTTCGGTTCCGATTTGACTCGGGCCGCTTCCTCACTGAGCTTTTGAAGCCGCTTCAACCGGTTCTCCAGGGAGGAGGCAATGGCGTGGGTGCTGCTTGCCAGTCGGCGCTGGAGGACCGTCATCGCTAGTCCCACGTTGCGTCTTTTCTCGTCCAGGGCACGGTTGAAGTAATGTCGCACGTAGTCCGTCACAGAGTCGTAGAGTAGCTTTTCGGATGGGGAAAGCCGAAACGAGGGGGTAAAAACACGCCTTGGTGGGAAAAGCGGCTTTTCTTCGAAATCGGTCATGTCCTCCTTAAGGCGGCGGAGGAGGATGGGGTTTTCTCCGGCACGAGCGGCCTCTTCCAGGATGCCGGGGGTAGCGAAAAGGTAAGGCTCGAGGAGGTCAAGCAGAAGCCGGAAGCGCTCCGCGTCACCCTGGTGTGGCGTGGCGGTTAGGAAGAGGAGGTGGGTGCTGGTCTCCGAGAGCACTTCGCCGAGCCGGTAGCGCTGGGAGCGCTTAATCTCCCTTCCGTAGCGAGTGGCGGAGAGCTTGTGGGCCTCGTCGACGATGACAAGGTCCCAGCGGACGCTTCGCAACTCCTCGATGTAGGGTTCTCGCTTGGCGAAGTCAAGGCTGGTGATAATCTGGTTTTCCTTTTCCCAGAGGGATTCCCCAAAGCGCGCATTCGCCGTTCCCCGGTTCGCAATTACGAAAGTCTCGTTGAATTTTTCCTTGAGCTCACGACGCCACTGATCGGTCAGGTTGGCCGGAGTGACGATAAGTACACGCTGGACGACGCCCCGGTATTTGAGCTCCTTAAGAAAGAGGCCAGCCATGATCGTCTTGCCCGCACCGGGGTCGTCGGCGAGCAGGAAGCGGACTTTGGGGCGTCTAAGCAGGACGCCGTAGACGGCCTCAAGCTGGTGGGGTAGTGGGTCCACCCGGCTCGCCCAGACCGCAAAGTAGGGGTCGAAAGCGTAGCCGAGCCGGATGCGATGTGCTTCGGTGCCCAGTGCGAAGAGGTTGGGGTTTCCGGAAAAGGAGCTCGCATCCCCCAGACGCTTAAGCAGCTCTTCAATTTCTTTCGCAGTAAGCACAAGCTTGCTCAAGCGTTTGCTCTTAAGCAGTTCGGCTGCTATTTCAAAGCGACCACCGACAGGGCGCACGTCTAGAATTTGCACGGGTTCAGGCCAAAGCGGTGCGTGTATTTGCTTACCCTTCAGACGGTCCGCTTGCATGTTGGTTTCAGTATATCTTCCAATTACCGGTGTTTAGGTGCATCCCAGCACGTTCGAATACCGTTTCCTGAGCGGAAGGGCTCGGTTATCACAACCGCACCAGATGCCCCACCTCGAAGGTCTGCGCCGGGGGCAGGTCGAAGAAGGCCGTGGCCGGCAGGGGCACGTTGCTCGGTGCTCGTGAGGCTTGAAGGGAGTGGCGCTGAATAAAACGCGGCGCCGCATGCTGTGCGGCGCCGCGGAAAAAACTACTCGTTTACTGACCAATCCCCAGGTCCTCAAGCACGCCCCAGTTCATCTCCAGCACCTGCATGAACGACTGCAGCAGGCTGGGCGGGAAGGTCTTGGGGTCCACCTTCTGTGGGTTGATGGCGGGGTCCGAGGCCACCATGTAGACCTGGTCGCCCTGCTTCCACACCACGGCCCGGCAAGGGGCGCGCGAGGCGATGGGGAACATGTTGCCGAAGAAG
>Ga0256832_1002481_pt1 | contig 12608 bp, 11 predicted proteins | sample 134614metaG_FD_190534 | JGI IMG/M metagenome (GOLD analysis project Ga0256832, IMG submission 190534) | Hydrothermal vent microbial communities from Lau Basin, Pacific Ocean - 134-614 | ecosystem: Environmental > Aquatic > Marine > Hydrothermal vents | place: Pacific Ocean: Lau Basin | collected... | reverse complement strand
CAACAGGAACAAAAAATGCCTATTTTATCCCTAAAAACAGGAGCACCTAAACAGTTACGAGTTGTGAATTGAAACGCTTGTTTTGCCGGCGCCCGCCGGCAAAACGCATAATGTCCGGCGGGAAAAGGCAAGGCTTCGATTCGGGATGTGGTGTGCACTTAACAAAGAATTTGGGGCTTCGTAATAACCTGAAAGGCCTGCTTTCCGTTTGTGAAGGCGGATAATCCGAATGAAGTCGCTATGAATCACGGTTCTAAGATTAAGATGTCTCCCGTCTGGTGGGTGATGCTACTTGTCCTGGCGGGCGTCCGCGCTTTCGGTCAGCCGGCCAATGACTTGTGCAATTCGGCGTATGTGATTGAAAATCCCGCGAAGTGGTGTTCGGAGCCGCAGCAATTTACCACGACGGGAGCGACGCCGTCGGGTTCTTCGATAGCGACTTGTTTTGCCAACTTCGGCAAGGATGTGTGGTTTCGCTTTACCGCCGTAGGTACAATACTGAAAATCACGGTGCGGGGGACGGGCCGGTACTCGGAGATGCTGCACGATCCTGAGTTTTCGCTGTTTCGCGGGGATTGCGACGGTCAGATTAGTCTGATAGGCTGTGTGCGTTCGCGCAACGGGCGCGGCTTTGCGGCGTTGCGCCGGGAGGACATCGTCCCGGGTGAGACCTACTTGATTACGGTGCAGGATGCGAAACAGCGTACCGGCCGGTTTCAACTATGCATCAGCAATTATTCGCCGAAGGTGCTGACGAAGCGGCAGCCGGCCGATGAAGTCTATTTGCCCGAGCTGCGTCAGAAGATGCGGCCGGGTCAGGAGATAGTCCTGCCCAAGGTGCACTTTGACGCCAATTCGGCAGTGATTAAGTCGTCTTTTGTGCCGGTGTTGTTTGAGGTGGTTCGTTTTCTGAAGGCCCATCCGGATGCAGTCATTGAGGTGGGTGGGCATACCAATAGTTTTTGTGACGATGATTATTGTATGAAGCTGTCGGCGCGCCGGGCACAGGCCATCGCGGAGTTTTTGTATGACAAGGGTGTGCGACGGCAGCAGGTGCAGACCAAGGCATACGGCAAGACGCGCCCGCTGTTTACCAGTCATGATGCGGCCCGGCAGGCACGCAATCAACGGGTGACGATTCGTATTCTGACGATGTGATAGTATAGCGCCGTTTCTCTGTCGTTGATCCTCGAAGTGCGGGCATTCGTCTTTCTTTCTTGGTAATGCCACTGGAAAGCGGCATTTTTGCAATCTATGCAAGACTTTCTGCAAGATATTATCCCGCATCGGCGGCCGCGCCGTCCGTGGCGCACGGTCTTGTATCACGTGCTGTTTTGGCTGGGTCTTGCCATGTTGCTGACGCTTTTTTCCGGACGCGGGCGGGGCGGATTGTCATCCTGGCCGTACCATCTGTTCAATTTGAGTCTGTACGCGGCGCTGGTGTATTTCAATGTCCTGGTGCTCATTCCGCACTGGCTGTCGCGGCATCATTACTGGCGCTATCTGCTGATTCTCTTCGCATCGGCTTTTGTTATGACGATGGTGAAGGTGGTGTCGCTGTACTCCTTCGGGCTTTGGTTTCCGGCGGGGGACAGCGCGACGGAACAGGGCTATATTTTCTTGTCTTTTTTGTCGGCAGGCTTCACGTCCACCATGATTCAGATGGCGGCAGACTGGTTCTTCTATCAACAGGAGCTGCGGGAGATTGAGCGCAAGACGCTATCCAATGAATTGCGCTTTCTGCGGACACAGATCAACCCGCACTTTCTGTTCAATACGCTCAACAGCTTGTACGCGCTCACTTTGAAGAAGTCGGATATCGCGCCAGAGATTGTGCTCAAGTTGTCGGAGATGATGCGCTATATGCTGTACGAATGCAATGAAAAGACAGTCCTACTAGCCAATGAGATCAAATATATGCGCAATTATATCGAGTTGGAGCGGCTGCGCCGCGATGCCAATATTGATATCCGTTTTGAAGTGCACGGCGAGGTCGGCAATCGCCGCATCGCGCCTTTGTTCTTTATGCCTTTTTTGGAAAACAGCTTCAAACACGGGCCGTCCCGCCAGGTGAAGGAGGGCTTTGTGCACGTCCGTTTGGATATTGATGATGACCAGGTGTCGTTTGCCGTGTCCAACAGCAAGCCGGACCGTATGCCGATGGGTGGCCAGGTGCGTTCCGGTGGGTTTGGGCTGGCCAATGTGCGCCAACGTCTGGACTTGATCTATCCGGACCGGCACGAATTGACCATCTCCGACGGGCCGAATGTCTATAAGGTGCATTTGGTGATCCGGTTTTGATGTTCAAATTGTAGGTTTGCCAAACCAATGGCCTGGCTGCTTTGGATAATGGGACGCGGCAGAGGGGTGGTAAGCGGGAGGCGAACTTCGATTCTTACGCGTTGAGAAAAGGAGTGCAAATCAAAGATCTGCTTTTGCCCCGAAAGGGCGCTTTGCCCTGAGTGCTTGGGACTTTTTAAGGAAGCCCCAGCTAAGCAGTTACCTGTTATTTTGAAAAAAGATCTTTACGTACAGGGCCACAAATCCAAGAAAAGCGGCCACCCAAAGCCACATCGCCACCGGTAAGGCATTCAGATACAGGCTCGCATCTATCGCCGGCACCAACGCCCGGAATATCGCCGACAGGACTACTCCGGTAAATATCCAGCCCAAACCCGGCCGCTCCTCAAATACCGATAAGCCGGAATGCCCCAAACTCACCCGCGCCATCATACTTACACTGATCAAGCCCAAACCGCCCACCGTCATCGCGTGTAATGCCAGGCGCGGGTCCGCTCCATCATACGCCGCATACAAGCGCAAAGCAAAACCCATTGTCAAAAACAAATATCCCACATACAGCGACCACAGCAAATGTTTGCGCCAAATGCCCGGACGATACCAATCCCATAACCGAATGCCATTGCCCACCAGTAAAATAAAAGCTAAATAGGACGTCAGCTGTATCTGCCCAATAAATAGCTCATTGACAGCATACACCAAAAACAGGGGAATCAACAGGCGGTCCACCCACCGCCTGTTGCGCAATTGGCCTGCCTGCCCAAGCCCCGCACCAATAAAAGTGGGTATCAGCCGGCGGGAGAATATAAAGAGCAAATTCAACAACACATACAGGCTTATGCGCACGACCTGCATAGGAGCCAGCGTCGTCAAACCCATCAACGACAGGTAGTACACTACATGAAGCCACCACAAGACCAATACAATCAACACCACCGGCCATTGGCCGTACAGCTGCCGCCGGTACAGGGGCATCGCCACCGACAATAACAACAGCCCGCCAAACAGAACATCCCCCACCGCACCCAAATAGGCTACTTGCGGCAGCAGCAACGGCAGCCGCCCGGCTACCCACGCGCCGGACATTACCATCAACAGCCGTCCGTCTGCCGTCTGCATCCGCGTCCAGTTGCGCACCGCTGTCAGCAAAAAACCGGCTACCACCGCCAGACCGTAACCATACACCATCTCGTGCGCGTGCATGGCGGTCACCGCGACCGGCCACCGGCCGGCAATCTTTCCAAAATACATCCCGTAAAAAACCGCCATAAACAGGGCGCCATACAACCCCGCTCCTAAAAAAAACGGGCGAAAACCGGCTTGCCAGAAATACACGCTCGTCGTGCTTTTGATCGTGTCCCGGCGTATGGGTATTGACATACGTGGTTATTTTATGAGGCGAGAAAGGCCATCCCAAAGCCCGCCAGTATCACCAGCAAGCGGCCTAACGGAAAGTGACCGTGTGTACCCTCGTCGTTTTCTATCAAAATCAGCGTGGAAATGTGAAAAAAAGCGCCTATCATCAACGCCAGAAATATCCGCACCATCGTCATATCTCCGCCCCAATGGCTGCCTACCCGGGCACCCAACGGCGACATCAGAGAAAAAAATACCAGGTACGCGGCTGCCCGCAGCCGGCCGATGCCGTTGAGGCTCATCAGTACACCGAGCGCAAAGGCCGCCGGCATCTTGTGCAGAATAATCACCCAAAACAAATGGTGCCCCGTGTCACCCGTACCAAAGCCCCCCAATGGCAGGGCCTCCATGAACGCGTGTAAACTCAATCCAAACAGCACCTGAAGAGAAAAAAAGCGCTCCGCATCTCCATGACCGTGAATATGGCCGTGCTCTATACCCTTGGACAGCGACTCAAATACAATCTGAACCAAAAATCCCACCAACAGCCAAATGCCGATCCCGTGGTCGCTTCCGCTAAATACCTGCGGCAGCAGATCGAGTGCCGTAATACCCAGGATATAAGCACCCGTAAAACTCAATACCCACGGGAATAAACGGTGAAAACGCTTCCGCATCCCCAGACCCAGCGCGCCGCCGGCCCACACGCTCCCTATCAACGCCGCGTATTGCCATACTTCCATCGTCACTATTTAGGAGCCTGCTCTATGGATTCCCTGGTACAGACGTGCTGTGAGCAAACCAACTGATATGCCCAGCCACGCGCCTCCGATGACATCCAACGGGTAATGCACGCCCACATACACTTGCGCAATAGATATCGCAGCGGCCCAAACCAGGAGCAAAAGCTTCCACACCCGCCTTTCGACCAGTCCGCTGAATATCAAAAACACCGCCACCGCAAAATGGTTGGCCGCATGCGACGACGGAAAACTAAAACCACTCCCGCAGTGCACCAGCAATCGCACGTCCACTTCCGACAGACTGTGACACGGGCGCAATCGGCCCACCAGCGGCTTGATCAGCTTGCTACTCAACGTATCGGCCAGTGCCACCGTCAGTACCAAAAACAACAGAAAACGGACCGCCTGCCTTGACGTCCGGTTGTACAACACGTAAGCGACCACAAAAACGTACAAGGGAACCCAAAACAACTTCTCCCGCAGCAAGGGAAACACGGCATCCGGCACCGGCCCGGCGAGTTTGTGATTGATCCATTCAAACAGCCGGTGATCTATTTGGTACAACGTACCCACAGCAGTCAACGCAGTCTGTCGGCCGACCGCACGATGCGGTCATCCCGTTTGATGAAGCGGTTGGCAAGAAGCAAACTCACCAAAGCAACGAGCGGCAGCACGACACCCGCACCGGCCACGGCTCCCGCCTGCTCCCGCACCGTGTCATATTCTTCAAAAAAGTAGTACGCTGCTGCCAGACCGAAGATGAGCACGGCAAGAACTGCCAGTCCGACCACGCGCATTTGCAAGCGCCTGTTCTTGAACAGAAAAATGGCCAGTAACGCCAATAATACCTGCAGAACCGCTAATACCTCCAACACAGGCAAGTCGAATACATCAAAAGCGCCGTCCGCTATCATCGGATGGCTCATTGTCAAATCGGCTTGGCTTGTGATACGCGCCAAGTCCATGTTTTCCAAAAATAGCGCCGCGCCGGCCAGAGCCGCCAAGATCAAAAAAACAGTTTGTATTCGCTGCCACATAGTACGTCGTTTGCGGCAAAGATACTACATTTGGCATTTGCAACTGTACCGTCCGGTCTTTTGGGCGCTACTACAATGAAGTGATGCGACACAGCACAAAACGAAGCTGGACCAGTTGGCTCTCCCTGTTTTTCCTGGGTTTTCTTTGGGGCGGTTCCTTTCTGTTTATCAAAAAGGGCCTGATGGCCTTCTCGCCGGTACAGATGGGGGCCTTGCGATTGAGTCTGGCATCGGCGGCCTTCCTGCCGATGGGCTTGTATTATTGGAAGCGCACCGACCGGCGCCATTGGCCGTACATCGCCGCCGTGGGTTTCATCGGGTCTTTCATTCCGCTGTTTTTGTATGCCTTCGGACAGACCCGGGTGCACAGTGCCTTGTCCGGCGTCTTGAGCACGATGACGCCCATTTTTACCTTGGTAATCGGAATCTTGTTCTTTCGGCAGCATGCCACCGGGCGCAAACTGGCCGGCGTGCTGCTGGGCTTTGCCGGCGCCGCCTGGTTGATATTCAGTCGTGGCGGCCAGGTCGCCGGCGACTGGCGATTTGCTCTGCTGATCATATTGGCCACCTGTTGTTATGCGGTGAGTAGCAACATCGTACAGGCGCATCTATCCGGGGTCAAGCCACTGGCCATCAGTGCCTTGTCCTTCACTTTTATCGGTCTGCCGTCCATGGTGATATTGTATTTTTCCGGCTTTGAAAACGCTTTCGCGCGGGACAGCCGGCAAGCCTGGACGTCATTGGGTTTTATTGCTTTTTTGGCTTTGGCGGGTACCTTCCTGGCAACGATGATTTATTTCCGGTTGGTTCAGCGGGAAGGGGCCGTTTTTGCTACGATGGTCGGTTATTTTTTTCCCCTTGTCGCCACGCTGCTCGGATTCCTGGACGGCGAGGTCATCCATGCCGCGCATTTCGCCGGCATGATTCTGATCATCGCCGGTATCTATGTGATGCGACATCAGTAAGGACATGTTTTCCCCTGCGGGGAAGTGTAGAAGGCCCGATCGCCTTTAATTTGGGTATTTGCGTACCTTTGCCGGCGTACTATTCAAGACAATAGACCTGCTATGATTTTGATTACCGGGGCCAACGGACAAATCGGGACGGTGCTGTCGGCGGCATTGGCGGAACGGTATGGGGCGGAACAAATATTGGTGACGGATATTCGCCAACCGACAAGCCCTACCGGCCGGTTTGAATTGTTGGATGTAACAGATAAGGGGCGTCTGCGGGATTTGGTCGGGCAGTACGGGGTCACACAGGTCTATCATCTGGCATCCATACTTTCGGCGCGAGGGGAAAAGGATCCGTCTTTGGCGTGGCGGGTCAATATGGAAGGCCTGCTCCATGTGCTGGATGTCGCAGCCGATGCGGGGATGGAAAAGGTATTTTTTCCCAGTTCGATAGCGGTATTTGGTGATGGTATAGACTTGCAGATGGCGCCACAGGACGGCCCGCTGCTTCCCCAAACGGTTTATGGCATTTCGAAGGTGGCGGGTGAATTGTGGTGCGACCACTATTTTCGTACCCGGGGACTGGATGTGCGGTCGCTGCGGTTTCCGGGTATCATCGGCTATCAGTCTCTCCCCGGCGGGGGAACGACGGATTATGCGGTGGAAATATACCACGCGGCTGTCCAGGGGGAAGTTTTCCGCTGCTATGTGGCTTCCGACGTTAAGTTGCCGATGATGTATATGGATGATGCCATCAAGGCGATTTTTGATTTGATGGATGCGCCAAAGGATGCTATTACGATCCGGCAGTCTTACAATGTGGCTGCCATGTCATTTTCGCCACGGGAGATATACCAGTCCATCCGGCAATACAAGCCGGAATTCCAAATGGAATACGTGCCGGATTATCGGAATGAAATTGCGCGTGCGTGGCCGGATGATCTGGATGATGACGCTGCGCGCCGGGATTGGCATTGGCGGCCGGAATTTGATCTGGATGCGATGACGCGGGATATGCTGGCGCATTTGGAGGTGCGGTATGCGGCGCGTTGAGTTATTCCGGTGCCGGTAGGTTTGGGATTTGTGTGTGCAATAATTTGTGCGGGGTGGCTGTTTGAAAGGCAGTGTATGTACGGCGGATGAGAGGTGTTTTGACAATAGTTCTGGCCTTGCAGGTATGGCTGCTTTGTGCCCAGCCCGGGCACAAAGCAGCCAAGCCGTCTTATACGCGCGCTGACACGTTGCGCGGTGCGCTCCGGGCGGAGCGCACGTGTTATGATGTGGGGCATTACGATCTGACGGTGTGGTTTGATCTCGCGAATAAGGCCATCCGTGGCGTCAACGTGATGACGTACCGCGTGACGAATGACTTTGACCGCCTGCAGGTGGACTTGTTTGCCAATATGGTGTTGGACAGCGTGGTGTTTGAAGGCGCGTCGCTTCACTTTGCACGCATTGATAATGCGGTATTTGTCCGGTTTCCGGCGGTGCAGCGCCGAGGTGATACGGGCCGGCTGGCCCTGTACTACCACGGCAAGCCGGTGGTAGCTCGCAATCCGCCGTGGGATGGAGGCGTCACGTGGACACATGATCCGAAAGGGCGGGCCTGGGTGGTGGTCAACTGTGAGGGCATCGGCGCCAGTCTGTGGTGGCCGAACAAGGACCACTTGTCCGATGAGCCGGACAGCGCCGATATCCGGCTGGTGGTGCCGGACAGCCTGGTGGCTGTATCCAATGGCTATTTGCTTTCGGTGGAGCCTGCCGGGGACGGCATGGCTACTTACCATTGGCATGTCAGCTACCCGATCAACAACTACAATATTACTTTCTACCTCGGCGATTATGCACACCTGCACGATACTTACGTCGCCGGTGACGGCGACAAACTTTCTCTTGATTATTATGTGCTGCGGGAAAACGCGGATCGTGCCAGGGAGCACTTCCGGCAAGTCAAACAAGTGCTGCGCATTTATGAGGACTATTTGGGCAAATATCCCTTTTGGCGGGACGGCTATGCCTTAGTAGAGTCTCCGGCGCTGGGAATGGAGCACCAAAGTGCCATCAGCTATGGCAACCGGTTTATGAAGGGCTATCTCGGCGGGCGATTGCTTCCGGGGATGGATTGGGATTATATCATCGTGCACGAGAGCGCGCACGAGTATTGGGGCAACAGTGTCAGCTGCACCGACCTAGCTGAAATGTGGTTGCACGAAGCCTTTGCCACGTATATGGAAGCGCTATATGTGGAGGCGCGCTATGGGAAGGATGTGGCGATCGAGTACTTGCGCAGTCAGCGCAAGTGGATTCGGAATAACGAACCCATAGAAGGGCCGATGGGTGTCAATTATGCGCCGATGAGCTCGACGGATCAGTATTACAAGGGATCGTGGTTCTTGCACAGCTTGCGCCACACCATTGGCAGTGACACGGTCTGGTTTGGTCTGTTGCGTGCCTACTATCAGCGCTATGCGTTGAAGACGGTGACGACGCAAGATTTTATTCGTTTTGTCAATCACTACACGGGCAGGGATCTGACGCGCGTGATCCGGCAGTATGTGTATCATGCGGCTCCGCCGCGGTTTGTATATAAAATTCGCGCGGTGCGGCAAGGAGTTGTGATCAAATACAAGTGGGATGCCGATGAGCCGGGATTTGATATGCCGATGGAAGTCTATTGGGGCGATCGCCGCTGGCGGCTACATCCTACGGGGCAGTGGCAGACGCTGCGGCTCACGGGTGCCGGGGTAGATGATTTCCGGGTGGCAGATGATCACTTTTATGTGCGTGTGGTGTCGAAGTAAGCGTTGCCGGCGGGGCGCGAAAATGTCAGCTGTCTGTCAAATTCGCCCGAATACTAAATGAAAAGTGCTGAATACTCATTCTTGGATACAGGGGGGATGTTATGTCGTAACTTTGTGGTGCCCGTTAAGGGTTTTTTAATAACGTTTGGCACAGGGGAGTCGGCAGGACCAAGTTACCTAATTATTGAAACCAAATGAGGACAACAAGATGCGGAGGGTAACGCTTGGTCTTTTGCCGGCTTCTTTTTTTTGTAACTGTTTAGGTACCCGCTGTTTTTGCGTTAAAATGGCCTTTTTGCCCCTAAAAACAGGAGCGCCTAAACAGTTACTTTTTTGTAACTGTTTAGGTACCCGCTGTTTTTGCGTTAAAATGGCATTTTCGCGCCTGCCTTTGGGGCGTTATTTTGCAAGCCAAGGTGTATAGCGGAGGGTAAAGAGTAAGTGCTCCCTTATCAAATATGCATCATACGCCCTTTCGGGCCTTTCCCTAATTCCCATACCTGGAGACGGCTAATTTTCTCGGGGCCGCCGATCGTAAACCGGACGGCGGTTCGTTTTTTATGAAAGCCACTCATGCCGGCGGCGCCGGGATTGATGTGAAGCAATTGTCTTTTGGGGTCAGGCATAACTTTGAGGATATGGGAGTGGCCGCAGATGTAGAGCAGGGGTTGCTCCCGGTCAAGCAATGCACGCACGCGCGGTTGGTATTTGCCCGGATAGCCGCCGATGTGTGTCATCAGGACTTTGACGCCCTCCACTTCAAAGATGAGGTCTTGCGGGTAGCGGTGACGCAATTCCGGGCCGTCAATATTTCCGTGGACGGCCCGTAAAGTATTGATGCCTGCGAGTGTATCGGTCACCATCGGATCGCCGATGTCGCCGGCGTGCCAAATCTCATCACAGTCGGCGAGAAAGTCCAGCAGGGGCTCGTCGAGGAATCCATGGGTGTCAGAGAGCAGGCCGATGCGTTTCATAGGATACTCAGGCCTGTTTTTCGTAGTCGAGTATGGTGTCGGAGATGATTTGAATGCATTCGCGGAGCTGTGCTTCTGTCATGACCAGCGGGGGGGCGAAGCGGATGATGTTGCCGTGTGTGGGCTTGGCGAGCAGGCCGTTGTCACGAAGTTTGAGGCAGATATTCCAAGCGGTGGGGCTGTCTTCCTTATCGTTGATGACGATGGCATTGAGGAGTCCTTTGCCGCGGACGAGCCTGACTAAGCTGCTTTTGGCGACCAGCTTGTTCATTTCATCGCGGAAGATGTTGCCCAGGCGCATCGCATTGTCTGCGAGGTTTTCATCCTTTACGACTTCGAGTGCTTCGATGGCGACGGCGCAGGCGAGGGGATTGCCGCCGAAAGTGGAGCCGTGCTCACCGGGCTTGATGGTGAGCATGACTTCATCGTCGGCGAGTACGGCGGACACCGGCATGGCACCGCCGGAGAGCGCTTTGCCGAGGATGAGGATATCCGGCTTGATGTCGTAGTAGTCGCAGGCAAGCATCTTGCCGGTGCGGGCGATGCCGGTCTGGACTTCGTCGGCGACAAAGAGGGCGTTGTGATTTTTGCAGAGACGGTAAGCGCCGGGCAGGTAGTCGTCGTCGGGTACGACGACGCCGGCTTCGCCCTGGATGGGCTCGACGACAAAGGCAGCGACGTGCGGGTCTTGCAAGGCGGCTTCGAGGGCGTGCAGGTCGTTGTAGGGTATGATTTCGATGCCAGGGAGATAGGGGCCGTAGTCGTTGCGGGCGTCGGGGTCCACGGAAGCGGAGATGACACCGAGGGTGCGGCCGTGAAAATTGCCACTGGCAAAGATGATTTTGGCCTTGTCCCGGGGCACTTTCTTGACCAGATAGGCCCATTTTCTGGCGAGTTTGAGCGCGGTTTCGACGGCTTCTACGCCGGTATTGATCGGCAGGACCTTGTCATAGCCGAAGTAGTTGGTGATATATTTTTCATAAATGCCCAACATATCGTTATAGAAAGCGCGCGAAGTCAGGGTCAGGCGTTTGGCTTGCTCAGTCATGGCGCTGATGATGCGCGGGTGACAGTGTCCCTGGTTGACAGCGGAATAGGCGGACAAGAAATCGTAATAGCGCTTGCCCTCCACGTCCCAAAGATAGACGCCTTCGCCCTTGGACAAGACTACCGGCAAGGGGTGGTAGTTGTGGGCACCGTATTTGTCTTCGAGTGCGATATAGTCCTGCGATGTCAATTCCCGGATCATGTCTTTTCGGTTTGTATTTGGTAACTGTTTAGGTACCCGCTGTTTTTGCGCTAAAATGGCCTTTTTGCCCCTGTTTTTGCAAAAATTTTCTCACGTAGCGCTGCTACGCATCGAAAATTTTCGCTTCAACAGGAACAAAAATGCCTATTTTATCCCTAAAAACAGGAGCACCTAAACAGTTACTGTATTTGTAAGGCGACAAAAATACGGGAATAAATCTTGTAACCGTTTAGGCATCTGCTGTTTTTGTGCTAAAATGCCCTTTTCGCGCCTGTTTTTGCCTTGTAACTGTCTGAGCCCCCTTGTTTTTGCGCTAAAATGGCCTTTTTGCGCCTGTCCGGGACTGTGCCGGTCAAAATATGGGGCAGACTTTTTTTGGAGGCATCGGCGGTACTATCGGCGCCGTATAGCGCACGGCCATTTCCGGCCCGCCGAAGCCCCGCGTGGCGATGCGAAACGGAGACAGGTTCAGGTCATAGCCCACAGCTGCCGTCCAGGGGCCGACGAAAAGCTTGAACTGCGGGCTGAATCCATCGCCTATCCGCCAGCCGGCGACGAAGCTGACGGCTAGGATGTGATTGATACCGGGTTTGAGGTAGTACTTGACACCGGAACGGAGCATCCATTCCCGATATACGAGTTGGCGTTGCCACAGGACACTACCCAACAGGTCTGTGCGCCCGGACAGTTGGTAGGAACCCGCCAAAATCATCTCCCAACGGGGAGGAATATGTACGGCATCACTGCCAAAAGCGGTCTCCGGCCGGTTGAGATGGGCTGCGCCCAGTGTCCAGACAATAGAGCGGAGAGCGCCGTGCCGGGCTTGGGCGGTCAGCCTAAAGCCGGTGTCTGTGAAGTGGAGCGATGGACGGGTGGTGACTTCGCCGGAGGGTAGGTCCGGGTGATAAAGATCGGTAAACTGACTGCCGAAGCTCAGGCGTTCCATTTGGACGCGGCGCTGATAGTGCCCGAGATTGAGATCCAAACCGAGTGAAAGCCAGGGTGTGAGTGTACGGACGATGCCGGCTGTGAATACGATGCCGTCCAGTGTCAGGTTTCCATCACCGGCGCGGTCGTGGTCGAGGCGAAGTCCGGCTTGAAAATCCGCCCAATTGGCAAGGCCGATGAAGCGGGTGCGGTAGTACAGGCGTACGGTCCGGTAGTTGACGGGCACCCGGCCCCACTGGAATTTGT
>Ga0256832_1002480_pt1 | contig 12609 bp, 5 predicted proteins | sample 134614metaG_FD_190534 | JGI IMG/M metagenome (GOLD analysis project Ga0256832, IMG submission 190534) | Hydrothermal vent microbial communities from Lau Basin, Pacific Ocean - 134-614 | ecosystem: Environmental > Aquatic > Marine > Hydrothermal vents | place: Pacific Ocean: Lau Basin | collected... | reverse complement strand
GCAACGTTTGGTTTAGTGGCTATTGCTGAAAACTGGAGCGGTTTATTTATATTTATTCGCTTGTTTGGTGCGGCTTATCTAATCTATCTTGGCTGGAAAATGTGGACAATAAAGATTGATCCTTTGGTTGAAAACAACAGCAAAACATCCGCTAGATTATGGCTATCAGGTTTTATCCAAGGTTTTTTAATTTCCGCCTCCAACCCTAAAGTGATTCTATTTTATATTGCCTTCTTACCTACTTTTATGGATCTTAGCGCATTAAATCAAAGTGATATAATATTTGCCAGTGCATTAACATTATTTGCATTAATGATGGGGCTGATGTTAATTGCCTTTAGTGCTGCATCGGCTCGACAAAAATTTCAATCAAAGCAAGCGACTAAACGTCTAAACCGTAGCGCAGGCAGTATTATGATCGGAGCTGGTTTATTTTTAGCATTGCGTCGCTAATTACCTCAATGACGATTTAGATTAATCCAAAATAGGGATAATAAAAATATATGATTCAAGATTTACGTTTACAACAACTCACCCTCTGGATTAAGGAAACATGGCCAGAGGCGACATTAAGTGTTGCTTCAGCAGATGCTAGTTTTCGTCGCTATTTTCGCATTCATTATCAAGATAAGACGATGATTGCAATGGATGCACCTCCTGACAAAGAGGATAGCCGTCCTTTTATTGATATTACGCAACGTTTATTAAATGCTGGGGTACATGTTCCTGATATTTTTAAGCAATCTTTAGATCAAGGTTTTCTAGTTTTATCTGATTTAGGCTCAACACCTTATTTAGATCAATTAAACGAAGAAAGTGCAGATGCCCTTTATGCTGATGCGATTGATGCTTTAATTAAAATACAACAGGCAAATAGCACTGATCTACCCGTTTATAATGCGGATTTGCTACAAACAGAAATGCGGTTAATGCCTGATTGGTTTCTTAACACCCATTTACAGCTAACACTTACTGAAAAGCAGCAACAAATTGTTAGCAATACCTTTGATGCATTAACAACAGCGGTTTTAGAACAACCACAAGCTTTTGTTCATCGTGACTATCATTCACGTAATCTTATGTTTAGTGCTAAACGCAATCCGGGCATTATTGATTATCAAGATGCTGTTTTAGGGGCAATTAGTTACGACCTTGTTTCACTATTACGAGATTGTTATATCGCATGGCCAAATAATAAAGTAGAACAGTGGGCATTGGCTTATCGTGATCAGGCAGTTAATGCGCATATAATAGATGCAGTGGATGATGCCACCTTTATCCGTTGGTTTGATCTAATGGGCTTGCAACGACATATTAAAGTATTAGGAATTTTTGCCCGTCTTTATCATCGTGATGGTAAAGAAAATTATCTCAATGATTTACCCCTAACATTAGAGTATGTGATGCAAGTTGGTAAAAAATACCCTGAAACAGAGGCTTTAATCAGCCTGTTTAAACAATTCGATATAGCAAAAAAAATATGAAAGCAATGATTCTCGCAGCAGGCCGTGGTAGCCGTATGCGTCCTCTAACTGATCATACCCCAAAACCATTATTAAAGGTTGCAGGAAAGCCTTTAATTGTCTGGCATCTGGAAAAACTAAAACAAGCAGGTTTTAGCGATATTGTGATTAATATTGCATGGTTAGGAGATCAAATACCTGCCGTATTAGGCGATGGCTCCGCGTTTGGGCTTAGTATTCACTATTCCGACGAACAAAATGAAGGGGCATTAGAAACAGCAGGGGGTATTGTTAAAGCACTGGATTTATTGGGCAATCAACCTTTTTTAGTTATTAGTGGGGATATTTGGTGCAACTATGATTTATCTTCTCGGGTAACATTAGAAAAAGATAATTTAGCTCACCTTATTCTTGTTAATAACCCTGCACATCATCCTAAAGGTGATTTTGCTATGCAAAATGGTCAATTAAGTCAACAAGGTGAGCCTAAATATACCTTCAGTGGCATTGGCTATTATCAACCAGAACTCTTTATTCCCTTGCGAGATAAAATAAAACAAGGAAAAATCCCCAGACAACAGCCAATCGGTGCGTTACTGCGTGCAACAATGGATGAAAACAAAGTCTCAGGTGAATATTTTGCAGGTGATTGGCGAGATATTGGCACACCTGAGCGTTTGCAACAATTGGCTAATGATTTATCTTAAATCAGTCGATAAGATATGCGCTAATAAACCTTTAGAAGCCGCTTCCACCATTTTAAAGACATTTTCAAAACCATCCCCTCCACCATAATAAGGATCAGGAACATCTTCACTGTCCCAGTCGGGAGTAAACTGCATAAAACGGTATATTTTTCGCTGTAAATGGCTTGGAGCGAGTTGCTTTAGGTCATAATAATTCGAACTGTCCATTGCAATAATATAATCAAAATACTCAAAATCCTCTATTTTGACTTTTTGTGCGCGTTGATGAGAAATATCAACCCCATACTCCCTCGCTTTAGCTTGAGAACGCGAATCAGGAGACTCCCCCAGATGATAGGCATGAGTCCCTGCTGAATCGGTAAAAATCCGCTGACTCAAACCTTTAGATTCTACTAGTTTTTCAAAGACACCATGTGCGGTAGGAGATCGACAAATATTCCCCATACAAACAAATAACACCTTAATATCCAATTTATTTATCTCCAGTAATTGAGGCTGAGGTATTTGTGTTTTCCGTATCTTTAGCTTCTACAGCATCTGTTATTACCTCTTCCTTAAGCTCTTTTTCAACCTTCTCTTTTTTTACAGCTTTCGCCTTTTTAACAGACTTAGGAGAATCTTCAAGCTTCTTCTCTTCTACTACAGCTTTCGCCTTTTTAACAGGCTTAGGAGAATCTTTAAGCGTTTTATCTTTTTCTGCTACTTTAGGCTTTTTAGTAGTAGGCTTCGGAGAGTCTTCAACTTCTTTCTCTTTTTCTACTATAGCTTTAGGCTTTTTAGTAGGTTTAGGAGAATCTTCAACCTTTTTCTCTTTTTCTACTACAGCTTTGACCTTTTTAGTGGGTTTAGGAGAATCTTCAACCTTCTTTTCTTTTTCTACTACAGCTTTAGGCTGTTTAGTAGATTTAGTAGGCTTAGGAGAATCATCATCCCCTTCTTCTTTCTTTTCTGCTACAGCTTTGGGCTTCTTTTTAGTAGTTTTAGGAGAGCCTTCAACCTCTTCTTCTTCTTTCTTTTCTGCCAAAGTTTCAACTTTCTTTTTAACAGTCTTAGGAGAATTTTTAACCTTTTCCTCTTTCTTTTCTGCTACAGTTTCAACCTTCTTTTTAACAGTTTTAGGAGAATCTTTAACCTTTTCTTCTTTCTTTTCTGCTACAGTTTCAACCTTCTTTTTAACAGTCTTAGGAGAATCTTTAACCTTTTCTTCTTTCTTTTCTGCTACAGTTTCAACCTTCTTTTTAACAGTTTTAGGAGAATCTTTAACCTCTTCTTCTTTCTTTTCTGCTACAGTTTCAACCTTCTTTTTAACAGTTTTAGGAGAATCTTTAACTTCTTCTTCTTTCTTTTTTGCTACAGCCTTACTCTTCTTTTTAACAGTTTTAGAAGAATCTTCAGTTTTAGTGCGTGTGGTTTTTGAGACTGATTTTTTCTTAGTAGTAGATTTATCTGCAATTTCTTTTTCTTTATTGCTCGATGAAGATCGTGTTGTTCTCCTCGTTGTCGTGGTCTTCTTTTTTGGTGTTGCTATTGTTTTTTCAGCTAATTGCTTATCTTCCTCAGAAGCGGCTGTTTTAACCTTTTCTTCTGACTCTTTTTTAATTGTTTTTTCCACTTTAGGCGCAATAACTTTCTTTCGAGTTGTTATTGTCTTCCTTGTTGTTGTCGTTGTTTGGGGTTTATTTGCTGTAGCTTCTTCTGTTTTATTGCTCACCTTATCAACAACATCATCTTCTTGGGCTTCTACTTTTGGTTCAGAGCTTTTAAGTTCAATCTCGGTTATATCAGAAGCTTTTTCACTTTCTAATTTTTCTGTTTGTGAATTTTCAAGCGTCACCTTATCGGTTTTCACCACAGAAGATACGGTTTCCTTTTCTGCATCATCCGTCTTTTTAGGAGTAGCTTTCTTTTTAGAAACAGTTTTTTTACTGGCTTTTTTTGCTGATGGAATAACGATTTCTAGCGGTGTTAAATCATGAGATTCTTTACTATCTTTATCATCTTTGCTTTCTTTTTTATCAATATTACCTTCCTTTTTTGAAGTAGGAATTTTAATCACAAAAGCTTCCTTATTAAGTTGCTCGTTTTTATTTTCCTTTACTACTTCTGTCTCAGAGGGCTTAGTTGCTACTTTATCTTGAACCTTAGTTTGCTTTTTATTTGCATTAATATCCTGCTTACCATTATTTTTCTGGTCAATAATTGCATTATTAACTGGAATATTTTCTTTTTGCTTTGTCGTATCAGGCTTATTATTACTTGTTTGTTGCTTATTTTTGGGTTGAGTATTCTGACGATTTTGTTGCTTTAGAGCATTGTTATTTTGCTTGTTCGCATTCGTCCTTTGTTGTCTATTTTGTGGGGATTGCTGCTTTGCAATATTATTATTTTGCTTATTCGTTCTTTGTTGTTGCTTAGCTTTATTATGTGGTTTATTAGTTTGACGGTTGTTATTACGATGCTGATTATTATTTGAACGCCCATTATTCTTTTTATACCCATTATTTTTTTTGCGCCCATTGTTATTACGATTGTTTTGATTCCTATTATTGCTTGATTTTTGTTTCTCATCAGTCTTTTGCGTTGACTCTTCTTTAGGTTTTTCTATTGCTTTTTTACTCCCAAATAAACCACCAAAAATACGATTTAACAAGCCTACTGACTTAGATTTATTGTCTTGAGGAATTGGCGAAGGTGTAGAAGGGGTAACATTTCCTACAGCGGCTTCAACAGGCACTTTATTACTATCAATCTGCATACCACTGTCAATTTGCTCTATCGGCTTATTGATTTGTTTATAACTACGAACCTCATTATCAACTTCATCATTTTTAATACGTTGAATCTCATAGTGTGGTGTATCTAAATAATGATTAGGCAATATGGTCAACTTAATATGATGACGTGCCTGAATTTCTACTAATGTCTTGCGCTTCTCATTCAAAAGGAAGGAGGCAACATAAATGGGAGTTTGAGCAACAACCTCATGCGTCCCATCTTTCATTGCCTCCTCTTCGATTAAACGCATAATGGAAAGTGCTAATGACTCAATGCCACGAATACTGCCTTGACCACTACAACGAGGACAAACAATCTGGCTCGCTTCACCTAATGAAGGACGAAGCCGTTGACGGGACATTTCGAGTAAACCAAAACGTGAAATACGCCCAACTTGTACGCGCGCACGATCTACTTTTAATGCCTCTCGCAAACGACGCTCAACTTCACGTTGATTTCGATTAGGGAGCATATCGATAAAATCAATCACCACTAATCCACCCAAATCACGTAGACGCAATTGTCTAGCAACTTCGTTAGCCGCTTCTAAATTTGTATTTAATGCTGTCTCTTCAATACCAGCGCCTTTAGTAGAGCGTGCTGAATTCACATCAATAGAAATCAAAGCCTCAGTATGATCAATCACAATTGCACCACCTGAAGGAAGGGTTACTTCAGGATGAAAAGCAGATTCAATTTGATGCTCAACTTGATAACGACTAAATAACGGCACACTATCCGTATAATGCTTTAATTTACGTAAATTATGCGGCATAACAGCTTGAATAAAATCATGCGCTTGCTTATAAACACGTTCATTATCAATCAGTATTTCACCAATATCTTTACGGAAATAATCGCGCAAGGTACGAATAATCACATTGCTTTCTTGATACAGTAGCACAGGCGCTTTATGTTGTTGATTAGCGGATGTAATCGCTTTCCAAAGTTTCAGTAAATAGTCTAAATCCCAAGTCAATTCATCTAATTCACGGCCGACACCTGCTGTACGTACAATCGTTCCCATACCTTCTGGGATTTCTAATTGCTGAAGAATTTTACGAATTTTATGACGATCTTCCCCTTCGATACGTCTAGAGACTCCTCCTGCACGAGGATTATTGGGCATTAGAACTAAGTAACGCCCTGCCAAACTAATCTGTGTTGTTAGAGCCGCGCCTTTATTACCACGCTCTTCCTTATCAACCTGAATTAAGACTTCCAATCCTTCTTTTATCACTTCTTTTATGGAAGGACGACCTGTAATTTTTTTACCTTTGATATCCCAATATTCACGCGAGATTTCTTTAAACGGTAAAAAACCATGACGATCTGCGCCATAGTTTACAAAAGCAGCCTCAAGGCTTGGTTCAACACGAGTAATTGTGCCTTTATAGATATTTGATTTTTTCTGCGCCCGAAAGGGATACTCTATATCAAGATCATAGAGATATTGTCCATCCACCATTGCAACACGAACTTCTTCAGGCTGGCTTGCATTTATTGCTATTCTTTTCATGAAAGTAACGTTTCCTGTTAATGTAACAGCTTACGTTTGTTTGTGACTAAAACAAGAGAAACTAAAGAACAGATATATTTAACACCAGATAATGCATCATTTATAAGCGACTCCTTCAAGATAATCTCACCCTCAGACTTTTAGTTTTTAACTTAAAACAAGGGATCAAAATTTTTCATCAAGGAATGGGGTTTGTTATGTAGATAATATCCATTATCAAAACTAACGGTGCAAGGTTCTAAATCGTAACTTACGTTAAAAAAGAGAAGATACCAGCGATAAGTTATTTATAAATAACACTTATATTTATAATCGCTAAGACTATTCCCAATAGACGTATGAGATTGACCAAGGAACAATGCGCCTAAATAATATCTAACTAGACACATTGTTAAATTCTATTGTTTACTAATCTAACAAAGGAAGCTGTTATGCTTTTTGTATTATTTATACAAATAAGCTATTAGTGTCCTATAGGAACAACGATTTATCTGTTATTCCTGCATATCCGTCTGTTTGTCATTTCGACCAGTACGGTTTTTAAAATATTTTAGAAAATTAAAAAATATAATTTCAAATTTCCCAGCTATTCTTTTCTTCGCTTTACATGAACGTTAAGTCTAAAAAGAATGAACTTATCATGCTGTAAATTGACGCGCTAATATATCAACAAGTTTGATTGTTATCAATAAATATGTAAGAACAGGTAGGAATATTTATCTGGTTTTATCGACACATCTATACTAAGTATCATTGATACTTTCTTATATTTTCTAATAATTAAAAATTCAATAAAAAACTACTTTTCTTCCTCTCGCCAAAAAACTTTAGGTAATAAAGTCGTGATATCAACATTACCACCTGTTGTTGAGGTATCGACAAAGGGCGTGTTCTTTTTACCCACTCGCATTGAGATCGTTTGACTACAATCTGTTTTAGAGCAAGCGGTGTCTGCGGAAGATTTTATTTGACCAAAGATAATCTGTGGCGTAGCAACAATTTCATCATTTGATATTTTTATTGACGCTTCATTGCCTGTTTGTCCGCTATCAAAATCAATCACAGCACCACCTCTTAAAAGATCAATCACATAGGCTCTGGACTGAAAATTAGTCACAGTATCACAACTACCTGCTGTAACAGCAATAGGAGCTGTTTTACCGAAGGTGGTGAAGATAACTCGATTCATAAAGGTGGTAGCAGTGGCTAATACTTTTTCATATTGAAGGGTATTAAGTTCACGATACCAACCATAATAGTTATTATCGAGAAGTTTCTGCGTGCTATTGACAGGTGCTTTTAATAAATCTGTTGCTTGAATTGTTTTAAAATTGGCATCAGGAAGACGTAATACATATTGATCTCTTAGCACAAAAAAACGATTAACAATATTTTCATTTAAAGGATGTGAGCGATAACCACTTCCAATCGCAATGGTTAATAAAAACTGCCCTTGATGTCTAAAAAATGCCACATCAGGCTCATAGAAAAATTTACGCAAATCAGTCCCTGTATTATTCCCTAATGCTGCTAGTTTAGTTAATTTCGCTTTTGATAAATCATGCAATGTCGGCGATGCTTCAAAATCCCCTGCATTTAGATCAACACGCCAGATATTGCCTCCCATATCTCCAAAATACAGCCGATCAACTGAACCATTACGATCCATATCTAAGGCGCGAATAGTCGCTGGAACAGCATATTTCATGACGGAATTAGAAGGATCAGCCCGCCAAATAAAAGCCCCTGTGATAGCATTGACAATATAAACAGTGCTTCCTTTATTATTGCTAGATGCCAAAGTCCGTTGCGTAGTATCCTCCTCATCAATGCGTTCGTTATAACCCCCACCAAAAATCAATACGGGGCGCAAGCTTGCATCTTTACCATAACGAAGTTGGGTTAAAACAGGGGTAGACCATGTTTGTCCTAACTCACTAAAATCAGCCATTGAATCATCAATTTTCCATAGCAAAGTAGGATCTTTAGTAGGATCAGAAACATCCAAGGCATAATAAGCATGTCCACCACGTCGCAGACCAAAAAACAGCACTACCTTTTCACCTGCATCCCATTGACCATTATGATTGACATCCTGAATCCAACTGGTTATTTCACCGTCTACCCCTGATAAATGCTTATCCGAACTTTGATTTTTATATTGAACTGCTATATTTTTTAATAAAATCTGTGGCATAAAGGCAAATTTTTCCTCGCCTGTTTTGGCATCAAAGGAATGTAAAAAGCCCTCATTAGTACCAATAAAAACCCGTTTTTCAGTACCATAAGTAATCACAACAGGTTTACTATGAATAATATCTCCTAGGTGATGGCGTGCCGTTATACCATCTTTTTCATAGCCTTGAATAAAATTCAATAATGCCATTTGCATATTATCATCCATTGTGGTATCACCGAGCATGGCTTTAGTCACATTGCTTTTATTCAATGCTTGTAATGTAGCACCTGAGGTATTCGTTAATAAATTACGTTTAGTAGGATCTAATAAACTAGCCGCTCCACCATCTTCTACCGCATGTTCAGGTATTTTTGTTGCCCATTCATCACGAGCATCAGTACGCAAAGTGCCATTATCATCCGTTGCCGCTATATTAGCGGTATCAACGATTTCACCTTTGAGTAATTTGAATTTTTTTAAGTTACCACTCCAAAGTGGTGAGCTTTTATGATTAAAAACAGGTAGAAAAACCTCATTATCATGTTCTAATAGTTTCGATGGTGCGACATTAAAGGAAGGTGAAGTAAATAATCTCGCCTTTTTACTTCCTCCCGTTAAAGCATCCTTAAACGATGCTGTTAAACTATTAAGATCATTAGCATTATAAAATTCACCGCCTCCATTTTTTGATAAAAGCTTTAAATAATCAGCCGCTTCAGTATTACCATTTAATGCAAATCCAATCGTAGAGGTTTCTATGGTCTGCTTTCCATTAAGCGTTGAAGATTGATCTTCTTTATGTAAATAACTAGCTAATTCAGCCCCACAACGCCCATTGTATTCAACTCCACCGATAGATGAATTCCCTTTATTTTGACAGTTATTACTATAAGCACTTGGAATCAACGCATTCACTTTATTAGCGGTTGCATTTAAAGTTGGCATACCATCTGACATTAAGATCAAGGTACTGCTCTGACACTCTTCTTTAATAGGACTAATATAGGTAGGATTACCCGTGACAATAGTATCAATGACATTTTTACAAACCGTATGCTTGCAATGCACCCCTGCATTATAAGGAACATCGCATTGATAATAATGCTTATTAACACAGGTTTTCACAGGATTTAAGCAACCACCGAACTCATTATATTGACCATCAGGACAACTATTTGAGCAACTTTGATAAGGATGATAAGAGCAATTACTCCAAGTTGGATGTTTTGTTAAACATTGCGTTTCTGTAATATTATAACAACGCGCCTTATAAGTTCCTGCCGCATAGGGAGTACATACTTTTGTAGCATTGCAAGCACTCCCGTAACAGGTCTTAGTCGAACAAACCTGCTTGGGGGGTAGACTCTCTTTTTTTATCTCCCCCATATAAGTTGCAGGATGAGCAGAACGATGATCATTTGGCAGAAATTTACCATAATCAACATCCTCACCTCTAAAATAAAGTGCCGCCTCATAAAAAGCATCAACAATTGGCGTTCCTCCCTTCGCCTTCCACGTATTAGCTACTAAACGCATATATTCTTTAGCATTTAACTGATCGCTAGTTGCTTTCTTTTTGCCCGATTTCACAACCGTTATCTTTGCTTTCTTTTTAGGAATCCAACTATTTTTTTTTGAAATATTCCAATTAAACTTTGATGCTAAAGTTGTCCATTGATTCGCAACAGACAAATACGTCGCACTGTCTTTATTATTAGGATTAAAATTAGGGTTTAAGAAAAGAGAGTCAAAAGAAGGTGATTCAACATCAACAACAGGAAAGCTAGGTCCATGTGCCTTGCTTTTAGCACTATTATTAATCCCCGAAAAACCCATTAAACCAATATTAATATTTTTAAGATCAGGATCTGACAGCACCGCATCTAATGCACTTTTCATGACCGCAAGACGCTGTGTTGTCTTATTCGCAGGCGGAGTATCCGCCCCTAAATCCCACAACATACTCCCTGAAAGATCTAATATAAACATAACATTAGAATTTGCAGGAGGCACTAAATCTTTATAAATTTCAGTATCTTCAGCAGTCGCTGAACCCATGATACTTAGCAATAAAATACAACTTGAAAAAAAAATATCAGACATTCTTTTTAACAGCGTATTTTTATACATAACTCTAAGACCCGACTATTCTATGGATAGGAAATATCAATAGTAGCAAGTTGCTCATGAATCAATTGTGAACAACCTTTGGGTCACTCATAAGCAGTTTTAGCACTAGAATATCGCCAATGCTCTTGTTTATCCACATAGCCACGTTTTACAGGGTTATTTTTTATAACGACTACGACTCATCAGATGACTCCATTGGTTTGATTTGGAGTAAAAGGATTATGCCATTATTAGTTTTATAGCTCTTGTTATAACCCCCCCCTCTTTATTAAATATTGGCAAATCGACGCTAGACAGTCCTTAAAAGCACATTTTGGGCGGGTAATAATGGCACATGAATAAAATATATTTATTAATGTCCTTTATTGCTATTGAACAAATGACGATATGCTGTCGGCTAGCGATGCGCGGACAGATTAATCTTGAATTTTAGCTTTGTGCAATGCGCATCTTAGCCGACCTACCGTGCTTTGGTGATTTTGTAGCGAGTTCTGCTCATAAATAATACTTGTCGCAAAGTGATTTAGTGTATTTGCTGTCGTATTTCTATGGTGGATTTTCTGATAAGTGGCTTGTTATTTTATCCGAGGAATAAATTCCTCTAAACTGCGTTCCCAAATGAATTTGGGAACGAGAGGACGAGCGGATGAATTTGGGAGCGAGGGGTTCTCTGTATCAGTGAGTAAAGTAATTTATTCATTAGTGGCGAGATGAGGTGGAGACGGGTATTCTATGGGGCTTTATTGTTTTTATTGATTGATTAAATTTAAAAAATTATGCCTAACGAATACAATCCAAAATCTATTGAAGCCGCTGTCCAGAAAGTGTGGGAGGATAATAAGTCATTTGAGGTGACTGAGGATTCTGATAAAGAGAAGTTTTATTGCTTGTCGATGTTTCCTTATCCAAGTGGCAAGCTCCATATGGGGCATGTGCGAAATTATACGATTGGTGATGTGGTGTCGCGTTTTCAGCGTATGCAGGGTAAGAATGTATTGCAACCGATGGGGTGGGATGCCTTTGGTTTGCCTGCTGAGAATGCGGCGATTAAAAATAAAGTGCCACCTGCTGCATGGACGGATCATAATATTGCCGATATGCGTGCTCAGCTTAAAAAAATGGGGCTGGCGTATGATTGGTCGCGTGAGTTGGCAACTTGTAAGCCTGATTATTACCGCTGGGAGCAGTGGTTCTTTTTGCGTTTATTAGAAAAAGGGGTGGTGTACCGTAAAAAAGCGACGGTAAATTGGGACCCTATTGATCAAACGGTATTGGCGAATGAGCAGGTGGTTGATGGGCGTGGTTGGCGTTCGGGGGCGGTGGTTGAGCAACGTGAAATTGATCAGTGGTTTTTGAAGATTACCGATTATGCGGATGAATTATTGCAAGATGTCAAAAAGCTGGAGGATTGGCCTGAGCAAGTGCGTACCATGCAGGCGAATTGGATTGGGCGTTCCGAAGGGGTGAATCTAAGCTTTGGTATTGAAAATTCGGATGAGCGTTTGTCTGTGTTTACCACCCGTCCTGATACTTTAATGGGCGTGACTTATGTTGCGGTTGCGCCACAGCATCCTCTGGCATTGCAAGCGGCAGCGAATAATAAAGAATTAATGACGTTTATTGAGTCATGTAAAAATGTCAAAATGGCTGAAGCCGATATGGCTAAGATGGAAAAAAAGGGCATGGCAACGGGCATGATGGCAATCCATCCAATGACGGGTGATAAAGTGCCTATTTGGGTTGCTAATTTTGTTTTGATGTCCTATGGCTCTGGGGCAGTGATGGCTGTGCCTGCACATGATGAGCGTGATTGGGAGTTTGCGACTCAATATGGTA
>Ga0256832_1002479_pt1 | contig 12610 bp, 16 predicted proteins | sample 134614metaG_FD_190534 | JGI IMG/M metagenome (GOLD analysis project Ga0256832, IMG submission 190534) | Hydrothermal vent microbial communities from Lau Basin, Pacific Ocean - 134-614 | ecosystem: Environmental > Aquatic > Marine > Hydrothermal vents | place: Pacific Ocean: Lau Basin | collected... | reverse complement strand
CAATGCCAAAAACCAGTTGTTGGTGCGCAAGGAGCCGGCCGATGTGCGCGATTTGCGTCGCCGTGCCATAGAATTTATCACCAACCCCAATCATCGCGAAGACCTCGCTGTAAGCCCGAAGAAAGCCGTCATCTCTCTGAAGAATGACCGTGGCACGAATTACAATACCTATCTCACTGTCTATAACGAGCTGTTGGCAGCTTACAATGAGATATGGAATAATGAAGCGATGAAGCGCTACGGCAAGCCTTATCAAAAATTGCCCGCGCACTTGCGCAAAGCCATTCGCAAAGACTATCCTATGATTATTTCCGAGGCCGAGCCTACGGAGTATGGAGAAGAAAAATAAACCCAGGAAAGATGGCCAGATTTAAGAAAAAACAAGGCAACGCGCAACCCGAAATATCCACGGCATCTTTGCCGGATATCATTTTCATGCTGCTGTTTTTCTTCATGGTGGTTACCAAGTTGAGAGATGCCGAGATGAAAGTGAAAGTGGTTACGCCTTCAGCCACAGAATTGACCAAGCTGGAGCAAAAATCCCTGGTGAATCACATTTACATCGGGCGCCCGGTGGAGAAATATAAAAAACTCTACGGTACCAAACCGCGTATCCAATTGGGCGATAAGTTTGCAACAGTAGATGACATACCGCTCTTTCTCGAGAATTTCCGCACCAAAGTGCCGGAGAGACAGCGCAAGTTGATCACTACCTCTTTGAAGGTGGATAAAGACGTAACTATGGGTATCGTGCAAGACGTCAAAACCGAGTTGCGCAAATCCGCCCAGTTGAAGATCAACTACTCTGCAAAACGACGTGATGAGAAGTGGTGATAAGCGTTGATTTCAGCTCTGCGAAAAATGAAAAGCCTCTGTGTGAGAACGCGGGGGCTTTTTTGTTTGGGGTTTAGCGTTTAGTGTTTAGCGTTTAGCGTTTAGTGTTTAGTGTTTAGCGTTTAGCGTTTCTTTCAAAAAGAATGGTGGAGGCTTGCAAAAATCAAAAAGAAGTTTTCTGATCGAGATGTCGTTATGTTTAGACAATGATTAGCAAAAGGCAAAGTATAAGTGCCTTCGATCCTCGCGCGGAACGCATCCACACACCCCTTCAAGGCCATTTGGGCATCTTACAGGAAAATGTTTTTGTTAATGAAACACATTTCCCATGCCCAGAGTACGAACACGCGACCGGATGAAGAATGAGATCAATGCCGGTTCTATGGCTGACATTGCTTTTTTGTTGCTGATTTTCTTTTTGGTAACTACGACCATAGCCGAAGACCAGGGACTGTTGGTCAAGTTGCCGCCCTGGACTGATGAGGCAGTATCGGAGCCTATCCCTACCCGAAATTTATTTAGCGTGCTGGTCAATGCCGACAACCAATTGCTGGTGCGGAAAAAGCCGGTTGATGTGCGGAAGTTGCGCGAGCGTGCGGTGGAGTTTATCACGAATCCCGAACATCGGAGCGATCTGCCGTCAGATCCCGGAAAAGCCGTCATCTCTCTGCAGAATGACCGCGGAACGAATTACGAAACCTACCTCACCGTCTATAACGAATTGCTGGCTGCCTATAACGAAGTTTGGGAGAGGGAGGCGCTTGCCCGATACGGGAAGTCCTATAAAAGACTGCCGCGGGCTTTGCGAAAGGAAGTGCGCAAGAAATACCCCATGATTATTTCTGAGGCGGAGCCTGTGGATTATAAGGAGGGAGGCAAGAAAAATTGGTGAAAAGTTGCAAAATCAAATAAGGGTTGTATCTTTGTTTCTAATTAAGGTGTCTTTGTTTAAACGATTCTTTGCTTTTCATGAAATATGAGATCAGAATAGAACATTCGCCTGAGCCAAGTGGGACGATTGAACTGCAAAGGCTTGCTATGCTGGCTGAAAGTATGATGAAAATTTCGGAGGGTGCCTTGCAAATTCGCCTTAGAGGAGTAAGCCTTACAAAAGGCAGGAAAAAAACATCTCTCAAGAGTGCGCTGAAAGTTTCTTTGAGCGGCCTCAAGAAAGGGAGTACAATCCTCTTTATTGAATCTGAAAAATTCGAAAAAACTCTAATGCCTTACCAGGCAGACCTGTTTCGTCAAGAGGTGCAACGTGATTTGCAGGGGCAGACCCCTGTCTCATTATTCATTAGTGCTTTCCAGGATGCTTTCAGGAGTGGCAGTGAGCATGAGCTTTTGGACAAGCCATTGCTCAAAGAACTTAAACAATTTAAAAAAGTATTTTTGAGTAATGATGAGGTGATTGTTTTCTCAAATCAGGGAGCTGTCCTGAACTGAAGATTACGAAAGAAGATTTCAACAAGATTAAAGAGCTGGAAGAAGAAACTCCCAATCCCAAGCCTACTATCCTGAATGGCATCGTGGAGGAATTGAAGTACAGTAAACTCAAAGTGCGTATCCAGACGAGTGAAGGTATCGTGGATGGTTTTTTGTCCGGCGACTTGTCATCTGATGATATAGCTGCATTCTGGGGTAAAGAAGTTACTATTGCCGGGACTTTACACTTCAAACCGGGGGGGGAATATGTAGTTGAAATTAACCACATATTTGAGGCAGGAGTCAGGGATGATTACTTTTCCAAAAAAGTAAAAACAGAAACCGTAGAAGAGCAACTGCAGCGGCAGATAAGAGAAAAAGGAGGTAATCGCCTTTCAGAAATTGTGGATAAGTGGCCAGGCAATGAAGATTTTGAGGAGCTGGTTAAAATGCTGAGAAAATGAAACGGTTTATTCTTGATACCAATATGTGTTTAGCTTATATCAGAGGAAAAAGGGAATTTTATGATGATGTTGATCGAGAACTTGGGCTTAGGGAGTCCGATGCACTGGTGATTATATCCGTTGTAACCAAAGCTGAACTTTTGTCGTTGGGAACTCAGAATGGATGGGGTGAAAAAAAATTAAACAGACTGAAGGCATTGTTAAGCAAAATGTACATCATTGATATTAACGAAAATGACGACAATTTAATGGAAGCCTATGCAAGAATAGATGCTTATAGTCAGGGACGCCTGCAGGGAGAGCCCCTTGACATGAGCGCACGAAATATGGGCAAAAATGATTTATGGATTGCGGCAACAGCTTATGTGGCAATGCTAAACTAGTGACAACTGATGGAGATTTTGACCCTCTTAACGGAAAATGGATAACCGTGCATAAATTTTGCTTAAGATCATAAGAGTAATAAGCATCATGCTTCGCATGCTTATTACTCTCTCTCTTTGTACTTTTGCCAAAAGGCAAAAAAATCGCGCAGGATTTCATCCCGGATGCGCCGGAAGGTGTTGGTGATTTCTTCTTCGGTGCCGCGGGCATCTGCGGGGTCTTCGAAGCCTATGTGCAGGCGGTGCCTGACTTTTCCGGTGAAAGCGGGGCAGTGCTCTTTGGCGCCATCGCAGACCGTGATGACGTAGTCGAATTCTTCCCCGAGGAACTCATCCACGGATTTGGGGTAGTTGTGGCTGAGGTCAACGCCCAGCTCCTGCATGACTTTTATGGCGTAGGGGTTTACTTCTTCGCCTGGCTCTGTGCCTGCAGAATATACCTGCAGTTGTTCGTCAAAGGCTTTGAGAAAGCCTTCTGCCATTTGGCTGCGGCAGGAGTTGCCCGTGCAGAGGATGAGGATTTTCATGAACCCGATTTGGTAGTTGTTGAGGAGTGTCTTTAGCGCAGGCGATCCATGGAGCGCACCAGCTTTTCATCTTTGCGGATGAAGCGCAGGGCGAGGAGCAGCATGAGGAGGCTCAGCAAGGGAAGGAAGGCCCCCGGTTTGTCATCTATGGAGACGGAAGAACCGCCCGTAAGCGTGCCATCCTGCAAGACCATGAGAATGGCCAGTGCAAATCCGATAAAGGTCGCAATAAAGGCAAAAAGCGTCAGTTTTATTTGTACAGGCCGCTTTTTGAAAAGAAAAATGGCAATGAGAGCCAGCAAGCCTCCGAGGGCAAAAAGCACCGGCATAGCGGGCTGGTCAAAGACGTCGTATTGCGCATCAGCAAAGAGGGCCGAAGCCTGAATGGGCTGCCCGCTTTCGGCAAAGGGCAGGGGGAGCGCCACGAGAATGATGTTCAGCACTGCAGCGAAAAGCAAAAACAGAGTCTGTATGCGTTGAATCATAAAACGGGGATTTTTGAATCTCGTTGGCAAAGATAGGGATTTCTTTTGGAGTTTAGCGTTTAGTGTTTAGCGTTTAGTGTTTTTGTGTACGAAGCTGCAAAAGAAAGCTCTATCTTTGCCTTACAACTGAGCAAATTATGCGCATTGCCACAGTCCTTTTCATTCTTTCACTTTTGCCCTTGTGGGGCTTTGGTCAGCAGCCTGTGGAGCAGGGGGCTAAGGTGCGGATTGAGTGGGCCAGACAGCTGGAGTACCATCGCGAGGAGGGCAGGGAAATTCAGCTCTTGAAGGGAGATGTGCGCATTCAGCACGATAGCGTTTTTTTGTTTTGTGAGGAGGCTGTGGTGGTGAATCAGACCGATGTTACGGCCCGGGGCAATGTGGTCATCTTGCAGGGAGACAGCCTGGCGGTTTTTGCCGACAGTGTCTTTTACGGGGGGCGCAGCAAGAAGTCGGACCTCTGGGGGAATGTGGTGCTCAAGCACAATGAAGAGAAGCTCTTCACCGACAGCCTGCACTACGACCTGAGGCGCAAGATCGCTTACTACAAGCACTGGGCTTTGTTGACCAATGACACTACTCAATTGCGCAGCCTGAAGGGGGAGTACTTTGTAGATAGAGATGAAGCTGTCTTTCACGACAGCGTTACGGTGGTGGACCCCGACTTTGAGTTGAGAGCAGAGGAATTGCGCTTCAACACCCGCAGCCAAACCGTTTATTTTGAGGGGCCTACGCTCATCAGTTTGGGGGAAGAGCGGAATAGCCGGATTTATTGCGAAGACGGTTTTTACGACATCCCCAACGAGTTGGCCGAATTTGCCGAAAGGCCCCAATACCTGAACAAAGACATGAAGGCAAGTGCCCGCCTGATTCGCTATGATGCGCATAAAGGAGAAGTCTTGTTGCTTGGCGAGGCCAAAGTGGTCTCCGATGAACTTCAGGCGGAGGCAGAGCAAATCCGCTACGATGAGGAGAATGATGTTTTTTACTTAGAGGGCGAAGCGCATTACGAAGGTGAGGGGCGTAACATCCGGGCCGAGCGCATCGTGTACGACCGGAAGCATGAGATTTATTCGACAGAGGGGCGCTCCATCATCAGCGAGCCGCCGACGATTTTGGAGGCGGGGCATACCCGCTATGCCGAAGAAGGCGGCCTGGCCATAGCCGACGAGGGCGTAGTCTGGCGGGATACTTCTGCGGGGCTGACCATCGAATGCGAGCGGGCGGAGTATTTGCGCGAAGAAGACTACCTGCTCGCTACGGGCGGCGAAAACGGCCGCCCCCTGCTGATTGTGGAAAGTGAAGAGGACAGCCTGTTTTTGTCTGCCGATACGCTGTTTGCCCATAAGGCGGATACGCTTACGGGCGATAGCAGCCGTTTGTTGCATGCCTACAGAGATGTCCGCATTTACAAGCGCGATTTGCAGGCGGCCTGTGATTCGCTGGTGTACTACGAAGGGGACTCCCTCTTTCGACTTTTTGAAGAACCCGTGCTGTGGTTTGACACTACACAACTGAGCGGAGATACCATTGAAATTCAATTGGCTGATAAAAAAGTTTCGCGCATTCGCCTTTGGGAGCACGCTCTGATTGCCAACTCCACCGATTTGTTGCTTTTTAATCAGATCAGCGGCAGGGAAGTGAACATTTCTTTTTCAAACAATGAACCGAGAGAGCTGTTCGTGAATGGGAATGTAGAATCGGTTTATTACATACAGGATGAATCAAAGGCCTACATAGGCGTTAACCGGAGTACATCGGCAGAGATGCGGATGTTGTTTGAAGGCGGGCAGATTTCGAGAATTTATTCTCTGCGACAAATTGACGGCAGCGTTCTGCCTATGCGGGAGGGTTTAAATTTGCGTCTCGGCGATTTCCGCTGGCAGGCGGAGCGGCGTCCTTTGTCGTTGGGAGATTTGTTTGTTAAAAAATTAGATTAGCCTTAGCCTGGGGTTGTTTTGTCTGTCTTGTAAATAGATGGTTATGAGATTGAAGTTGTTTTTCTTTTTCTCTGTCTTTACTTGTCTTGGGTTGTTTGCTCAAAACGATAAAGTTTTGTTGAGTCAGGCAGACAGCGCTTATGCCGGCGGGCATTACCGGCGGGCATTAGAGATGTGGGAAGCGTTGATGTCGCAGGGAAAATTTTCGGCAGATATGTTTTACGATATGTCGCTGGCTGCCTGGCAGACGGGTGACGCTGTCCGCACTTTGGCTTATGCCAAGCGTGCGCAGCGGTTAGATCCGCTGTTGAAGGATGCTTATGTTGTGGAGGAGTTGGCCCGCAATCGCTTAGATTTGTCTTCGCCACCCCGTGAATTTTGGTTGTTTCGCTGGTGGCGGATATTTTATACGCGCCTTTCGGCAAATGTCTGGGCTGTTTTTGCGCTTTTATGGGCCTGGTTGACGGGCTTGTATTTGTTGATTTTGCACCGCCGGGGGAAGGGCTTATTGGAGAAGGGAGTTGTGTGGCGCACTTTGGGCGGTTTGTTTCTGATGTTTTTGAGTCTGGCCGCTTCGCGGGCGCAATGGCATGTGCAGGCTGTGCCGGAAGAATTGGTCGTATTAAAGCCTGCAAGTCTGCACGTGGGTGCTGATGCTGACAGCCCGCCGCTCGAAGAGCTGAGCGCCGGCATGGAACTGCGCATTTTAGACCGCATAGGGAATTGGTACAAGGTCATGACCTCCTCGGGGCAAACAGGTTGGGTGGAAGATGCGGTAGTGCTTGCCTCTTAGTCAAAAATATCCCGAGGTAAAAAGGGTTTCTTTTCCTCTTCTTCAAAGGTAATTTCCTCCCTCTCATCCGGTTCGCGGTTTTGGCGGAACCAGAAGGCGACAAAGATGCCGACCAAGGCGCCTATGAGGTGGCTTTCCCAGGAGATGCCCTCTTTGGGTACCAGCCCATAGAAGTAGCCACTGTAGAGCACGAGTATAGCCAGCGCCAGGGCAATGGATTTGGCAGAGCGCCGGAAAGCGCCGCTCCAAAAGATGAAGGTTACCATGCCATAGACTACGCCGCTGAGGCCGATGTGAAAGGCCCTGCCTGCAAAAATCCATACGCCTGTGCCGGTGAGCAGGTAGATCATCAGGAAGGCTTTCACTGCTACGCGTGAATAAAAAGAGACCAGGGCAAAAGCCAAAATCAGGAAGGGCACAGAGTTGGAAATCAGATGCTGCCAACTGCCGTGGATGAGGGGGGCCATGATGATGCCGCGCAGGCCCCAAACTTTCCTGGGGTAGATGCCGAATTGCCCCATATCGGGGAGGAGCGTGCTGTGCAGCAGTTGTAAAATCCAGAGCAGGAGTAAAAATTGCAAAGGGCGTTTGAGCTGCTGCAGGTATGGTTCGGGCTTGTTCATGCCAGTAAAGATACCATTTTCAGCATGGTTTTGTCCATAGGATGATGGTGTTTGATGGCTTTTTCCAGGGGTGTATAGGTGATTTTCTGGCAGACCTGCCCTACCATGATGCCGCTGCTGCCGTCGAGCAGGGCATTGACGGCTTCCATGCCGAGTTGGGTGGCGAGCACGCGTTCCTGGCAGGTGGGCGAGCCGCCGCGCTGGATGTGGCCCAGGATGGTTACGCGATATTCGCAGTCGGGCATTTGTTGTTTGACTTTTTTGGCGATGTCGAAAGCGCCGCCTTCGTCATCTCCTTCTGCCACGATGACGATGCTGGATGTTTTTTTGTGCCGGTAATTCCAGCGGAGAGTTTCTACCAGTTCGGATATCTCGGTGCGGGCTTCGGGTACGAGCACGGCTTCGGCTCCGGTGGCTATGGCTGTGCGCAGGGCGATGAAGCCGGCATCGCGCCCCATGACTTCCACGAAGAAGACGCGGTCGTGTGAGTTGGCGGTATCTTTGATGTTGTCTATGGCACGCATGGCGGTATTGATGGCGGTGTCGTAGCCAATGGTGAAATCCGTGCCAAAGAGGTCGTTGTCTATGGTACCGGGTACGCCGACGATGGACAGCTCGGGGTACTCTTTGAGGAATGTGCGGGCGCCGGCAAAGGTGCCGTCTCCGCCTATGGCGACGAGATGCGAGATGCCGTGTTCGGCCAGTTTGGCGCGGGCACGGGCGCGGCCTTCTTCTGTGCGAAATTCCTTGCTGCGTGCCGAGCGGAGTATGGTGCCGCCCAATTGCAGAATGTTGCTGACAGAATATTTGTCGAGAGGTATGATGTCTCCTTCTATCATGCCGGCATAACCCCGTCGAATGCCATAGACTTCCAGTCCGGCTTTAAGGGCAGTACGCACTACGGCGCGGATGCAGGCATTCATGCCAGGAGCATCGCCGCCTGAAGTAAAGACTCCGATTTTTTTCATGGTTTGAGTATTGAAGAGAGATTTTCCCTCTGCTTATTTATAGCGACGGCTGACCAGCTTGATGAAGTTTTTGGCTTTTTTCTTCTTTTTCTTGTCGGTCCAGGCGAAGCGCTGAGCTATTTGGGTGAGAATGAGTTTGGCCTCATCAAAGGAAGACAGCTTGTTGAGTTGGTCAATGGTTTTGTTGAAGAGTTCCTGCTCATCGCCAAAGAGTTCTTTGATGGTAAAGATTTTTTCGTTCAGCCCCATGGCTTTGGAGAGGTCATTGACGGGCAGGGCGCTGAGCTTTTCGGAGAGCTCTTTGGCAACGGGCAGTTCGAAGAGTTCTTGGAGCTCTTCACTCATTGGTGAGTTTTGAGCTTTATGAGGTGTTGTTGCGGTTTTGGGTTGGGGCTCCGGCTGTGGCTCGGGCTCGGGTTCGGGTTGAGGCTCAGGTTCGGGCTCAGGCTGTGGCTCAGGTTCAGGCTTCGGGCTCTCTTTGAGTTTTGCTGCCTTTTTTTCCGGAGCGGGTTCGGGCGTGGTTGTTCTAAGCGGTTTGTCTTTTTGCGGGCGTTCTTCTGCAGGTGAGCTGAAAAGCATGCCCTGTGATTCCGAACTCACCTCTGCATGGAGGAAGATATCGTACAATTGGCGGAGGTAGTTGAGCATCAGGTCGCGCTCCATAGGGAGAAGCTTTTCGCCGTTGTTTTCGGTGCTTTGCAGCAGAGCGTTAATTTTCTTGAGGATTTTCTGAGCCTTGGTCAATTTCATAGTTGGGTGTGTTTGTTTGCACAAAAGTAAGGAATTGCTAATTTTGTGCAAGATTAGACCTGCCTTTACAAACAGCAAAAACGGTATCCATGTTTTTAGAGCCCCATTTTAAACGCAGCGGGTGGATTGAAGTTATCTGTGGTTCAATGTTTTCGGGGAAAACGGAGGAATTGCTAAGGCGATTGCGCCGCGCCCGGATTGCCAATCAGGAGGTGGTGATTTTCAAACCGGCTTTGGACGACCGTTATGCTACTGATCGGGTGGTTTCGCACGATGCCAATTCGCTGAAGGCATTGCCTGTGAAAGACGCAGCCGAGTTGGCTTCTTTGGCGGGCAATTATGATGTGATTGGCGTTGATGAAGCGCAGTTTTTTGGTGAGGATTTGGTGGGCGTTTTACAAGATCTGGCGTTGAAAGGACGGCGTGTGATTGTTGCGGGCCTGGACATGGATTTTCGCGGTAAGCCTTTTGGCCCGGTGCCTGATTTGTTGGCCGTGGCCGAGTACATCACGAAATTGCACGCCATTTGCCAGCAGTGTGGCAATTTGGCGACGCATTCTTTTCGCCTTTCGGCAAATGAAGAAACGGTTGAATTGGGCGCCAAAGAGGCTTACGAAGCCCGATGCCGTACCTGTTATCACCTCGGCGATGCGCTGAAATAATTTGCTTTCTACGAATTTCTTCAAACAGCCTGTGAACGCGCTTTCAGTTCTTTCTCTCACACGAGCTGAAAGCGTATCGGCAGATTGAAGAGCACGCGCACGGGGCGTCCGCGCTGTTTGCCCGGAATCCATTTGGGCATCATTTTGACGACGCGCATGGCTTCTTCTCCACAGCCGCCTCCGATGTCGCGCACGACTTTTACATCTGTGATGGAGCCGTCTTTTTCCACGACGAATTGCACTACGACCACGCCCTCAATGCGCGTTTCTTTGGCCAATTGGGGGTACTTGATGTTGGAGTAAATGAACTCTAACAATTTTTGTTGGGAGCATTGATCGCGCTCTTCTTTTTTGTGTACGTTTTCGCAGCCTGCAAAGCGGGGCATGTCTTCCACGATTTTGAAGATGGGAGCTTCCTCCGGTTCTTCAGGCGGTGGTGGCGGTGGTGGTGGCGGGGCAGATGCCTGAGTGGCTTTGGGCGCATCCACGATTTCCGTTTCCACATCAATGGACTGGTCCAGGAAGAGGTTGTCGTCTTCTTCCACTTCTACGGTATTGGGCACTTCCGTGATGGTGGGTGGTGGAGGCGGAGGTGGAGGCGGTTTTTCCTGTTGGGAGCGGGGCGTTTCCACTTCGATTTCCTCATCGAGCCGGAGAGCATTTTCAGGGATGTAAACCTCTTTTTCCCAGCTCGTCCAGTTAAATGCCAGAGCTGTGAGGAAGAGGGTGATGGCGAGCCCGAGTTTGAAGAAAATGCCACTCCAGTGAAAAACATCTACGGCATCGTATTTGCTTTTCTTGCGGTTTTGCAGGGGGTTATTCTCCAGGTCGCGGGTTATTCTCCGGAGATAGTATTTGGTGCCGATAATGGTGGCTACGACGAGGAACAAAGCTAAAAGCAAACCCATTACAACCTGGGTGCTCGTAAAGGATGTGAAGGCAAAGGCTAACATGGCTGAAAGGTTTTAAAGTTTTTCACTACAATCAAGCATACAGGTATTTCCGGTTGTTCTAAATGATTCGCATCATTGGGCATCTTGATTTTTATCAGTAGGAGAGAGGGAGATGTTACTTTTTTGCTTTACTTTGCGTTGGCAATAGTGTGCTTGTGTTTTTGCTGCTCTTTTTAGAGCAAAAACTTTTTTAAACCAATACCTGCTTTATGAATGCTCGCTTTTTTCCCGTACTGTTTTTTTTCGGACTCATCTTGCCGCTTCAGGCCCAATTCGTTCAGCTCGGATATGGATATGGGATCCATTTTTACGATTTCGGAGGTTTCAATGAGGTCATAGACCGCTACAACGGCGCTCACGTTTTGGATGAGGCCATGCCCAATTTTACGTATCTCGATGGTTTTTCTTTTCAGTTTACGGCAGGTAAGAAAAGGTGGCTGTTTTCTTATGGGACTTCGGCCGGTACTAAGGTGCGTAAGGCTTTGTACACGGCGGGTAACGACAAGTTTTATCGCCGTGCTTTGCGCATGAGAAACATAGATTATAAACTGGGCATAGGCTATCTGATAGCGAAGAGCAAGCGCTTTGCCCTGGTGCTCGGCTTAGAGGGTATCGCAGGGCGCCTGCGGGTAGATGGTCGCGTCTATGGCGTGGGAGACGGCCGCCCTGAATGGGATGAGGTCGAGAAAGATTGGAATTTTGGCGCAAGCCCCTCCCTGATGTTTATCTTTGGCAAGAAATCCGGTATTGCTGTGGTGCCCTACTACGTTTATTACTTCACGGACAGCAGCGCCGACTTTTTAGACAAGGCTCTGAATGCCAGTGCCAATTTGCCGTCTTTGGAGAACCCCAATGTCGTTTTACACCATTACGGGTTGCGACTGATGTTTAGTTTTCAGGGAAAACCCGAGGGCTCTTTGTCTAAGAAAGTGCATGACGAAGGCGATTCGAGATTATGATTCTGCATACGGAAAATCTGGTCAAGTATTACGGTCGCCGCAAGGTCGTCCGTGGGGTATCTTTTGAAGTGGAGCAGGGCGACATCGTGGGTCTGCTGGGGCCAAACGGAGCCGGCAAGACGACGACTTTTTACATGGTGGTGGGCTTCATCCGTCCGGATGAGGGGCAGGTTTTTTTGGATGGAGATGACATCACCTCTCTGCCCATGTACAAGCGTGCGCGCAAAGGCATAGGCTATTTGCCCCAGGAACCTTCGGTTTTTCGCAAGCTGAGTGTGGAAGATAACATCAGGGCCGTGCTGGAAATGACGGATTTGAGCAGGCAGGAGCAGAAAGAAAAGCTGGAGTCTCTGATTGAGGAGTTTAGCCTGGAAAAGGTGCGCAAGAGCAAGGGCGATACCCTTTCCGGAGGCGAGCGCCGGCGCACGGAGATAGCGAGGGCTCTGGCGACGGATCCGGCTTTCATCCTTCTCGATGAGCCTTTTGCAGGGATAGACCCCATTGCCGTGGAGGATATCCAGCAAATTGTGCTGCGCCTCAAGCAGAAGAACATAGGCATTTTCATCACCGACCACAACGTACAGGAGACGCTCTCCATCACCGACCGCGCCTATCTGATGGTAGATGGCAGCATCTTCCGGCACGGCACTGCCGAAGAGCTGGCTGCCGACAGGTTGGTCAGGGAAGTGTATCTGGGCCGCAATTTCGAGTTGCGAAAAAAGAATGTTTTGACAGACTGAGAAAGCACTGCTTATGCGAGTCGCTCAATGCTTCGCCATTTTTTTTGCCGGCTTCGGGCTCTGGCTTGCTGCTTGTACAGAGCCCCCGCCACGTGTGCTTACGC
>Ga0256832_1002478_pt1 | contig 12612 bp, 13 predicted proteins | sample 134614metaG_FD_190534 | JGI IMG/M metagenome (GOLD analysis project Ga0256832, IMG submission 190534) | Hydrothermal vent microbial communities from Lau Basin, Pacific Ocean - 134-614 | ecosystem: Environmental > Aquatic > Marine > Hydrothermal vents | place: Pacific Ocean: Lau Basin | collected... | reverse complement strand
AGTTTTTGCCAAGCGCTGCGTGATTTAGTTGGTAGTTTATCTGCCAAAAATTTATCCAGCCTTTCTGTTTGATTTTGTTGGTAGTTGATTTTTTGCATTGCTTATCTTTTGTTTTATTGTAACTGTTTGGTTTAGAGAAGACAACAAAAAAATACGCCTTTTAGGCGGTATTAGTTTTAAAAAAATCTATGTAACAATGAGTTAATTTGTTGGATTCAATTCTCTGACTTTCCCGACGCAAAGTTTGAGAGCTCCGTTTTTACTTTGATTTTGAACTTTGGTGGACCCTATCGGATTCGAACCGATGACCTCCTGCGTGCAAAGCAGGCGCTCTAGCCAACTGAGCTAAGGGCCCTTTTTTTGAAAAGTTTTTAAAACGTAGTTATTGGTTTGAATTATAATGGACGCGAGAGTAGTTTATCTATCATTTGATATGGTACTACATTGAACTTGCTCCATTTGATGATGGGATGATATGGTAAGCTCCTGACCTTCCCGACATTATATCGGGACGCTCTAATCTCTTCGCTTAGATTTTAAATAATACAGATGGTGGACGCGAGAGGAGTTGAACCTCTGACCTCCACGATGTCAACGTGGCGCTCTAACCAGCTGAGCTACGCGTCCTTGTAAGTGCTTTATTTTTAAGTGCAACGAAATTTATAAATTTTCCTTATAAAGACTTTTTATCAAAAAAGAATTCAAAAAGCAAGTTTTTAGCTGGTGGGCGCAGGTGGACTTGAACCACCGACCCCCATCTTATAAGGATGGTGCTCTAACCACTGAGCTATGCGCCCTTTTTAAATCCACTTTATTATTATAGCTTTATTTTTTATTTATTCAACCCGTTGATTTATCAACTGTTTGATTGGCTTATTTTATGGAGGGAGTTTTTTATATATTCAATTACTTCATTTTCGCTTTCAGCCAATTTTTTATTAGTCATTATAAAGTAAGCTTGGCTTTTGTCTCCTTTGGGATTAAATTGTTTAGTCAAATACATAGCATTAAGAGCGGGAGAGGTATAAACATAAACCAATATTCTATCAGGTGATTGTTGGACAAAAATTACCACGGTATTTATTTGAGGGACTTCTGAGAGAATCTCATCAATCAACCCTTGCAATTCCTCAATATTTGCTCCTGACAACTCCAAATCGTTTTGTGAAATAATTGTCCAGCCTAGTTTGAGTTGGGCATCAATTTGAAGTCTGGCCAGAGCCCTGCCCCACAGTCTGAGCGTTGATACTGATTTGGTGCGATAAAGGTTGGTTATTATTTTTTCTCTGTCAGCCCCATAGTTTATTAGTTGGGAGGCAATAGAGAGGGTGTGGGGGGTTACTTGGGGGTTGCGGAAGCTTTTTGTCTTTTCAACCAATCCAGTGTAGAGATAGGTGGCTATTTGTTCGTCAATTAGGTCATTCTTCCATTTTTTGATAAGAGAATAGATAATTTCGCTGACAGCAACAGCGGTTAATTCTATTTTATTTATTTGGCCAAAATATTCATTGGCAGGAGAATGGTCAATATTTATAACAGGAGTATTAAAGAAAAAGTCAGTATTGTTATCGTAGATGTCTCCGAGGGATTCTAAATCAGGACTGTCCAAGACAAAAATAAGGTCATATTTATAATCTGATGATTCCAGTTTGACATCAGACTGGGTGTAGTTGCCAGTTTTTGGCGTGAGATAAATAAGAATTTCACCGTTGGTTTTGTCATAGGCCAGCTCTTCAATTGGAGCGTGACTGGTATTTACTCTTATTATAAATTTTTTTAAATGATGCAAGTTTGGCTTTATTTTGTTTATGTAAGGAAGGAATTTGTATTTTCCTGGTTTGAAGTTGTTTATAACCACTGTGTTGTTTTTGCCGATTTTTTCCAAAATAGCAGACAAGGCCAAGCAGGCAGATAGTCCGTCTCCGCTAAAATTTGATTTGGTTGTGATTAGTATTTCTTTGGCTCGCTTAATTTGCTCTAATATTTGCTGATCTTCATTTAACATCACTTTATGGCTTATCTTTATTTTATCTTGGTTAATAAATTATATTAGAATAAGCACGCACCCGTGTCAATACTTTTGTTTTTTTGGTGCTAAAACAAGCAAAAAATAATTGACAAAAGCACAAAAACATAATACACTCAAAAGAGTTATTTTTTTCTTAAATGTAAAATTTCTATGAATTTAACTGAGTTGGCAAGACGTTTGCGGGTATCAACCAAGGAGCTCAAGGAGAAATTGCCAGAGCTTGGTTTTGATATTGGTATGAAAGCTATTAAGGTTCCAGATGAGATGGCTCATAAAATTATAGCCAAATGGAAAGAAGAGGAAAGGAGACAAAAAATTGCTGCTAAATATGAACAGTTGAAACAGGAGGAAAATAAGGAGGAAGGCCAAACAGGGAGCGATAAGGTTTTGAAAATCCCAGCCAAAATATCAGTGCGCGATTTGGCTGATAGATTACAACTGTCTCCAGCAGCTATGATAGCGGAGTTGATGAAGCATGGCATCATGGCATCTTTGTCAGAACGGATAGATTTTGAGATCGCAACTATAGTAGCAGAAGAGTTTGGTTATAAAACAGAATTGCAAACAGAGTCAGACGCTGAACTTAACAAGGCTAAACAGCTGCAGGATAAGTTAGAAAAAATAAAGTCAGTAAGTCATGATAAAGATGCCCAGCCAAGACCGCCAGTGATAGTTGTGTTGGGACATGTTGACCATGGTAAAACAAAATTGCTAGATGCAATCAGGGAAACAAATGTAGTTGAGGGAGAGGCTGGCGGTATCACCCAACATATTGGTGCATACCAAGTAGAAAGAAAAGGCAAGGTTATAACTTTTATTGACACTCCCGGCCATGAGGCTTTTTCAAATATGCGTTCTCGGGGAGCTCAAGTGGCAGATATTGCTATTTTGGTGGTGGCCGCTGATAGCGGCATCCAACCGCAAACAATTGAAGCTATCAAAATAATCCAGGACGCAGGACTGCCAATGATTGTTGCCATAAATAAAATTGACAAACCCGAAGCTGATATAGACAGGGTCAAAAAGGAATTGGCAGAAATAAATTTGGTCCCTGAGGATTGGGGAGGTGATGTTATTTGTGTGCCAGTTTCCGCCAAAGAAGGAACCAATCTGGATGAATTATTGGATATGATCTTATTAGTTGAAGAGATGAATAGAGAAAAAATAAAAGCCAAAGTTGATGATTTGGCCCGTGGAACAATAATTGAATCCCACCTTGATAAAAGCAGGGGGGCGATTGCTACAGTTTTAATCCATACCGGCACTCTCAAAGTAGGCGATTATGTTAAAGTTGGCAGTGTGGTTGGCAAGATAAGATCAATGTTTGATTTTAAGGGAAAGCAAGTGAAAGCTGCCACCCCTTCAACCCCGGTTCAAATAATTGGTTTGGCTGGAGTGCCAGAGGTGGGAGAAATTTTGGAAGTGATAGAAAATATAAAATCAGCCAAAAGAGACTTTGCCAAAAAGAAAAAGAAAACCACTGTAGAGGGAGAAGACCTTACCTCAACTGAAGATGCAGATCAGAGCGGTGTTAAGAAACTGCCCATCATTTTGAAGGCGGATGTAGTTGGTTCGCTTGAGGCGATTGAAGAGTCATTGAAAAAGTTCAGGAATAAGTTTGTAGCAGTTGAAATTATTAGCAAGGGACTAGGAGACATAACGGAAGTTGATGTAGTTAGGGCAGATGGAGCTAAGGCTAAAATTTATGGTTTTAACACTTCTGCCACCCCTCATGCTTTTCAAGTGGCAAAGGAGAAAGGCATTGACATAAAGATTTATAAAATAATTTATGAATTACTTGATGATGTTCGTGCTAACTTGGAGGAATTGTTAGAGCCAGAAATATTACGCGAATTTAAGGGCAAGGCAGAAGTTCTGGCGGTATTTAGAGGAGGAAAAAGCGGTATGATTGTTGGGGCAAAAGTAAAAGAAGGCGAGATTGATGATAAATGTTTGGTTGTTGTTCATCGTGACAATAAAATAGTAGGAGAGGGCAAAGTGAATGAGCTTAGAATTGGCCCAGAGCAAGTGAGGCAAGTTTTATCAGGCCAAGAGTTTGGTTTGAATTATTCCGGTAGTATAGCTTTGCAGGAAGGTGATTTATTGGAATTTTTCACTGAAAAGGAAGTAAAAAGAACTTTAGACTTTTAAATGGCGGGAAATAGAATGCCACAAGTGAATAGCGTTATTCTAAAAACTTTGGGGAAAATTATATTAACAGAAATTGATTTTCCCAAAGGAGTTTTTTTTACTTTAACTAGAGTTGATACTGCGCCATCTTTGGATAGGGCTGAGGTTTATTTTTCTGTATTTCCGCCTGATAAAGTAAGTTTAGTTGAGCAAGTATTGGCTGATAATATTTACAAAATCCAACAATATCTTAATAAGCAGATGCATATAAAACGCGTGCCCAAGATAGAATTTATTTATGACAAAGAGGAAAAACAGGCCTTTGCGGTGGAAGAATTGTTGGATAAGTTATCAGAAACCGAATAGTATTGATTTTTGTTTGTTTGTGTGGTAAGTTATGGTGATTAATTCTTAATCACTTTTTTTATGTCTGCCGATGGTGAAAAAAACCACTTATTTCACCAAGTCAATGATCTAATCAGGTCTGCCAATAATATTTTTGTTCAAGCTCATGCCAGATGTGGCGATGCTACTGGTTCGGTTTTGGCTATGACGGAGTATTTGAGATCGCTTGGCAAGCAGTATTTGGCTTTTTTGCCAGATCAAGTGCCTGCCAATTTTAGTTTTATGCCTGGAGTAGAAGAGATTGTTACAGATAAAACCAGTTTTAATTTGGCAGAATTTGATTTGTTGTTAATTTTGGATTGTGGTGATTTGGGACGCACTGAAATAACTGATAAGATTTTGGCGGAAAAGAATGATAACGCTGTTTTGGTGAATATTGACCATCATTATACCAATGATTATTTTGGCGATATTAATATAGTAGACAAACAAGCGCCAGCCACCAGCGTTTTGATTCATCAGTTTTTTCAGGCAAACAATGTAAGATTAAATAAAAGCATGGCAACTAATTTATTAGTAGGAATTTTTACTGATACTGGGATTTTTACCAATCCAGCTACTAACCAGGAAGCTTTGGCCAAAGCAGCTGATTTGCTTATTAGCGGAGCCAGCGTGAATTCAATTGTTCAATCTATTTTTAGTAATAGATCTGTTAAAGGGCTTAAATTGTGGGCTAGGGCTTTTGAGCGTTTGGCTATTAACCGCAAGTATAATCTTGCTTATACAATTATACTCCAACGGGATTTGGTTGAGCTCGGTTTGGAGAGCGAAGAGGAGCTTGAACCGTTATCAAATTTTTTGAATAATTTAAATGATGCTGATATCGTTTTGGTTTTAAGGGAAAAGCCCGGCAATAAGATAAAAGGAGCTTTGCGGACAGTGAAGGACAAGTATGATGTTGGAAAATTAGCGGCTTTGTTTGGCGGTGGCGGACACAAAAAAGCATCAGGCTTTACAATTGAAGGTCGTTTGTTTTTCAACGAAGAAAAGGGAAGGTGGGAGGTGGTTTAGTTGTTGCTAGTATTTTAATTTGGTACTATAATAGTACTCTCAATAATTAAAAAAAATATATGACAAACAAAAAACAAGATAATAAATCTGTAAACAGCGCTTTTATCATTCCTACTATTATTGAAAGGACTCAATTTGGCGAAAGGGTATATGATATTTATTCTCGTTTACTCAAGGACAGGATAATTTTTTTAGGCACGCCAATTGATGACACAGTAGCTAATGCAGTGATTGCCCAAATGCTTTTTTTGGACTCGCAAAATAGCGAAGAAGATATTAAGCTATATTTAAACACTCCGGGCGGATTGGTTACTGCCGGCCTTGCTATTTACGACACAATGCAGTATGTCAAATCACCAGTGTCTACTATTTGCATTGGTATGGCAGCTTCAATGGGAGCGGTGCTTTTAGCAGCCGGAGAGAAAGGCAAGCGTTTTATTTTGCCCAACTCTGAGGTAATGCTCCATCAAGTAATGGGAGGAGCTGAAGGTCAAGCATCCGATATTAAAATCAGAGCGGAGCATATTTTGCGCATTAAAGACAGATTAAACAAAATACTATCCAAACACACCGGCCAAACTTTATCCAGAATTGAAAAAGACACTGACAGGGACTTTTTTATGTCAGCAGAGGAGGCCAAGGCTTATGGGCTAGTGGATAAAATCATAAAATAAGCAAAAACAAAGAAAAAAAGCACCCTTGCCAACAAAGGTTGGTTGTGTTAGTATATAAACACTAAGAATTAAGGGCGTTTTGGAGAATGTAGTGCTGAAGAAGTGATTGGTTTGATGTAGAAAAAGTTGTATATTTGTTTTATTTTGGCCAAAAAATACTTACTTATGCTTTTTAATCACCATTTTATTACTCAGAACAAGATATTATTTACAACAGACCTAGATACAAGTAGGTTATTTTTGGTTTAATCAACAAAATTGCACTCTTTTTTACATTCTCCAGGCGTAAATAGGAGAATAAAACAATGGAAGATACTTTTGTGTTGATGATTGGCATTAGCGTGGCCGCAATTATTGGTTTGATTGCGGGTTATTTAGTGCGTAAATATTGGTTTAAGGTATCGCTTGATTCAGCTGAGAGAAAAGCTGAAAAAATTATTGCTGATGCCAAAAACAAGGAAAAAGAAATATTACTTGCAGCCAAAGACAAGGCCATCAAAATTATAGACGAGGCTAAAAGGGAGGAGCAAGAAAGAAGGAGGGAGTTGAAGCATATCCAGGATAGGTTAGAAAAAAGGGAGTCAATGTTTGATAAAAAGATTCTTGAGCTAGAGGATTTGAAGCAAAAAATTTCCCAAAAAGAAAAGAAGCTGCAAGAAGAGATTGACAAGGTGAAGGAGATAAAAGAAGAGCAGCTAAAAAAATTAGAAAAAGTGGCCGGCCTCTCCCAGGAGGAAGCGCAAAAAATATTGTTAGACAATATTGAAAGAAGGTATAAGGATGTTTTGTATGAGAGAGAAAAGAAACTAGAAAAAATGACAGAAGACGAACTGGAAACAAAGGCAAAGAATTTATTAAGTTTGGCTATTCAGCGATATGCCGGTTCTCACGCCACTGAAACTACCACCACCACCGTACACCTTCCCAATGATGAAATGAAAGGAAGGATTATTGGAAAAGAAGGTAGAAATATAAAGACAATTGAGCAGTTAACCGGGGTAGAAATAGTTATTGATGATACTCCTGGGGTTATTTTGATTTCTGGTTTCTCGCCAATTCGCCGCCATTTGGCTAAAAAAGTTTTGGATAGGCTAATTGCAGATGGTAGGATTCACCCAGCCAGAATAGAGGAGACAGTGGAGCAGGTTAAGAAGGAAATGGCAATTGACATAAAGAAAGCAGGAGAAGAAGCAGCCTATGAGGTTGGTGTGGCTGGGCTTGATCCGAAACTTCTGCAAATATTGGGAAGGTTAAAATATAGAACATCTTACGGCCAAAATGTTTTGCGCCATTCAATGGAGGTAGCCTTTTTGTCTGGTATTATAGCAGAGGAACTCGGGGCCAATGTAGCCGTGGCAAAAAAAGGAGGATTGCTTCATGATATTGGTAAAGCAGTAGACCATGAAGTTCAAGGCGCTCATACCGAAATTGGTTATGATATTATGAAAAAATTTGGCTTGCCGGAAGAAGTTGCCTACATTGCTATTGCTCATCATGAGGATTACCCCAAGACTTTGGAAGGGGTTATTGTGAAAGTGGCTGACGCTATTTCAGGTGCCAGACCCGGTGCCCGTAAAGATACTTTTGAGAATTTTATCCAGAGGTTGGAAGAGCTGGAAAATTTAGCCTCGTCTTTTGAGGGGGTAGAAAAGGCTTATGCCATTCAAGCAGGAAGAGAGATTAGGGTTTTTGTAAAACCAGAGGAAGTTGATGATTATGAGATGAAAAAAATAGCCCGACAAATCGCTGATCGGATTGAAGAAGAGTTAAAGTATCCTGGCGAGATAAAGGTTACAGCGATTAGAGAGAACAGAGTGGTTGAATACGCTCGCTAATTATTATCCTAAAGAATAATGAGAATTTTATTTTTTGGCGATATTGACGGGAAAATAGCTAGGCGGGCAATCCAAAAGATATTGCCAGAATGGAAAAAAGAGTTTTCCCCGCAGGTTGTAATAGCTAATGCTGACAATGTTACTCACGGCAGAAGTATTAACAAGAATCATTTTGATTTGCTTAGAGAGGTTGGTGTAGATATTTTTACAGCCGGCGACCATACCTTAGAAAGGGAAGAGGCTTTGTCTTTGTTAGCGGATGATAGAATACCGGTTTTGCGCCCTGTTAATATAGAAGGGGATTATCCGGGCCGAGGAGCCGATATTTTTGTGGTAGGCAAAGAGGAGTTATTGGTTGTTTGTTTGTTGGGGCAGGTGTTTATTGACAAAGAGACTACCTCTCCTTTTGTGGCTTTGGATGATATTTTGCAAAAATTTTCTGGCATAAAAAATATTATTGTTGATTTTCACGCCGAAGCAACTAGCGAAAAAGCAGCGTTGGGGTGGTATGCTGATGGACGGGTGAGCGCAGTGCTTGGCACCCATACTCATGTGCAAACAGCAGATGAAAGATTATTACACAAAGGCACTGCTTTTATTTCTGATGTTGGTTTTTGCGGGGCTTACAATTCTGTTATTGGGGTTGATAAGGATGAGGTGATTAACTATTTTTTAACAAAAAAGAAGTTTAAAATGAATATTCCAGAAAAAGGCGAAGCTGTGATAAATGCTGTGCTGGTTGATATTAATAAAGAGGGACGGGCAGAGAAGATTGTCAGATTAAGGAAAATTGTGCTAATCTAACCATAGAAGTTGTTGGAAATTAATTATTAAATCAAAAATATGAATAAAATAGAATTAATTGAAGAATTGGCCGACAGATTAAATGTTCCCAAAAAAGAAGCAGAGGTTTTTTTGAATACTTTGGTTGATGTGATTACTTCCCATTTAAAAAAAGGAGAAGAAGTTACCATAACTGGTTTTGGTACTTTTATGACAAAATTTAGGCATGCCAGGCAAGGAGTGAACCCACAAAACCCCAGTGAAAGAATGCAAATTCCAGCTGTGACAGTTCCAAAATTCAAAGCCGGCAAATCTTTAAAAGACGCTCTCAAACATATTGCTGAAAAATAGTTTGCAAAAACAAAAAAAGGCGGATAATCCTTGCCTTTTTTGTTTTTTGTGGTTAAGATAACTCTGTTTTGACAAAGAGGGTGTTTAGTTGCTTGCCCTCGTGGTGAAATGGATATCACGACTGGCTTCGGACCAGTTATTGGGGGTTCGAATCCCTCCGAGGGCACCATCTTAATATTTTTTAGCAGGATAAGTTTGGACGAGAGGTAAGTCTTGAAATAATATTATTTTTTTGTTAGATTATTTATCAGTCACCCATTTTAAGATAGATTTGAATTTGAGGTGATTTAGGGATATAACTCCTTTTTATTATTTTTGTCCTATAATAAATTACATAAGATCTGAATAATTTTAAAGCCATCAACCTGCTGCGGATGTAATTAACTGTTTTATTGTTATTACCGTTTTTTCTTGTCATCGCTGACTTTCCCTTATTGTTGCTCCTGTTTTTGCTGCCATTCTCCTTTTCATTGTCATTCCAGATTTTTCTATTGTCATTTTTGTTTTCTTTTTGTTATTCCATTTTTTTGTTGTTATTCTAGATTTTTCTATTGCCATTGCAGTTTTTTCCCCATTGCCATTGCAGTTTTTTCCCCATTGCCATTCCCGTTTTTTTCTATTTTGCCATTCCCGTTTTTTCCCATTGTCATTCCCGCGAAAGCGGGAATCTAGAAACAAAAATAAAAAGGATAAAAGAAATTTTCTGTTTATATTTTTTTACTTTTTGGATTACATACGGTTTTTTGTTTATTTTGCTATTTTACAAAAATAAACACCAAAGAATACAGGCAAATACGCCCTCGTAGCTCAACTGGTAGAGCAGGTGGCTCTTAACCACAAGGTTCCAGGTTCGAGTCCTGGCGGGGGCACCAGAATTATTTTACAGAAAAAACAAGCGGCAAATGCCGCTATTTTTGATATTTGAACACTCTAAATTAGAGTAATGATTTTATTTTTTCTATTAGTTTATTTTTATCCAATCCGCCAACTGAGAATAATTCGCCGTTTATAATAATTCCTGGTGACAACATAATGCCATATTTTTGTAGTAATTCTTGCCCCTTCTCTGATGACATGTCAATATGTTCAATTTGCACTTCAGGAAAGCTTAATTTTATTTCTTTTAGTATTTGTTTAGCTGTAGCACAATTACTGCATCCAGATGTTGATAATTCTTGTATTTTAATCTTTCCCATATTTTTATAATTAGTTGTTATATATAAATATTTGCAAAGATTTTTTGACCAAAGTTATAGATTAATTTGTAAGTTGATTTTGACTTTCACAATACACCTTTAATTTATTATGGGCTTTTTTAATATAATATTTTAAAAGCGGCGTAATTATTAAAAAATTTAATACCTCTCCCAACGTCCCATATTTGACATTATATGTAATAGTTTCTTCTGAAATAGTTCCTTTTTTTGTTGGTGTTAATTTGTGAATGTAAGCTAATTCGCGGAAAATCAAGCTGGGTGATATAAGTTTTGCAGACAGTATTGAGTTTTTTTCTAGGGTGATAACTTTGTATTTTTCAGTTGTTAAATTATTTAATTTAGCCGTATATTCTTGTCCGATTTCATTTAGTATTTTTTTATCACTATAAAATACATACATCGGGAAAAATAAATTTAATAATTGTAAATTTGTTATAGCTTTGAATATGATAGAGGGGGTAGAATTTATAAAAGTAGAAATTTTTATACAGTGCTTTTTGTTGTTATAAAAATTTGTTTGTTTTATTTTTTTCATAAATTTAAGGATTTGAGCGGAAAGATTTTGATTGTGTATTATTTTGAGAAATGCCGTGGCTGTGTTTTGTCTCAATCGCGTCTGTTAATGATAAATAGCCGAGCAGTAATAAAATTATAGCAAAAAAGACGCCTGCAAAAACAATCCGTTTTTGTTTGAGCCAATACCAAATTATACTTATTAAAATAACAATAATCCATGTCCACCAGCCGATCGAAATAGGTCCGTTAAACACCCCGGCAGTTATGGTGTGGCCAGGAGTTTCTGCAAGTGCTGGTGCAATGTTGAATACAAAACGGTTCCAATTTGCATGAAATATAGAATTTTCCCACCAATACATTCCCCATAGTCCATAGGTTAAAATAAAAGCTCCTACCGTCACCAGTGACCATCCCATAATTTTATTAATACTATCCTTGCGTGCGGCTATCCATTTTGTCATATTTACGCCAAGTATTGCCAGAATAACAACTGCAAGGAGCGGGGCAGCTCTGCCTAATCCATGAACAAATCCTAAACCAGCTCCTATTTCCAAGGAACCAAGGCTAGCAATATAAGTTAAAATTACATAAAACGCTGGGTTGGGGCAGCCAACCCCAGCATTGCCAAGCAGCATTCCCATCCCTAATGCTTTAGCATAATCACCACGCTTTATTATCCAATAAGGTAAAGTAGATGTAATTTTTGGAAGCGAAAATTGAATAAATTTAAGTTCTGACCAACCAAATAAAATAGCAATTACTCCTGCAAAGACAAACAATACCCTTGTAAATTTATCAAGCCCAAAATATCCACCTAGTTGAGATACAATCGCTCCATAAACTGATAAAGTTATAGAAATGCCAAGACCAAAAAGTAGCGCCATCAAAAATCCCCTTGCAGGACGTTGATTGAGTGTTAAAGGTACAATTACAAATACAAGCGGCAAGGTGCAAGGCAAAAAAATCATAGAAAACCCAGCAGCAAAAGCGAGTAATACGCTAACTGTTTGCCCGCTAGCGGTGGCAAGCCACCAAAGATTTATAAAAATTCCCGCAAATAAAAGGAGTCCAATTATCGTCAAGATGTAGCGTATTAAACGTTGAGATGGGTCATTCATGACAATTTGCTAAGTTTAAGGTTTTTATTGTAGAGTTTAATATATTTCCAGTGTAAATAAGGAGTGATTTTGCGTCAAATTAATAAACATAAAGAGAAGCAATTTTGCTATTTTTTAAAAAATGATTATTATTTTGTTTGAGTAAGGTTAATTAGGTTGCCCGAGCAAATGAATAAATTTTTGGCATCCCAATTTAGCTATAAGCAATCTAAGGGTTATTTTTGCGGTTGAATTTTTTTACAGAAAAAACAAGCGGCAAATGCCGCTTATTTTGTTTGTTAATATTTTTTAAATAGACCTCAAAATATTATCTGGTAGCGTAGGGACTCTATGCTTTCCCTTGGAATCAAGAAATAATTTCGGAAAGCGCCCATCTTCTATTTCTTCTACCCAAACCCTATATACAGGACTTGCTGGATTCCAGATATCAATGAGAATTTTTTTGTTTTTGATTTTGATTACTTCTCCAAAATAGGCAACGTTCCCTAAAGTGAATTCAAACTCCATCCCTACAAAAGCATTTTCATACGTCAAAGGGCCCCA
>Ga0256832_1002477_pt1 | contig 12616 bp, 17 predicted proteins | sample 134614metaG_FD_190534 | JGI IMG/M metagenome (GOLD analysis project Ga0256832, IMG submission 190534) | Hydrothermal vent microbial communities from Lau Basin, Pacific Ocean - 134-614 | ecosystem: Environmental > Aquatic > Marine > Hydrothermal vents | place: Pacific Ocean: Lau Basin | collected... | reverse complement strand
AGCTTTCGCTGGGGTGACGAGGGGAGATCCTCGTGGCGTCGGGGGTGAATAACGTGTTCGAACCTTACACCTAGATGGTCTTCGAGCCTGGCATCAACTCAATTGAGCGATAGGCGCCCATTTCTCGCAGCGACAAAACGCAAACGAAAAAGCCGGGTTCCCCCGGCTTTCCTGGTGGGCGATGGTGGACTTGAACCACCGACCTCACGCTTATCAGGACTAAATACGTGTTTTGCTCGCTTTCTGCACAATCCAATTCAGTCGATATTCATCGGCCTTTTTACAACACCATTACCGCACTGCGGTGCTGGTTCTGCGCTGCGTTGGTGGTCAATTGGTGGTCAGCGCCTCTCCCGTCGCCGGTCCAGGCCGATGGCTACCCCCGTGCGTTCGCCGAGAAACCGCATTACGAACGATACCGTAGCCTCATAGCCAGCCCAGCCGAAAACCGCCGACACCGAGCCCAGGAGGGTGGGACTGACAGTCAACCACTCGGTCATGGTCCAGGCGGCGATGCCGCCCCAGAACGACGTAACCACTACCTTGGCCAGTATCTGCCGGGGCGTGCGTTTCACGCCGTCCGCAATAACGCGCATGAGCGCAGCCAGGGCCGCAAACGCAGCCCCGATTGAAAAGACGTTCCACATAGATGCGTCGGGTGGGTTCTTGAGTGGCAACTGCTGCCTCCTAATTTTCTGCCGGCCATCCAAAACGGATACCAAGACGCAGCTGGTAACGAAGTGTAGTCGCTGGCCACGCTCCCAGTCGGGCCCGCACGTCAGCGAAAAACGTACCGTATGTTTGATCGAGCAGCAGCTGCAGCCGCCCGTAACCGTAATATGGGGCCAAATCAGGCACCCAAACGCCGACCTCGGGCAAGAGCCACAATTGCGCCCCCAGGACCTCGCTGGTCAGCGGCATGTTGTACCTGACGGTTCCATACCAAGCTCCTACTCCCAGTTCATGCTCGCTAACTGCGGCAACCGGATCCGCCAGTGAGTACGCTCTGCCTACTTCCACGTCCCAAGCCTGGGCGCTGACCAGACCTGCCAAGACAAGCATGGCAACGACGATGATGCGTTTCATTCGAAGCCTCCGCTTCCTCCCCTGCGGGGGCGATGAGGGCGGCCATCACCCCCTGAGCTCTGGTGTGTATCACCCCCAGATCCGCCGCCGTCAGCACGGCGCGGACGTCTGTAGCCAGGCCCGAACCATCCGCCCACGGTTCGGACCGCCTTGAATATGAACAAAAAAACGGCCAGCAGGCCGATGAGCATGAGCGCCATCTTGATGCTCACGTTCCACCTCCGCCCCTGTTTTCGAGCGCGCGCCGGGCTGCATGTACCCCTAATGCCGCCCAAATCACGTCCCGCCAGGTGGAGAGAGTTTGCGGGTCAGCGTTGGGGGTAAGTCCCCACTGCGCTGCGGTCAAGTTGACGAGCGCCAGCAACAGGGCAATCAGGGCCATCCACCCGCCGGTGCTCGCCGGCATGATCTCCGTTATTCGTTCCATTTAGACCCCCGTGAAATGCAGGTGCAGCAGCCACAGGGCCACCGCCACACCTGCGAGCCAGAACCAGTACCGCCGCGGGTCCCTGTGCCACCCGCGGTTGACCTCCTCGCTGAGCGTGTCGCCAAGCCGCCAGCGCCGCAGCTGCCCAAGGGCGGCATCGGCCAGCCCCAACCCCGCCAGCACTGCGGCCATGCGCCAAGCCGCGTCGCCGCCAAGTGTAAGCCAGGTCCAGGCGACGATGGCGAGGCCGAGTAATGCCACAGCCGTCAGGGACGACATCCAACGGTGGAACCTATGCACCATTACACCCCCCTATCAAGCGGCGCCACTTGGAGCATGGGCGCTCCCTGTGCCGTTTTCCGCGTACCCAGAGTTTTTTGCCGACTTGCCTGGCTACGCTAACGCTCCACTCGATGCCGTTGAGGTTGAGACGGTCCACGAGCAGCCGCCCTTTGGGGTGCTCCCAGTTCACCGCCTCTCTGTAGACCGTGGCGATGCGCCGCGTCCAACCGCGGCCGAACGTGCCCCAATGAGGCAGGCTGGCGTAGTACTCCATTCGCTGGGTATGGAGTATGGCCAGGCCTAGCAGCGGGTAGCTGCGCAGACGCTCGACTAGGTCGTCCGTAAGCAGCCGCCGCAACCCACCAAGGCCATGCTGCACAGCGGCGTCGAAGACGTAGAGCGCAATGCCAGGGTGGCCGGCGCTGGCCCACCCCTCGGCCCCCGACGGCTCCCAGTAGCGTTCCCGGTAGATTGCTTCGACCTCGGTGTTCTCAATCTTGGTAACAGGCCTGGGCTCGAGCCCGCGCCCGCGCCGCCAAGAGTCATAGACGGCCTGGGTAATGCCGTGGTTGGTGGCCCCGCCGGGGTCGCGGGGGTCGTTCACGTACCCCCCTTCCAAGCGGAGGATCTCAGCCAAGGCGAGCTTGAAGGTTTCCATAGAAAAGGCCCCGCAAATGCGGGGCCTGCCTCACCTCCTCACGTGCTCACGTCCCCACCATCCAGGGGCAAGTCTCGGGGTAGGGCTCCCAGTCGAGCCCTACGAGCCAGGTGAGGCCGTTGTCACGGGCCTGCTCTAGCGCGGTGTTTATCGCCGCGACACTCGTGGCGCTCTCGACCTCCTGGTATACCAGCCGGAATGCCTGCCGCCCCTGCTCGAGCGCCGCCTGCACGTCAGCGCTCGAGCGACCGCCCGGTGGCGGCACGCCTATCTGCTCTGCCTCGCGCGCGTCGGCCAGCTCCTCACTGATTGCGCGTAGTGCGCGCGTAGCCGCCCGCGTGAGCCTGGCGAGCGCATCTGCTCGAACGATGTCTACCCAGGCTGCCCGCACGTTTTCGAGGTAGCTCTGGGTAGCTGCATCCGATACGCCTATCACGGTGAGCGCGTCACCGGCTAGAGCCAGCCCGCGAGCACCGGCGGGCAGCGGCACCGTTTTTTTGTGCTGAGCCCAGCATCAGTAGTCCACCTCCATCACCACTAGCGACGAGTACGGATATCCGTATACTCGTACCGTAGGCCCGTCGCTACTCGTCCCGTTCCCGGCCTGAATGCCGATTTTGTACGCGGTTCCGGCGGCCAGCCACATTTTTCGTGGCGATATCGGATACGAGATGTACTCGCTGGCATTCAAGGGGTAGTGGACGGGGTTGTTGTAGCGGTTCCATGTCGAGCCGCCGTCGGTTGAGTACGCAAACACGCCGCGCACATAGGTGACATCGGTGTCCACCGCCATGAGCCCTAGGTTGCCGAGGATGATGGCTGTCCTCGGGTATGTTACTGCCGGGATGTCCACTATCCCTACGACCGGCGCGGCGTCATACGTCGCCGTGGTATCTATCGTGTCCCATGACGCTGGGATATGGACACCTAGGACGCGGCGCGGTTGCACGAGTTTTCCGGCCGCGTCGAGGGTGGCGACGCCGTTGGGCTCGCCGGCCTGAGACCAAGGAATCACATCGTTCTTCATTTGGTTGAGCTTCGCTGCGGTGATGAGGTCACCGGTTACCCAATCGGCAAACAGTTGGTTATCAGCCATCTTGCCCCTCCTTTGCAATCTCTTGCGCTACAGCTTCGAGCATCTCCCCGTCGCTCAGCCCGCGCCCCGTGGCCGCATAGGCGTATAACAACGCGTCCTCCAATGCGCGCTGTCCACCGCCGCGCGCGAATGCCTTTCCCAGTTCGAGAGCCTTCTTCCACGCCGTTTCTGGTTTGAGCCGCATAGCCTGCCGCAAGAGGTCGCGGCGTTGTTTTTGCCTCGCAGCTCGGTCCTTCCATCCCGCCGCTTCGGCATAAGCAATTTGCGCCTCAATATCTCGGAGCTTGTCTTCGATCCGCTTCTTCCTCTCGCCCATCTCTTCTCCTATGCTGCCGTGCCTGCTCCAGCCTTACCGGTTCCTATCTGCGGAACGTCGCCCGGCTGCGCACCTGGTACGATGTACTAGTATTCGCACAGGTCAGGTGCATACTCGAGTTCGTTCATACCGACTCCTTTCCGACAAAACTGCCACCAACCCTGGCTGAATCGACCAGAGCCGGGGCATAAACGGCCTGGTTCCATTCGGCATCCCGTGGGTAGAGGCGAATTTCCACCCGCCCGCGCCACGGCGCCACGACGAAGCGAACCTCGAGCCCGTAGCGGGGATGCAGGCGCCGTGAGCGCACGTAGCCGCCGCGCACGTCGGCGATGAGTTCGGCCGTTGCCAACGCTTGGCGCCAGAACTCCACGAGGTCCTTGAAGGCGACCTCGCTGGGTTGCTGCACTTGACCGCGCACGTTGAGCGGCGACGGTTCTGGCAGGCCATCACCGGCTACCATCCACGAGTCGGACTCTGGGGCTCTAGCCAATTTGGCCCGGGGGCGCCGGTTTTCCAGCTCGATCCTCAACGTGCTTGGCAGCATCAGTATGCCGCTGGCGTGCTCGACTCGGATCTGACTCATACCACCGCCCCCTCACCTTTCGGATAGAGCGCCATCGTAACGTCAGCCGCTCGCCCAGAGCCAGAGTCCGTTTCAGTGCGCAGACCGTATATTCCCGGCCAAAGCTCCCAACGGCGGGTGTAGCCGCTGGCGCGATGTTCCAATCGCGCGGCGACTACTAGCGCGTTTTGCAATTCGGCCAGCCACGAGAGCATGTCGCCGACCGAAGCGAACATTGCCCGACCTTTTACGTCGACGACCATCGGCCGGGCCAGGCCGTCACCAGAAGCGGAGTACTCGCCCGCCTCCGGCTGGCGCTCGAGCGCGCCTGTTTGATCGTGGCTCCACGGCCGGGCAATCATGAAACCGACCGGCAACGCGAACTCGCCACCGGCATCGTTTACGAGAACGATCATCTTATCCCCGTCCAGCCAGGGCAGCCTGCTGGCCGATGCGATCTACGTAGAGCTTGATGGCTGCGGTGTCCTCCCCAGTTCCTGGAGAACCTATCCGCGCCCGGCTAACGCGCCGGCGGGTCGTTAGCTCGTACTCCCACACGTCTACCGGCCCTATCACGTCGCCGCCAGCGGTAACAACGCGTACGCTGCCCGCCGGCGCCACTATCTCGCCGGTCCAATGGATTTCATGCGGTGTTTGGAACGGCAGCTTGATCAGCCGTTTGGCCGTGTTGATGGCGTCGGGGATGATGGTGCCCCAACCCTGCACCGCTTTTATCTCCACGTAGTCGTTGCTGCTGGAGCAAGGTGGGGGATCGTAATTGTCGCCAGGGCGAAAATGAATGACGATTATGGAATCGGCGGGCAGGTTCTCGATGGTAAGGTCGAATTCCTTCGTTTGTACCTTGTCGGCAAGGGTGAACGTGGCCACTCCCCGGTAATCACGCCATACATCCACAACCATTATCAGGTCGTCGCCGATGTAGAGGTTGCTATTAATGCGCAGTTTTAGCGACGTTCCGTAACCCAGGCTCCCCCATGCGGCGTAGCTGGGCAATCCAAGGTTAAATTGAGCCTCCAATTCCGAATAAGATTCGGGCTTACCGATCTTGATCCGTCGAGATGTGGAATAGTCGGGGCTGCCATCTGGCAGCTCGTCCACGGTTTGCTCGGGGCCACCAATGACGGAACATATCAAGCTGCCGGCGAGCGTTTGATCGCCGCCGCCAAGGGGTTTTAGCATGTTGCGTTCCCGATCGGCGATCTCCAGCACCGGGGCCACTGCCGCCTTTTCTAGGCCGTACTGGCCGTGCTCGGGGGCGGTATAGAAAGCCAGCAACGATTTGGTGTTGGCGCCCAGGTCGAAATTTCCCATAGGAATAAGCCAAGGGGGGAAAGCCCCCCAGTCCGCGCCAACCCACACACTGACCTGACCACCCGCAGTTTTGGCTCCGCCGTAGACTATGCCCCTCGTGACGATCTCGTCACCTTCGACTGGCAGCCAGTTGAGCCCGTGTATGTGGTAATCGGCGGTGACTTCACCAGAGGACGGCCCGAATACGACATTGCCAGTAGCGTCTACGCCCCACAAGACGGCGGCCTGCTTGGCGAGGTCGCCGATGATGGTCGCCAGGTCTACGGGCCCAGGCGAGCTCACGCTGGCCGACTGACCGACATCGGCAATCTCTCCCACTCCGAGGGCAGGATGGTTGTACGTATCTAGCAGGTCGCTAACGATCTCGGACACCGGCTGATCGTCATAATCCGGTGACAGCGCGTATCTGTAGGCCAGTAGCTCGTCTCCCCCAGCTGCCCGGTACTCGCGCATTTGACTGTCGTCTGCTGGCCAGGTTGACAGCAACGGGCCCCAGAACACTGCCTTGCCGTCTACGATGAGCTGCACGATGTTGCGGGCCTCGAGGCCGGGAGTGTGCTTAGGGATAGCGCTGAAGCGCATTTGTACGCCCGCGCCATTCCCCTTGACGCTCCAGGTAAAGCCGTCAACGATGCCGCCGGGAGAGCCGTTGTCGTAGGTCGCTATGGTGGCTCCCCCGTTAGGGGCCAGAATCTTCAATTCCCAACTCACCTGGTCCACCCCCACGTGGTAGTAGTACGGGCCTTGCGAAGCGCTGTCGTCATGTGGCGCTCGCATTCCGCAGCTGCCAAGAAACAGCGCCAGTAGTGCCAATACCATTCGCATAAAACCCCTCCACGGCGCGGCTGAACATCTCGGCCGCGTCATATATGCGGTCGGCGGCTCGCTCGAGCTTCTTGCTCCAGGTCGGCGACGTCATCACCGACACTTGAGGCAGCTCGTAGTGAATGGCGTTATTGCTAACCGCCGTGCGCGACGCCTGATCATCACCACTAAAAACGCCCAGGGCGTCTTTGAGCGGAGTCAGGGTCGTTTCGATCAGATTTTCCACCTGTGGCATGGCGGCGCCTATCTGCTGCACGAGCTCTGTCGCGCGGTCTCTGTCACCGTTGGCCAACGCCTTGGTGAGCTCAGTCAACAGATTGCCTAACGCCCCCTTGAAGACGGCGCCCTGAATAACGGCATCTATCACCGCTCGCTCGATGGCGCCCTTTATACCGTCATGCAATTGCGCTTTCCAGTCGTCCTTACCCTCCAGGAAGGCCAGCATGCCCCTCGACAAGCCCCCTTGGACGCCCTGCTCGAGTGTCTGCGCAATGCCTAGGGCAAAGTCGTCGATCTCGGTGCGGTACCGATCGACCGAGAAGAGGCCAAAGAAGGCCTTCTCCTGGTACTTCTCGATGTGTGCGTAAGCGCTTTTGTCAACCAGCGAAGTCTCGTCCAGGGCGGCATATTGCTGCTGGGCGGCATACAATGAACGCAACTCCGCGCCCCGGCTGAACCACTGGCCCCAACTCGCGAACTTGCCGACGATCTTAGTCAACTCGCTGAGCAGCCCTCCGATCACCGGTATCTTGTCGAGCATGCCGCTGAGGCCATCGAACCACTCGCCGACGTCGCCCGTGCTCAGCGCGTCGCCCATCTTATCGAGATCGTCGAGAGCGCGGCGAATATTGGCCGCCATTTTTTCGGAGGCCGCTGCCGCCTCGCGGAACGCTTCTTCAGCTTTTTCGGCCGCACGCTCCTGCTGCTTCAGATTCGCCTCTATGCCGTGGTCCATTGAACCATTGGCCAGGGCGTTCTTGTAGTCGCGTTGCTGATGCGATTTGAAGTAGTCCGCAGCCTGCTTGCTGTTGAAACCAAAGCTCCCGGGACGACGGGGATCCCTGTAGATGAGGCGAAGATTGCTCTCGTACCACCGCTTGGCGTCCGCGGCCTGCTGCCGGACTGCGGCCTCTATGCCGTGGTCCCGCGAGCCGCGCACCATCGCCTCGTAGATCTGCTGGTCCAGGTAGCGCCCCACGTCGCGCGCTGCGGCGGCTATGGCTACGTCGCTCCTCGAGCTCACCAGAGAACGTAGGAATGCCTTATTGACTCCTTCTTCGGTCTCCGCGGCGAAGCCGGCCACCCATTTCTCGTTTTCCTCTAGCAGCTTGTGATAGGCCTTGTCGCGCAGGAAGTCGGCCATCCCATTGGCAAAGCTGGCTGCGGCCTCCCGCCCGGCAATGTCCCAATTCCAACCAGGAAGGTTGGGGATGGGGTTCGGCAACGGCTTGCCACCGGCAATGCCGCGGCCAGGTTCCGGGGCGGCGGCCACTCTCCCGAGCGGCGGTTCCGGCTGCCAAGAAGTCCTGCCGCTTCCGTACCCTCCAGACTTGCTCGCCGGAAAAACCGGCTTTTGCTTTTGGGCTTCCCGCGCCCAGCGGATGTACTCGATGATACTCTGCGTTAGACCGTCAAAAGCTGCTGCCGCCTTGTCGGCGTCACCGGCCAGGCCGCCGGAGCCGCCACCGTCTCCGCTACCAGCCAGACCCGTATTGGTGGGTATGGACTTGATAGCGCCGTTGAGCTGGTTGATGCTCTCCTTGAGCGCCTTGACTTTGGCGTCAGCCATAGCCCACTGTTCGGCGAGGGCGTGGAAGCGTTCCAGGTGCTCATAGGTGCCGTCGTTTAGCTTCTTGTACTCGTCCTGGAGCTTGACTATCGTTTCGAGCAGCTCACGCGGCCCCCGGCCTTGTGCTGCCATGAGTCGTTCGCGCACCTCCGCCGGGAACCTGGCAAAAGCCTTGGCACTCAGGCCGCCAGCCAATAAGGCCTTGTAGCTGTTTTGGGCCTGTGCGGCCTCGGCCTTCGCCTGCGCGAGCTGAAGCGCCAAGCGTTTCTTGGCCGCCTCCTCTTCCGCTTTCTCCAGGTCTTTGACGGCCCCCTTCGTTTCCTTGAGCTTCTTGATGTAGGCGTCCCAGGCTTCTTTGTACTTGCCAGTTAGGCCCTCCGAAATCTGGTCCAGCCGGCCTATGAAATCGTCGTAGGACTTGCTCTTGGCCAGTTCGCGCCTGAATTCTCGCGCCTGCTCTTTTGCGTCCCTAAACGCCAGCTTGACCTTGTCGCCGAAGACGTGATCCAGCCAGTTGAACAGATCGTTCAGGGCGCGCAAGCCCGCCGTGGCCAGCTCCACCAGCTCCGAGATGGCCGGTATCAGCCGTTCCCCCAACTCCTGGCGGAACTCCGCCCACTCCTTGTTGAGCGCGTTCTGCTTACCAGGCAGACCACCCAGTAGCTGGTCGAGGTCGCCCACCTCCTCTTTGGTCGCCTGCATCACCAGGTTGACCGCGGCCCGGGCTTTCTCCTCCTTGGTCAGCGCGTCAATGCTTTTGCCGAGAGTCTTGGCCATGTCCTTGTAGGCCTGGTTCAGGTTCTCGGCGATGCCGGCGTAGTTGAGGTAGATAGATTGCTGCGTCACCACCGCGTTGGTGACGGCGTCAATGCCTTCCTTGGTCGACTTGCCTGCCGCCAAAGCGGAGGCCGCCGCCCCTCGAGCGAGGGTGGCGATCTCGTCCATCGTCAGGCCCTGACGCAGGAGCTGCGTGGAGTACTCAGCCAGATCCTGCGGCAGCACGCCCAAGCGCTGGGCTACGGCCTCGAGCTTGGCCGTACCGGCGTCGGCGTCCTGCCCCATGCGCTCGAGCTGCTTGCGGAAGAGGCGGGTGGCGATCTCGGCCTTGCTGGCGCCGCTGGCCCAATTGTAGGCGGCTCGGGTGAGGCCCGCCACGCCAAGGCCGGCGGCTAGCGGCCCCAATAGCTTGCCCAGGCCGCCCAGGGCGGTTCCGAAGCCGCGCGTACGCTTACCAGCCTTCTTGGCGGCGCGCTCGACCTGCCCCAGCTCGGCGCTGATCTTTTGCAGCGGCTTGCCCGCCTGGTCCAAGACGGTGACGACGATTTCGAGCTTGTTACGCGCCATGTTGCCTCCTTTGCCTGGCCTCGGCCTCCATTGCCATGCCCTCTTCGAACACGGCCATGAGCCAGTCGAACTCGCCCGTGGTCATCCCGGAGTCTGGGTGGAAGTCGAGCGGACTAAGCGCCGGGTACGTCTTGCACAGGGCGTGGATCGTCCGCGCCATCTTCGCGAAATCGACCGGCGTCTATGCCTACCTCCGAAGGCTCGATGCGACCGGACAGCGACGCGATACGCTCCACGAGCATGTAGATCTCGTCGTCTCCATAGAGCGCGCGCAGCTCGCCGACAGTGAACTGGTGCTCCTTGCGGTCGGGCCCCGCCTCGTCATCGAAGGCGATCTCGAAGGGGGCGTCTTCGCCGTCGATGACCGCGCCAGCGATGCCGAGCACCAAGTAGGCCTCCTCGAGCTTTTCCCGCAGCAAGCCCGCACGCAGCGCGCCCTCGGGGTCGTCGAGGAGTCGCTCGCGTCGTTCTTCCGGGGTGACGCTCTGCAAGGCCCAGTACGAGCGCAGCGCCGCTTCGTCCACCCCGGTGCGCAGCATCGCGGCTCCGGCCTTGACCGGCCGGAGCTTGAGCTGGATGCCGTCGGGGAGGTTGTAGAGCCAGACGCGCCGCGCCCGTTCGCGAAGTTCTTGCAAGCGCTTGATCCCAGCCATCAGTAGGCGTCCTTCCCATTGATGAGGGTTACCCGGAAGGGATAACCGGTTCCGCTGTCGAGCTCAGCGACGCCCTTCACGGCCACCGTGAGTCGGCCGGTAGCGCTCAGCGGGTCGGGGTAACTCTCGATGTTGAGCCGGGGCACTTCGATCTTCAGCGTCTCGCCGCCGGCTTTGACCCAAGCGAACTCCCATGCCTGCGGGTCGTTGTTCTTGAAGTCGTCGTATACGCCGGGGGAGTTGAATGCCAGGGTCATATCCACGGTCAAGAGAGCCGCCCCCAGCAGAATGGCCGCCGGTTTGCAGGTGCCGTCTTGCAGACCCTCGGCCTCGAGGTTGTTGGCCAGGGTGAGGGTCAGGCTCTCAATGTAGGGGAAGGCGGCTCCGGCGCGCTTGTGGGCCGCGTCCCGGCAGTGGAACGGACTGGCATTCTCCAGCACCACCGTGGGGTCGGCCACGCCGTCTTCGAAGTCGAGGAAGAGCCAGTCGGCGTCGAAGCTGACCGCACCGTCGGCCGGCGCGTTGAGGGTGAGGCTGTTGAGCTGGCCGCCGGCGTAGCGACGGACGCTCGAGCCCGCCTTGCGCGTTATCGAGTAGCTGGGCAGAGCCTGTTGGTCGCTGACTGGGCCCGTGGGCATGCCGAAGACGTGGGTGTAAGGGCCCGTACCGCTGGTGGCCGGATCGCCCAGGGCGGCCCGCAACAGGTGACCAATGCTCTGCGGGTACGCTCGCATGCCGTTGGTCGTCCCCGCGATCTCGATGCGACCGGTCTCGGCCGCCAGCGGAGCGCGGCCGGTGTTCGGCTGCTGATCACGGTCGCGAGGGATATTGATGACGATGTTCTCGGTTCCGGGGATGAAGACGGTTGGGTCTACGCCGGTTCCGAACGCGGTTTCCTTGCCCAGGCCCAGCTTGCCGTATATGCCTTGTGCGCCCATTATTTTGCCTCCTTGTTGGACTTGGTGTCGGGCTTGATAGCTTCGAAGGCACCGGTAGCGAGCAAGCGCTTGGCCTCCGCAGAGGCTACCTCGCGCACCTCACCGGGGCGCCAGCCAATTACCACCACACCCTCCTTGGGCGTGTACTTCAGTCGTTTAGGCTTCAAACTGCACCTCCACCTCGAGCGCCGCATACCAGTACTGGGTACGGTTGCGCTCGGTCAGGTCTATGTCCCATCCCTGCACGCGTGCTAGATCGACGCTCCCCGCCAAGGTCAGATCCGCCAGTAGGGTCGAGCGATAGCCCCAAACCAACTCGCGCAGCTCCGCCTTGCGCGCCTCCGGGTCGGCGCCGTCGAAGCGCGCGTAGAAGACGACGTAATACACCACGCCAACCTGCTCGCGCTGGCAGCCAGCACCGCCCAGGGGCTCGATCTCAGTTTTGCCGTCTCCCACCTCAACGTAGGGAGTTTCGGGCACAGGGCCACCCTCGCCGGTGCGGCCGCCCCTGACGCCGGGAAGAGCTAGGGCCTTGTCAAGCAACGCGTGCGCGATAGGGTCGAGAGGGTTAGACATCGTAGAAGTCCTCCAAGGTGGTCATGATGCCGTGGAGCCAGCTCGGCGGCAGCTGCAAGCCTCCGGGGCCGCGGCGCCAGGGGAGCATGGGACGGGCGGGGATGACGATTTCTTTGACGCCATGCTTCGTCTTCCTCTTGATCGTTCTGCCCTCCTGGTGCCACCTGGCCTTTTTGTCGGCGAAGCCTACGGCCACGGCGTTGCGGCCAACGACGCGGTAGTTGAGCGAGCGGCGCATGTCGCCGGTGTCCTGCAAGATCTTGGCGCCGGCGCCGCGCATGCGCCGTCGCTCGAGCGTCGCCGGGGCCAGCGGCTTCCAAGGGAGGCCGTAGGGGTCGTGCTCATACTCGAACCCCTCTTCCACACGCTCCATCAAGTCGCCCCCGATGACCCTGAGGGCAGCGTGGGGGTCGTCCACACGCCGCTCCAAACGTCTGAGCCGTCTCTTGAGGGCCTCCAGACCGCGCATTGCTAGTTTCATCACCACTCCCGCTTCGGATCGGTCACGATGTAGGCCTCGCCGCCGGAGGCGTCCTGCCCTTCGAGCGCCGCCTTCCCGGCGGCCACGCGCTCGAGCCAGCGGATCGCCTCGCGCTTGCGCAGGTAGAGGTTGGAGACCTCGCCGCCTTCGGGCGCCAGGTTCTTGCTCACCGCCAGGTTGTACGCGGCGATCTCGCAAACGGCGTTCTTCAAGTCGTCGCCCGGCGTGGTGATGGGCACCACGTACCC